>Ga0070662_100000658_pt1 | contig 20955 bp, 17 predicted proteins | sample KBSC53metaG_FD_65648 | JGI IMG/M metagenome (GOLD analysis project Ga0070662, IMG submission 65648) | Corn rhizosphere microbial communities from Kellogg Biological Station, Michigan, USA - KBS C5-3 metaG | ecosystem: Host-associated > Plants > Roots > Rhizosphere > Soil ...
CCGCCCTTCCATGGCTTTTTCCCCGGAAAGTTCGACCCACCCGCTATTAGCATCATTTTTCCGCTAATTCCTACGAACGGCCCGGCAACACCAAGTTGCTTCCCATCAGGCAAATCCGGTAGCGATGCCACTTCAGACCATGAAATAGTTACATTTTTCTCCTGCGCACTTATCTTATCAGATATGATCATACTGTAAATAAAAATTAAGAAAATGATATTGCTTAGTTTCATCACAAAGCATCTATTTATTTACAGTAGCGGGATAAGACCTGAACTCGTCGAAGCTTAATTGAGCTACATCTAATTTAAAGCTTTCAAATTGCTCTTCAGTCATATTTTGCAAGGGAAGGCGGAACTTGCCCAAATCAAACCCAACCAGCTTCATATAAAATTTGCCCACGGTTATCCCTCCATATTTACCCAGCAAACGTATCATGTCTATCGCTTTTTGCTGCAAACAGCCCGCAAGTTCAAGGTCATGATTATCGAACGCTGCGATTAGCCGGTGATAAAGTGGCGCAGCGTAATTGAAAGTGCTTCCTACCGCGCCTTTTGCGCCAACCGCCAATGCCGAAAGCATATTTTCGTCACGCCCCCAAAGCATATCATATTTTCCATCTTTAAAATTGATACAGCTTTGATAATCCATAAAATCCTCATGCGTATATTTTATACCGGCAAAATTAGGCATCCTTCCATCTAATGCTTTAAGCAGGTCGATCATCGCAAAATTAACGCCGTTCAAAACCGGGATATGATAATAATAAACAGGCAGGTCAGGAATACATTCGCCTATGCGGATACATATTTGAGCCAATACCTCCACCGTAGCCGGTTTGAAATAAAAAGGAGCCGTTAACGACGCACCAAACAGGCCAATTTGCCGGGCGTGGTGAGCAAGTTCAATGCAATCATCGATGCAAGTGCCGCCAAGCAATGTCATCACTTTAAAATTACCATCACCACGGCTGCAATTGGCCCAGGCCTCAGCAACGATCTTCTTTTCGGTTAATGTTAACGAAGCGCCCTCTCCTGTTGAACCGTTGATAAAGGCTCCGGTGACGCCGTTATGTTTTAGAAATGCATAATATTGAGGAATCAAATCGAGGTTCAATGTGTCGCCTTCGTCAAAGGGCGCATATGGCGCTGCAATCAATCCTTGTAAATGTTCACTTTTCATTTTTTTATATTAATCTGTCTCACAATCAGCCTTATAATACCGGAGCACAAGCCCCGGTATTTATAAAGCAACCAACTAACCGATCAATCCATGCTGTTAAAAGCACAGTGTCTTTATTACTAGAACGATGAATAACCTTGCGTTTGCACTAATGAAGGGTTATTCGTAAGCGTGTTCCGGTCTATCGGCCAGAGCAAGGCAAATGCCTGAGACGATGGCAATGCCGTGTGCTCATAAACATAATTATCACCCATACGGCGCAGATCATACCATCTTTTGCCTTCGAAAATGAATTCCAGGAACCTTTCCTGCAGGATCGCTTCCCGTGGGTTTGCGTCAATGGCCTGGGTACCGAAGGCCATTGCCGCTGCATTGTAGTTTGCTCCGAATGCCCGCGCGCGCACCTGGTTGATCTCGTTGGAAGGATCCATGCCCTGGTCTACTTTTGCTTCAGCAAGCAAAAGCAAAAGATCAGCATAACGATATATTGGAAAGTCATTGGTGATCACGCGCGCTCCGGCGTTTTGTTCCCCGGAATACTTATCGGTAAAACAGCCTGCTATCTGATAAGATCCATTGCCAAGTTTGGTGTACGCCGGCTGAATACTTGCCAGTCTTCGTGTATCAAGTGGATTGAACTGCCTGAAGGTTGATATTTTCACCGGCGCACGCAGCAAGCCGCCCCAGTTGTCCGTCGCAACATTGAACTGGCGGTTTGCCAGCGAGTCATAAAAATTGGCTATCAGACCACTTTGCGGAACGAAGCTGCTTTGGATCCAGGTCTGACCATTGTTTGACGTCGCATTGGGCTCGTTCAGCTGGTAATGAATCGCAAAAATCATCTCATTGTTTCCCCTGTTGGTGGTTGAAAACACACTGGAATAGCTGGGAAGCAATTGCAAACCAACCGCATTGGCCTGAATATCCGTAAGGGCGGCCTGAGCTGTTGCTGCATCGGCCGTTCCGCCGTTATTATGTACGCTGGTCCACAAATACACCTCGGCCTTTAACATCAGCGTGGCTGCTTTAGACCAATATCCCTTAGCATTACGGAATGTATAATCTGTACCGAAACTGCTTACAGACTTATCAATGTCCGCTTTGATCAGCGCCATTACCTCTGACGCCGGTGACGCAGCTTTGGCCAAATGCGAAATATCAATGCTGCTGCCGCTGACCGGATCGGTCTGAATGATCGCATTGCCCCAGGTACGGTAGATATGGAAGTAATAAAAGGCGCGCATACCATAGCATATTCCCAGGTAGTAATTTTTGTTTGCCTGAGTAACTATATTGGGGCTGTTCAACTTGGCGATCATCAGGTTGATCTGATCAATATTGGCGTAAAAACCGCCGTAATTGCTAACTCCGGGATTATCAAGTGTCAGTGTCTCCTGCCATAAATGCTCAATACCTTGCGTGGCCTCTCCTGTAAAGGCTGCACCTGAACCTGGGTCTGTACCAAAAACGTCGGCACGCATTTCACCCAGCGTCTGAAAAGTTGCTGTGCTGCTTCGGAAGTTGGAATGTATACCGGCCATGAAGGCATCGAACTGACTTGCAGTTTTAAAATAATTGACATCGGTAATGCTGCTTACCGGGGCAAGGTTCAGGTCTTTTCTGCACGAGCTTATTAATATGAGCACGCAGAAGCCTGATAAGATTGTAATTATGTACTTTTTCATTTCAAAAATCATTTTTGGATTAAAAAGAAGCCTGAATGCCTAAAACAAAGGTTCTCGGTATCGGGTAAGTGCCCTGGTATACGCCGCTGATCGTTTGTGTTCCCGAGAATACCGGCGCTTCAGGTACCGGTCCGCTAAACTTTTTAATGTAGAACAAATTCTCGCCGCTCACATAAATTCGTGCCTGGGAGAACAAATGGCTTTTAGCCAACAGATTCTTTGAAAAATCATACGAAAGTGTGACCTCGCGGCAAGCCAGATAGTTACCGCTTTCATAAAACTGGGAGTTTTCACCCTGAAGGTTAGCGGATGCATTGTTACCACGTGTGTAATTATCCTTTGAACCAGCAACCTGGTCAGCATAATAGACCTTTGGAATCATGGTGTTCGTGTTTGACGGGGTCCAGGCGTTCTTAATTTCAGAGATATAATTGAATGTGCCCTGGTATCCCCCCATAGAACGGGTGACAAAGTCATTGTAAATAATGTTGCCCAATGAATAATCGAAGCGGGTGTATAATGAAACTCTTTTATAAGAAGCGTTAAAGTTGAAACCACCCGTCCAAGTTGGAAAAATATTACCAAGACGTACCTGGTCGCGTGAGTCAATAATACCGTCGCCGTTTACATCCTGCCAATTTACATCACCCGGGGCGATGTGCCCCCCTGAGCCTGCAGCAAGATTAGGGCCGGTAATATGAGCGATATTATCGGTCCGGTTACCGGCCACAGCCTGCACCTGTGCGTCGTTTGCAAAAATGCCCAATTCTTTATAACCATATACTTCACCAAGCGGCTGGCCTTCCTGAGTTCCGCCAACCCATTGCAACTGGCCGGTTTTTGGGTTATATATCTGTACACCGCCCTGCCTGTTGTTAGGCTGGCCATTGTAAGGCAACTTGATCACTTTATTCTTATTATAAGAAGCGGTGGCGCCAAAATCGAGTTTAAGGCCGTTTGGATTGTTTATGATGTTAGCTTTCAAAGTAAATTCAAGCCCCTTGTTCTGAAAGGTCCCGTTGTTTGTTTCCAGCGTTGAAAAGCCTAGATAGCTTGGCAACTGCAAATTGGTTAACAGGTTGCTGGTAACGCGATCATAATAATCAAAAAGCAGGCTTATCCGATCATGAAAGAATCCCAGGTCGATACCGGCATCTTTGGTATTGCTTTTTTCCCACACCAGGTTAGTGTTCGTAGGCATTTGATTAATTATAGCCCCATTGCCATTATAAGCCGCGGTAGCTGCATACACGCCCTGTACATCGTAATTGCCTAAGGCACCTATATTTCCATTTGATCCGTAGCTGAGGCGTGGTTTGATCGTCGATATGATCCTGCTAATGCCTAAGTTCTGGTAGAAATCTTCTTTATCAAGGCTCCAGCCTGCTGACATGCCGGGAAAGTATCCGATCCTTTTAGCGGAAGCCAATTGCGAAACACCGTCCTCCCTGAGCACAAACGTAAACAGGTATTTCTGATCATAGTCGTAATTCACCCTTGTAAAAGATGAAATGATACGGTTTTCGGCTTGTGTACTGTAATTACTGCCCGCCGCGAATAGTGTAGAAGCATTGGCTGTTGATATATCATCCGTTGGAGCATTGGTACCTGCAACTTGTTCAGCAAACGCCTTGTTGTCGTAATATTCAGCTCCGAGCATTACACTCAGGTCATGTTTACCCCAAGACTTGGTATAGTTAGCAATAGCATCATAGGTCTGCTGGAAATTCCTGCTATATGTCGCAGTTGCCGGCCTAAGGGTGCTGCTATAGGTTGGCGGCGTAGCAAATAAATTAGAATACAGCTGGGTTGCATCCTGGAAACTCTGATTCAGCGTTTGGTATAAATATCCGTTGCCAGATAACTTCAAATACAAGCCCGGAAGTATATCCCATTTAACTGCGGCGTTAGCGGTTATACGGTCAACTTCATTGCTGTTTTTCTGATGCTGCAGCCAATACAGCGGGTTACCATCGGATATGCCGTTACCGGGATTGGGCTGGGTTTTAGCGGCGTCAAGCCAGGGATTAAACGTTGGCCATAATGACAGGGTGCGGTACATGGTGTTGATGTCTGAACCGTTGACCGTTCCTAATTGCGACGAAGTAGAAAGTGTAACGCCGCTGCTTACTTCAACATTGGGTTTTACCTTGTACGAGCCGTTGAAATTGCCTGAGTAACGATTGTAACCAGAGCCGATAATCACACCCGGCTCGTTATAGTAGTCCAGACTGGCGAAATATTTCCCTTTATCATTGCCGCCCGAGGCATTGATATAATGGTCGACCGTTTGCGTGTTGCGGAAAACCATGTCTTGAATTTCTTTGCTGTGATCCCTGAAAATGATCTTTGATCCTGGATTGGCCGGGTCGTTCATATCCTGCCAGCCCTGCTGTAAAAGATTACTATTTTGTGGTGTTTCCGCCTGTATGTCAAACGTTGCCAGGTTGGCCGGATCGGTCAGTAAGCCATATCCCCTGGTTTTATTCAAGGTAGAAAGCTGACTCGCTGTAAGACCCGTTGCGCCCGGACTTAAAGCAAGGAAGTTGTTGAGCCTGCCAAGTCTGCCATAATAAATATAATCCCTTGCATCCAGATATTGGTATCCCTTGCGCTGTTCATTAAAACCTGTGGTGAATTTATAAGTGATCTGCGACGTGCCTGCTTTACCTTGTTTGGTGGTAATGAGGATCACACCATTATTCGCGCGCGCACCGTAGATAGCTGTAGCCGCCGCATCCTTCAAAATGTCTACGGAAGCAATGTCCTCAGCCGGGATATCCTGGTATGATCTGATGACACCATCCACAACAACCAACGGAGAGGCCGGACTGTTGATCGATGCGCCTCCGCGTAATAACAATAACGGCGCAGCGCCTGGGGAACCACTTTGATTGACTACCTGTATACCTGAAACGGTACCTTGTAAGGCTGTGGCCACATTGGCACGCGGCGCAGTTGCCAGTACCTGGTTGTCTAATCTGGAAACGGCGCTGGTAACAGTTTTTCTTGACTGCTCGCCGTAACCCACCACTAACACCTCGTTCAGTTTGGTGGCGTCATCTTTCATAGCCACATCGACTACGTTGGATTCACCGACAGTGATTTCTGTTCGTTGGTAGCCGATGAAACTAAAAACCAGCACCTCACCTTTACGGGCATTAATGGAAAAGTTTCCATTGACATCAGTTACTGTGCCGGTGTTGGTGCCCTTTAACAGGATAGATACCCCGGGTAAAGGCAGCTTGTCCTTGTCGCCAGTTACCTTTCCGGTGATTCTGATTTGGGCGTGCACCATGATTGCGAACATTATTGCCGCAAGTGTGAGCATCGATCTAATAAAAATAAATTTCTTCTTCATGTTAATTTTTCATTATAATTGTATTATGTCTGACATAATACAATATTAGACAACTTTTAGTTTATGTTCCAAATTATTTGATAAGTTTTTTTAGTAGTTGATGGCCAGAGTGTTATAATTACACCAAGCAGATTTTAATATATGAAGTGTGATTTCGTAAGTTTACAGCGATAAACCATGACAAGCATAGACATAAAAGAAAGCCTGAAAAATGTTGATACCAGTTCATTGGTAGATAAGGTGGAAAAGAATCTTATAGAACTTTTCATTGAAAAAAATTTCAAAGTCGGCGATGCGATACCAAAAGAACTGGAGTTAACCAAAGCCCTGGGCGTTAGCCGCACAGTGATACGCGAGGCGTTGTTAAGGCTGCGTATGATGGGACTCATCGAATCGAAGAAGCATCGTGGCGCTGTTATCACCAGCCCCGATCTGGTATCGATCCTGGAAAAGAGCATGAATCCCCAGATACTTGATGAGGCTACCTTAAGAGAAATATTCGAAATGCGTTTGGCACTGGAAATTGGCATGGCCGATCTTATCATCAAAAGGGTAAGGCCTGAAGATATAGCTGAGTTAAAAAAGATTGTAGCCGACGAGCCCGATGAAAGCAGCCATGAAATCTTTATGATCGACCAGGAGATCAGGTTCCATGGAAAACTGTATGAGATTACAGGAAACGAAACACTCAAAAAATTTCAAAAAATTTTGTTGCCCGTCTTTGATTATGTTCATCACAGCGGGCTATTGAAGAAAAACATAGAACCTAAGGAATATGTTTCTCATAGCGGACTCATCAAGCTGATTGAAACCAAATCTGCCGAGAAGCTGCGCAACGGAATGCGAAATCATCTGGAGAACCATTTTGCCAGATTGTTTGATTAGGGAATGGCATGCAATCCTGAGAAGTGAAATAGAGGCATAACTGTCAAAATTTTGACTTTGCAAGCATCATTACAAAGGCCTTTCTGAGAATGACACCGCCTGTTCACCACCACGAGCGTCGTTTACCTCCCGGATACGCATGGCCTTGACGAAAACAGCACTCAGCGGTCACCCATACCGCCATCACTGGCAACCGGCCGGAAATCTCCAAAAAACTGAAAATCACCAACCCTATAAGTTAACCGCGTAAATTTTGCGTCTACCTCATGCGGACAGGGCATCCTCATCAAAATATGACGAGGATAGGTGAATCCGGCCTTCCCCATTTATTTTTATTTCTCAAATGTGAAAGGGGAATCTGCATGGATATCAAAAACGAAAGACACAGCCTGGCGCAAATTAGAGAACTGGACCTGGTCGCATGGCTGGAAACGCAGGGCTTTCAGGTTGCCGCCCGCAGGAAAAACGATACGGATTATTGGTATTTATCACCCCTGAGGGAAGAAAAGACTCCCAGCTTTCATGTTAGCCGGCTGACGAACGAATGGTATGATTTTGGGCTGATGGCCGGCGGCAACCCGGTCGACTTCTTCCTTCGCTATTTTAACTGCTCCATACCCGAGCTACTCGGAAGGCTGGATCTCGGCTCTCAACGGCATGCGCTTCCGCTTTTTGATGATGGTAGTCATGCTGGCCCCTTGCACAAAGACAGCCGCCTGGCAGTCAGGCTCGCGCACCCCATCTACGCCTATCCCCTGAAAGCCTACCTGCATGAGCGGTCAATACCCCTCTCGGTCGCCCAGAAATTTTGTAAAGAAGTGGACTTCGAAGTAAATGGACGCAGCTACTACGGCATCGGCTTTGGGAATGACGCTGGCGGCTGGGAGATCCGCAACAAGAATTTCAAGCAAAGCAGCTCGCCGAAGGACATTACCACGCTTGGCTGCGACTCGAAGGAAGTAAAAGTCTTCGAGGGCTTTTTTGATTTCCTTTCCTGGCAGTGCCTCAACCCGGATACCGGTTCTTCGGTTGATTTTGTGATCCTCAATGGCGCAGGTATGTTCGATCGCGCGCTGCCTTTTTTGACGGATCACCAGCGCGTGGGATTATGGCTGGACCGTGATGTGACGGGCAAGCGCTATACAGAATACGCGCTCTCCATGGGCGAGCGCTTTACCGATGAAAGCGCATATTTCCAGGGATATAAGGATCTGAACGAATGGCTCATCCATAGAGGACAGGCACCTAAACAGCGTCTTACGCCGCAGGGCTACCCCAGGATGAGACCAAAGAATTTTTAGTTTAATCTTTTTTTTCACCGGCATATGCGCTAGTAGCCATGCAACCTTGCAAGCTGATTGGTGGTTGCGGATAGAATACCGAAAAGTAAATTAACGTATCACCCCAATATTTATTAAATAACGATGGGAAGAAAAAATGAAGGCCGTGTTCGTATGGTCCACTTCGCGTTGACAAGGGAGGAATATGATATCCTGGAAAAGGGCTGGAAAAAAAGTATAATCATTAAGTTAAGCGAGTATATACGGCGGATGCTGTTCGAAAAGCCGATAACTTTCTATACGCGCAACCAGTCGCTCGACGAGCTGATGGGTGAACTTATTCTATTACGTCGTGAGCTCAATGCCATCCGGACAAATCTCGACGAGGCAGTGCTAAGGCTACATACACAGGAGCATTTACCGGAAGTCCGGCGATGGCTTGAGGAGTTTGAGTGTGATCAAGCGCGGCTGTTATCCAACGTGGAGGACATTAAAACAAAGATCTATTCAATCGGCACGCAATGGTTACAGTAATTCATGTTACCCGCAGCTTACGCCGCAGCCTATACTACAACGAACAGAAAGTAAAGGCGGGGCACGCGCGTCTCCTGGCGGCTGGCTATTACCCAATGGATGCCGTGGATTTGACCTTTCGCCAGAAGCTGACGCGCCTAGAGAAACTAACAGAGCTCAATCAATGTACGAAGTTGAACAGCGTGCATATCTCGTTGAACTTTGATCCATCGGACAAACTCTCCGGGCGGCAGCTTATCGAAATTTCGGAATTTTACCTGGAAAAAATCGGCTTCGGCGGCCAGCCGTACCTGCTTTACCAGCATTTTGATGCAGGACACCCTCATGTCCATCTGGTAACAACACATATCAGACCAGACGGCACAGCGATCCCGATGCACGGTCTGCCCCAAAACCAATCCCAAAAAGCGCGCCGGGAGATCGAAGTATTATATAACCTGGTACGGGCGGAGGACAGTGAGCGGCGCAAACTCCTTCAGCTGGCTCCGGCCAGATCTGAGCGGCTAATATATGGACGAATGGAAACTGCAAAAGCCATCGATGGAGTGCTCCGCCATGTGCTAAAAAACTACAAATTTTCCTCGCTCACCGAGCTGAACGGCCTACTGAGTCTGTATAACCTTATGGCGGATCCCGGTAGCGAGCGATCGCGCCTTCGGAAGTATGAAGGCCTTAGGTACCGGGTGCTCGACTCCCGGGGTATAAGGGTCGGCAGAGCGGTCAAGGCGAGCGACCTTTTAGGTAAACCAACCTTGAAAGTGATCCGTGGGATGTTCCCGGGTAACCAGGCGGCGAAGGTGCCGCTCAGCGGCCGGGTACGTAATGCGGTCGACCTGGCCCTGCTACACGAAGATGTGAGCCTTCAGGGACTGCGCGACGTCCTGCAAAAAAAGGGAATAGATTTAGCGCTTCGGCCTGACGCGCTGATTTATATCGACCATATCCAAAAGGCGGTATTTACTGACAGCGAGCTAGGCGCGTGTTACAGCCTGGAAGCAGTGCTAAAGCGCTCAACAAACCCTGTCCTCTATCGCCAGAACGTAAACAGCATAGTGGATCCCGGCTCTTTAAAGCCAGCTGAACATGAAGAGCCAGTGAACAGGCACATCGGCCTTCGAGCGTCGGGTGAAACAAAAATCATTACCCCTGGCATGTTGACCGCTGTACTGCTGGATCCTGGCTACCAGCCGGAGGTTTCGGACTGGCAGTTCAGACACAGGCGGAAAAAAAGGAAAAGGCAGACGATTGCACCAAAATAGTTGGAGTGACGATGCAGCTTGGAAAAAACAATGCAAAAGGCGCAATTAACTCCCTAAATGTTACCAAGGAAAAATGGACCCGGGCAGGGCAACCTATCCCCATTAAAATATGGGTAGGATAGGAGAATATGTTCTTCTCTCCTACTTTTGGTTTTTAAGTGTAAAACCAAGTAATGGTGGATTAACCGGCGTACAGATTCGCTACTTCAAAAAGCAGCATTTACCTACCGGCAGTTCAAGAATTCAAAGAGAATCGTTACCAGCCGTAAGTTTATTTTTTAAAGACGAGTATGCAAACAGGCGAAAACGATCAGGCCATGCGCAAAATTCTGGATATGACCAGGCTGATCAGCATCACTATTTTAATCATTCACTTTTATGCCGAGTGTTATGGTGCCTTCGCTACCTGGCACCTTACTGCGCCATTTTCGGACCGGGTACTTTCTAACATCATCCGTACCGGCCTTCTAAGTAGTTTTTTAAAGCCTAAACTGATCTCGCTCATTTTTTTAACTATCGCCCTTACCGGCGTCACGGGAAAAAAGGATGAAAAGCAAACCTATAAAACGGCTGCCTTTTACTTGGCCGGAGGTCTCTTTTTTTTCTTCTCGGCAGGATTAGCGATGCTATTGAAGGAAAAGATTCAGGTGCGGGCCCTGGCTTATATGGGCGTTACCTGCATGGGGTACCTGCTTTTTTTGAGTGGCGGATCGATGCTTTCCAGAATTATCAGGGACCGCCTGTCGGGCGATATCTTTAACCGTGACAATGAGACCTTCCCCCAGGAGGAAAGGTTGCTCTGGAATGAGTATTCAGTGAACCTGCCGATGCGCTACCAGCTGAAAGGGAAATGGCGCTGGGGCTGGCTCAATATTATTAATCCCTTCCGCTCGGTTTTGGTGACCGGAGGAGCAGGCTCCGGCAAAAGTTATTTTGTCATCCGCCACCTGATCACCCAGCATATCTCGAAAGGATTTGCCATGATGGTCTATGACTTTAAATTCGATGATCTGTCTAAAATCGTCTATCATACCTTCTTAAAGTACCGCCACCTCTACCCCAAAAGCGCCCGGTGCGTATTTATAAACTTCGACCGCCTGCTTAACCGCTGCAATCCCCTGGAGCCGCAGACGATGTTCGACATTACGGACGCCGTCGAATCGGCGCGGACGATTCTCATCGGACTGAACCGCGAGTGGAACAAGCGTCAGGGGGAGTTCTTTGTCGAAAGCCCTATTAACCTGCTAACAGCAGTGATCTGGTTTCTACGTAAGTACAAAGGCGGCGAATTTTGTACCGTGCCCCACGCCATAGAAATGATCCAGCTGGACTATGACCAGCTCTTTACGGTATTGCGCACGGAGCCGGAGGTCGATGCGCTGATTAACCCTTTCATCAGCGCTTACCTGCGCGAGGCCATTGAGCAGCTCGAGGGACAGATCGCTTCGGCGAAGGTGACGCTGGCGCGCCTGTCCTCACCCCAGCTCTATTATGTCCTGTCCGGCAACGACTTCACGCTCGATATCAATAACCCGGACGAACCCAAGCTGCTCTGCATCGGAAACAATCCACAGAAGATTCAGGTATATGGAGCAGTGATCTCGCTCTACATCAACCGGCTGATCAAGCTGGTTAACCAAAAAGGACGCCGCAAATGCAGCCTGGTTTTTGATGAGCTGCCCACAGTGGACATCAGCAATATCGATGTGCTGATCGCCACGGCGCGCAGCAACAAAGTTGCCACCTGCCTGGGCATTCAGGACTTCAGCCAGCTGCGCAAGGATTACGGCAGGGAGCGTGCAGATGTGATCATGAACTCGGTCGGTAATATCATTGCTGGCCAAAGCACGGGCGATACGGCCAAAAATATATCCGAGAGGATCGGCCGTATTATGCAGGATCGCGAAAGCCTGTCGATCAACCGTTCGGATACCTCAGTCAGCCGCTCCAAACAATTAGAGGCTGCGGTGCCCCCCTCACGCATCGCCATGCTGAGCTCAGGCGAATTTACCGGTATCCTGGCCGATAACCCGGACTGTCAGATCGAATTGAAGGCGTTTCACTGCCAGATTATTAACGATCACCAGGCACTGAACAAGGAGATAGCGGGTTATGGCGAAATTCCAGAAGTCCAGCCGGTCACCACTGCGCTGATACAGCGCAATTATTTACAAATCAAAGAGGATGTGCAAAACCTTGTTCATGACGTGATTGAGCAATTGTTGAGCGACCCGGCATTATCACATCTGGTTATCCGAAAGAACGATTAATAGTGTTTAAATTTTTGAATTAGGGTCGACAGAAGATTACCTAATACGTTCAATTGCTTGGCCTACGGTTCGAATTCTGCAAATGCTGCTTTTTCAGGATTGATTGATCAGATCGGTGGCTTATACCTTGGACGATTGAACTACACTACCGATCAATGTAAATACAATAGCCACACTGGCGTGGGCGCTGGCCTTGTTCAAAAATCTGATACGTAAAAACATACCCTAGCTAAACTGCAAACTTTAAAGCCCGCGGTTTGCTTTTATGGGGAGTAAAATCTTGATTCGTTTATGGCCGTACTAGAAAATGATAATTAGGTCACTTGAATGGCTCAATTGATATAAATTGCGTCGCTCGAATGACTTAATTTACATAAAATAAACACCCCTCACTTTTTCAGCAACAGATATCTGCCAAAATAAAAACTCGTCGTTGCTGGATGACAGGTTCCTAGTAGGTAGATACTGATTTACACTAAAAGTTCCTCTACATTATCAGGTGTAATAATACCAGTCCGAGCTCCGGGGTAGTTTTTCAAAAATATGGAAGGGACTCTTGCTTTATTTTTTGCATTCCACTTAAGTTCATAAGCAGAAATTCCATCCGCGTCTTCTTCGACAAGATCGACTTCCTGTTGCTGCGCAGTACGCCAAAAATACATTGATTTTTCGGGCTGATGGTATTTCAAATATTTAAGTCGTTCGGCGATGACGAAATTTTCCCAAAGCGCTCCTGCGTCTGTGCGTGCAGCCATCGGTTTAAAGTTTCCCAGGATGGCGTTCCGTATGCCGCAGTCATAGAAATAGATCTTCCTGCTTTTTTTTATTTCGTTTCGGACATTCCTGCTGAAGGATGATAAGCGAAAGACCACAAAGGCTTTTTCCAGCAGTTCGATATATTTGTCAACTGTTTTGGGGTCCGAGCCGATAAGTTGTGCCAGTTCGTTAAAGCTCACTTTACTTCCGATTTGCAATGCCAGTGCCCTCAACAGTTGTTCCAACAATAGTGGCTTTTTGACCTGTTCTAGCATCAAAAGATCTTTATATAAATAGCTACCAGACAACAGTCGCAACAATTCCGCTTCTTCCCCCGGTTTTGTCACAATTTCAGGGTAGTAGCCGAAAATCATCCTGTGCTCAATGAGGCGTTTCTCTTTCAGTAGTCCTTTTTCAAGAGTCATTTCTTCAAAGCTTAACGGCAGCAGCAGGTATTCATACTTACGGCCAGTCAGCGGCTCATTCAGTTGGTTTTGAAGCTCAAATGCTGATGAGCCTGTTGCGATCACCTGGACTTCCTTGATCTGATCCGTAAATAGCTTAATTGTTAGACCGATTTCCGGTATGCGCTGCGCCTCATCGATAAACAAGATACGTTGTTTACCCATCATCGCTTTTAGGCGGGTGGACGTGGCGCGTGTCAGTAGCTCCCGGACATCAGCATCATCGCCGTTCAAGTACTTATAGTCCTTTTTGTGCAGTATTTTTTCTACAAGCGTCGACTTTCCAGCTTGCCGCGGTCCAAAAATTAAGATTGCCTTCCCCTTGAAAAGCCTGCTTTCTATATGATCTTGTAATAAACGATTTATCATAGCTTGGAAACAAAATCCAAAAATATTATAATAATTCGGGATTCAAATCCAAAAATATTATTTTTTTATTACTGTCGTAGCTCCATTACTCGAAAGCGCTTCCGATCTTGTTGTAAATCGCCGTTTACATTGGCTAAAGGCCATAACTCCCGTATGCCCCAGTCCGAAAAATAGGCATTACGATCCTGGCTTAGAGGTGAATAGATTTTGAGAGTTAAATTATACAAATTGTCAGTTACTCATCTATTTTGTCAATAAACCTTATGTAAATTGTAACTAATTTTCATGTATATTTGTCAATAAACTTTATGTAAATTATAAATATTCATTATGTATTTTATCAATAAATGTTATGTAAATTATAAATAAACAGTAGCTTTGCTTAGATTTATAGCTATGAGTAAATTTATTCAGCGGCAAATAGCCCCAATAATAAAAGCTCAAAAGAGCAAATTTCCAGTCCTGGCGCTCACAGGGCCGAGGCAATCAGGAAAAACGACTTTGCTAAAAGAGCTTTTTGGCGATTACCGATATGTAAGTTTGGAGAATCCGAATATACGCTCGTTTGCTATGGATGATCCTATCGGTTTTTTAAACCATTACGATCAGAAAGTTATTTTAGATGAAGTACAACGGGCTCCAGAGTTATTCTCTTACATACAAGAACGGGTTGATCAGTCTAAACTGATGGGTCAATACATATTATCAGGTTCTCAGAACTTCCATCTATTAAATAGCATTACTCAAACGTTGGCAGGCAGGGTTGCCTTATTCAAATTACTGCCGTTAGATTTTAATGAATTAAAGCGGTCTGATCTATTGGCAGACTCTTACATACAAGCCTGCGTAAAAGGATTTTATCCAGCTATTTTTGACAGGGATATCGATCCTACGATTTTCTATGCGAACTACATTCAAACCTATATAGAAAAGGATGTAACCGAGCTATTGAATATAAGAGACCAAAAAGTATTTCGTACCTTTTTAAGTTTGTGTGCCGGTCGCGCTGGGCAATTACTCAACTTCAGTGCTTTGGCTAATGAATGCGATATATCTTACAATACCGCCAAAGCTTGGCTGTCTTTACTTGAAAGCAGCTATATTGTATTCCTTTTACAACCGTATCACCAGAACTTTAACAAACGATTAATAAAAAGCCCGAAGTTATATTTCTATGATACCGGTTTGTTAACCCATTTACTTGGGATTAGGGCAGCCGAAGAACTAGAACAGGACAGACTGAAAGGAAACATCTTTGAAAATATGATATTGGCCGAGTTCCAAAAGCAAAATCAACACCTTTATCTCCATCAAGAACATTATTTCTGGCAGGATAGTAATGCTCATGAAGTTGATCTGCTTATGAAAAAGGGACAGGGCTTTTCCATTTTTGAGATCAAGGCAACGCAAACCATAAGTACCGCCTTATTCAAAGAGATGGATAGATTTGAAGAAATTGCCAAACCTGCACAGGTAAATAAAACACTCGTCTACGGAGGTGATGAAAATCAGAAAAGAACAAACTATGAAGTTCTTAGCTGGCAAAATATCTCCGGATAAGATCCGGACGCTCACTTAAGCCAATAGCAGAGGAAGCCCAAAAAACCTTACCTCATCTAATTATCTCCGCGAAGAAACCATAATCGCTGTTCCGTCGGGTCCGGCAATAACGGCTTTACCCGCCATGCGGAAAAACAAAGAATGATCTACAACACCCGGCAACATTTTTATCGCTGTATTTAGCGAAGACAGTTCAGGAAATTGTTCAAACCATAGATCAACAAGGTGATTTCCCTGGGCCGACAACGTAGCACGCAGGCTGCAGTCAACCCCTGGAAACATATTTTTTAGCTTCAAAATCACAGAGCCGATCGCATTAGGAATGATCTCCACGACAACCGGGTAGGCATCAGTAAGATGCTCCGAAAACTTACCCGAGTCTCCCATCAGGATAAATTCACCCGCCATACTGGCAAGAATCTTTTCCATCGTATGAATGCCCGCCCCGCTCTTGAGCGCATTCAGCTCCCTGTCAAACTGATCGCACCCATCAAAATAGCTATCGACAACCTTTAAATCCGAAAGCGGAAAAACAGTTAGCCCCAACTCATTCATTCTGACTATGGTCTTCTCGGAAGACGAGGTCAGAATAAGCGATGTCGCCAGTGTAGTATCTGCAGCGATCAGCTCCATCAGGTAAAAAACCGTCGACCCATCACCCAGACCGATCGTCTGTCCCGAGCTGATCAACCCAAAGGCCAATTCTGCGGCTTGTTTCTTATAATCAACCATAGCACCCTAAAATATGAAAATTATGCTGACCATGGTCTTTGCGGAGCGCTCTCAGAAGTAATTCTTCACGATACAAGATTTCCTTGACTGTAGTTTATACTTTTTAGCTATCAATAATTAGACTGTGGACCAACGTATGGTGAAGGTAGAAATTTTAAAAACGGTTACGCCCAAATTCTATGCAGGCATGATCACTCTCTGGTATTTCCATTATAATTTGCTCAGAATTGTAATTTTGTTTATCGAGACAAATTTAATGCAAGATCAACTTCTTACTCATATTGCAAGATCGGTGACAATCGCGCCCAATAAGGCTAGTTTGATCCAGCCATTCTTTGAGCCAAGGTCATACAAAAAGAAAGAGTTGTTGTTAACCGAAGGTCAGCGATGCTTTGAAAAATTCTTTATTCTGAAAGGTTGCGTTCAAGTTTGTTACCTTAAACAAAACGGCACCGAGCAAACCATTGATTTTGCCATAGAAAACTGGTGGACATCGGATTTTATTGCCTTCCCCACTGGCGGCATCGCCCGATTTTCGATCCGCGCCGTAGAAAACACGGATGTGTTTTGTATCACGGCGGACGCACAGCAAAAGCTGCTTAAACAAGTTCCGGAGCTGGAAGCATATTTTCATATCGTTTTTCAGCGGGCATATGCCGCCGCTCAAATGAGACTAAGATTTCTTTATGAATTTTCTAAAGAAGAATTGTACCTGAATTTCCTCGACCAATTCCCGAATTTTATACAACGTGTTCCGCAGTACCTGCTTGCATCCTTCCTTGGTTTTACGCCAGAATATTTGAGTGAGTTAAGAAAAAAGTTACTTTCTTAAACCAGTTTAAGTAGTAGGCCATTTGCCTTGTCGATCTTTGTACAACGCAAATGAGTATTATGAAAAAAGTAATCAAACATCGACTGGATGTATGGAAAGAAGAACCTCTATACTGGCATCATATGGCCGGAATGGACAAACGCCTGCATGAATCAGGCATCCCAATAAGCTTGATTGATATTATTAAAGTTAGGGTTTCCCAAATCAATAAGTGCGCCTTTTGTATCGACTTCCATACAGAAGACGCGCTGAAACATGGTGAAACTGTTCGCCGCATATTAGCCTTGTCTGCCTGGCAGGAAAGCCCATTATTCACCGACATCGAGCGAGCAGTGCTTGAAGTGATTGAGGAAGTGACATTTATTTTCGATCACGGGGTTTCAGATGTGGCATATGAAAAACTCCGATCACACTTCACCGAAAACGAGATTGCAAATATTATAGTTGGCATCTGCCATATGAACTTTTTGAACCGCGTAGGCATTTCCACCAAAACAGTAGCTATTTAACAATTCCAAAAAAAAGAGATGAAAATTACAGGTAAAGTCGTTGCCGGCATAAAGATTCCCGACAGTGCGATGGCCATCCAGGCAACAGAACTATTACGCGAACATTGCAATGAACTTTTGTATAACCATACCTTGCGGGTATTTATTTTTGCAGCGCTGAATGGCAATCAAAACAAGCTTCGGTACGATGCGGAGCTCTTATATGTGAGTACCATGTTTCATGATCTTGGCCTGACGGAGCGCTATCGCAGTAACGACAAACGCTTCGAGGTTGACGGCGCAAATGCGGCCCGCGATTTCCTGCGTGGTTTTGGAGTTGCCCCGCAATCGCTCCAACTCGTTTGGGATGCCATCGCATTACATACTTCTCCAGGCATTGCAGAATATAAAGAACCAGAAGTCGCGTTACTCAATTACGGAGCAGCCTTGGATGTTATAGGCAAGGGCTACGACCAGCTATCATTCGGTATTCGCGAAGAAATAGTCCGGCAATTTCCGCGCAATGGGTTAAAGAAGAAAATGATAAATACTTTTTTTGAAGGGTTTAAACACAAACCCCACACAACATATGGCAGCATCAATGCTGATATTTGTGCATGTATGCTGCCAAGTTATCAAAAAAAGGACTATTGCGATATGATTTTGCATTCTCCGTGGTCTGAATAAAGCTCCCGAGAAGCCTGGCCAGTTGCACCAAGATTATTTTCTATTATTTAGAACAAATTGGATTCAAAGCGAATATTTTCGATAATAACAAAGGCATTGTTACAAAAATGTACATAATTTTCTACTATAAGCAAATAAATAATGAATATTTTCAATTATGTACAAATGGAAGCTACTTCGACAAATATCTGTCAAAATCAATATTGTAAGTAAGGAACTTACCAAGGTTTTGTTTTTTGAGGCTATGTCTGAAAGAGCAACAATGTTATAATATAGATTAACCGGCGATGTTCGTTCAGCTATAAGAGCGAATGATAGTTATCTTAGGCCAAGCCCGAATGACCTGTTGCGGCAAAAGCAAAAAGGCCTCTCTTTCGAGAAGCCTTCCGATATCAATAATATTCTTTTTTAGTTTGATGACAACGCTGCTGCACCACTCACAATTTCCGTAAGCTCGGTAGTGATCGCTGCCTGGCGTGCCTGGTTGTAGGATAGCTTTAGCTGTTTTAACAATTCGCCCGCGTTATCCGTTGCTTTGTCCATCGCGGTCATACGTGCGCCATGCTCAGAAGCGTGTGAGTCCAATACGGCCTTGTATAACTGAATTTTGATGTTCTTAGGAATCAATTGTTCAACAATTTCTTCCTGGGAAGGCTCGAGGATATAGTCAACCTGTGATGCATTTACGTTCTGCTGCTTTTCAGCTTTTGGAACAGGTAGTAACTGCTCAACAGTCAGGAACTGCACAGCAGCGTTTTTAAAGCGGTTATAAACCACCTCAACACGGTCGAATTCACCTTTTAAAAAGCCGTCCATGATAGCTTCGGTTACTTTCGATACATTCAGGAAAGTAAGGTCTGCGAACAACTCGTTGTTATTACCAATCACGTTGTATTTACGGCGCTGATAAAACTCCTGCCCTTTTTTACCGATACCTACTATAGAAACGTTCCCTGCTTTTAACTGATCACTGTATTTTTCAGCGACCAGGTTGTTTGCGGTTTTGATCACGTTGGTATTGAAGGCACCAGCCAAACCACGGTTTGACGATACTACTACGATCAGTACACGTTTTGGCACACGTTCTTCCAAAAATGGAGATGAACCATCTTCCAGGCTTGCTGAAAGGTTAGCCAGCATTTCCTTCAGCTTGTCAGCATAAGGGCGCAACTGTATAATAGCATTGGTGGCACGTTTCAACTTAGCAGCCGAAACCATTTTCATAGCCTTGGTGATCTGCTGCGTTGACGTTACCGACGCAATCCTGTTTCTTACTTCTTTTAAATTAGCCATTCTTTTCCTTAAGTCTTAAGTTCCAAGCCAAAAGTCTTGAGTCTCTTCCGACTTCAAACTTCTGACTTCCGACTTCTAACTAAATTAATATTTCGCTGCCAGTTCTTTAGCTACTGTTTCCAGTACACCGGTGATCTGGTCGTCCAGTTTGCCGGCTTTCAAAGCTGCCAGTGTTTCCGGGTGACGCATTTCTAACTGGGTAGTATATTCGCTTTCGAATTCTTTGATCTTGTTCACCGGTACGTTACGCATCAGGTTTTTAGTACCCGCATAAACGATAGCTACCTGTTTTTCAACCGTTACCGGAGAATACTGACCTTGTTTGAGGATCTCTACGTTACGTGCACCTTTGTCCAGTACAGTTTTTGTAGAAGCGTCCAGGTCCGAACCGAATTTTGAGAAGGCTTCCAACTCGCGGTACTGTGCCTGGTCCAGTTTTAATGTACCGGCAACTTTCTTCATTGATTTGATCTGCGCGTTACCACCCACACGTGATACAGAGATACCTACGTTGATGGCAGGACGAACACCCGCATTGAACAGGTTCGACTCGAGGAATATCTGACCGTCGGTAATAGAAATTACGTTCGTTGGGATATAAGCTGATACGTCACCTGCCTGGGTTTCGATGATCGGAAGAGCGGTTAATGAACCGCCACCTTTTACGATCCCCTTGATCGACTCAGGAAGGTCGTTCATTGATTTGGCGATATCATCGTTCTGGCTGATCTTGGCGGCACGCTCTAACAAACGGCTGTGCAGGTAAAATACGTCACCAGGATAAGCTTCACGGCCCGGTGGACGACGTAATAACAATGATACTTCACGGTAAGCAACAGCCTGTTTCGACAAGTCATCATAGATGATCAGTGCAGGACGTCCGGTATCACGGAAGTATTCACCGATTGCAGCACCGGCAAATGGTGCGAAGAACTGCATTGGTGCAGGGTCGGCAGCACTTGCGGCAACCACGATGGTATAAGCCATTGCGCCATTCTCTTCCAGCGTACGAACAATGTTTGCTACTGTTGAAGATTTTTGACCGCAGGCCACATAGATACATATCACCGGCTGACCGGCTGCGTAAAATTCTTTCTGATTGATAATAGTATCCACGCAAACAGCAGTTTTACCTGTCTGACGGTCACCGATTACCAGCTCACGCTGACCGCGGCCGATAGGGATCATGGCGTCGATCGCTTTGATACCGGTTTGCAAAGGCTCGGTTACCGGCTGACGATAGATTACACCCGGAGCTTTACGCTCTAAAGGCATTTCGTAAGTTTTACCTGCAATTGCCCCCTTACCATCAATTGGC
>Ga0070662_100000664_pt1 | contig 20906 bp, 23 predicted proteins | sample KBSC53metaG_FD_65648 | JGI IMG/M metagenome (GOLD analysis project Ga0070662, IMG submission 65648) | Corn rhizosphere microbial communities from Kellogg Biological Station, Michigan, USA - KBS C5-3 metaG | ecosystem: Host-associated > Plants > Roots > Rhizosphere > Soil ...
TTCGTTCGCGATGGCCTCAATGGCGAGCCGCGCCAGCTGATCGATCCCAACGGCTGGTCGGCGGACGGCGCGACGGCTCTCGCCGAGTGGACTCCGAGCGAGGACGGGAAGCTGCTCGCTTATTCGATCCAGGACGGCGGAACTGACTGGCGCACGGTCAAGGTGATGAACGTCGCCACCGGCAAGATCATGTCCGACGAGCTCAAGTGGCTCAAATATGGCGGCAACGTCAGCTGGGCGAAGGACGGCAGCGGTTTTTATTATTCCCGTTTCCCCGCGCCGTTAGCCAAGGCGACCTTCCAGAACGCCACGCTCAATCAGAAGGTCTATTTCCACAAGCTGGGCACGAAGCAGGCGGCGGACCGGCTCGTCTACGCGACACCGGCCAATCCCAAGCTCGGGCATTCTGCCGGAGTTACTGACGACGGCCGGTGGCTGGTGATCTCCACGAGTCTCGCCGGCGATGAGAATGACGTTCACGTCGTCGATCTGAAGAAGCCCGGCTCGAAGCCGATCGCCATGTTCACGGGCCTCAAGAACCAGTGGAATTACGTCGGCAACGAAGGCAGCCGCTTCTTCTTTGCGACTGACAAGAATGCACCGCTGAAGAAGGTCGTCGCCGCCGACGCCCTCAAGCGGATTGCACCCGTCAATGTCATTCCCGAGGCCAAGTCCGCACTCGACAATGTCAGCCTGATCGGCGGCAAACTCATCGCCAGCTACCTCGTCGACGCGAAGAGTGAAGCCCATGTCTACGACCTCTCAGGGAAGGAACTGTCGACGATCGCCCTGCCAGGGCTGGGCACGGTTGGCGGTTTCAACGGCGACAGCGGCGATCCGGAGACATTCTTCTCCTTCGCCAGCTATAATCGGCCGACGACCATCTATCGCTATGATGCGTCAACCGGCCAGGCGAGCGAGTGGGCGGTTCCGAAGCTTACCTTCGATCCAAATTCCATATCCGTCGAGCAGCGCTTCTATAAGTCCAAGGATGGTACGCGGGTGCCGATGTTCGTTGTGCGCAAGAAGGGCACGACCGGACCGGCGCCGACGATTCTCTACGGCTATGGCGGGTTCAATATCGCCATGACCCCGTCGTTCAGCGCTCTGAACATCGCCTGGGTCGAGCGGGGCGGCGTCTATGTCGTCGCGAACATCCGCGGCGGATCCGAATATGGCAATGCATGGCACGACGCCGGACGGCTCGCGCACAAGCAGAACGTGTTCGACGACTTCATCGCCGCCGGGGAATATCTGAAAGCCAACGGCATTGCCGCGCCGCATGGACTTGCCGCGATCGGACGTTCCAATGGCGGACTCCTCATCGGCGCGGTAACCAACGAGCGACCTGACCTGTTCGACGCCGTCAGCCCCGGCGTCGGGGTCATGGACATGCTGCGCTTCGACAAGTTCACGGCCGGCCGCTACTGGGTCGACGATTACGGCTTTCCTGAGAAAGAAGCCGATTTCCGGACCCTCTATGCCTATTCGCCCTATCATAACATCAAGGGTGGCAAGGCTTACCCGCCTCTTATTGCAGTAACGGCCGATACCGACGATCGCGTCGTTCCCGGCCACAGCTTCAAATATATCGCGAAGCTGCAGAACACCGCCGATGTCGGGACCGCGCCGCACTTGATCCGGATCGACACGCGCTCAGGCCATGGCAGCGGCAAGCCGATCACCAAAATCATCGAGGAATATTCGGACGTCTATTCGTTCCTCGGCTACTTCACCGGCCTTCGTCCTTAACCTTGCTGAACCGCAGCAAACGGGCGGTTCAGCATTGGTGCAACGGCGAAACAATAGACCCATGGATGGGTCGTCGCGCGTTCGTCTGCGGCGACCCGCGTTTTTTCGAGGGAGTCGGGTCAATGAAGGCAGTCACGTTTTTGGGGGCCGGTGTCGCGATTGCCGCGCTGGCCAGCGCAGCGCCCGCAGCGGCGCAATATTATCCGGGTACCGGTTACGGCTACGGCAATCCTGTCGGCCAGGTGCTGAACAGCGTCCTTGGCGGGGGCTACGGCTATAACGGCTATGGCAATACCGGCGTCAACAGCCAGGCCGCGGTCAATCAGTGCGCCAATGCCGTCCAGGCCCGCCTCGGAGGCGGTTACGGCTATGCGGGTGCGGGTCGCGTCGTTGGGATCAGCCGCGTGGAGCCGCGCTCCAGCGGGGGTCTGACCGTTCGCGGCGTTGCATCAAGCGGCCGCTACGTCGCCTATGGCGCGCAGGCTCCGGTAGACCTCACATGGCGGTGCAAGACCGACTATCGCGGCTTCATCACTGATGTGAGGGTGGACCGGGCGCAGTCGAACTATGGCTACAACTACGGCTATGCGCCGCAGGGCTATGCCACCGCGCCGGCGCAACCCTATGATTATTCGCAATACGGCTATCGCCGCTACTAATCGGCGACCGGAACATTGGTGACGTGAGGCGCCGGGCTCGATGAGCTCGGCGCTTTTCGTTTGAGCGGCTAACTTTACTCCGGCGGCGATGCTCCGTATCGGCCCGCCATGACGGTCCAGCCCACCGAATCCATCCTCATTGTCGACTTCGGCAGCCAGGTTACGCAGCTGATCGCGCGGCGCATCCGCGAAGCCGGAGTCTATTCCGAGATTGCTCCCTTCAACAGCGCAGAGGAGGCGTTCAATCGCCTTCAGCCAAAAGGCGTGATCCTGTCGGGTGGCCCCGCGTCGGTCATTTCCGAGGACAGCCCCCGAGCGCCACAGGTGATCTTCGACAGTGGACTTCCGCTTCTCGGCATTTGCTACGGACAGCAGACCCTCCACCAGCAGTTGGGGGGCAGGGTCGTCGCATCGGACAATCGCGAATTCGGCCGTGCATTCATCGAGATCGTCAGTTCCAGTGCATTGTTCGACGGACTTTGGAACGTCGGCGAGAAGCACCAGGTCTGGATGAGCCACGGCGACCGCGTGGAAACGCTTGCGCCTGGCTTCGAAGTCGTCGCCGCATCGGAGGGCGCGCCCTTCGCAATCGCGACGAACGAACCTGCAAAGCGCTACAGCCTGATGTTCCATCCCGAAGTCGTACACACGCCCGACGGCGGCAAATTGCTCGCCAATTTCGTGCGCCACGTGTGCGGCTGCGCGGGCGACTGGACGATGGCGAGCTTCAAGGACGCCAAGATCAATGACATCCGTGCGCAGGTCGGCGACGGACGGGTCATCTGCGGCCTTTCGGGTGGTGTCGACAGCGCCGTCGCCGCGGTCCTCATTCACGAGGCGATCGGCGAGCAATTGACGTGCGTATTCGTGGACCATGGGCTGATGCGCCAGGGCGAGGCGGAGCAGGTCGTTTCGCTGTTCCGAAACAGCTACAACATCCCGTTGGTGCACGTGGATGCGAGCCGGGACTTCCTCGCAGGCCTCGAGGGGGTCACGGATCCGGAAGCCAAGCGCAAGTTCATCGGGGCCGAGTTCATCAACGTATTCGAGGCCGAGGCGAAGAAGATCGGCGGGGCTGATTTTCTCGCTCAGGGAACGCTCTACCCCGACGTCATCGAAAGCGTCAGCTTCACCGGCGGACCATCGGTCACGATCAAAAGCCATCACAATGTCGGTGGCCTGCCGGAGCGGATGAACATGAAGCTCGTCGAGCCGCTTCGCGAACTGTTCAAGGACGAAGTACGCGAGCTCGGGCGCGAGCTCGGACTGCCGGAGGCGTTCGTCGGACGCCATCCCTTCCCGGGCCCCGGGCTTGCAATCCGAATCCCGGGCGAAGTCACGCGCGAAAAATGCGACATCCTGAGGAAAGCCGACGCCGTTTATCTCGAGGAGATCCGCAACGCGGGACTCTATGATGCGATCTGGCAGGCGTTTGCTGTGCTGCTGCCGGTCCGCACCGTCGGCGTGATGGGCGACTATCGCACCTACGATTACGTCTGCGGGCTTCGAGCGGTCACCTCGCTCGATGGAATGACAGCCGACGTCTATCCATTCGATGCCGCCTTCCTGAGCCGTGTCGCGACCCGCATCGTCAACGAGGTTCAGGGCATCAACCGCGTCGTCTACGATTACACGTCAAAACCGCCGGGAACGATCGAATGGGAATGAACGCAAAGGGAGTGGCGGTGATCTCGCCCAAAGATTGGATGAGCTCTTCTGAACGATTTTCGGGCGAGTGGCAGGGCTCCGCGAGCGGATCGGAACTCAGCATCATCGCCAATCATATCCATGAAATTGGCGAGGGCGCGCGGCGGCACCGGCATCCCTATGCCGAGGTGTTCCTGATCCGCCGCGGCAATGTGGCGTTCGAAATCGGTGACGAGACGCTCGATGCCGGTACAGGCCAGATCGTGGTCGTACCCGCCGGAGTACCTCACGCATTCCGCAGTTGGGACCGGAACCGCTCGAGATGATCGACATTCATGAAAGCGGAAGCTTCGACACCGAATGGCGATGAGATAGCACCGAGCCGGAGCATCGGAATGCGAATGAAATTTGCAGCAGCCGTTGGAGCATTGGCGGCGATCAATGCAGCAGCCGCGCCGCCCCGGCTCGATTCCGATACGGCCAGCTGGTGGGCGATCACTTCGCAGCTTTCTGACGACTCTATGGAGGGACGCGACACGGGCTCGGCGGCTTACGATCGTGCTGCAAGGCTCGTCGCAGCGAAATTCGCGGCAGCGGGGCTAAGGCCGGCCGGCGAGAATGGCCGCTGGTTCCAGTCCGTGCCCATGCACGAAATCTCCGTTACGAAAGCGTCGTTCAGCGTGGGCGGCCAGCCGCTGACTTTCCTACATGACCTGACCATCGCTCCGGCGCGCGGAATGCCGGCCAGCGTGGATGGGCCGTTGGCCTATGCCGGCTATTGCGCCAAGGGCTCGCTCAACGATGTTCGCGGCAAGATCGTAATTTGTCACGGCACGCATCGCGCCGGATTGCCCGGAGCTTTGGATCGCGAGGCTGCCGTCCGCGCAGCGGGGGCAGCGGGAATCCTGACGATCGCCGACCCCGGATTTGCCGTCGAGCCGCCGCGCTGGCCATACGCCTATGCGCGGACGTTGACTCTGGCGAGCGATACTCAAAAGCCGGATCCGTTTCTCAAGATGACGTTGAACGCGGATGCGCTCGTTAAGGTGCTGGCGGGTAGCGGCCGAGATGCGAACGCACTTGTCGCCGCGGGGAGCGAAGGCCGGTCGCTGCCGAACTTCGATGTACCAAAGCGCTTCAAGGCAAGCTTGACGACCGCGCAGCGGGACATTTCCTCGCCCAACGTGCTTGGGTTCATTCCAGGATCGGATCCGGCCTTGAAGGACCAGATCATCGTCCTGTCGGCGCACCTCGACGGTTACGGCTATGGCGAACCAGTGAACGGCGATCGCATCTACAATGGCACCCTCGACGATGCGGCCTATGTTGCCCTGCTCATCCGCCTGGCCGAGCATGGCCAATCCTTCCGGCGCCCAATTCTGATTGCTGTGGTCACGGGGGAAGAGAAGGGGCTGCTGGGATCCAGATGGTTCGTCTCCCATCCGACCATCGTCAAGTCGAGCATTGCCGCCAACATCAACCTCGATCAGCTCCGGCCCATTTTTCCACTTGAGCTCCTGACCGTTCACGCGATCGACGATACCAGCCTGGGCGATGACGCGCGGACCGTCGCGAACAGTCTCGGCGTTGCAGTCCAGCGCGATCCCGAGCCCGAGCGCAACCTGCTTTCGCGATCCGACAATTGGCCCTTCATGCAAGCTGGCGTTCCCGCCACCGGGTTCGTGTTCGGCTACCGGCCAGGATCGAAGAGCGAGCAGATCTACCGGCAATGGTATCGCACCGGCTATCACAAGCCGCAGGATGATCTGAACCAGCCGATGGACTGGAAAGCTGCGGCCGACTTCAATCGCTTCTTCTACAAGCTCGTCGAGCGGGTCGCAGACAAGCCTGAAGCGCCGGCATGGAAGACGCAAAGTCCGCTAAAGCCGCATTAGCCGAGGGCGTGGCGTAAGGGGGCAGCCGATGGAATTCTTCAATTATGTGATGGTTCTGGCGTCGGTGATCGTCGGCCTCGCAGTCGCTCATCTGTTGCAGGGCGTGGCCAAGTTGGTCCAGCACCCCGATCGCTCAAAGCTCTATTGGGTCCACCTCCTGTGGATCGTACTGACATTCTTCAACGCTTTGTTCTGGTGGTGGTGGGAGTTCGCACTCTCTCACACCGCCCACTGGACCTTCGAAATCTACATCTTCGTGCTGTGCTTCGCAGTCGTGCTTTACCTGATTTGCGCGGTTCTCGTTCCGTCGGAACTCGGCCAGTACGCCGACTACCGCGCCTATTTTTATTCGCGCCGCCGCTGGCTTTTCGGACTCTTGTTGGCGTTCAGCCTGCTCGATTTCGTCGATACCGCGATCAAGGGTCGGGCCCACCTGCTTTCACTGGGTTGGCCCTATTTCACCATCTTCACCATTCGGTCCGCTCTGCTGATGATCGCAATCAAGACCCGCAATGAGCGTTTCCATGCCTTCATCGTGCTGCTGTTCATCGCGCAGCTCGCAACGCTCGCATTCGGAAGCTTCCACACAATGCAGTGAATTCCTCAAGTTAACAGTAACTTGGCGTTAAACGATGCATTGACTCTTCACCGCTATTCTTGCTCATCAGCGGCGAGGTCAAACAGGCGAGAATGTAAAGTGCGGACGAACAACCAGTGGCTGATTGCGGCCATTCTGCCAGTGGTCCTATCCGGATGCGAAACCGCGCCGCGAGCGCCGCGGATCGTCGCGGTCGCTTCGCCGCAAAGGAACCCGAATGAGGTTCCATACCACTGGACCCTGGGTAACGCGGCCCAGGCGCACAAGGATCTGGTGGCGACGTTCGGCAAGTTCGGTCTGAAACCGGGCGAATATGTATGGACGGCCAAGGCGTCGGCCGAAGGTGAGACGAAGGTCGTCGTCGACCTCCTGACCCAGATGACCTACGTCTATCGCGGTGAGAGCCTGCTTGGCGCGGCCAGCATGTCGAGCGCGAAGACTGGCCACATTACGCCTTATGGGAATTGGACCATCCTGGAGAAGCGTCCCTTCTATCGATCGAAGAAGTACGACAATGCGCCGATGCCCTGGATGCAGCGCATCGATGAATATGGCATCGCTTTTCACGGCGGGGTGAACCCCGGATATCCTGCAAGCCACGGCTGCATGCGCCTGCCGATGAAGTTCGCCGAGAAATTCTACGGCGTGACCAAAGTCGGCACCAAGGTAATCATCGAAGGCTGACCTCCGGCTGCGCCGTTGCCGCGCCCGCGCTCGCGGCGTATCCTATCCGGCAAGGACAGGCCGGGAGCAGCAGGATGCCAGGGCTTTCGATCGGGTTTCGCGTATCTCTCTTATGTGGGGCGCTCTTCGTAGGCGCGAGTGCGATCGCGCAGAAGGGCGAATTGTCGGAGCGCCTCAACGACGCGAAGAAACAGCTTCAATCCGACGTCCAGGCCTGTAAGCCGATCAACCTCGGCGACTATGCGGATCTGCTGACCGAAGCGGCGACAAACAAGCAGCGCGCCCTCAGCGCCGAAAACGCCGGCGATTCGATCGACGAGACCCAGGCGAACGCTGATTTCGCCAAGGCCTCGTCCCTGTTCAACCAGGCCCAGGCCGCCGGGGCGCAGCAATGCCTTCTTCCGACGCAGTCACAGCCGCTGGCACCCGACATTCCAGCAGGATCCAAAGGCAAGTCGAGGGCCTAGGCCCTTCGCTCGCGGCTAGCGGCGGCGGTCCGACGTCGTGCCCAGCGTAGCGGTGTCCATCGGGTCCGGCTGATCCCCCGACTGATTTTCCATGTCGCTCGTCAGTTGCATCTCGCCGGTCGGATCGGTGGAAAGCCCACTCTGGGTCATTCCGGTCTGCAGCGGCTGCGGACTGCCGCGCCGTTTCCGCCACGTATCGAAGTCCTGGTGGAATTGCTGCTCGCGCTCACGGCAATAGTCGGCATAGTCGCGATCGAGCGCTTCCATCTGCCGATCGCGCCAACTCCGATAATGCTCGTCCTGGCTGCTTCGGAAATTGCGCGGGCTGCGCTCCCATGCCCCGCCTTCCAGTCGGTCATTCGGCTCCCAATCGCGATCGCGATCGCGGTCACCGAGCATGAAGTTCAAATTACGCTCGTTGCGGTCATGATTAGGTCCGCGAAAGGCGCGTTCGCGATTATCGTCGGACCAGCGGTCACGCTCGTTCCCGCGGTCATCGTCATATTCGCGCATATAGCCATGTGCCATGTGAAGCTCTCCCTGGTCGGGCGGGCAGTCGCCCTGTGGCCAAAACGAACGATCGCTGGTCGGGATGCGCGATTTGCCGATTGGGTCGGAATTTGGTCGCAGTCTCTCGTCGGCTCATGCCGCGCGCGATTGCTGTGAATGTATCGGCAGCTCGAGGACGGTGAGCAGGCCCGGTTCGTTGTCTGCAAGCGTCAGCTTTCCCTGGTGAAGGTGAGCGATCGCTTCCGCCAGGGCGAGGCCAAGGCCCGCGCCTTCATCGGACCGGCTGGAGTCGAGCCGGCCGAAGCGCCGGCGAGCCTCGTCACGCCGGTCGGCGGGGATGCCCGGCCCGCGATCGCCGACCTCCACACGGATCTGTCGACCGCCCGGCTCCACGTTCACCTTTATCGTTCCGCCCGTCGAACCGTAGCGGATGGCGTTCTCGATCAGGTTGCTGACCGCCTGCGCCAAGAGTTGCCGATGGCCGAACAGCGGGATTGGCCTGCAAGGCCGATCGAATTCGAGGCTCGCTCCTCGCTCCTCGGCCAACGGGTCGTACATTTCGGCAAGTTCGGCCGATAGTTCGCCGACATCGAACCAGCTGAACTGCTTGCGGCTGGTCAACGCTTCCGACCGGCTAATCTCCAGCACGGTCGTCAGGATTCGCATCAGTGCGTCGGCTTGTCGAATGACGCTTCCGAGCTGCTCCTCCTGTTCCTTGGGATCGCTGGCCACGGTCGCCGCATGAGCAGCGGAGCGAAGCCGGCTAACCGGCGACCTCAGGTCGTGTGCGAGGCTGTCGGTGAGCAGCCTCAATTCTTCCATGAGGGCACTGATCCGATCGAGCATTGCATTGATCTGGGTACCGAGACGATCGAATGGATCACCGGCCCGGGTGACCGGAACACGCTGCGAGAGATCGCGCGCGCTGATGCGGTTGGTGACCGCGGCGATCGCGGTGATTCTGCTTCCCACGTATCGAGCAGTGATGACGCCGCACAGGAGACCGAGCAGCCCCGCAACAACAAGCGCTATGAGCAGAGATCGTTCGAGCGTCTCCCGAATTGCAAAGCCCTCACCCGCGAGGCGGCCGCTAATGACCCACTGACCGTTCGGAAGCCGATGGATGACGAGCGCCGCTTCTCGCGGCGTTGTCTGCCCGCGGAGGCGGATGAGGACGTTATGGTAGCCTTCCTGCATCGGAAGGACGGTTGCTGGCGCCGTTTCGAGATTGCCGATGATCTGCCGGCCATCAGGCGCAAGGAGCGCAATGGCGGCCTGCGGGTCGGCATAGGTCATCGTGTCTTCAACGGCATCGTCCAGCGCCGGCTTGCCTCCGGAACGATACACATCGGCGAGGACCTTGCCCTGCTCGAGCACCTGCTGGTGAACCGTCGCGGCAGCTTCGTCGTGGGTACGGAAATAGATGAACCCGATCACCGCGAGGTTCGAAAGGAGAGCAAGGAGGCCCGCAAGCAGCGCGATGCGAAGCGTGGTCGGCATCGCTCGAATCATCGAATCAGGCCGCGAGCATGTAGCCCGCGCCCCTGACGGTATGCAGCAAAGGCTTTTCGAATCCCTCGTCGAGCTTGCGGCGAAGCCGGCTCACGTGGACGTCGATCACGTTGGTCCCGGGATCAAAATGATAATCCCAGACCTGTTCAAGAAGCATGGTCCGGGTGACGACCCGGCCTTCGTTGCGGGCGAAATATTCAAGCAGCAGATATTCGCGCGGCTTGAGGTCGAGCTTCTTTCCGGCCCGCCTCACGGACCGCGAGAGCGGGTCGATCTCGAGATCGCCGACAGTCAGGCGATGTTCTGCCGGATCGACGCGAGATTCACGACGCCTGAGCAGCGCATTCACGCGCGCCAACAACTCGGCGAAGGAGAAAGGTTTGACGAGATAATCGTCGGAGCCGCATTCGAGACCCTCGATCCGATCGCCGACGCTGGCGAGCGCCGACAGGATCAACACTGGAGTATCGATCCGGGCCGCGCGCAAGGCTTTCAGCACCGACAGGCCATCGAGCACCGGCAACATCCGGTCGAGGATTATGAGGTCGAAGCTGCCGTCCGTGGCGCGAAACAGCCCGTCCTGGCCATTCGTCGCCTGTTCGACGCTATGGCCCTCCTGATTGAGGCCCTTCGTCAGATAGGAGGCCGTCTCCCGATCGTCCTCGATTAGAAGGATCTTGCGCCCCATGGCTGCATCGAACTCCGATTTGGATGAGAAACCCCGTACGGCGCTGACTTGAGGGAGTCGGCGAGGCAGCGCCGTACGGTATTCGGCCTAGCCGTTATTTTTCGTTGTTTCCGGCTGAGCTGTTTTCTTCGTCGTCTTCTTCTTCGAAGCCATTTTCTTGTGGGTCGCGGACTTCTTGTGAGACTTGGATTTTGCGGCGTGTTTGGTGCTCTTGCCCGACGTCGGCGTGACCTTGGTCGTGACGGTGGTCGTGGCCGTGGCACCGGGGGCCTTGGTCGTCGTCGTCTTCGTCGTGGTCGCGCTCTTTTGCGCTGCGACAGCCGGAGTTGCGACCAGCGCAATCGCAGCGATCGACGCAATAAGGTTCTTCATTGCTTCCTCCAGTCGCCGGCAAGCAAGCGCCGGCGGAGGATCGGATACGGCTCGGCATTTCTCATGGCCGTGGCTGCAACGTTAAATGGAGTTCATCGACGAAAAGGACCCAGTCGAAAGGAGTTAGGCGGCGCCTTTGCGCATCTGCCCCAGCGGCGCTAGGCATCGCCTCTGGCATGATCGCGCAAAAAACTCGTTACGCTCTTCGTTCGCTGCTTTTCCTCGCCGAGGAACAGGGTGGTGCGCCTGTCCAACTCAGCCGGATTGCCGAGACGCAGCGCGTGCCCCCCAAATATCTCGAGCTCATCATGCTGGATCTCAAGAAAGCCGGGCTGGTCAAGAGCGCGCGGGGACCCAAGGGCGGTTACCAGCTTGCGCGTTCATCGAACCAGATCTCTTTCGGGGAGATTGTGCGCACGATGGAGGGGCCGATCGCACTGGTTTCATGCGCCAGCGTCAATTTCTACGCGCCGTGCGGCGACTGCCAGGATGAAGCAACCTGCGCGATCCGCCGCGCCTTCGCCACCCTTCGCGATCAAAGCACAGCCGTGCTCGATTCCATTTCGCTGGCGCAGGGCGCCGGTTGGGAAGAGCGGCTGGGCGCCGACATTTGAGCTTGGCCAGGGAGGGAAAATTTGGAGGATGAATTCGCGCCTCGACCGGTTGCCGGCTGGTACATGATCGCGGCCGTCGCATCGTTTCTGTTCATGGCGATAGGATGTGCGGCCCTGGTCATGCATATCATGACCAATCCGGCCACCCTTCCGCTCGATCAGCGGGCGTTGATGGAGGCGGAGCCGACCTGGGTGGTGTCTGCGTCGACGTTCGCCTTCGTCACCGGCCTCGTTGGCTCGATCCTTCTCTTGCTTCGACGGATTGAAGCGGAACGGGCGTTTCTCTTTTCACTGATCGGGATGATTATCTGGTTTGTCGGGATGTTCGCGACACCCGCATTCCGGGACCTGCTCAGCACCAACGAGATTGCGATCCTGCTGGCTGTGGTTGCGGTAACCTGGACGATCTTCTGGTTCGCCCGGCATTCGCGCCAGCGGGGCTGGCTGCACCGTTAGCCGAATAGACCGATCCGGTCGTGGGCCGGTGCCCGATCCGCCGAGGCCAGCTGGACGGCTGGCGGGCTTGCCATGCGCTCTCTGTGGATGGGTTGCGGGCGAGCCAGAGCGAGCAAGGTGAGCCCGAGCAGGATGGCGAATCCCAGGTCGCCAAGCGATTGGCGGTCGACCATTTTCAACTCCGATTCAATCACACGGGCCGAAGCCACACACCTGAAGTCCCCGACGCTCACGGCTGTTAGAAGTTCCGTCCGTTTCGCTACCGGAACTCGCCTGCTCTGGCGGCGCATGCGCCCGCCCGTTAGAAGAGCGCGCCATGTCGACATTCACCATCGATACCTCAACCAGCCGGGCGACACCGTCGCCAGTACCCGGCAAGCGCATGACTGCGCCCGCGATCCGCAGCCGAAAAGTGGGGGGAAAGACCGATCAGCCGATCGTGATGCTGACCGCTTACACGATGCGCATGGCGCAACTGCTGGATCCGCATTGCGACATGCTTCTTGTCGGCGACAGCTTGGGACAGGTCATTTATGGGCTTCCCTCGACGATTCCCGTGACCATGGACATGATGTGCGCTCATGGCGCCGCGGTCGTTCGCGGAAGCTGGCACGCACTGGTGGCCGTCGACATGCCCTTCGGAAGCTATGAGAAATCGCCGCAACAGGCTTTCGCGAGCGCATCGAGACTCCTCAAGGAAACGGGCTGCGCCGCGGTGAAGCTTGAAGGTGGCGAGGCGATGGCTCCGACGATCGAATTCCTCACCCATCGTGGGATCCCCGTGATCGGTCACGTCGGGCTTACGCCGCAGGCAGTGAACATCCTTGGCGGATATGGAGCGCGCGGCCGCGAGGAGCGGGAGGCCGGCAAGATCATCGCGGACGCAAGGGCCGTGGACGAGGCTGGCGCCTTCTGCATCGTGGTCGAAGGGGTGATGGAAGAAATCGCCAACGACATCACCGGCAGCGTCGCGGCACCAGTCGTCGGTATAGGAGCGTCGGCGGAATGCGACGGCCAGGTTCTCGTTACCGACGACATGCTCGGGATGTTCGAACGGACGCCACGCTTCGTGAAACGATACGACGATCTCGCCGCCCGCATCGGTGAGGCCGCCGCTGCCTATGCAGAGGAAGTGCGCTCGCGCACCTTCCCGACCGCGGACCAGACCTACCGGCCGAAAGGCTAAACGGCTTTGCCTTTGTCTCGACAGCCGCTAGACGGTGCGCGCCAGCTTCCATTCATCACGGGTGGGGAAGGGAAGCGACCGGCATTTTGGATCTCCCAGCGAGCGGACTGAGGAACGTCTTTGGCGCAGCCCCCTGATATTAGTGACACCTTCTTACGCGAGGTCGATGAGAACCTGCGTCGCGATCAGTTGCGCGACTTCTTCAAGAAGAACGGCACACTTCTGGTCGTCGCCGTGGTCCTCTTCCTGGCCGCAAGCGGCGGCCTTATCTGGTGGAAACAGCACCAGGCGCAGCGGTCGCAGGAGCAAGTCGAAAAGCTTGCGTCGATTTACCAGGACATCGGCAAGGGCAATGCGAGCCAGGCTCCGCAGCAGCTCGACGAACTGTCGAAGAGCGGAAGCAAAGCAGTTCGTTCTTCTGCCCTCTTTGCACGGGCAGCGCTGGCGCTGCAGCAAAACGACACCAAGCTCGCGACCTCGATGTACAAGACGATTGCCGCCGACAGCAGCCTGCCGGCACCGTACCGGGATGCCGCGTTGATTCGCCAAACGGCGCTCGAGTTCGACCAGCTCCAGCCGCAGGAAGTGATTACGCGCCTCGAGGCGCTCGCCAAGCCCGGCGAGCCTTGGTTCGGAACGGCCGGCGAAATGACTGCGCTGGCGATGATCAAGCAAAACAAGCGGCAGCAAGCCGCGCAGCTGTTCGCGGCAATCGCGCGCGACAAGGGCGTTCCCGAAACCATTCGCGCTCGCGCCATGCAGGTTGCCGGCTCGCTTGGCGTCGACGCCAGCGACGCCGTCACCAAGGCCCAGTAGGACCGACAATGACCAGACAGAAGTTTCTCCGCGTCAGTTTTCTGATTGCAGCCACGATCGCAGCGTCCGGCTGCAGCGTCTTCAAGAAGGGCAAGGGCCCGAGCACGCCGGTGCTGGGCGAACGAATTGCCGTGCTGACTGGTGAAGGCGACGTGACGGTCGATCCGGCCACTGCCGCGCTGCCGATGACGCTGCCGCAAGCGGTTGCGAATACGGATTGGACGCAGTCGAGCGGCAATGCGACCAAGTCGATGGGCCAGCTCGCGCTCGGAAACTCCCTTGGCAGCGCGTTCACGGTCCAGGCAGGTCGCGGAAATTCACTTACCGTGCGTCTCGCGGCGGCGCCGATCTATTCGAACGGCCGGATCTACACGATCGATACGCTCGGTTCCGTCCGCGCGTTTGACAGCCGTAACGGCGGCCAGCTTTGGGTAAGCCAGACGCCGTCAGAAAAGGGTGGCACCGCTTCCATGTACGGCGGCGGAATCGCGTACGACAAAGGACGCATTTACGCGACCAACGGACTCGGCTTCGTCGCCGCGCTCGACGAGCGTAACGGCGGAATCATCTGGCAGGTGCGGCCGGGCGGACCGCTGCGTGGCTCGCCGACCGTTGCGAACGACTCCGTTTATGTGATGAGCCAGGACAACCAAGTCTATTCGCTCAAGGAAGCCGACGGCTCGACCAACTGGTCGAATGCGGCTTCGCTCGAAATCGCGGGAGTGTTCGGCTCGGCCTCGCCGGCGGTGGGGCAGGGTACGGTCGTTGCCGGCTTCTCGTCGGGCGAGCTCAATGCCTATCGCTACGAGAACGGCCGAATGGTCTGGCAGGATGCACTTCAGCGGACCAGCATTCGAACCAGTGTTTCCTCGTTGAGTGACATCGACGCGGACCCGGTCATCGATAGCGGCCAGGTGATCGCTGTGGGGCAGGGTGGCCGAATGGTTGCGCTCGACCTCATCACGGGCCAGCGGCAGTGGGAATTGAACATCGCCGGTATCTCGACCCCCTGGGTCGCCGGCGACTGGATCTTCGTCGTGACCGACCAGGCGAAGCTGATCTGCGTCGCGCGGCAGAACGGCCACATCCGATGGATCAACCAGCTGCCGCAGTTCGCTAAGGCGAAATCGAAGAAGGGCGAGATCGACTATTCCGGACCGGTGCTCGCGGGCGGCCGGCTGATCGTCACCGGGTCCAATGGCGCCCTGATCTACGTCGATCCGACGACCGGCGCTTTCCAGAGCCAGACCAATATCGGCGCTGGAGTCAGCCTGTCGCCCGTCGTTGCGGACCAGACGCTTTACATCCTTGACGACCGCGCCCGTTTGCACGCGTTCAGGTAAAGACCTCGCGGCGGCGCTGTAGCGCTGCTATCGGCCCGCAATGTCTGTTCCGACCGTTGCAATCGTCGGCCGCCCGAACGTCGGCAAATCCACGCTGTTCAACCGGCTGGTGGGCAAGCGCCTTGCGCTTGTCGACGACCGACCGGGCGTCACGCGCGATCGCCGGGAGGGCGATGCGAAACTGCTCGGCCTTGAGTTCCGCGTGTTCGACACTGCCGGCTTCGAGGACGAAGACCCAGACAGCTTGCCGGGACGGATGCGCAAGCAAACCGAAGCGGCCGTACGCGACGCTGATGCAGCGCTTTTTCTGATCGATGCCCGCGAAGGCATCACGCCCCTCGACGAAGAGATCGGCCGCTGGCTGAGAGCGGAAACCACCCCCGTGATCGTCATCGGAAACAAGGCAGAGGGCCGCGCGGGGGAAGCCGGCATCCTGGACGCCTACCGACTGGGATTGGGAGACCCCATCCCGATCAGCGCGGAGCATGGCGAAGGAGTCGCGGACCTGTTCGAGGCGCTCCGTCCGCATGTAGAGCATGAGCATTTCGAGGAGGAAGAGGAGGACGAGGAAGATCCCGATCGTCCGCTCGGCCTCGCAATCGTCGGCCGCCCGAACGCTGGCAAGTCCACCCTGGTTAACAAGATGCTTGGCGAAGAGCGGATGATTACCGGTCCGGAAGCTGGGATCACTCGGGATTCGATCAGCCTGGAATGGCAATGGGAAGGCCGGCCGGTCCGGTTGGTCGACACTGCGGGGCTTCGCAAACGCGCCAAGGTAGAGGACAAGCTTGAGCGCCTGTCCGCTGCCGATACGCGTCGCGCGATCGATTATGCGGAAGTCGTGGTGCTTCTCCTCGATGCGACCCGCGGCCTCGAGGTTCAGGATTTGAAGATTGCCGCGCAGGTGATCGAGGAAGGCCGGGCCCTGATCATCGCCCTCAATAAATGGGATGTGGCGGAAAATGCCTCCTCGCTCTTCAATGGTGTGAAGGCAGCCCTTGGCGAGGGCCTTGCCCAGCTTCGCGACGTACCCTTGCTCACCGTGTCGGCAAAGACGGGCAAGGGGGCCGACATGATCCTGAAGGTAGCCTTCGAGCTTCGAGAAGCCTGGGGCCGCCGAATCCCCACCGGTGAGCTTAATCGCTGGTTCGAGTCGGCGATTGACGCCAACCCGCCGCCCGCTCCGAAGGGACAGCGCATCAAGCTTCGCTACATCACCCAGGTGAAGAGCCGCCCTCCAACCTTTGTCGTGTTCGGCAATCGCATGGACGAACTCCCCGAAAGCTATCGGCGCTATCTCGTCAATGCGCTCCGGCGAGACCTTGGTCTGGGCGCGGTCCCGCTGCGTCTCAGCTTCCGTGGTCGAAGCAATCCATTTGACCGGGCGCGTCGTTAGAACTGCCGCTAAGGCAAATTTTACCCTTTTCCGAATATCTCAGAGGCCAGGTGGGGGACCACGGCCGGGCTCGACCCGGATGATGAGGAGCTAGGTGTGACCGACGAAGCTCGGAACATCGTCGACTGGGTTCATTTCGAAAAGAGCCGGACAGAGCTTGGTCCGGCCTTCATCCGTATCCTGAGCTATTTCAAGGAAGACGGAACGAAATCCATTGCCCAGATCGAAGAGGCCATGCGCGACCAGAACACGGCCGCGCTGGTCATTCCTGCCCATACGCTGAAGGGCGAGTCGCGCCAGCTCGGCGCAGAGCCAATCGCGAAGATCGCGGAGCTGATCGAATCGACCGCGCGCTTCTGCATCGAGAGTCATCGTTTTCCGGACGAGCTCGTTCCACAGGTCGTCGAGCTTCGAAAGCTGTTCGATGAGACGATCGAGTTGTTCGACAAGGCCACAAACCCATTGATCAGTCGAACGCCCGCCAGCGGCTTCGGCCGCAAGGTTTCGAACCAGGGATTCGGCCGGATCTAATCCTTGGCCGCCTCGCTCTGCAGCTGGACGTAGTTCTGCAGGCCCATCCGCTGGATCATCTCGAACTGTTGCTCGAGCGTGTCGACATGCTGCTCTTCATTTTCGAGGATGTCGGAAAAGAGGTCGCGTGACACATAATCGTGCACGTTTTCGCAGTGCGCGATCGCGCCTTTGAGTTGCTTCAACGCTTCCAGCTCAAGCTCGAGGTCGCCGCGCAGGATTTCTTCGACATTTTCGCCGATGTGCAGCCTGCCAAGCAGCTGGAAGTTCGGAAGGCCATCGAGAAACAGAATGCGCTCGGAAAGCCGATCGGCATGCTTCATTTCATCGATGGATTCGGAACGCTCGAACTCGGCGAGTTTCTTGACGCCCCAATTGTCGAGAAGGCGATAGTGCAGCCAATATTGATTGGTGGCGGTCAGCTCATTCTTCAGAGCTTCGTTTAGGAGCTCGAGGACTTTCTTGTCGCCCTTCATTGATCGCCTCCCGCGTCGCGGTGAGCGCGATGCTCCGTCAATTAACAATGGTCAAGTGAGTGGGGTCAGGCAGCCTTGCACGTGACGAGACGGAGGTGTGGGCGATGGCCACGTTCCTCGTCGATAACTTCCTGTGCATAATCGAGGCAGCAGCCGCACTGCACCTCGCAATCGAAGGATGCATACGCCGTCTCTGGCGTGTTTGCGCCCGACTGCGCGGCCTTTCGGACCTCGCCTTCCGTAATGCGGTTGCAGATGCACACGATCATTAGGAAGCTTATAATCGATAATGCGAACTATTCGCAAGAACTATTCTCGCGTGACTTCAGAGCATGGACCAGCCGCCGCTCAGGCGCGGAGGAACCGGCTTGTGATGAAGGTCGCGGGAATTCCCACCAGTGCCAGATGCGCGAAAAGCTGGGTGACGATTGAGAGCGGTTTCGGCGGCAAGTGGGTATGGAAACGTAACGGAACGACCACCCAGTTCATTGCGAAATAGGTGATGAGTCCTAATCCGAGCACCGCCAGCCACGGCGTGTCGAGCAACTGCGGTCGCGCACGGACGGTGACAACGAACGCGGCGACCATGATCGTCATCAATGTGAAATGGACGATGAGGCCCAGAACCGCCCCGCCAGCACCCATGTCCGTCGCCGCGGGGAACGGTCCCGAGGCGACATATCGGAGCATTCCAGGGATCTGCCGTCCGAATGCGACAGTCAGAATCATCGCGAAAAGAATGTCGAGCGCTCCGCACACCAGTCCAGCGATGAGAATTGGCTTCCAGATCGTTTGCATCGGCTCCCCTTCGTTCGTTCTGCTGCCGGCCGTCCCGAACAGCTGTGAACGCAATCGACAAGCCGCCGACAATAACTAGTACGAATCGTACGTCAAGCCTGCCTCTCGTTTCGCCGGCGCGTCAGTTTCAGGCCCGACCACGTCTCGTCGACCGCGCAGACCTTCACGTCCACAAGGCCCATTGGCAGGCACACATCGCGAATGACGTCCTCGATAATATCCGTTGGGGCCTTGGAGGCTTTCTTGGGCCAACTCACCCAAATGAAGCCGGCGCGATCGAGCAGCGGCATGAGCCGATGCAATTTGGCGTCGAGGTCGGTTCGCTCGGTAACGAAAATATGCGCCGCATCGATGGGCGCTTCAGGTTTACCGAGGAGCTGCAGCTGCAGTCCGTCGGCACCAATCTCGTCCGCGACGCTTTCAGGCATTCCATCCCACCACACCCGCATGCCGTCCTTCAAGGACAGCTTCTTCGCGAGGGGAGTTGCGGAATAGCCGGACGTCAGAGTCAGAACTCCGGAGTAAGCTCGGTTCCCATGAGCCCAGGGAAGAAGCCCTCGTGCGCGGCGCGGAGATCGGCAAGGGTGACCGATTGTGGACCGCCCCGGTCGACAAGATCGAAGTTGAGCGCGTCGCCGCCGGTCGTTCCGATGGGCACGGTGAAGAGCAGCGCCTCATTGGCGATGGTGCGCACCTTGTCGGGGTCACGTGTCGTGACGACGTACCGGCCCTGGTCCTCGCCAAACAGGATCGCGCCCGGATTTGGGATTTCCGGAACGACCGTCATCGTCATCCCGATATTTCCCGCGAGCGCCATCTCGGCGACCGCCACCGCAGCCCCTCCGTCGGCGCAATCATGGACCGCTGTCACGAGCCCACGCTCGATCAGGGTGCGGATGCATTCACCAGCACGCTTTTCTACGGCGAGGTCGACCCGGGGAGGCTGGCCAGCCCTGCGCCCGTGGATCACCTCGAGCCACAGGGATTGATCCACATGGCTCTTGCTGTGGCCGATGAGGACGAGGTGCTCGCCTTCGGCCTTGAAGGCGATGTTCGCGCTCTTCTCCCAATCGGCCAGCAAGCCCACGCCGCCGATCGCCGGGGTGGGAAGGATCGCGAGGCTGCTTCCGTCCTCATTCTTCGTCTCGTTGTAGAGCGAAACGTTTCCGCTCACGACCGGGAAGTCGAGCGCTCGGCACGCTTCGGTCATGCCTTCGACGCAGCCGACGAACTGGCCCATGATCTCGGGCCGCTGCGGATTGCCGAAATTGAGACAGTTCGTGATCGCGAGCGGCTTTGCGCCGACCGCGCAGAGGTTGCGAAAGGCCTCGGCGACCGCCTGCTTTCCGCCTTCGACCGGGTCGGCGAAGCAGTAACGCGGGGTGACGTCGGTGGTGATCGCGAGTGCTTTCTTCGACCCGTGCACGCGCACCACCGCGGCGTCTCCGCCGGGGCGCTGGACGGTGTCTGCGCCGACCGACTGGTCGTACTGCTCCCACACCCAGCGGCGCGACGCGAGATTGGGCGAGGCCATCAGCTTCAACAGGTCGGCTGCGATGTCGGTGCTCTCGGGGATGTCAGTCAGCGGCTGCGGCGGGGTGGGAATCGAATAGGGTCGCTCGTAACATGGCGCATCGTCCGCCAGCGGTCCGAGCGGGATGTCGCAGACCACCTCGTTGTCGAACTCCAGCACCATGTGCCCAGTGTCGGTCACTTCGCCGATCACCGCGAAGTCGAGCTCCCACTTTCTGAAGATCGCCTCGGCCTCGGCCTCGCGACCGGGCTTCAGGACCATCAGCATGCGCTCCTGGCTTTCGGAGAGCATCATCTCGTAGGGGGTCATGCCCTCCTCGCGGCACGGCACCTTGTTCATGTCGAGCCGAATGCCGGCGCCACCCTTCGATGCCATTTCGACCGACGAGCTGGTGAGGCCGGCCGCCCCCATGTCCTGGATCGCAACGATCGCGTCGGTCGCCATCAGCTCGAGGCATGCCTCGATCAGCAGCTTCTCGGTGAATGGGTCGCCGACCTGGACTGTCGGGCGCTTCTCTTCGCTGTCCTCGTCGAAGTCGGCGCTGGCCATGGTCGCGCCATGGATTCCATCTCGCCCGGTCTTGGAACCCACATAGACGATCGGGTTCCCGACGCCCGAAGCCGCCGAGTAGAAAATCTTGTCGGTCTTCGCGATTCCGACCGTCATCGCGTTGACGAGGATGTTGCCGTCATAGGCCGCATCGAAATTGACCTCGCCGCCGACCGTGGGCACTCCGACGCAATTGCCGTAGCCGCCAATGCCGGCGACGACACCGGCGACCAGGTGCCGCGTCTTAGGGTGGTCGGGCCTGCCGAAGCGCAGCGCGTTCATGTTCGCAACCGGCCGCGCGCCCATGGTGAAGACGTCGCGAAGGATGCCGCCCACGCCCGTCGCGGCGCCCTGGTAGGGTTCGATGTAGGAGGGGTGGTTGTGGCTCTCCATCTTGAAGATGGCTGCATCGCCGTCGCCGAT
>Ga0070662_100000670_pt1 | contig 20859 bp, 13 predicted proteins | sample KBSC53metaG_FD_65648 | JGI IMG/M metagenome (GOLD analysis project Ga0070662, IMG submission 65648) | Corn rhizosphere microbial communities from Kellogg Biological Station, Michigan, USA - KBS C5-3 metaG | ecosystem: Host-associated > Plants > Roots > Rhizosphere > Soil ...
AGCGACAGATTAAGGGATGGTCGCGACTTAAGAAGGTCCAGCTGGTTGAATTGGTCAATTCAGGATGGGTGGATCTGGCTGAGCCGTGGCTTTCCGGATAGGGCTAGGGATTGAGGCCGTTGCAGGAATCCGAGCCCTGGTGGCTAGATCCCTCGTCACTTCGTTCCTCGGGATGAGGTGCTTCCCTAAACCATTGGTTGACAGGCCTCTATTGCTAAAAACGAACGTTCGTGCTATTCTATTCCATGACCAAAGGCGCTCAAACCCGCGAAAACATCCTCGACCACGCCGTCCGCCTTGCCAGTGAGACCGGGCTGGAGGGCCTGACGATCGGGACCCTGGCCGATGACCTCAAGCTCTCCAAGAGTGGGCTCTTCGCCCACTTCCGTTCTAAGGAAGCGCTCCAGATCCAGGTGCTCGAGCATGCGGCGGAGGTCTTCGTCGAGTCGGTCGTCCGCCCTGCCCTCAAGGCTCCTCGCGGAGAGCCGCGCCTTCGGGTCCTCTTCGAGCGCTGGCTGGAGTGGGGTCGAGCCACCGAGCTGCCCGGTGGATGCATCTTCGCCGCAGCCGCCAGCGAAATGGATGATCGCCCGGGACCGGTGCGAGATCGCCTGGTCGAGCTGCAGCGGGAGTGGTTCGGGGTCATCGCCATTTCCTTTCTCAAGGGAGTGGTGGAAGGCCACTTTCGGGAAGACGCCGACCCCGATCAGTTCGCGCAGGATCTCTACGGCATCATGCTTGGCTTTCATCACGCGCACCGCCTACTGCAGGATCCTGCGGCCGAGCGCCGTGCGCGAAGGTCTTTTGACCGCCTCCTCGCAGACGCTGCTCCCCGTCCTCACCCCGTCACCCCAAGTAAGTCGTGAGCACCATGCGAATCTCTCGACTGGCCTTCAAGGCCCTGCAGTCGGTCTCACCCGACAAGGCCGCGGCACTCGCCGAGCGCCTCTTCTTCTCGGTCAACCAGACCCATCTTCCTCCCGACTGTACCGCCGTACTCGAGGAGGGTACTCCCTTCAGTGTCCGGGTTGAGGGGAGAGAGATTGTGGCCTGGACGTGGGGGGCCGGACCGGTGGTCTACCTGGTCCACGGGTGGGGATCTCGGGGAGGACGACTCGCGGCGTTCGTCGCACCCTTGCTGGAGGCGGGATATCAGGTCGTCACTCACGATGCTCCGGGCCACGGCGCGTCGGGGTTCGGCATGACCTCGATGCCCGAGTTTGCCCGCGCTTTAAGGGCGGTGGACGACGCTGTCGGGCCGGCTTACGGTATCGTGGCCCACTCGATGGGAGCCTCAGCTTCGGCGCTCGCCATGTCGCAGGGACTCAAGGTCTCTCGCGCCGTCTTCCTGGCGCCGGCGGCGAATCCAGCAGCCTATGTTGGCCCCTTTGCTGAGATGTTGGGCCTCAAGCAGGAAGTGGTGCGGCGTCTCCGGGAACGGAGCCAGCGCCGCGTCGCTTTCAACTGGGACGATCTCGACGTCCCCGCTATGGCTCGAGACCTCGAAGTGCCTCTGCTGGTCTTTCACGACGATCAGGATCGCGTAGTCTCCCCAGCCGACGGGATGGCGATTACGGCCGCGTGGCCCAATGCGAGTTTCATCTCGACGACGGGATTGGGCCACCGCGGAGTCACCAAGGACCCCGCGGTAATTCGGCAAGCGGTTCAATTCCTGACGGGCGAGGAATATCCTGAGGCTCGGGCCCGCACCGACTGGGGCGCCGAGGCACTGGAGCGCGGGCTCTTCAACCGCGAAGCGAGAAGAGTCTAAGGCGTCGGCTTCCCCGCCACGGCGGGTTCCACCTGAGCTCGGCCGATGGTATTCGCATCGGTGCCGAACCAGATGCTGCGACTCTTCGGATCGAACACCATGTGGCGGACCACCAGTCCGCCACTTTTCGCGATCGGCACCGGTGTTCCGAACTTCTCCGATTTGGGATCGAAGGAAACGAACCGGTTCGGCTGCGGACCGGTCTCGACCTGCCACACCCGACCGTTATTGTCACCCGCCATCGCGTAAGGTCCCGAATTGGCCCCGGAGGGATTGGCCCACTCCGAAATCTTTCCCGTTACCGGATCCAGCCGGACCAGCATCCCTCGGGCATAGTCGCCGACGAAGATCTTGTCGTCCGGGGTGATCACGATCCGTCGGGGACGAGCTGAAGGATTGGAGATGGTGTATTCAGTAAGCTTGAAGCTGACGGGGTCCACCGTCCCAATCCGGTTGGCACCGAACTCGTCGAACCAGGGCCGGTTCTTCGAGTCGATCGCGATCCCGTAGGGCCTCGAGGCGGTGGCCGGCATCGGAACGATCCGGAATTTGCCGTCGGACGTGGTGAGCTTCCCGACCGCATTCCCGGCCTGCACCGTGAACCAGATGTCTCCCTTGGAATCGAACGCCAGAGTATGCGGATCGCCGAGGGTCTTGTCGGGCAGCGGGTAGCGGGTGATGGAACCGTCGGCCGGATTGAGTTTGCCGATCATGCCGTTCTGATTGCCGGAATACCACACCATCCCGTCCTTGGCGACGATCACGTTGTGCGGATTGGTGCCCGGGTCTATCTCGTAGCGCTTGAACTCGCCTTTGACCGGATCGAGCACCGCGACGTAATTGCCCGCCTGCCCCACGAACCAGACTCGTCCATCAGGTGCGACTGCCGGATCCCGCGGTCGACTCTCCGGCCAGGGCACGGTCCACTCGGTAAGTTGGAGGCCGGGGTCCTGGGCTAGCAGGAGGCCGGGCAACAGCGTCAGGCCAATGGTAAACGATCGCATGATTGGATTCTCCGGGGCAGCTAACTCTCACGAGTTGGAGCGTGGTTGGTAACAATACTGTGCGATACGCGAGAGAGCGATGAAAGTTCCGACCCAGGAGCATTCCTCTCTACCTGGCCCGTGTTTGACCACTTTCGACTTGGAGTTGCCGGATGCGCCCAGCTCACTCCTCATCCTGGTTCACCCGGTTCGCCAAGGCCACGTCCCGGCTAGCCGGCCGTCCCCTTACCTTCGCAGTGGCGGTGGCCGTGATACTGGCCTGGCTGGTGACCGGCCCGTTCTTTCGGTACAGCGATACCTGGCAACTCGCCATCAATACCGGAACGACCATCGTGACATTCCTGATGGTCTTCCTCATTCAGAACACCCAGAACCGCGATGCCGAAGCGGTTCAGGTCAAGCTTGATGAGCTGCTCCGCGCAACGGCAGGGGCGCACAACGCCCTCCTGGACCTTGAGGAGCTCGAGGAGCAGGAGCTGGATAAGATCCGGGCCACATACACGCGCCTGGCCCGAACCGCCCGGGAAGATCTCCGCAGGGGGACGGTCGACACGGGAAGCCCGGAGGCGTCCTGAGGAGGCGGAGTGAGGGAACAGCGTGAGGAGTAAGGAGTGAGGAGTGAGGAGTAAGGAGAGAGGAGTAAGGAGTAAGAAGTGATAAGTGAGGAGTGAGAAGGCGTTCCGTGCTACTGAAGCCTCCGTCCGCTTTCGGAGGCTTCTTGTCTACCGCCTTCTCACTTCTTACTCCTCACTCCTTACTCCTTACTTCTCACTTCTCACTTCTCACTTCTTACGGTTCTAGAAGTGTACCGCTGCAGCTGAGGGCCGCGCGCCCGGGCACCGCTCCGGGTCATAGAATTGTCGCGCTCCATTCGGGATCAGGTTTCCATCGACCAGAAGCGTGTTTCCGAAACCCACCGGATGACTGTACCACACATCCTTCCATCGAATATCCCCGCCGAGCTGCAGTCGATAGGTCGAATTGAGAAGATAGGCGTCCTGTTGCAAACCCAGCGCCGCGGTGTGCCGCGTGAATGCCACCAGCAGATTGGTCTGGCAGCTCTGCTGCATGACATTGCCGCTCAAGCTCACGTCCATGTCACCCTTGAGCAGCGCTCCGGTCACCGGAAATGCGGCGTCGACCGTCATGGCGAACCGGTTGTTCACCAGCAGATTGTCGTGAATCGTGTAGTGGCTCGTGCTGGGCACGTCCCACGCGAACAGGCCGAGCGCGCCGACCCGAATGCCCGAGCCAACCGGCGTTCTCAAATGGTCGCGCACCTCATTGTTCGCGATGTCGCCAGAGACATCGATTGTGGCAGGGAGGAAATCAGGTTCGACGCCCCGCGGCACCGGAAGGAGGACGGCCGGCACGATCTGAATCCCTTCGAGCGCACCAGCCTGCAGGAGATTACCGGAGACCTGGTAGACCCCTGGTCCCGCCAGGCACATGTCACATAAGCCGGTGCCGATGATGGAATTCTCTTCCAGCACGGCGCTGGTCGTGCGGAGGTCGAAAGTAACGTCGAAACCCCGCTCGAATCGGTTGCCGCGCACAGTGAGACCGGAGACCCGGGTGGAGAGTATTCCGTTGCCGCCCCAGCCGCCGTCAGGCCACCCCGACCGCATCACGAATCCTTCGACAATGAGGCCGTTGCCGGCCGAGCCGCCGGGATGGCCGAAGGCGAGCACGAGCGGGTACTCAGACCCAGTGTCGTAAAAGCCCAGCGGGTCGATCGGCGCGAGCGTCGTCGCGAATGGCCCGACGCCTGCGCCGGTGGCCCGTCCATGGGAATCCAGCTGCATCACGAAGGCACCGTGCAGCGTGAGGTCAGGAACGTCCACCGTGAGGGGCCAGTGCTCGAGGCTCGGGTCCGTGCCTGGATGCCCGCTACCGCGAAACGATCCCGCTGCGATGTTGATGGTGATCCGGCAGGCCGCCGCCTGGAGTTCTCCGCGCGCCAGCCGTCCGGCCCGCGCCGCGGCGATCGCGTCACCGATCCGGCGAAAGTGGACACCGTCATTGGGGTCTGGTGCGGTGTGACCGACTACCAGGGTGGTGACGTAGTCACCCTGGCTCAGATGGAGTGCCAGCTGCGATCGGGGGATCGCGACGACGGATCCGGAGGAACCCGACCGATGACACACGGAGACCTGGGTCGCCGATGCCAAATCCAGAGTTTGCTGGTCCGCGCGGGTGCCCGTTGGTACGTCGGCAGCGCACCCGGCGAAGAGGAAGGTACCGAGACAGCCGAGCAAGGCTGCCGGCGAACGCTCGAAATGGCTGCGCATTGGTAGTGCCTGACCTTTCGGGGCACACCTCCGGTGAGAGGATGACCCTGGAGTCACCCGGCGGAAGCGGGGCGACCCTGATTGAGTCGCCCTGAGTTAGTGAGTGCTAGTTCTGGACGCTGGCCCGAAGAATCTCGCCCGGCTGTGGCGGACCAAATCCCTTGTTGGAGATGTACAGCAGACCATCGGGACCGAACTGGATCGCGGTGGGAAGGAAGAGACCATCGACGACGACATCACGATTGCCCTGTTGGTCGAGCCGGATCACGCGTCCAGTCCCCGGGGTGGGGAAACCAGCCACACTGGAACTCTCCAGCACATAGAGCCGGCCGGCTCGATCGAAGTCCAGGCCGAGGACTGTGGTGAACCCTGGCGCTACCACAGTCAGTTTTCCGGATGGCGAGAGCCGGAATATCGTCTCCAGCCCGGGTACCACGGGAAACACGCCGAGGTTGCTCAGATAGAAGGCGTCGCCCCGTCGCACGATCACGGTGGGCACGATGTGACCCTGCGTGGCGGAGATGTCGATGATGCGGCTTATAGCGCCGGTCGAGGGATTGATCCGAACTACTTCCCCATGATTCGGTTCCACTGCAATCAATGATTTCCCGGAGCGAATCAGCGAGTACCAGGAGCCGTCCGGCTCGAAGTCTCCGGGAGGGCCCGGATTGGCAACCGGGTTGGCGGCCTGAAATGCGCTCAGGTCGGCGGTGATCGTCCAACCGCCCGACCGGTTTACCTGTGCGATTCCAGCCGGGACGTCGGGCGAGCCATGAGAACATCCGCCGCCCGCGATGAGGGCATACAGCTTATCGCCAAGGAACGCGAGGTCGGCGACACTCTGAACATCCCCAAACTGATTGATGGCGGAGGGAAAGCCCTCGGCGAGCGTGGTGCGGTGGCCATCCCGATCGATGCGCGAGATGCGTCCGGTTGGTCCATTGTGGTACGGGCCCACCGGTGGATCGGCCTGCGCGCACTGTTCGGGAGTCGTGAAGGCGGTGCCTGCCGTCCCCGCTTCCGCGACATACAGGGTTCCATCGGGCCCGAAGATGAGGCCGCGCGGATACTCGAGGCCAGTGGCGAACACTGAGACGCTCGCGGCATTGACGGCGAGTTTGGACGAAGAGGCGGCATCGGTGGGAATCGAGGCAGGGTTACAGCCGGCGGCAACGAAGGCAGCCGTGAGGGGGATCAGTGAGAAGGGGCGAGACTTCATACATGCTCCACAATTTCAGCAGGTGAGTCGTTCATAAGAGTGTCTTCGTATTCCGAGCTGTCGCGGCCCACGCCGCGTTTTGAGGAGCAGCAGCGGTGGCGGTCTATCGGATCAGCCGACGCTGCGAGGCAGTGAAACAGTCGGTATACGCCCCCGCCCCCATCCAGTACGAGCAGCTGCCGGTGTAGGTCCCGGGGAGACTGGGGCCGGGCACGATCGAACCCTGCATCGTCGTGGCGTAGAGATGACCGGTCGTGGCGTCACGATAGGTAAGACGGGCACTTACCTGTCCCCCACTCGAGCGCTGCCCGTTGGCGCCGAACGAAAAGTCATAGTCGCCATAGATCTCGCGAAAGAGCGGAGTATCCTGACCCGGTGTCACGGCGACCAAGCGTGACCAGATTTTCCACCAGAGGCTATTGGAGGCCAGGCCTGGAATGGTGAGCATCTGAAAGCCGACGATTTCCAGGCCGCTCTGTCCCGGGGCGTCGGCAACGACGAGTTGTGGGGCGTAGGCCCACTGACCGGAGCCCGCGGGGTGAACCTCATACTCGGTGACCGAGAACGACCGCACCACGATTCGCGGCTGGGTATCGGGGGCGGCGAAGGTCAACGTCATGGGCGCCGAGGACCCGCCGTTTCCGGCGGCGTCCCAAACCGTTAGCTGGATCGTGTAGGTGCCGGGATCAAGCGGTTGCCAGAGGTTGACTATCTCGTCCCAGGATGTCGGGGCGTCGCCCAGTACCATGTCGTTTACGATGGGTGAGCCTCCGGTCGAGTTCTCGAGGAGAGTCCAGGACATGGCCGCGATGTCGTGATTGTCCGTAACGACTGCTCGGAAGCTCGGATACTCGAAGGCCTGCGAGTCTTCGGAAGGAGTGACGATCTGCACGACCGGAGGGGCGAGATCAGCCGGAAGGCCGCTCGTCGTGAAGTCGGACTGCACCGGAACGGCGAGGCGATCCCCATCACGATCCTGCGCCGCCGCACCAACCTGCAATTGATAGGTGCTGAGAGGTGCCAGTGGTGCGTCCGGCACGAACGTGGCTTCGAGGATATCACCAGCGTTGGCCGGGATTACCACCTTGCCCGAGACCTGAGAACCTGCCAGGCTCAGGATCACATTCCCCAGCAGGCTGACGCTGTCCATGGGCTCGCTGAAGACGACCTCAATGATCGTGTTCAACGGTACGTCACGTTTGTGGGATGGGGGATTGGTGCGGACCACGCCCGGGCGGGCCTTCTCCGCCACGATGATCAGGTACGACACTGGATGTGTGATCCCAGCGCCCCCCACCACCACTTCGATGGTATCGCCGGCTGCCGCTCCCACCGCTACCGGATCGAAGCCTCCATTCACGACGCTAACGCTCACGCTGCTGCCGGTTTGCCGATCGTGGATGTTCGCGGCGCTGGCGCCGGGAATCGCCCCGGGTGGCAGCGACACGTAGATCACGGACGAAACGGATGATGCGGAGCGAGTCGCGGGAGCCGGAGCCACGCCCGGCACGGGATTCGAGACCACGAAAGGTGTCGGAGGCAACGGCTCTCCGCCCGATGGCTCTCCTGAATCGGAACAGGCCAGGGTCAACCCGGCGGAGACAATGCAGCCAACGATTGTCGTGAGGATGCGGCGGCTTGTTTCGCGGATGGGCACCATAACGGGCATGCGATTCATGGTGTGACTCGGAGGGCGGCCGGACAGCGCGAGTTGGCTGAGACAACCCCTTCCCCGATCCAATGACCACATCCACCACTGTATGTTCCTGGTAGGCCGCCGGATACAATCGGGCCTGTGAGTGTGGTGATGTAGTAGTGGCCCTCTGTGTCCCGGTAGGTGAGACGCATCGACGCCTGCCCACCCGAGGATCGGTGACCGTCCGCGGCGAAGTAGGACAGTTCGTAATCGCCATACACCTCGTGAAACAGTGGTGTATCCTGGGCCGGCGGAATCGCCTGGGACAGCGCCCAAGCTTGCGGAAAGGGGGATTGCAGCCCGGGAATGGCAAGCATCTCCACGCCAACCGGCTCGAGTCCGCTCTGACCTGGCGCATCTGCGACGACGAGCTGCGGGGCATAGTACCAGAAGTCCGGATTGGGGTTAACCTCGACCACCGAGAAGGACCGCACCACAATCCTTGGCTGTGGATCCGGGTCAACAAACGTGAGCGGGATCTGAGCCGAGGTACCGACATTGCCGGAGCCGTCGCTCGCCCTCATCTGGAACATGTAATCCCCTGGGCCAATCTGACTCTCGACGCTATGCCAGTTGGTGCCGATGTAGTCGGTAAGGCCACCAAACGCGCTCCTGATATCCGGCGGCGCTCCACCTGGCTGCTGATCGAGCATTTCGTAGTCTATCTCCATCAGGTCGTGATCTTCATCCAGGCGTACCAGGAAGCGGGGGAACCCGACCGGCATCGTATCGCCCGGTCCGGGGCTGAGAATCGTAATGACAGGAGGCGAGACATCGGCCGAGAGCGCACTGGTTGTGAAGTCGGCCTGCACCGGAATCGTGATGGGGTCGCCGTCGCGATCCCGGGCCGTTCCTGCGATCTGCAGTTGGTAGGTGGTCAGGGGCGCAAGGGGTGCATCCGGTACGAATGTGGCGTCGAGAATCTCCCCACTGTTGGGAGAAATCACCACCTTCCCCGAGATCGGTAGGCCACCATCCGTCAGGGTCACAGCGCTGGTGAGGCTGGCGCTGTCCATGGGTTCACTAAAGACGACCAGAATGATCGTGTTCAGTGGCACGTCGCGTTTGTGCGACGGGGGACTGGTGCGGACCACCGTCGGACGGGTCTTTTCCGATACCACGATGAGGTATGACAGCGAAGGCGCGACCGCCCCGAGTACTACGACCTCGATGGTATCCCCGACGGCGGCACCTACCGCGACCGGATCGAACCCTCCATTCACCACGACCACATTGGCACTGCTTCCGGCCCGCCGATCGTGGATGCTCGCCCCCGTCGCTCCCGGGATCGCGCCGGGAGGCAGCGAGATGTAAATCACCGATGAGCCGAAGGTAGCCAACGCAGCAGGATGTGAAGCGGGATGTTCAGACAGCGACGGCGCCAGGTCTGGCACGGGATTCGACACTACAAATGGCGTCGGTGGGAGCGGCTTACCTGGGTCCGGCTGCATCGTAGCATCCGAGCATGCGAGGGCCAAGCCGACCAGCGCCACCAGTCCCCCTTTAGAAGCCCTTCGCGTGCTGCTTCGCATAATCCCTCGATCACTCAGTTGACAGCAGATAGAACGGCTTGCTAGTCACTCGACCACGAGCAGTACGGAACCGTCCTGGGCTTCGGCATAGTCGCCGCAGGCGACGATTCAAGAATGGTCGGTGGTTGCCCTACGGTTGACCGGCGACCTTGACCGGCGCGTTGCTGGAAATCGTGGTGCCATCGCCGAGCTGGCCGTGGTCGTTGGCCCCCCAGCAGTACGCCACACCGGCGGTGGTCACGCCACAGATGGAGGAGCTCCCGGCGCTCAGCGTCGCGAAGGTGAGCCCGTCCGCGACCTTCACGGGCGATATGGTGCCGTTGTTGCCGTTGCCACTCGGGCCCCGGCCCCAACAGTACGTGGTCCCCGTCGGAGTCAGACCGCAGGCGTAGGAGTAGGATGCCGCACCGGCAGTCAGCGAGGCCAGGCTGAGCCCACCCGCGACCGCAACGGGAACGCTGCTGCAGGGAAACGAATAGGTCGTGCCGTCGTTTGAGTCGGGTTCCGATTCACACCATCCCGGTCCCGTGTTCGGGTCGTTGCCGAGGACACCGTACGAGTTGTTTCCCCAGCAGTAGGGGGCACCACTCGTGGTCACCCCACACGTGAGGTCCGCCCCGGTGCTCACTGCCGCGAAGTTGAGCCCACCCGCCACCGCGACGGGGCTTTTGCTGCAGGGGTACGGAACGCCCCACTGGCACCGTTCCGGTCCGGTCGATGTGCCGATACCCAGGTCACCCGTCAGGTTCACGCCCCAGCAGTACGCCACACCGGTGGGCGTCACCCCGCAGGTGTGTTGCCACCCGGCGCTTACCTCAGCAAAGGTGAGCCCGCCCAGGACGGGAACGGGAGTTTCCAAATTGACCATGGAGGTGTCGCCGTCGCCACGCTGGCCGAGTTGGCCATCGCCCCAGCAGTACGCGGCGCCCGCTGTTGTCACGCCGCAGCTGTGGGTCCCCCCGGCGCTCACCGCCGCAAACTTGAGCCCGCCGGAGACGGACACGGGAATGCTACTCGCACCACCGCTCACGCCCGCGCGCGAGACTCCTATCCCCCAGCAGTAGACGGCACTACTCGTCGTCACTCCGCAGGTCTTCTGCCAACCCGCACTCACTGCCGTAAAGGTGAATTCACCCGCGACGGGCACGGGGGTGACACTGCTGGCCGTGGCGTCGTCACCAAGCTGGCCAACGTCGTTGTCTCCCCAGCAGTAGGCGGCGCCAGCGGTCGTCACGCCGCAGCTGTGGTAGTACCCGGAGCTCACCGACGCGAATATCAGGTTCGTCGCTGGCGGGGTGGTGCCCGTGGTGAATGGCACGGCGATCGCCGAGTCGAGCGGCTGGCCGTTCACAGCTGTGATCCCCTGAGAGATCGTTAGTTCGTAATCGGTCGCCCCGGTGAGCAGAGCATTGGGGGTAAACGACGCCCGGAGATGCGCTGGATCGGCGAATGCCAGCTGTCCCGTGATGGGAGTCGTTCCATGCTTGAGCTGCACCGTAGAGCTGGTCAGCGTAACGGGGTCGATCGGTTCGCTGAAGACGATCACCATGAGCCCGTTGAGTGGCACGTCCCGCTTGTGAGGAGGCGGATCAGTACGGACCACCGTGGGCCCCTTGGCGCCGGCCACCACCGACAGGTACGATGGACCACCGGCCCCGGTTGTTCGGACTGCGATCGCGAGTGTATCACCCACGACCGCCGAGAGCGCCACCGGATCGAACCCGCCATTGACCACCGCGGCGGTGACGCTGCTGCCGGTGTGGAGATCCTGGATCGTCGCGCTGACCCCATTCGGGATGGCCCCCGGTGCCAGGGAGACGTAGACCACGGCTGCGCTCACCCGGGCGGTCCTCGTCCCTGGTGCGGAGGGCGATGGGTCCGGCACTGGACTGGAAACCAGAAATGGCGAGGCGGACCCGGTCAGGAAACAGGTCACAGTCACCGTGGTGACATCGGTGCCAGTTATGGTGCCACTGCCCCCGTTGACGACACAGGTTTGGGCCGGACTCGTCGGCTGGGTGAGGACGGTGACGCTGTAGTCAGCGCCGGCCGCGAGGGGAGTCGCGAAGGTGATCGGTCCATCAGTCGAGACGGGTAGCTTGTCGCCACCATTATTGACCAATACGAGACCGGCACCCGCCAGACTGAACACTGTCCCCCCCACCGAATAGGCCTTCGGCGCTGGTTGGACCGGGCTATCGGTGCAGGCGAGTGCGAGGCCGGCCGTAATGAGGATGCCAAGAGTCCGGATAAGGCTCCGTCGGTACTGCGTCCTGATACCCATGGTGCCCTCCAAGGCTCCAGCTCTCGTCGTTGCCGTCTCTCGAGGGACGGCGAGATTGCTTCGGGATTTCACCCCTCGTAACGACAGAACGTTTTCGGCGGTTTACTCGATCGTTCAGACTCAAATGGTCACTCGACCCTGAGTGATACGGGCAACGATCGGGATTTTGCTCGCCGGCGATTCATCGTCCGCCGACCAGCTCGAATCCAGCCCAGTAGTACGGGTTCGCGGTCGCGGGCGTCGCGAGCAGGGACCGCTGGGCGGCCGCCAGCGCCCGCCCCGGATCTGCTCCCACGGCGTATTCCTTATAGAACTGCTCCATCAGCGTCGCGCTGGCCCGATCCTGCACCGGCCACAGCGTCGCCATGACCCGCGCCGCGCCGGCCGAGAGAAATGCGCGTGAGAGTCCGACCCAGTCGTCGCCGGCCGGCACATCGGTGAGTGCGCCGGAGCCGAGTCCGGTCTGGCAGGCCGAGAGCACGACCAGATCGGCTGCGAGGTCGAGACCGAAGACCTCGTGTACTTCGAGACGGCCATCATTGTCGCCATCGGGTGCGAAAGCGACGAAGGAAAACAGCGGGTTCTGTTTGTTGAGCACCCCGTTGGTCGCGAGATGGATGACACGGCGGCCCGGTGCTTCTCGCCGAAACGCGGCCTCGGTCGCGGCATTCCCGACCACGACGCGCGCGTCTCCTCCCCCGAGCCGTGCGACCGCGGCCACTTCCCCACGCGAGGCGGGTAACCGCTCGGGTTGCGGGGCAAAAGCGAGGACTCCGCGAGTCGTGTGAAGCGGGGTCCGGGCACCGAGCGCGAGCCAAACCGACGCCGACGGCGTGACCATCACCTGGAAGCGCTCGACCAGGAACCGCTCCTGCCCACTGCCACCCAGGAGTGCGGCGAACGGCAGATAATGCAACTCGGCGTGGGGTACGATGGTAAGTCGAGTCTTCCCAGCGAGAAGGCCGGAGGCCTCGATCGGTGTGATCAGATCCTGATACAACTGGCGCAACGGCGCCCGCCACAGCGAGTCGAGACGGGGTGACCCCTTCGGCTGAAGAGTCCCGCGGACGAAGTCGATCAGGCGGGCCAAGTCGTGGCGACCCACCGGGAGCGGCACGGCGACCGTGGTGTCGCGAGTCACGATGAAGGCCAGCGAGTTCGCGTCGCTCACCAGGTATTCGATGAAGGCCTCATCGGCTTGGAGTCGCCGGGCGACATCCCGCGAGGTCGCGGTCTCGCGCGACAGCAGCGCCGCATGTCGCGGTGCGCGCTCGCGAATTTCCAACAGGAGCTCGGCGTACGATTCCTGGGCGCGCAGCAGCGCCTCGCGGGTTACCGCACCGGGTGCCAGGTCCGGTCCCCGAAGTGGCTGAGTTCCGGCGCCGGCCCCCTCCAGTTGGCTGGTCAGCCCTGCAATGTGCCGACGGAGATCTTGTTCACTCGATACCAGTTCCGCGGCCGTGTCCTGAGGAGCGGCGATTCTCCCCTGCCCGAGCAGCTCCAGCATTTCACTGGCCCGGATGCGTTCGCTCACCTCGAATGCCGCTCCGACCCGGCCCCTGGCGCGTTCCAGCATCGCCAGCTGCACATAAACGTCCCACTTGTCGGTGAAGAATCCGGAGCGCCGCTCTGGTAGAGTCAGTGACCGGCCGGTGCGCTCGATGTCGGCTATCCCGGCGTGCAGCTCCCGGGCCGCATCGTCGGTCGCACCCTGGGTTCGAAGCGTGGTGCCGAGGCCAGCATGCAGCCGCCAAGTCACCTCGGGTGCTACTCGTTCGCCCACGGTGGCGAGCGCGGCGCGGAAGAGCGACTCGGCCGCGGCGGGCATGTGGGCGGCAGCTTCGAGAGATGCCCGATCACCCAGGGCGGCAGCGGCGGCGACTGGGTCGCCCAGACGCGTCAGGTCGGCGGCCGCACGGGCGAGCTGTTGCCGCGCTGCGGTGGTGTCGCCCTGTTGCAGCAACAAGTCACCAAGAACGAGCCGAGTCAGCGCTGCGGCACGCTGGTTCCCGGTTGTGAGTTGGGTACGGAGCGCGCGATCGAGCAGGGGGCGCGCCTCGGAGAGGTTGTCCCGTTCGAGCAGCAGCACAGCCCGGCCCTCCTGCGCCTCGGCTTCGCCTGCCCGGTCGCTCGCGCGGCGGTACAGCAGCTCCGCATTGGAATAGAGCCGCTCCGATTCTGGACGAGTGTTGAGCTGGGCTGCCAGATCCGCACGCGCCAACGCGATTCCCGCCTGAACGCCCGCAGGAACGCGAACCGAATCCGCCAGATGCTGCGCCTGACGCAATTCGTCCAAGGCGCCCTGCAGCTCGCCCTGCGCCGCCAGCGCACCGGCCATTTCCTGCCGGACCGCAAAGGCGTCCGCCGCAGGGCCAGTGCGGTCATAAATGTCGAGCGCCTCACGCAGATCTGCCCGCGCCGCGGGATAGTCTCCCCGGCGAAGCTCCAGTTCGCCCAGCCCGCGCAGGGCGTCGGCCATGTCGGCCCATTGCTTCCGCTCGCGCCAAGTTTCCAGCGCTGCGCGGTAGAGCGACACGGCGCGGGCAAAGTCCCCGGTAAGGCTGGCGAGTCCCGCGAGGTTGACCAGGTTGGTCGCGGCGACGTCGGTACGGCCGTCGCGCCGATTGATCGCCAACGCCGCCTCCAGCTGCTGGCGTGCCCCGTCGAAATCTCCGGCATTCTGCGCGAGGCCGGCGAGGTTGTTGTAGTCGGAGGCCAGACCACGCGAATCGCCGGTGCGGGTTCGAAGTGCGATCGCCTGCGCGTAGTACTGGCGGGCACCAGCGATGTCATCACGGCTCTCGCTCACTCCCGCAAGTTCGGAGATCGCATTGGCCTGGACTCGAATGTCGCCCACGGCCAAGGCGAGTGTCCGGGAACGCTCGAGGTAAGCCTCCGCGCTATCGGGTTGATCATCGCGGGAGAAGCCGGCGCCGATGTTGCCCAGCGTGGCCGCCATTCCGGCACTGTCGGGGATGCCGGCGGAGCGGGACAAGGCGCGCCGCCAGATCATAATCGCCGCGGCACCACCATCCCGCCCAAACGTGGTGATGCCAGCTCGGCGCATGCTATCGGCCCAGACTTTGGCCGCGCGATTCTCCGGAGACCACCCGGTAAACCGCGCCACCTCCCGGACCAGGAACTCATCGTGCCATGCGCCGGCGTAGGCCGCGGCGAGCCGGTGGGCAACGGCCAGCTCCTCGTCGCGCGTCGCGGGCTGGCCATGCACTGACAAGGCCAACGTCTCGTTCAGCGCGTCACGCACCTCGAGCGGCCGGAGCCGGACCTCGCGGATGAGGGCGGAGTCTGAAAGGTTTCGTACCAGGAGGCGGAGGGAGTCCCGCTGGGGCGACTGAATGCTGATCGGACCGACTCGGAACTCGATCAGCTCCGAGGAGACCCAGCGTTCCCAGCCAGTGCGCGCTTCTACCTTCCATAAATACAGACGTCCGGGAGCCAGGCCGATGGTATCGGGGATGCCCGTCACCGTGTCCGCGCTCTCGGCTTCGAACAGAAGTTTCCCGCCCGCCTCGAACAACGTCACGCGGTAGCCCTCCGCCCCAGGCACGGCGCTCCAACTGAGCGTCGTGGCCGCGACGACATCGCCGATCGGTGACAGCGGCATAGGAGCCGAGGAGGCCGTGATGGTGTCTCCACGGTGTTCATTGGCGGACTGATCATTCGCACGCGGCCGGACCAGCAGTAACACCACGGCGGCCGCGGCGGCGATGAAACCAGCTCCGGCGAGAAATCTCCGCCGCGGGGCCACCCGATCGCGCAGTCGATCGAGCTGGGGCAGTTCCGCCGCTACTCCAGGGTCAGCCAGCAGTTCCACCAGCGAGGCGAGCTGCCGACGGCAGTGCCCGCACGCGGCGAGGTGAAGGATGGACCGCTCACGCCCGCCCGCGTCCGCGATGCCCTCTACAAACCCGGCGAGTGCCAGCTCATCCAGGCACTCACCATCGCCAGCCGCAGCGCCCGATGCAGATGCCTCGATTCCGCTCGCCAGGCGTCGGAACTCAGCGACCCGGAGCTGACAGGAGGCGCATTCGGACACATGGCGACCGATCGGGCCAGGCGCAGCGGAGACATCCGCCAGGGCAAAGAGCAGTAGTTCGGGGTCCGATGGACAGGTCAGGGTCAAGTTTGCTGGTCTCGGGAAAGCGGTGGCCCGGGCTGGAAGCGTCGTTTCGTGGAGGTGGTACGGACAGGGGAGCCGGGATTGCTCATCAGAGGTCGCCTGGGCCGATCCCTTCGCGCCCAAGTTGGGTCCGCAGATGGGCTAGTGCTCGGGTCACCCGGTTATAGACGGCCTTGGCGTTGGGCCATCCGACCAGGCGGGCTACGTCGGCCGCAGACATTCCTTCGACGACAAAGAGGTTTATCGCCAACTGGACATCGGCCGGCTGCGAAGCCAAGGCGGTTGCCAGCCGGCGCACCGATTCCGCCGTCTCCGCAGGATCGAGCTCGGGCAGGGATGCTTCGGTCGGAGGTGGATCATTCACCTGGCGCCGCGGAGTGACGATGTAGGGACAGGGAGCGATGCGATTGGTCTCGCGCACCTCCCGAAGAAATTCGTTGAACGGCATCGGTGATCCGCTTCGGGCGCGAATCACCTCGTAGGCTTCGACATGGGAATGGCCACCAAGGCAGATGGCGGCGTAAATCTGCTGCTGCAGAGCGGAGAGGTTCGACGGAATGCTGGGGCGGCGCCGACCGTCGCGCTGGCGCAGCCAGTCGATCGTGAGGTTGCGAACCACGGCGACCAACCAGGTGGCGACACTGGCAGATTGAGCGGATCGATCGGAGTACTGCTTAAGGCGGGCAAAGTCGTTGGCCGAAAGCGCCTGGCACACGATCGAAAACACGTCCATGACATCGTCATGGTCCGGGACCAGGCGCTTGATGGTCGCAACCATGAGCCGCCGATATCGCTCGGCGAACAGGTCCCAGGCGGCTTGAGAATCGCCGACATTCAAAGCGGTAAGCCATGGCTCCACGCCGACTCCGATGACTTGGTGCGGTGGGCGGCAACCTATGGCTGGGTGTAGGAGGTGTCAAACGAACGACTTGGGGAGACGGGAGACGCGTCCCGCCCTTGTGATGCCCCGGACGACACGACACCTTGGGGCCAGGCTCCCAACCCAGGAAGGTCCTCCCATGAAACCGTCTCGCCTCGGCCCGCCTCTGGGCATGGCCGTCTTGCTCTTGCTCTGCTCAGCCGCCACAGTCGGGTGCCAGCAAACCACGGGTCGCAGTCCCGACGCGGTCATGCTCAAGCGCATCGCCGAGGCAGTAGATGGCGACCGGAGCGGAGGCATGGTGTATGTGGTTGCGGGGTACGATCCGGTCAATCCAATCATCGGCGTATTTCACGACCCCAAGTCCGCGGCAGCCTCGGCGTACAAGGCAGGCAATGGCGCAACGATGTTCGGTCCCTATCAGGCGGCGCTGGATACGACCATCGCTCAAACCATGACCTGCGTCCATATCAAGACCTCGGTGATGAACCTGCGCTGTGTCCCGCCCGGCAGGACGACCCAATTCAGCGATATCGCCACCCTGACGCTCATGATTACTCGGACCGACGGCGGACGAGACAGTGTCCCCCTGCCGCAAGGCGCGGATGCCATTTTCCTTGGCGCCCCGGCTTTGGACAAGTTTGTCATTCCCTACTACGTGAGGCTGGTGGGGCTCACTGCGACAACGGACATGCGGAACGGATTCGGCAGGCCCTAAGGTGTGAGGGCTGGCCCCAGGTCCTTGAACCAGGGAGAGCGTATAATCCGACCTCGGGAATCGGGGTCACTCTTGAGTTCCTCCCGCAACAGCGCGAGCGCTTCTTCCCGCTGACCGAGGAGCAGGTGAACGTACGCCTCCTCGGTTCGCACTTCGCTTCCCGGATGCGCCGCCGAATCGGCGTGAACCCTTGCGACAATAGCGCGGGCACTGTCTTTCATGCCGGCCCGCGCCGCGGTCATCGCCGCCATCATCCGGAAATAGCTCCACTGGCTGCTGAACATTCCGATCGTGTCTTGCTTCTCGATGCTCTCGATCTCCTGCCACGCCTTGCCCACATCGCCACGACTCTTTCCGGTCCAGCCGAGGAGAATGAGGCGGCAGGTCTGAAACCGGGGATCGCCGGCGTATCGGCTGAACCCCGTCTCACACCAGCGCACCGCGTCGTCGAACTTCTGCAGATTCAGTGAGGCGAAGAAGAGGAGGCTCACAACCGCGCGGACTTCTACCAGATAGGCGTCACGGTTGAGCGCCGTCTCCAGCGCCTGTGCCGACTCGGTGAAGCGTCCATCGGTGTAGAGCAGCTCGCCCAGTGCGTACCAGCTACGAGCATCATCCGGTCGAGCATCGAGGGCGGCCCGAAGATCGGCTTCGGCCTGACGCTTGAGCGTGTCGGTGCCCGTCATGTTCGGGGAAGTTGCCAGCCATTCCCGCGCGTACCCGCGAAGCGCCAGCGCCTGCTCCCCACCCTTGGATCGCTCCAACGCCTGTTCGGCGATGGCAAGCGCCCGCTGCATCATCGGGCTGTAGGGCATCGTGTCCTGCGAGGATAACGCCAATCGAAGTGCGACCCAGCCGCGACCAACTGTCGGGGTCACCCATTTGCGATCCAGCTTCTCGGCCACGGCGTAGAGTGAATCGGCCCGGTGCCAGAGATCGCTTGACTCGGACTCATTCCCCGCAAGTGAAGCGTCCACACCGTCCCGCACCAGGTCATCGGCCCGCGTCACCCGTTCCCACGCGTCGAGCGATTGGGTCTCCTCCCGCTCCTTCCGGACCTTCACCTCCTGTCCCAGGCGCTCTCGCAGAAACGTGGCGACTTGCCCAAGTACCGCCTGACGGAGTGCCAGCGCTGCGCCGCGCTGGACCTCGAACGACTGGGTGCGTAACTGATCGCCGTTGGCAGGATCGACGAGCCGCACCGTTACCCGGACTACATCGGCAGAGGCGCTGACGCTGCCACCAACGACGGTCCCCACCCCAAGTACTCTCGCGATGCTGTCCACCGGGGCCGGGTGATCGCGATAAAGCCGCACTCCGTTCGGCGAAATGACCTGCAGCCCGTGAACCTGGCTCAGTTCATCAATCACATCCTCCGTAAGGCCTTGAGCGATGAGCCCAACCTCGGGATCGGAGGAGAGGTTGTCGAAGTAGAGGACGGCGATGCGTTCGAGAGCAGGCGGTAAGGCGGTAGGGCGGGAAGGCGGTATGAAGTGACGGCCGAGGAAGGCGACAATGACGACCAAGGCGACGACGCCGACCCCTTTACCGATCCGCCGAGCCGCTCCCTCGCTTCCGCTCGGGACAAGCTCGCCGCCGGCCGCCAATGCCTCGACGAACTCCGTCGCTTTGCTGTACCGCTCTGCCGGAACCTTCGCGAGAGCACGACGCATGGTGGCTTGAGCGACGGGCGAGAGTCCCGGCCGCAGGATCGTCAGATCCGGCACTGGAGCCTGGAGGTGCTTGGCCAGGATCGCCCGCGGCGTCTCGCCCAGGTAGGGGACTTCGCCCGCTAGCATCTCGTAGACAACACAACCGAGAGAGTAGATGTCACTGCGACCATCAATCCGCTCGCTGGCCCCGGCCTGTTCCGGGCTCATGTAGGCCGGCGTCCCCACTGCGACCCCCTTCTCCGTCAGGCGATCGGTGCCCGAGGCTTCGAGCGCCATGGCGATGCCGAAGTCCGCCACCAGGGCATGCGAACCGCTGAGCAGAATGTTTTCCGGCTTGATGTCGCGGTGGACGATGCCCTGGCTATGAGCGAAGTCGAGGGCCTCGGCTACGTCGCGTGCTACGGCGAGGGCGGACTTGAGTGAGAGGGCGCCTTCACGGTCGAGCAGGTCGCGCAGCGACTCCCCTTCGACATAGGGCATGACGTAGAACAGGGTGCCCTGAGTCTCGCCCGAGTCGATCAATGGAATGACGAAGGGGTGACGCAGCTGGGCCGAGATTTCGACTTCGCGCAGGAAGCGGTGTCGCCGGTCAGGATCGGCAACACCCTGGCGAATCACTTTGATGGCGACATCGCGGGAGTGCTGAAGATCGCGCGCGAGGTAGACGATCGCATTCCCGCCGCGGCCGATTTCGCGTCCGAATTTGTATTGACCTTCCAGGAAAGTGGAAACGCGCTTGAGCGGCTCTTCCGAATCCTCCTCCTCTTCTTCTTCCTCCACCGCCCGAATGATCGGATCGGCGAACACCGCGGCAGAGTCCACCAGGAAGCGATCGTCTGCCTCCGCCTTGGCGCATGATGCGATGAGGTCCGCGGCCGCGCCCTCCAGCGCCGAGTCACCCGCGCAAGCCTTGTGCAGGAATGAAGCACGGGCTTCCGCCGGCAGTTCGAGGGCCTGATCGACCAGCTCAAGCAGGCGGCGCTCGAATTCAGGATTCATCAGTGCAGATGTTGCATCAGCCAGCCCCTCGCCCGGACCCAGTCGCGCGCCACGGTCCGGGGAGTCACGCCCAGCAGTTCCGCTGTTTCCTGTTCGGTCAGTCCCACGAAGAAGCGGTACTCCACCACCTGAGCGAGGCGCGAGTCGATCTCGACCAGCTGCGAGAGGGCCTCATCTACCGCCATCAGGAGATCCGCCCGCTGCGCGATTTCCCTGGCCGAGGGATGGGCGAAAATGGCGTCCGATCGTTCCAGCGAGGCGAGCGATACCGGCTCCTGTCCAGGTGAACGCTTGATGGCGCGATGACGCCGGGCGTAGTCGACAAGGATCCGGCGCATCGCCCGTGCGGCGAGGGCAAAGAAATGGGGCCGATTGTCGAACTGGGAATTCCGCTGATCGGCCAGCTTCAGGTAGGTCTCGTGGACCAGCGCAGTAGTGGAAAGCGTGTGACCCGTTGCCTCCGCCCTGAGGCGTCGATGTGCCAGTCGGCGCAACTCGGCGTAGACAGCTGGGAACAGGGAGTCCAGCTCGAGGCGGGTCGGCTTGGTGTGGGGGCTGGACGGTCTCATAGAGGGCGGACACTGCGGTCGGGACGGACAGGGCGGGCGGGAAGGGCCCTCGAAGCGGCGGGTTTCGACCGCCCCGTCCGCC
>Ga0070662_100000677_pt1 | contig 20784 bp, 12 predicted proteins | sample KBSC53metaG_FD_65648 | JGI IMG/M metagenome (GOLD analysis project Ga0070662, IMG submission 65648) | Corn rhizosphere microbial communities from Kellogg Biological Station, Michigan, USA - KBS C5-3 metaG | ecosystem: Host-associated > Plants > Roots > Rhizosphere > Soil ...
TCCAGTGCTTGAGCTGTCGCTCACGAGCAAGCGCGCTATCGTGAGAGTCGAATGCTTCGGAATAGACCAAGCGAACAGGACGGCGCTTGAATGTGTGTGCTGCGCCTCGGCCGTCATTGTGCGCTTTTAGGCGCTCATCCAGGTCCCGTGCTGAGCCAACGTACAAAGTGCCGTCAACACATCGCAGGATGTATACATGGTGAGCCATGCGACAGCTTAACAAAAAGGTAGCTTTTGAATAGTGAAAGCCCCTCGGCAAGCTCGGGGCACCATTCGACTCAATTTCCCTGGTTGATACAAATGTCCTTATTGTGGCCTGCCATGAGCGAGCGTTCTTTGCGAGTCGAATGGTGGAGGCGGGGGGAATTGAACCCCCGTCCGAAAGCCCCCACCAAGAAACCACCAGATGATAAGAAGTGACATACCATAGGGCAATTCTGGGTTCTGAGCCATGCAGATGTTATTGACCGCTAAGGAATGTGATCCAGGATTGGCACAAAACCGGCACACGTAGTTAACCCTACCGTCAACGCTCTTCGGCTTCGATGGCCTTAATAGCCAGTTCAATCGCCTTTGGGACTGGTTGAACACCTGCCTCATACCTCGCGATGCTTGGGCGGCTTATGCCTAACCGCTTTGCGAGTTCCTCTTGCGTGAATCCAAGCCGTTCCCGTTTTCGCCGAAAAGTCGCTTTATCCATTGCCCGATTGTATCACCATGATACGTTTATGGGCAAACTAATTCCTTCCCTTCGAGGTGTGTGCGATCGCTAAGAATGAAATCCGCGGCTTTTTGTGCCGCTGCCGCTGCATGAACAACTAGCTTTTTATCGTCCTTTAATTTCAACAGCCACGACTGAATATACGCCGCGCTATTTTTGATCGTTTTGTTTTCAATTCCGATCGTTCCGCAAAGCATCGCCGCGCCCATTTCTGCGATTAGCTCCTCTTTGCTGTAGATCTCATCGCCGAAATAGTGGGTTTCGGTGATGCCAGGCCGATTCAATCGCGACTCATGCCCCGTGCTGTGCGTGAACTCATGGAATAGCGTCGAATAATACGCTTCGGGATTATCAAAGCTTTCGCGTTCGGGCATTTGAATTGAGTCGCTCGACGGTCGGTAATAAGCACGGGTGCCGCCATGGTTAATGTCGATTTCGCGTTGGTAGCGCGTCGCAATGGAGTCGGCGTCAACAATCGGTTGAAACGGAGGAACGTTTTCGGCCGTCGGCTTCTCGATCCCTTCGACTTGGTCCAAGTTAAAAACGCGATAATATCGAAGCATCGGAATGTAATCTCTTTTGTTCTCCTCGGTACGATTTTCCACGGGCTTCTCCAGCAGTTTCCAGAAAACAACCATCTCGCTGCGCTGTCCTTTAATGCTTCCGCCTAAATCTTCAATCTGCTTGAACGTAAGCCAGTAATTGGAATCGTAGCCGCCTTTAAACCGCACCAGCGCAAGCAAAAACGTGTTGACGCCGCGGTAGGGTTTCTTGCTCGTAAAACTTGTCGGTACGCGGACGCCGTCACTGCTCGTCCGCCATGGTCGGTGCCATGGGACGCAGCCGCGCTCTAACTCCTCTATAATTCTATCTGTGATGTAACCGTAAACTTGATTGCTCATCGCTTTCTCCTTTTATGAGTTTGATACGTTGGTTGCTACAACGCTCGCTTGAAACGAAGAGCAATATGCATTCCGCATGTATCACAGCGATACAATCGGAATTAGACCTCCCTTCAGGTATGGATTGAGTATGATCAGTTTAAACGTGAATACGCATCAATGACAAAGCGCGAATGTCACAGGTGACATGATGCGGCGTTCTTATCTGAAATAAAGTTTCACCACCACCAAACAAATGGCGGCCTACATACGGGGTACGAGGGGATAGAGATCGAGGATGTTAGCCAGATCGCGTTTGGATCGAATATAAAAATAAAAAGGCGTAGCGGTTACAAACGCGGGACTTACCAAAGATTCGGCACCGACCGAAAGCAGCAAGATCTGCCCAGTGATTGGGAACTTCACGGTACCGCTTACGGTGTGTTGGAAATGAACTTCCGGTCACGCATCGGATTGCTTATACTCCGATCCTGCGCCATTTTGTTAGGATTCAACGAAGAAAAACGCATGCCGAACGAACGGAATAATAAACTCCGGGTCGATCCGCGCAAGTTGGGGCCATGTAGGTGAATAAGGCTGATCGGTCGCCGAGGCATGGGAACCTGGATAATGATACGCTGCGAACAGCTACGCCACACAGTCCCTAGGTCGAGACGAGCGGCTCATCATCAACACAGCTCGACAGCTCCCCGAATATCAGCAGTAGTCCCCCGTGGCGGACGGGGACGTACCAGAAACTGCGCTTTTCGGATGTAAAAATGTAAAAGCAGGTATCACCAGGGCGCGAGATCAAAATGAAAATAGAGCGCATTCGCGCTCATACGCCCGTACAAGAAACAGCGAAACAGATACTCAACCTGGCGCACGAATTTTCTTAGAAGGGAAAAGGGAACGGATAAATCTCACTGATTTCTGCCTTCGAAAACTTAAATCCCTTGAAAGCAAAATCGAAGCGATATAAATCACAGCTTCACTTCGTGCACCGAAACCCGATCCAGGCACGTGTCCTCGCTGGGGAATTACGTGCGTCCAGGGCGTAAACACCAGCGCCCGTACCATCACGCCAAGAGCCCCCTCGAATTAATGCAGCCGGAAAACGAAATGATTCGGGTGCAGCTTCATCAATTCCAAGAATCATATCCGATCCATATTCATTTGGTGCAGTATCGCCACCATCATTGCGTGAGTTTGCCTGAATCCAATCTGCAACCCATTCCTCAACATTTCCGACCATGTCCTCGACACCTGCCGCAGACACGCATAGGCCGCCGCCTGTATTACGCGCGCTCGCCCCATTTGTGTTACATTGCCCCAAATCATCTTGCGTTCCCATAGCTGCCTGCTGCCATTCCGCACTAGTAAGCAACCGTTTTCCTGACGAAGCGCAAGCCATCATTGCTTGAAACCACGTAAGTGACGAAGCTGGCATTACTCCGGGTACGCTCCGAGCAAATATTTTATCGAAACAATCTGAACCGTTTAAAGAACACGGCAATTGAGCATTTAGAGAACGCAACTCTTCACCACCCGATCGTGAACTCCACAACGATGCCTCATACCTGTCAACGCACAAATTCCCGACTTTAACCATTATGTCGTCATTCGCTGAGCAAAAAGATCCGTTGAAAAACTGTGACCTGACAAAATCGGCCGGAACAAAGGCTTCGCGCAAAGTGGCACAACTTGTTAACACGATTAAAGCTACGATGACTAACTTATTTACTCTCATATATCGCATTACGGCAACGGATTCCGTGAGTTTGCGTCATTTCGTTGCCTCCAATCTCCTTGGGGAGGAGTGTTCTCACCATAGTGTAAGTGGGTTCTATTTCCCCAGTCATAAATGGTACCCAAACGATCACCTTGGCTGACCGGATCATTCACATTTAATGTAGTTGATGGATTGATGTGCCAATAGGTATGTGTAACGCCTGTCCCGTCAAGAACTATAACCCCCCGGTTTTCAGGGTGAGCCGCATCTCCTGCTGAGTTAATCCATACGACCGTTCCGTCCACGTTAGATTGTACGTTCGATCCAGCAGCGGCTCCAACGTCAATACCTGGATGGAAATCTCTTATGTAAGACCCGTCTTGCCTCAGACGTCGCCATCCATAGTCCGAGGTCCAAGTTCCGATCGTTTGGTCCGTAAGGAGAGGAATTCTGTTATTCCATGGTGAAGACGAAAAGTCCGGTATTTGATTCGGCGACGTTGGAGGGGGTGCCGATGGATTCCCATCTCGCCATACCTCAACCCATCTATCATTTCTGTATTCAGTGTAGGCTTGATTGGTGCAACATGCGTCTGCTGGGAGGCATGAATAGACATCGTGATAGTGGTACTCAAGAACGGTTCCATTGGAACTCCATCGTGACCCGAAAGATTCTCTTCGTTCGAAAGTACAGTGGTCTTGAATTGTTACCGGGTCGCCCTTATATGCCTCAGCATATTTGGAGGCGAAAGCCTCGGCGGAGCCGTTCTCAAGTTCATTTGCAATATGGCGAAGAGTAAAGACCACTTCCTCGATAGATTGCGCCATCCCCATATTTACAGCTACAACAGGTACTCGACCCTTCAGGCGTTTACGCGCTATTTCTTCAAATTTTCTTATATCGTACTTCTTATCGGGGTTTCTAAATTCCAGGACAGCTATGCGCCCGCACAAAAAATCCATCAAGTTCGCGATGAATGCTTCCTCCGGATCTAGGAATACAGACCGGCGCATTTGGTCCTGTTGCGTCTCATGCAGAGTTCGATCGAAACCAAATGGAGTTAGGGTTGGTGGCAGATGCGGATTATGACATTTGATTTCTGGTTTGCCTGTTCCTGTATGGGCAGCATAGCTCGCAAGCAATGAATAAACTCTGCGAAATGTCGCATTATCTCCAAACCGGCCAAGCTCCAATACTCCCTGTAGAATTTCATCCATGTTGAAATTAGTGTTAGCCATTGTCGTGCACTCCTTTCCCTATTCTGGGACCGGAATATCCATAAATGCCTACTGACAAATTTCCGAGAATCGATGTAAACTCTGCCAAGGTGTCAGCCTGCTACTTAGAGACGAGCGAATTTTCGATCACTCTGTACAACCGCGCGATATATACATTGCCCCTCAAAAAAATGTCAAGTCGATAACTATGTCACTCGTTGACCAGTAATTTGCGGATAGCAAAGTATAAGCAATGCTTGCGGCCAATTCGAGTATCACTCGCATTTACCGAACCCAAACAATTGCTGCAAAATGCAGAGTCGTCTGTGCTAGAAAAAGCGACTGTTGGTTTTGCAGCCGTGGCAGGCGGCTTTGCCTATTTTTTTTGACCTTCTTTAACGTATGCGTCAATAATCTTCGAGATGCCATCACTCAGAATTTTGGTGCTATCTCCAATTTCCTTATTTGCTGTGCCGAAATCTGGAGCACCTGTTCCAGTTTCTGAAATGGTTACTGCTACAGTTACGGGCAAAATACCGTCACATTTCGCATCAACAGAGCAGCGTTTTCTGTCAGGATCAGCAATGGGAAATGGAAACCAAGACCCCGTAACTTTCTTATCGAGATTGCGATCAGTAGTCGGTCGGGGCTCGGAGTGGTCGTCTGCCGAACTAGGCAGTTTTACGCCCAGAAAACTAATCGTTTGATCCGATAAAGCTTGGATAGACCGTTCGTTCTTTTCACCAATCGACACAGTAGTCATCGTTACTTTGACGTCGATATCGACTGCGCCAGTTGCATCCGTTTTGGCAACACTGCGGCTGAACGCATAATAAGTGGGAACGAAGATGATCGAAGTTTCATCTTTAGCGAGATACAGGCGCACGGCTAAATCAAGCCCGGGCTTTTTCCCTTGCGTTAATTGTTTGACCACGAGGCAGTCAAACGCCAACTCGTAGTTACTCCCAACCCTTTTCAGGAAACTCTCATGTGTCGTTTTCGCATAAAAACTCTTTATAAATTCGCCCTTCTGTTTCTCAATATACCCTCCAATTTCATCCCCTATAATGTTCAGTGCTAACGTCGTCCCAGCTACGATCGCCGCACCCGCAACAGCTCCTATAGCTAGTGTATGTAACCTGTCCTTCGAGTAGCCGCACATATCCGCGATTGCTTTTGTGTCCTGTACTTCCTTGGGAGAGAGGTAATCTTGCTCTGCCTTCGTTAATTCGCGCGGGTTGTATAGCGATAGCGTTATGTCAGTGGGTGCTATCCTACTATAGGTGTGCTTTTGAAACGTAAGCGTCTGCCAGAGCGCACAGCCAGTCAGTAATTGCGCTGATAAAAACAAACCACAAATGCGGCAGAGAATAATCAATTTGCCCATAGAAGAGTACCTCCACATCGAACTGGCACGACTTCCATAGCGGCCCATAGATGAAGTTAGCGGCTTGCGAGTCATACCATGTCCCGTAAAAGAAATTCAAGAAAATAATAATGAGGTAAGCTCAATGCACCATTCTAAGGTCAGCCTAGTGGGTATGAAAGGCTGATTCTCCTTCACATCGATATTTCGTGCACATTCCGTTAGATTAACAAAGCTATGAATAGCTCCCAGACAAAACAAGAGACCTGAACTACATGAGCCAGTGAAATACTGGTTGCTTAGCAGAATATTGCGCGAAATCGCTGGTGTTAAAAAATCAACGCGGTGATCTTGCACGTGCCCAAGCGAATTGTACCTAAGATCGTTCACGTCCTTAGCGATTGTAATGCGCCTACGTAGCGGCACTTCCCTCCAGTACCGAAAAGTGAAGAATGCACTAGAAACGGACGGGTTCTAAATGCAACTGTCTATTTCAGCCAATCGGATGGACGTAAATGGCTGGGCGAATCTTTTCGAGAGATCACCGAAGAGTAACCCTGAGGATGGGCCTGTGAAAAATTTGGCGGCTATTACGCATCTGGGTCTGTCGTCCCGTATACAACCACGGGTGGTCTGATTTTTTTCTCTGGCGTGTGATCTGGACAGTCCCGCGGAAGTCGATACTCACCAAGCTCAGGGCCGGGTGTGGTGAGGCCATAAGCGACACACAAGCGTTCAAACGGCGCCTCTCCTTCCTTATTGTCGTAAATATCTGGTCCAGGAAGATCAGCAATCTTATACGGACCCCATTTCGGCATCCACGATTGAGAAAAAATTTCTTTAATGAAGGGCAGCTTCGAGGCACCACCACAAACAAAAACCTGGACTTTTTCCTTTTCCCACTCACCCTGCTTTCTTAATCGGCCGTAAGCAGCACGCCATGTATCGTGGGACTTTTCCCACAAACCTGTCAACTCGCCATGAATTTCTTCTCTTATGTTCTTCGTTTGATTGCTCAGACTGCCCACTAAGTTGGACAATTCTAGTGCTGATAGTTGAACAGGTGGATTCTGGGCACGGACAAAATTGCAAAGCCGTCTCTCCAAGCTCTCGGAGCCCTGCGGCAAATTGCGCGCGGCATACCAGTATGCAACCGGACCACCTTTAGCATTTTGGAAGACATTAAAGATCGATATATCCGTTGTCCCAGCACCGAAATCATACGCTGCATGGATACCGCTTTTTTTACGTAACGAGGTTAAATACGAAGCGATTGCTCCGACCGATTCGGGAATTAAAAACACTCGTTGGTCAATCGTCTCAGTGCCTATGCCAGTGGAATCGTAAGTATCGGCAGCCCGCTCTAGGAGTATGTTGCTCGACCAGCTCTCGTCCAACCGAGACTCCAGCAGTTCCGCCGCGCGAAGAACCCTGCTAAAGATCAATTTCACTGGGTTATTCTGTTCGTAGTCGATAGGAATGCAAACATTGTACGCGACATCAAGATCGTTATTCGGGTAATGTTCTTTTAACCGAACGCGAATTCTGCGCAGCACGAAAGCGATAAATGCTGTTACAAACTGTTCGACGCTTGGTTGGTAATTTCCGCCAAAGTCCCTTTTTAAGTTTTCATGGAACAGCTCATCCGCGGCGGCATCGTAAAATGAAGGATCGTGGCGACCCGCCAATACCATTTTTAACAGCTTAACTCCGTTATTTAGATCCTTGTCCAATAGGAATTGTGCAGCTTCATCGCCGAACAAGAGCCTTCCTGACACGTCAAAAGCTCCCAATGATGGGAGGCAATATCTAGGATAATTCGGGAGGTTATGCTGAAATAATATTGGTCTAACCAACTCCACCCTACCGCCGAGTTGCCGGTAGGCGACCTTGGTGCTGCTCGTGCCGAAATCAACACCGACTTGTAAGTAGATTTTCTCTTGGCGTCGGCGAATGCCTTGCGGTAAGACATTCTGAGTGATTTTACTAGCGATATCACTCGACGTTGCCTCTTGAATACTAGCGGTTGTTGTTTGAGGCGTCTCTTTAGGCGCTTCACGATCAAACAACCTCAAGAATCCCTGCAGCAACTTCTTCATAAGACAGTTCCACTACTTTCTGTTGTTCGAGTTCTCGTGTTTTGGATTGCAGTTCGGCTCGGTAGCGCCTCAAGCTGCCTTCGATCATCCGTAAATAGCGGTCCTGCCGCGATTCACTTTTCCCCAGTTGTAGAAGCTCTTCTTGACGTTTGATGTTCTTTCCATAGAACGTGTTCAAACTAGCGAGCCGATTACTAACAAAAAGATCATTCGTTTTTTCGTGTTCTTCCCGCAAACTTTTAACTCTTCGTAGGAAGATATCGTTGGCTCGATCAACGACAGTCTTACCGACACTCTCATCCAGGTCGACCGGCGAGTTAGCCTCCTGGGCGTTCTCCACCATTTCTGCCAAAACTGCTTCCGCAGTCTCAGGATCTGAAGCTTCCCTTAGCTGGTCGTTAATTAGAACAAACTCCAGTGTGTTACGCGCCTTTGCACTTTCTATCCGTAGGCGAAAAACAAAGTAGTAATAAAAGCCCTTTCCCAACGTCTCACTTTTTAAGATTAGGTGCTGAGCATTAGCCCATGCACTCCCCTTTTCCTCATACTCTTGATTTATCGCTGAAACGACGGGGTGTAGCACATTAATAAATTCGAGTTTTGGGTTTGTGAATGCTTTCTGCGAGTCGAACGTTATCTCCAAACCCCTCTCACTCGAAGCGATAAGATGACCAGCTTCAGCCATCTTGCCGTGGTCTTGAAGAAATTTCTTTAGCGTCTCATCTAAGACAAGGCGACCGGTTTGGGATTTTGCGTCATAATCCAACCTGGCTCTCGGAGTCGCCCGCCGAATAAAATCGACAACATAACGCCGCAGCTGTTCACCCGTTACGTACTGCTTCCGACTGCTGATCGCCTCGACTTCTTCATTGAAATACTGATCTGTGCCAACGAATCGTGCTGCTTCGCTTTCCAGTTTTTCAAGGTCGACCAACCGCGCATCTAGCGCCCAAATCGCGCTTTCAACTTTCTGTCTCTCTTCTTCTGGCGACAATGTTTTGCTAAAAATCTCGGCTTCCAACTGTCGCGCAATTTCGCCTAAAATTGTTTCCAGGCCACCAATGGACCGCTCGAATATCGCGATCCGATCATACAGGCGGCGTAATATTCTTTCTTCTATGGTCTGCTCAACCCATAGACTATAGATATGAATAACCGGAGACTCCTGCCCAATTCGGTCGAGTCGGCCTATCCGCTGTTCGACCTCCATTGGATTCCATGGTAGGTCGTAATTAAACATCCTACTACAAAACTGAAAATCTAGGCCTTCGCCACCAACACGCGAGGAGAGCAGGACTTCCACACCGGGGTCGCTTTGAAACCTTTCGATGATGCTTGGGCGTTCATTAGCAGGCACATCGCCGGATATGATTACAGACTCGAATCCGTCGCGTTGAAGACGATCGGACAAATATCGCAGAGTATCTTTGAAGAATGCGAATACGATCACCTTGAACCCATCGTGATGGGCGTCACGGGCAGCTCGAACGGCCTCAAGAAACTTAGTGTACTTGGAATCGAGAGCGGCGGCGGGCCACTTAACGATAATACTTTCTAATCTTCTTCTAGCCGCATTGAGGTCGTTCCCCGCTAGGGATTGACCGTCGTCGATTGATTCGTCAAAGTCACTGTCTTCGGAACTGTCGGATTCATCGAGGCCCAAATTAGTCTTATAAAACGCAACCATGGCGGGGATGCATGATGCCATTCGTCTCTGTGGCATGTTCAATCGCCATTGTTGAATTAACGGTATATTTCCCCTAGTTTCGCATTCAGCTCGGACAAAATTTGTGACGGCATCATAAAATCTGCGTTCCTGATCCGATAAACCGACTTCCAATGCGTGGGACCGCCTTTTGGGTGCGTTAGTGTCCACTTCGCGCTTACGGGTCCGAGTGAAGATATGTCCCAAGAGATTCAACTCAGCCAGGTCTCTTTGGACGCCGATTGCTCGTGATCGAAAATCGTTTTGGTCGACAGTCTGGAGAGGCAAGTCTTCTAAGCGTGTTAAAATGTTTTGATACAGAAGATTATTCTCGAACCATTGTGATTTCTTGCAGGCCTCTAATAAGCCAACGCATTCGGTGATTTTCGGCGGAAATTGGCTTAGACAAATTTGCGCTTTTACAACTGGCTCGTTGTCACGAAAACGCGCATCGGCGGTCCACATGTCTGGGAAATCTTCCTCATCAAGAATGTTGAGCAGGCTGAAGAGGTTTTCATTCCCCAAATGAATGGGAGTTGCGGTCAACATCAGCACGCCGTTGGCACAGGCAGCTAGGGTGGCCCCAGCCCGCCGCTGCTTCGTGCCGGTGTTCCTCAAATGATGGGCTTCATCGAAAATTAGAAGATCGAGTTCTGGGCCTAGGGCTTCTAACCGTTCAACAACCGCTCCTACCCTCGCGCTTTCCAAAGATAGGATACCGTTAAGTGTTATTTTATCGGGCTCTGATTCAAACTCATCAAGGAAGTCAAGAAAGGTTTTTGCGGTGAGTATAGTAAATTCTTCGCCAAATCGTTTCTTTAGTTCTAATCGCCATTTACCAGTCAGATTCGCCGGACATACAACCAGAACCGTGCGGACTGTTTGCCTCGCGCGTAACTCCGTCAGAATGAGTCCGGCTTCGATAGTCTTACCGAGGCCAACTTCGTCGCAAATCAATAAACGATGCGCTGGGGAATCAAGAAATTTGATTAGAGGTTTGAACTGGTAGGGATAAAACCTTGTGCGCGATGCATTGAATGCATAAATGTTGTTGCGCAGCGGGACGGACCTCGAAAGCCGTTGTTGAACCATGAGGCGAAGAAAATCGCCATACCCGCCGAACCTGCTTCCCACAAAATTTTCGCTTGGCTTTCGGCTTGCCCCCGAGAGTTCGAGATCAATTTCAGAAAGTGTCTTGGAACCGTGGTTTCCACCCCAAAATACCTCGTAGTATTGAAGCCCCGCGTGATGCGGACCGAGGGCTGTTATGATTCCTTCGATCCCCAGAGTCTTTGAACGGACCTTTTGTCCTATTGAAAAAGCCATTTATCCGTTGACCGCCCGGTCAAACCCCCAACTTTGCTATCTGCGGGCGAAGTGCTTTCTCTAGTTGGATCATGGCGTCGATCATCGCATCATGTATTGCGGGCCACTTAGAGGGATCGTCGCGATATCCACCGGTATCAATTTGTTTTTTGATTCGACATGCTCGTTTACCTTCTAATCTTTGCCATTCAAGGGGACCGCCAAAATCTCTTTCGATAACATCTTTTGATCGGACCAATGTATCGAATATCTGTTTGTTCTCGTCATCCGAGCCTTCGCCTCGATCAATATACAATTCGACATTTGAATCGTGCTGTCGTACGACATAATTATAATTGAGCCCACGGCGACCTGCGCCAGTGCCAATCCAACCATATTGCCCCGGCGAGATAGTGGCATGGAGCTTGGTCTTTTGTTTCGCTCGTTCTAATAACTCCGCCCAGAATCTTTCTCGGATGCTATAACGTTCGGCTAGGTCTTTCTTAGTAACGCCCACCTCTCTGCTTTCTGCGCTTGGACCGACTATTAGAGTTAAAAGTGGTGCGGGTGGCGAATCACCGATCTTAATACCTTCAATCTTTAGCAAATAGAAATCCGCAGCGGACGATTGGTTAAGCCAAGTGATCGCGTTCACATGTTCCGGGCGTGGGTCAGCGACAATCCAAATCGCTGTCTTTGCGTCTATAGCAACCAAATAGGTAAGAAGCTTTCCGAGATGGTCGTGATTACTTTTCTCTAATTGGTTTTCAATAATCACGGGATTGCCTCCACTATCCTCGGCCACCAAATCGACATTAAAATCTCCCGCTGTTTTTTCCCGTTCGGCGCTAGATAGCGAAAGGTTGAGCACGTCATTTAGGACATCAATATTGTCTTGAAGCCATCTCGTAAAATCCCAGGCTTCATGCTCCCAAATTTTTCGCAACGGAACTCTTTGAATTTTGCCGATGATTTGTGACACTGTCTTCGATTCCTTAGTAGTCGGATTTCCCGTAACAGGAGGTAATGCCGTTCGTGGCTGTCATGCCGCTCCCATGTCGATCTATTTTCTCAGGTTTTGTTCTCTATCGGCGGTTCACAATTAGCTCACTTTGTAATCCCTAAAGCATTGCTGAAAGGCGTTCTTCAGCCTAGTCACTTCAAGATTTGCGGAAGGGACGACGTTCCTCTCCCAAAACTTGCTTCGCTTTGTCAGAAGGCGTTCAACGGAATCCGAAGATGTATTCGTTATGAAAAAGTTTTCTTTGCCGAAATATCTGTCGTCAGACCAATAAACGATCTTCCTAAATTAAGCTGCAGTAGGGTAGAATAAAATTTGCACTCGACAGCCACCAATAAGTGATAAGAGCGCGGCGGCACTTGTTGGACTCGGCAAGTATCCGCTTCGTCCTGGTCGATCACGGCGACATCACATTCATGCAAAACACCCGATTTTCCAGCCACTCGGACGCCCACATGTGCTTCAAGAGGGTTTTTCCCAATAAACCTGATAACGGCATGCGTGTAGGGCTGGACAGTCGAATAGATATGACCCGGACTAGATCGAAAAATCAGCCTCTGAGCTAGATTTCCAGACACATCTCTAAACTCGATGTTTGCGCCTTCAGTCTGAGCCGCATCGAGAAGAATGCTGAAAATGTAAGCCTCAAACAAGTCAGACGCGGAAGGAAAACTTCCGATAGCAGGACCTATAGAATTGGAAATCGCGGTTTCGATTTCTTGCAATAGAAGCGGATCTATTGTCAATCTGTTTCAGCCTCCACTCGAAATTTGCTGATCGAATCTCTAATATGGGTCAATTCTTGGACTCTTGCTGCTGCTTGGTTCGGAGACATAGCCCTGTTGATTAGACCGGACTGTTCCGAATAAAAGGTAGCTTCGGCCGGACCGCCTAAACGACTTAATGTTTTAAGGAACTCATTTTCCATTTCGATGGCGTTCGCAACTTGGATGATCCCCTCGATAAGCAAAACCAGTCTTTCTTTGTCATTGTACTCGACCGTAGCCGCAAACTGCACCTTTGAGCCTCGTCTAACGTCTGGAGTTGCGGCTTCGGGATCAAACATAAGAGGTGTTTCGGGCACTCCGACGCGTTTCACGGTATTGACCTCTTTCGATATCGTTCTGCCGAGATGTATCTGCTCCGTTACCTGATCCACAATCCAACCAAGTCCATTTTCTCTGAGAATTGTTGCGAGCCGGTCAAAAATGGCTCTGCGTTCGTTGTCATCCATCGCGTGCCTTTCTCTTCAACTCTGTTTCAAGATTTCGCGACGGGTGGATGTGAGAGGGCCAATTATTGAGATCCCACTGGGACATGGGGACGAATTGGCCGTGTTCGTCCATTGGTGGGCCGGGGGGTGGGTTGAGCGGGCTGATGTATGCGCGGCCGGTGCGCTGGGATTCGGCGAGTTCGTCGTAGATTTTTAATATTTTGTCCTTTGTGCGGTATGTGCCGAACTTCTCTTCGTCCTTGCGCTTAACGACTGGAAACGTGCCCATGATGTAGGCTACAGCATCGCGAGGAGTAGGGAAGTGGTTGGTCACATCCTTCGATTGGCCGCGCCACTCCTCGTCTGAGCCTAGGTAAAGATGAAAAAAAGCGGCATCGACTTCACAGCGCAACTGTAAGCGCCGTACCTCGTCCCAGCGAAACGGCGGCCCGTCAAACCCGCAGTCCCGGGCAAACGGCTCAAGGTCCCACGCGGAAAATACTAGTTCAAGAACTCGTGATCGCAGCCACTCATTGTTATCTTCCGAGTGAGACCATAGGCAGGGGGCCTCGTAGACACAGGGCTGCAAGACAGGTAACTGAGCAACCACAAAAAAATTGAGGTGGACTCCCCCAACTTTCTGACGCGCCTGATAATCAAGGCAAAAGGAAGAGAGGTTTGCGCAAAGACAAGCAGTTAATCCTGCGCTTCTCTGCGAAAAAATTAACGGGAGCTGATTGCCAACAGCGGCCTTTGGGATGATTGACGCGATCATCGTTCTTTCGTCCGTTGCTCGACAGATATCTCGCCAGCCTAGAAACCATCGCATCTGAGGATCAACCCGTTGGTCAACCTCCTCAGCTGCTACCCAGAATAACGGCAAGGGCGCAAAACTAGGATCTGCAAGGATGTCTGCTCCGATATGTGGAAGGTTGTGACCTTCGCTAGTCTCTTCGATCATCCTGTAATCGCGATACCGGTGCGTGAAGTGATGGATCATTTTGGCGACGTAGAGCGGAAGCTCGGTAAGTGTTCCACTTCGGAAGACATTGCCTTCCAGTCGCCAGCTGTTAGCCTCAAGGCTCTTGCGAGAGTGGAAGAGTCCGGAGTCGCTTGTCATGTTGAATAATCCTTGCCGGAATGTAATTGCCCATGGATTCTGTTTGTTGGGTGCATCTTTGATTAATACGGGTACGCGGTGATATATAGCCTTGGTGAGCTCGGCATCTCGTCCCGACCGGAACACCGGGCACGTAAGTGTGTTGGGGTTTAATAAACCGATTTCGTCCGACGATAGGCTGAACTTTCGATCAGCATCAAGCAGATCCACAACGCTCCGACAGAAGAAGGCAAACTCCGCATGCGCTTGTGATCGCCGCGCAGATCCCGAAACGGTGAGGAGACAGAACTTCATCACACCATGGCCGACGCCCGGAAAAAGATCGACGTTCTGGAAGTCGAACAGGCTCACCAGCACGTGATTTGTTACCAGATCTTGGAAGAATAACCGTGTGCTTTGATCCGTGGCAATGCCTGATGGCACGATGCAGCCGACCTGACCGCGCGGACTAGTGAGTTGACGCATCAGCTCTGCGAAAACGGCGTAGGTATTTATACGTCCGCGGCCACATAGTGGGTAGCAACCGCTGTTTCCGAGAAAGTGACTCGTGCCGTCATGTTCGCGCAAGCCTTTCAAGAAGGCGGCATGGAGCGGCTGATCCTCTTGTTTGAGCGCCTCGATCATGCGTTTGCGCTCGGAACCAGTACGAGCATTAGCGATGTCGGGCCGGCGCTCGGCAAACCACTCCTTTTCCTTGAGTTCGGTATGCTCCCAAGGCGGATTACCCAGAATTACATCGAACCCTCCTGTTGCATCGAGTCCAAATACGGCAGGGAACTCAAGATGCCAATGAAAGAAGCGGTATTCAAAAGCAAGGGCGTGAATTTTGCCCTTCAGGTCGGGCGCAGCACTGTGTGGATTATGTTCGATTTTGCGAAGGTGTTCTGTGGTTAATTCGCTGCCGTACTGGCGGCTCTCCTTAGGCCAGACAAACGCGGCGCACCATGTGTCATGAAGCAGCCGGGCACTTTCATAGCCGGAACCTTCAACGATTTCGCGGTACACTTTTTCTTTCGTGAGGAGTGCTTCCGGTGTTTCATCATCGAGTGTTTCCAGTTTCGCCATTGCGGCCGGCAAGTTGCCTTGACAGTCCCAAGGTGCGGCATTGTTAAAATCAAAACGAGCCTGTCCTTCGCGCGCGTCTTTGTTGAGCTTTCGCATCCACTTAGCTGCTTCTTTTGTGTCACCGGTAATCGGCTCATAGGCAGCATCTGGAATACCTTCTTTGATCGATTCGGGCGTGGCATGCAGGAGGCTGTTGCCGCACTTGATGTGGTGATCGAGAAAGTTGAGCGCTTTACCCGGCTCCACAGCCTCAAGCCAGAGACCCACTTTGCATAGCTCCACAGACATCGGGTTGATATCCACGCCATGGATACACTGCCCGATAACTTCGCGAAGTGAGTGACGCAGCACGTCAGGGCTTGGCTCTTCGTCATCGGCGCGAAGAATTGCAAGTCGGCGCGCTATGCGCTGAGCAGCCGCAATCAGAAAATGGCCGCTGCCGCAAGCGGGATCGCAAACATTCAGTGCAAGAACCGCTGCATCGACTGATTTGAAACCTAAAGCTTTGAAATTCTGAATCCGTTCTTCAAGGACAGGGTCTAGGGCGCTGTCGAGTAAGCATGTCACCAAACTCGTTGGCGTATAGTAACTACCGGTACTCTTGCGTTCATTGCCTGCTACCTGCCGGAAACCAAAATGAGGCGCGGGTTCGATTTCAACAACAGGATGCAATTCCAACAAACTCTCATAGACTGAGCCAAATTCCTCTGTCGCCAGCCCACCGAAATTGACAGCCGTCCGCTGCTTCGTCTCAGGGTGGTCGAAGTAACAGAGTCGTTCGAGCGCCGTCAATAATGCCGCATTGCTGAGTCGACAGTCAATCAGAGGGCCAAGACTTTCGGGATTAAAGAGATGCCCTCCAAAAAGAGTGGTGCCGAGTTTGGCAGCTTGGGAGGGATTTTCAAAAAGCTGGAATGTGGCCAACAGCGAAAGCCATCCGTCGTGGAAGCGTTCAATTTTGAGTCCGCGCGTCACCGCCAGCCGGCGTAAACGCTGAACGCTGTAGTGTTGGAAATACAAGCTGATGTTCTTCGCCGACACACCATTCGGGAACACCAATCCGCGCTCCTCAACCACCATGAGAAACAGCAACCGATAGACGAGACGCAGAAGATGATTGAAGTAAGTTTCCGGCCGAAGTTCGCCGCATGAGATTTGCTGCCGCAAAGGTGTATTCTCGGGATGGGCGAGAAATCCCGTTCCCAAGAGTTCTAGAGCCTCAGTAACCGCATCACGGAGCCCGTCGCGGATGCGAGTGCCTTCGTCAACGCTTTTTTGGTGATAGCGTTCCAGCCAACAAGCGGTAGCGGTTTCCTCGGTTTTCGGAAGACGTGTTGCATGAATCAACCTAAAGAGAACGGCGAACTCGGCGAACAGTCCATCGGTAAAAATGCGATCGAGATCGAATTCTAGATAGCTGAGCTTCACCAAGCGGGAACTATCCCGCAGAACCCGCAATAATCGCCCATTGGTAACGATTCCATAAAGCTCGTCGGAGAGATTCAAGTATTCCTGGACCAATGCGTGGGCCGACATCCGAAGGGCCATCTTCTCTGGTTTTCTATCCAGACCCGAGGGCTCACGGTAGCCTATAATATGGAGAGGCGTCTGCTTGCGGTTCGTTACTCGGTGAGAGATCGGATAGTTTTTACCGTTCAATTCCGTTCCACGGGCTTGGTATTCAAGCTGATACGCAAGGAGACTCAGAAGAGGAACGACCCAAAGGTTACGTGTCTCGGTTGTGGCCGGCGAATCGACTTTCAGCGATTCGATTTTCCGTTGAAACGCGTTCCAATAGTGTTGAGCGTCGGCCCAAACGCGAAGAATTTCGTCTTTGACCTTAGTGGACGAATCCAGATCAAAGTGAGCCGGTTTCTGTCCGTCGGCATCTTCGATGCGGTCTAAAATATCTGGCGAAAAAATTCCGCCTTCGATTCGGATACTTGGAAAATTCACGTCCAATTCTCAGTTGTGTGCACCATCGGGAAGTAGAACGTAGACGCCGAGGATATCCATGGGCAGGACAGGATAAGCGACTTGAAAATGGCCGGTACCCATAAGTGAGCTGAAACGTTCGTGAGCCTCGACGAGTTTTTTGGACCGCTCTTCGGCCACAGTGTCGAATTCGGACTTGAGCGAACCCAATAGCTTTAGTTCGTTTTCGAGGAAGTTGCCGCGCGCTTGGATTGTAAGGTCTGAGGCAGCTCGCGCAGCGACAAGCAAATCCTTGGCTTCCGAATAGCTCAGGAACTCCTTCTGCTGCGGGGTTCCGCGCCAGCCCCAGAGAATCATCTCTTCCGCAACTACTTGATGTGTCCCTTTTCGCTCTCGGATCACGTTACGGCATCGGAAAAGAAGGAGCGTAGTCTTCGTAACCACTTGTCTCGTGCGAATCACCCCGGCCCGAGCTGCTCGCTTGTCCATCCGGGCTAGGGTGTTCGCCATTACTAGCTGGCAGAGTTGTTCAACAAAGCGATTATTCCGGCCAATATAGTGGTAGCCTTCCGGCGTTGGTGACACGAAGCTTACGGAGACTGTTTGGCCCGATGGAAGGTGGTCCCTAAGTTGGGCCGGAAGGTTGCCTGTTACTATCCTGTATCCGTTTACATTTTTTATCACCTGAACACCGAGAAGGTTGTCGAGAGCAGAGACAACAAACTCTTCCACCGCCTTCGGATCGCCGATGGCTTCGTCGACCTCTCGGAGGTCAGTTTCGAGCTCTTCGGCTTTAATCGCATTTTGAGCAAAAATGCTGCGCGATATTTTTTCTCTTTCCGCAGCTTCATCAATCTTACGTGTGACGTTAGCTTTGGATTTAGCCGCCTCGTCAAATTCATCGAAGTTGAACTCGATCTGCCCTTTGTCTCTGTGCTTGGAAATTTTTCGGTCTGGGTTGAGAAGCAACGCCTGAGTGATTGTGTCGATAATGCTTTGCGAGTCCTCAGGAAACGGAACGTTGATCCCTGTGGCCCGCTTGATTTCTCGCACTTTGCGCAAGAGAACATCGAGAACAATGCCATCGATCGGGTTATCGCCTCCATAGAGCAGGCACGCTTTCACCTCTTTAGCGGTCTGCCCAAAACGATCTACTCTCCCCTCTCGCTGCTCAAGACGGTTCGGATTCCAGGGGAGATCGTAGTGTACGACGCCAGTGAAAAGCTTTTGCAGATTGATTCCTTCGCTAAGGCAATCCGTCGCAACGAGGAGGCGCGGTAAAGAAAAATCAATTTCCTCGATCGTCTGTTTTCGGAGGTCATCGGGTAGTTCACTGGTAATGACCTGGATCTGAAGCTTCGGGAACTTCTTTTTCAACGCTGGCCCAAGTTTCTCTCCGACATAGTTGGCAGTGGCAATGTAACGGCAGAAGACCACCGGATTTATCCTGTGAGAGAGCCACTCTTCCAGAATGATTTCGGCAGAAGCGAGCTTCTGATCATGTTTAGGATTCGCTAACTCGGCGAGTTGCTCGGAGAAACTGCGCAACTGCTGACGCTGATAACTACTCCAGTCGTTTCGCTCCACAACCTGGATCGGAGTGTTGTCGCTTTCAAAAAAATCCCGATCATGAACGGGGTTTTCCCCGGCATCCTGTTCCACAGAAATGGCACCAATCGAGTCATCACCTGGCAACGTCCCAAGACCCTCAAGCCTCGTGTTTAGCATCTCGATACCTGCAGCGGGACTCGACATTACGCCGCGAAGAAGTCCCAGAGCCGTCCAGTACTGGACCCGCCGCTGGCCGTCTTTCTTGGGGTCCGGTGAGATCAGTTTCTTGGCGAAGTCCAGAATCTGTTCAAAAAACCTCATGTAGCCTGGCGAAAGATCATAAGGCCACTCGAAAGCCTCCCGGTTAGGAAAGGGTGTTTCCTCTCCCATCCATTTTTCAACATCCGCGCGTTTGCGTTGCACGAAGAACTGCGCTAGATCGCGACGTTGGCCTTGTGTGGAATTCGGCAAGTCGAGGAACTCGAAATCAGGCTTGAGAAGCCCCAGTAATGAATGAAACTCCTCGGGCTTTCCACTATGGGGCGTGGCGGTGAGCAAAATGATCTGTTGACCGGGTTTTTGAGCAATCCGGCTAATAAGGTGATAACGCTGTTGCTGGCTGGCCGATGCGCCCGCCGGTCGCGCACACGTGTGGACCTCATCAACGATCAGCAATTCCGGACATTGCTCGATAAAAACGTCACGACGCGCTTCTGATTTTATGAAATCAACGCTAATGACCTGGTACGGGTAGTAGTCATAGACGCTCGTGTCGCCCTGGATTTGTCGATCGAGATGGGCTTGCGTGTTGGAACGGATGATTACCGCTTCAAGGTCGAGCTTATCACGGATTTCGTCCTGCCATTGCTCGCAGAGATGAGGGAGGCAGACCACCGCAAAACGTTTGATCTTTCGGCGTTCCAAAAATTCCCTTACGATCAGAAGTGCTTCGACTGTTTTGCCAACACCCACGTCATCCGCGATCAACAACCGAACGGATTCCTGCCTTAGAGCCATGATCAGCGGCACCATTTGATAGGAGCGGGGTCGAAAGGAAAGCTTGGCCAAAGCTCGGAACGGTCCCGCGCCATTCCGAAAGGCGAGACGAGCTGAATCGTAGAGCAATCGGGCCGTGCTGATATCGCCCAAGTCTGCTGCTGTGGGCGGAAAAAAGCTCGCGTCTATCGGTTGGTCAGACTCAATTCCGAGTGGCAGATAAATTCCGGCAATCTCATCTTCTGATCCGCCCAGCGGCTTAACGACGAGGAGATCAGGATCGTCCGAGGGGAGAACAATCCAGTCGCGACCACGCAACGAAACAAGTTTTCCGGGTTGAAGCGAAACGGTCATCGCACCTTGCGAAAGATGTCAGGTCGATCGGCAATTTTTTCGGTGAGGTTGTCTCTATAGTGATAGACCCATACCTCGTCACCTTTGGCGATGATAGCTTGGCGTTGTTGTTCATCGGATTCCTGGACCCGAGACTCATCATGGGGTGTGCCGTCGCAGAATACCCAAATCCGCGGTTCGTAGTAAAAATCTGGCTGGCAGTATACCCCATCAACCCGCTTCTGCGCGGCATCCGGCAGCCGAAGCCCGTTTTGATAAAGGTAGTCGAGAAACCTTCGCTCGGTTGTGGAATTAGGGTCCAGGCCGCGGAGCAATGTCAAATACTGATCTTCGTAGTTTTTGAATCTTGGATTGGTTTCGATTTCAACGTTGCAGATCAGTAATTTCTCTAAAGCGTCCTTAATAAGATGTCGGTCAATGATTTTGTGATCACGCTGATTATAATAGCTAAGTAAGTCATCATAAGAAGCCGGGCCTTTGTACGTTGAGTCATCGTACCTACA
>Ga0070662_100000678_pt1 | contig 20783 bp, 19 predicted proteins | sample KBSC53metaG_FD_65648 | JGI IMG/M metagenome (GOLD analysis project Ga0070662, IMG submission 65648) | Corn rhizosphere microbial communities from Kellogg Biological Station, Michigan, USA - KBS C5-3 metaG | ecosystem: Host-associated > Plants > Roots > Rhizosphere > Soil ...
GTAAACCGCGGGAGTATAGCCCGGGCACGGGTTTTCACCAAGCAGTCACAGGGGTGTGCGAGCAGCATGCCACGCATTTCAAGACCGATTGATAGACTGCCCCGATGCCCTCTTCGACTGTGGTCATTTCCGCGCCCGACCGGCGCGCAGCGCTCGCGGCGAGCCCGGCGCTCGCATTGCTCGCCGGCGCGACGGCGGCGGCCAGCTTCATCAGCATGGACGCGTCGATCAAGCTGATCTCGCCCCGCTACGACGCCATCCAGCTCAGCTTCTTCCGCTTTGCCAGCGGTGCGGTGTTTGCCCTGACGCTCTGGCTGTGGAAGCGCTCCGCCATGCCGCAGCGCGCCGCCTGGCGGCTGCACCTGCTGCGGACGCTGCTGTTGCTGGTCTCGCTCGTGACGTACTTCCATGCATTGCGCACGCTGCCGCTGGCGCAGACCGTCGCGATCTCATACCTGGCGCCGATCTTCGTGTCGCTGCTCGCGATCGTCGTGCTGCACGAGCGCCCGTCGCGCTGGATCTGGCTGGCGCTTGCGCTGGGCCTGGCCGGCGTGTCGGTCACGCTATGGCCCGCGTTGCGCGCCAGCCTGGCCGGCGAGGGCAGTTCGCGGGTGCTGGGCATCGCTTCGGCCGCCCTGTCGGCGCTGGCCTTCTCCGGCGTGATGATCATGGCCCGCCACCAGGCTCAGCGCGACTCCATGTGGACGATCCTGCTGATCCAGAACCTGCTGCCGACCCTGTTGCTCGCCGCGCCGGCCGCGTTGACCTGGAAGCCGCTGCACACCGCCGATCTCGGCCTGATCGTCCTCGCTGGCGGCTGCGCGACAGTCGGGCTGCTCGCGCTGACACACGCCTTCACGCGGCTGGAGGCAAGCCGAGTCGCGCCGCTCGAGTACAGCAGCTTCGTCTGGGCGACGCTGCTCGGATACTGGCTGTTCGGCGAAGTGCCGACAGTCACGACGGGCGTATCGGCCGCATTGATCGTGGGCGGCTGCCTGTTGCTGCTGCGGCGTTGAAAACGCCCGGCCCGCCCTCACGTTCCGCCCATGGGAAACCCGTTGCACGGAACTAGAATGGACCGCATGGGTCTGCTGCCCGTGGTACTTACGCTTCCTCTGGAGGGTCTATGAACGAACGTCTGCAAACTGCCTATACCGGCTACGGCGCGGGAGCAGTGGCCGAACAGCGCAACCGCGTGCTGCGCAACACCTACTGGCTGCTGGCACTTTCGCTGGTACCGACGGTGCTCGGCGCGTGGATCGGCGTCAGCACCGGCATCATGGCCGCGATGAGCCCGGGCGTCAGCCTGGCCGTGTTCCTGGTGGGTGCGTTCGGCCTGATGTTCGCGATCGAGAAGACAAAGCACTCGTCGACAGGCGTCGTGATGCTGCTGGCCTTCACCTTCTTCATGGGGCTGATGCTGTCGCGCCTGCTCTCGGTGATCCTCGGTTTTTCGAACGGCTCGTCACTGATCATGATGGCTTTCGGCGGCACCGCCGGCGTTTTCTTCGCGATGGCCTCGCTGGCCACGGTCATCAAGCGCGACCTGAGCGGCATGGGCAAGTTCCTGTTCGTCGGCGCAGTGGTTTTGCTGATCGCGGGCCTGATCAACTTCTTCGTGCAATCGACGGCTGCGATGCTGGCGATCAACGTCGCGGTGATGGGCCTGTTCTCGGCCTTCGTGCTGTATGACGTCAAGCGCGTGATCGACGGCGGCGAAACCAACTACGTTTCCGCCACGCTGGCCATCTACCTCGACCTGTACAACGTCTTCCAGTCGCTGCTGAGCCTGCTGGGCATCTTCGGCGGCGAGCGCGACTGACAGGCCGAACTCACAACCAACCAGCAAACGGGGCCCACGGGCCCCGTTTTTCTTTCAGGCATCGCGCTCGAACACGGCCATGCTTTCCACGTGCGCCGTGTGCGGGAACATGTTGACGACGCCGGCGGCGACGCACCGATAGCCCGCCTGGTGCACCAGCAGGCCGGCATCACGGGCCAGCGTGGCGGGATTGCAGCTCACGTAGACGATGCGCCTCGGAGCCCCCCATCCGTGCGGCCGCTCCTCGGCCTGATGCAGGTCGGCAAGCGCCTTGGCCAACGCGAAAGCGCCTTCGCGCGGGGGGTCCACCAGCCACTTTTCGGCCGCGCCATAGGCGACCAGATCCTGCGGCGCCAACTCGAACAGGTTGCGTGCCGCAAAGCTCGTGCGCTCGGCAACGCCGTTGCGCAGCGCGTTGTCGCGCGAACGCGCGACCAGGGTTTCGCTGCCTTCGATACCCAGAACCTCACGCGCTCGCGTTGCGATCGGCAGCGTGAAATTGCCGAGGCCGCAGAACCAGTCGATCACCCGCTCGTCGGCCTGCGGTGCGAGCAGGCGCAGCGCACGGCCGACCAGCACGGTGTTGATCGCGTGATTGACCTGCGTGAAATCCGTCGGCTTGAACGGCATGCGCAGGCCGAACTCCGGCAGTTCGTAGTCCAGTTCCGGGCCCTGCGGGTCCAGCAGGTGGACCGTCTCGGGCCCCTTGGGCTGCAGCCACCACTGCACCTGATGGCGAGAGGCAAATTCGCGCAAGCGCTCCGCATCGCCCGCACTCAACGGCAACAGGTGGCGCAGCACCAGCGCCGTCGCGCGCGCGCCCACCGCGAGCTCGATCTGCGGAATGCTTTCGCGCTGCTCCATCGAGCCGATCAGATCGCGCAGCGGCAGCAGCAGCGCGCTCACATGGGGCGGCACCACATGGCATTCGCGGATATCGGCCACGTAGCGCGATTTGCGCTCATGGAAGCCGACCAGCACCGTGCCTTTCTTGGCCACATAGCGCACCGAGAAACGCGCACGATAGCGATATCCCCAGGTCGGGCCCTCGATCGGCCGCATCATCGTCTCGGGCTTCACCTTGCCGAGGTGCCAGAGGTTGTCCTCGAGGACCCGCTGCTTGATCGCCACCTGCGCGGCAGCATCCAGGTGCTGCATCTTGCAGCCGCCGCAAGCGCCGGCATGCAGGCCGAAATGCGGGCAGCGCGGCCTCACCCGCTGCGAGCTCTCGCGGCCGATCGCCGTCAGCGTGCCCTGCTCCCACTGGTTCTTGCGCCGGCCCACCTGCACCTGCACCCGCTCGCCGGGCAAGGCACCATCGATGAACACGACCTTGCCCTCGGCGTTGCGGGCGACGCCCTGCGCCTCGAGGTCGAGCGACTCGACCTGAAGCCATTCGTTCTGTTCCGTCATGGCTCGATTATCGCGGCGCCCCGGCGTATGCTCCGCCGTCATGCCGATGCCGGATGCCGACGATTCCTCGCCTTCGGGCGCTCCGCTGCCACACTGCCGCTGCCCGCTGTGCGGTCAGGCCAATGCCTGCGCGCCCGTAACCGCTGGTCGCTTCGACGTGCCCTGCTGGTGCAGCGAAGTCCGCTTTGCGCCCGAGGTGCTCGCGCGCATCGCGCCATCGGAGCGCCATCGCGCGTGCCTCTGCCGCCGCTGCGCCGAGGGTGTCTAACGCCAGGCCGCGAGGTACTCGGCCCAGTGCGGCTCGGAGATGCCGGCCAGCGTCTCGCGGACCAACTCGATCTCGCGCTCGTATTCGCTGTCGGTGAAGCCGCCGCGCATCTTCTGGAAGCGGCAATAGAGCAGGTAGGTGTTCATCACGTCCGTCTCGCAATAGCGGCGGATGTCCTCCAGCTCGCCCTGCAGATAGGCCGGATACACGGCGGAGCCGTCCATTCCCAGCTTGCCGGGGAAGCCGCACAACTTGGCCATCGCGTCGAGCGGCGCATTGGCACGCGGCTGGTACATCGCCAGCAGGTCCATCAGGTCCAGGTGGCGCATGTGGTAGCGGCTGATGTAGTTGTTCCACTTGAACTCACGGTCGTCTTCGCCGAGGTCCCAGTACTTGTTGGCCACCACGCCGTGCTTGAGCCCGCGATAGTGAAGCACCGGCAGGTCGAAACCGCCGCCGTTCCAGCTCACCAGCTGCGGCACCTTCTTTTCGACGGTGGTGAAGAACTGCTGGATCAACCGCCCCTCTTCGCTGACGCCCTCGGGCTCACGATCGACGAAGGAATGCACGCGCAAACCCTCGGCGCTGCGGAACACGCACGAAATCACCAGCACGCGTTGCAGGTAGTGCGGCATGAAATCGGTCTTGCCGGCCTCGCTGCGCTCGGCGAGTTCGTTCGCATAGACCTCGGCATCGCTCAACGACGCGTCGTCGCCGCGCAGCGCGCGCAGCCCGGCGATGTCGGGAATGGTTTCGATGTCGAACACGAGCACAGGCCAGGCCATGGGAATACCGGCGCGAAACGCCGTCAGGGAGTCAGAAGATGGAGTCGCGGTCGATGCCTTGCCGCATCATCCGCCGCTTGAGCTTGAGCAGCGCTTCCTGCTGGATCTGGCGGATGCGCTCGCGGGTCAGGCCCATTCGCTCGGCCAGCACCTCCAGCGTCTCCGGCTCGCGGTCGCGCAGGCCATAGCGGCCCGCCAGCACCTCGCGCTCGCGCTCGTTCAGCTCGGAGAGGCCATGGTTCAGCAACTGCTCGACCTCGCGGCTCAGCGTCAGGCCGAGGGGGTCGGTCGCCTGGTCGTCTGCCACGGTATCGAGCATCGATTCGGCGGCATCGGTGGCATTGCGCTCCAGCGGCGCGTCGAGCGAGGCAGGCTGCTCCGCGTACTTCAGGAGATCGGAAACGTTCTGCACCGGCATGTCGAGCGCGGCCGCGATCTCCTCGACACGCACCGGCCGGTCACCGTTGCTGCCGCGGGCCGCCTCGGCCTCCAGTGCGCGCCTCGCCTTCAGCACATGGTTGAGCTCGCGCACCACGTGCACCGGCAGGCGCACCAGCCGCGCCTGGTGCATGATCGCTCGCTCGATGTTCTGGCGGATCCACCACGAGGCGTAGGTCGAGAAGCGGAAACCGCGTTCCGGCTCGAACTTGCCGATCGCGTGCATCAACCCGAGGTTGCCTTCCTCGATCAGGTCGGTCATCGGCAGGCCGCGCCCGAGGTAGTTCTTCGCGATGCTGACGACCAGGCGGAGGTTGCGCTCGATCATCGCCTGGCGTGCGGCGAAATCGCCGGCCCGCGCCTTCACGGCGGTGTCGTATTCCTCTTCGGGGGTCAGCAGCGGAGCCTTGCGGATTTCGCGCAGGTAGGTCTGCAGCGTGTTGCCGACCTCGGCATCGCCCATCGGCAGATCCTTGCCGGCGCTCTGCAGCGCCACCTCGGCAGCAGCATCGCCATCGGCGGCAGCAACAGGCTCGTCGACACCCTCCGAGGGCTTGGGCAGGTCGCTGGCATGGCCGTTCCGCGTGTCGCGCTTGTGGGTCATGCCGTCAAACCTCCGCGGCGTTGATGATGCGCCTTCAGCGCGGGGGCAGGAGCTTCGCCGGGTCGATCGGCTTGCCCTGCTTGCGGATCTCGAAGTGCAGTTGCACGCGATCGGCGTCGCTCGATCCCATCTCGGCGATCTTCTGGCCACGCTTGACGACCTGATCTTCCTTGACCAGCAGGGTCTGATTGTGCGCGTAGGCGGTCAGGTAGGTGTTGTTGTGCTTCACGATCACGAGGTTGCCGTAGCCGCGCAGCCCTGAACCTGCATAGACAACCCGGCCATCGGCTGCGGCGAACACGGGATCGCCCGGCTTGCCGGTGATCGCAAGGCCCTTGCTGCGCGCCTCGTCGAAACCGGAAGCCACCGGCCCGCTCGCAGGCCAGGCCCAGTTCAGCTCATCGTCGGATTCCCGCGGCGTGGCCAGCGGCGCGACGATCGAGCCGATGGCAGGCGACGAAGCCGCCGGGGCAGCGCCCGAGGCCGCACTTGCCGGCGCCGACGCCGCGGAGGCGGCTGTCAGCGGCCGAGCCTCGACCTTGGCCGGGGTGACCGGGCGTGCCGCAGCCGCAGAGGGATCGACCCCTGGCGTGACGACACGCAGCACTTGACCGACTTCGATCACGTTGGGGTTGTCGACGTTGTTCCACTTGGCGATGTCACGCCAGTTCTGGCCGGTTTCGAGGCCGATGCGGATCAGCGTATCGCCTTGCTTGACCGTGTAGTACCCGGGTTTGCCGGCATTCTCGATCCCGGGTGGAGGCGGCTTCACCGCCTCGGGCGAGGCCGTGGCGGCCGTGGTCGCCGCAGTTCCGTTGCGCGTAGCCGGCCCACGCTCTTCGACCGGCGCCCGGTGTTGAGACGATGCGCACGCGGCGAGCATGGCAATCAGCACTCCGCTGCACCACAGCCGCAGAACGCGCGACGCTTGCACTACTCCCATCAGTGACACCTTGTTCTTCAAGCAACACCCGATTTTAAGGGGACGAAGTGCACGGCCTCATGAACCTGGCGCACCCAATCCGATTCATGTCGATCGACGACCATCAGCACCTGTCCGCCACGGCCACCTTGCATGGGCGCCACCAGGCGCCCCCCGACGGCGAGCTGGTCGAGCCAGGCCTGGGGCAGATCATCGCCACCCGCCGCGGCGATGATGCAGTCGTAGGGTGCACTCGGCGGATGGCCGAGCCGGCCATCGCCATAGACCAGGCGCAGGTTGTCCCGGCGCAGCGGCGCGAGCAGGTCGCGGGCCTTGTCGTGCAGCGGCTTCAAGCGCTCGATCGACACCACCCGGGTCGCCAGTTCCGACAGCAGCGCGGCCTGGTAGCCGCAGCCGGTGCCGATCTCGAGGACGCGGCCGAGATGCCCACGCGCCTGCACCGCGGGCGAGGCATACATGAGCTCGATCATGCGTCCGACCACCGAGGGCTTGGAGATGGTCTGCCCCAGGCCGATCGGCAGGCTGGTGTCCTCGTAAGCCTGCACCACCAGGGCGCTGTCGACGAACAGATGGCGCGGCACGCGCGCCAGCGCTTGCAGCACCGGCTCGCAGCGCAGCCCATCGGCCCGCAGCCGCGCCACCATGCGGGCCCGCACCCCGGCCGAGTCGAGGCCGACGCCGGTGGGGGCGCTGCGGCGCTGAGCTTCTGCGGCGGCCTCCTGCAGCGGGCGCTGGGGCCGGAGCGTCGTGGGGGCCGAGGTGGCTGCGCGTTTCGCCGGGGTCACGCGGTCCAGGCCGAGTGGAAACTTCGGGGGGCGGCCCCCAGCGCTGCTCACGTCGCGGCCCCGCGCGCGAAATGCTGGCGCCAAGCCGGGAGGCTCGCCTGGTCGGTGAGGTCCACATGCAGCGGCGTGATCGAGACCGCATCGTTGGCGGTGGCATGGAAGTCGGTGCCCTCGCCTGCTTCCCGCGCGTCGCCCGCGGGGCCGATCCAGTAGATCGGCTCGCCGCGCGGGCTCTGCTGGCAGATCACCGGCTCGCTCGCATGGCGCCGCCCCAGACGGGTGACACGCCTCGGCAACTGGTCGACATCCGGTCGGTTCGGGATGTTGACGTTCAGCAGCCACGCCCGGGGCCGCGGCGGCTGCGCAAGCACCTGCTCGACTACGGAGCGCGCGGTGCGGGCCGCTGCATCGAGATGCGCCCAGCCCTTGTCGACCTGTGAGAACGCGATCGCCGGCACGCCGAACAGGAAGCCCTCCATCGCCGCGGCCACCGTGCCCGAGTACAGCGTGTCGTCGCCCATGTTGGCGCCGTTGTTGATGCCCGACAGCACAAGGTCGGGCCGCTGCTGCAGCAAGCCGGTGAGCGCGATGTGGACGCAGTCCGACGGCGTGCCGTTGACGTAGCGGAATCCGTTCGCCCCGGTGAACACCGAGAGCGGCCGGTTCAGCGTGAGTGCGTTGGAGGTGCCGCTGGCGTTCTGCTCGGGAGCGATCACCTCGATGTCGCCCAGCCCCTCGCAGGCCTGGACCAGTGCGGCCAGCCCCGGGGCGAGGTAGCCATCGTCGTTGGCGATCAGTATGCGCATGGGGCGATTGTAGGGAGTCGTCACCTGTGTGACGCGGCGTTCCGGGCCCCGTCTCTATGATCGGCCGCTTGACGCAAAGCAAGGAGAAAACGGCATGAAGGCATGGATCTGCGAGAACCCGGTCGGCGTCGAAGCGCTGGAATGGAAGGACGTTCCCACGCCGGAGCCCAAGGCCGGCGAGGTCCGCGTGGCCGTGCGCGCCGCCAGCCTCAACTTCCCTGACCTGCTGATCGTGCAGAACAAGTACCAGGTCAAGCCGCCGCTCCCCTTCGTGCCCGGTGCGGAGTTCGCGGGCACGGTCGATGCCGTCGGCGAAGGCGTGAGCCACCTCAAGCTTGGCGACCCGGTCGCGGCGATCGGCGTCAGCGGCGGTTTCGCCACGCACGCCTGTGTCAACGCGCAGCAGGTCATGCGCCTGCCGCCGGGCTTCAAGCTCGAGGACGGCGCCGCCTTCGCGTTCACCTACGGGACTTCGCATCATGCGTTGATCGACCGCGGCCAGCTCAAGGCCGGCGAGACCGTGCTGGTGCTCGGCGCCGCAGGTGGTGTCGGCACCTCGGCCGTGCAGATCGCCAAAGCCGCAGGCGCGCGGGTGATCGCCGGCGTCTCCAGCGACGAGAAGGCCGCGCTGTGCCGCGAGATCGGCGCCGACGAAACCCTCAACTACGCGACCGAGAACGTGCGCGACCGGCTGAAGGCGCTGACCGGCGGCAAGGGCCCTGATGTCGTCTATGACGCCGTCGGCGGCGATCTCGCGGAGCCGGTGTTCCGTTCGATCGCTTGGCGCGGCCGCTACCTCGTCGTCGGCTTTGCCGGCGGCGGCATCCCGGCGCTGCCGTGGAACCTCGCGCTGCTCAAGGGCGCCTCTGTCGTTGGTGTGTTCTGGGGTGAATTCATCAAGCGTGAACCGCAGGCCTATGCAAAGGCATTGGCCGAGCTCGCTACGTGGTATGGCCAGGGCAAGGTCAAGCCAGTGATCGACAGCCGCATCCCGATGCGTTCGTTGAAAGAGGCCTATGCCCGCATGGGGACGCGCCAGGTGCGAGGCAAGCTGCTGCTCGTCAACGACTGAATCGCACGCCCTCGCCGGCCCTCCCCGACTGGGGGGCGGCCGCCTGTGAGCGGGCGTAACTGCGCTACGATCCTGCCCCGCAAACACCTCGGTGTTAAGGGGAGAACATCATCATGGCCGTCAAGGTCCTCATCCTGGAAGACAACCCGGTCGCGCGAAGCTTTCTGTGCCGTGTGGTACGTGAGAGTTTCAGCGACACGATCGTGATCACCGAGGCCGGCGATCTGGAGACGGCGCGCCGCCACATCAGCCTGACCGGTGGCCCGCGCGGCCTGCACGGTGTCGACCCGTTCAAACTGATCCTGGTCGATCTGGAGCTCCCCGACGGCAACGGCATGGAGCTGCTGACCGAGCTGGCGCAATATCCGGCCACCAAGATCGTCACCACCCTCTATTCGGACGACGACCATCTCTTCCCGGCGCTGCAGCGCGGCGCCGACGGCTACCTGCTGAAGGAAGACCGGTTCGAGGTGCTGGTCGAAGAGCTGCAGAAGATCGTCCGCGGCCAGCCGCCGCTGTCTCCCGCGATCGCGCGCCGGCTGCTCACCCACTTCCGCCACAGCCTGGGCGGTGGCGAAGGCCAGGCCCCCGATTCCGGCTTCGCGCCGATCTCCGGTTTCCAGACGAGCCGGCCGGTGCCGATCGAGAAGCCGCTCGACCATGAGCGCCTGACCCCCCGCGAGAGCGAGGTGCTCACCTACCTGAGCAAGGGCTTCACGATCAAGGAGATCGCGAGCCTGATGGGCATCAAGTGGTTCACCGTCAACGACCACATCAAGTCCATCTACAAGAAGCTCAATGTGTCCAGCCGGGCGGAAGCCGCTGTGCTGGCGAGCAAGCAAGGCCTGGTCTGAGCCCCCGCCTGAGCCACCCCGATGGCCTCGCACACCAGCGCGACGCAGTTGCCTGAGTTCGTTCCCTCCGATGGCGCCACCGGCACGAACCCGCCCAGCAGCAGCGGCGATTCGGGCTTCGACGCCAGCACGCTCGAGCGCAGCCTCGGCCGGCGTCTGAGGCCCGCGCGGTGGATGGGCTGGCGCCTGCGGGCGCTGGTCGCGGCCGCCCTGCTCGGCTGTCTCGGGCTGTTCCTGCTGATCCGCAGCCTGGCAGCGACGCCGCAGGTGGACGCGGTGTGGCGCGCCAACGCGCAAGGCCAGCTCGAGTTGGTCGCGGCGCACGATCCGCAACTGCAACCGCTGGAAGGCCGGCAGCTGCTCGGCATCGTCGGCAGCGACGGCGCGGTGCTCGTGGTGGACGCCCTGGTGCTGCAGCGCTCGGCGCGCTGGCTGGTCAGCGACGCGCAGCGTGACCGGCACGCCCAGTTGCAGGAACAGCTGGCGCAGGTGTTCATGCACCCGGAGGTCAAGCTGTTCTTCCGCGACGGGGCGATGGTCACCGTCAAGTGCAAGCCGCGCGGCGTGGCGGCGCTGGGCGCCTTGTTCTGGCTGCTGTCGGCACTGGCGCTGGTGCTGTACCTGATCGCGATGGTGGTGCTGCTGTCGCGCCCCTCGCTGCGCAACCTGCTGTACGCGGTGATGTCGACGTGCCAGGCGGGCAACCTGCTCTTCATCGCAGTGGAGTCTGCGCCCGGCATCGGCCTGCCCGCCGGCTTCGCCCATTGGGACCTCGTCGCACGCGTCACCTTCGACCTGCTCACCGCGGCCGCCATCGTGCATGCCACGAGCGTGCACCCGCGCCCCTTGCCCGCGCGGCATGTGGTCAGCACGATCAGCTGGCTGGTGGCCTTCGTGCTGGCGGGCCTGGTGGCCGTCGGCCGGCTGCCCGAAGTGTGGTGGTGGGCGCAGGCCGACGCCATCGGCTCGGGCCTCATCTCGATGGCCTTGCTCAGCTGGTCCTACAAGATCGAGCCCAACCCGTTCGCGATCGTGCTGCGCCGGTTCGGCACGGTGGCGGCAGGCACGCTCGCATTGCTCACCGTCGCGGTCGCCGCCGCAAGCCGGCAGCCCGGCATGCAGTTCAACATCGCCGCGGTCGGCTCGGTGATCTGGTATGTCTTTCTCGCGTCGCTGCTGCTGCTGGTGCCCTTTTTGTCGCGCTCGCAGCAGGTGATGCGCGAGTTCTCGATGCTCGCCGGCATCAGCACCGTCGCCAGCTCGCTCGACCTGCTGTTCGTCGCGATGTTCTCGCTCGGGCAGTTCGCCTCCCTGACGCTGTCGCTGTTCCTCTCGCTCGGCCTGTATGCCGGCGCGCGCCAGTGGATCCTGAACCAGATGCTGGGCGACAACATGCTGACCACGGAGCGCATGTTCGAGCAGCTTTACCGCATCGCCCGCGAGGTCGAGGTCCATCCGGAGAAGACGCGTGAGCTGCTGTCTCGCCTGCTGCGCGAGCTGTTCGAGCCGCTGGAGCTGATGCATGTGGAGCGCAGCTCCACGCATGCGCGCGTCGTGGGCGACGGCTCGACGATGCTGGTGCCGGTGCCGCATCTGGTCGAGGACGCGGAGCATTCGTCTTCGGGCTCGGTCGTGATCCGGTTCGCACGCCGCGGCAAGCGCATGTTCACGCAGGAAGACGCGCGCCTGACCGATCGGATCGTCGAGCAGCTGCGGCGCGCGGTGGCCTTCGACAAGGCGGTGGAGCAAGGGCGCAGCGAGGAGCGCACCCGCATCGCGCAGGACCTGCACGACGACATCGGCGCGCGCCTGCTGACGCTGATGTACAAGGCGCCGAACCCCGAGATGGAAGACTACCTGCGCCATACGCTGCAGGACCTCAAGACGCTGACGCGCGGCCTCGCCGCCTCGAGCCACCGGCTCACCCATGCCGCCGCCGAATGGAAGGCCGACATCACGCAACGCCTGACCGCCGCACACTGCGACCTGCGCTGGACCTTCAGCTGCGACCGCGAGATCGTGCTCACGGTGGTGCAGTGGTCCGCGCTGACGCGCATGCTGCGCGAGCTGGTCAGCAACACGATCTCGCATTCGCAGGCCACGCAGGTCGACGTGGACATCACCTTCGAGCGCAACGCCTTCCAGCTGCGTGTCAGCGACGACGGCATCGGCCGCAACCCGCAGGCGTGGTCGCACGGCCTCGGCCTCGGCGGCGTGCGCAAACGCGTCAAGCTGATGGGGGGCGAGGTCGAATGGCGCGAGAACCTGCCGCGCGGCATCACCTGCTGCGTGCGAATCCCCGAGCTGGTGGAGAAACGCTGAATTTGCAGGCTATAATCGCTGTCTTACTGCGGTGGCTGTAGCTCAGTTGGTAGAGTCCCAGATTGTGATTCTGGTTGTCGTGGGTTCGAGTCCCATCAGCCACCCCACCCGGTCAGCTTGAAAACGCGCCCTCCGAGGCGCGTTTTTCATTCCCGGAAGACCTCGCACGCGGATTGCCCACAGGCAGATGAGCACTGCCGATTCGAGGAGTCCGCATGAGCCCTTTGCCTTCATACCCCCTGGTGCCGAGGTCGCCGCCCGGCAGGAGCGGCGACCGATGAGCCACGCCATGCCTGCGTTGCCGCGCGTGCCGTGGATCAACCTCTGCGCGCTGCAGCTGATCCGCCTGCGCCCCGACGTTCCGCCCGAGACGCTGTTGTACGTGGCCAGCCTGTTGTGGCACGAGTCGCCCGAATTGCCGCCGCAGGAAGCCGCCCAGCTCGAGACCCGCGAGTGGGCCGCCTGCAACTGAGTCGCAGCGCACGCCAATGAAAAAGCCGGGCACACGGCCCGGCTTCAGGGAGCGTTGAAAGAGTACGTCAGCGGGCCGCTGCCGAGGCTGCCGCCTCCGATGCCTCTGCCTTTGCGTTCGGCTTGACCTCGGCCTTGTAGCGGGCCTTCAGCGCGTTGTAATAGGCCTGCGCCTCGGCATTGCCCCACGATTGCTCGTAGCGCGATTCAAGGGCCTTGAACTCCTGGCCGGCGGTGTCCGGTGCCTGGACCTTACTGACGCGAACCACCGCGTACCCCTGGTCGCCGAGATCGACACCCACCGCGGCGGGCAGCTTGCCGGCGTCGGCACGCAATGCCGCGTCGACGATCTGGCGCGGCAGGCCTTCGGGCTTCACACGGGAGATCATCACCGGCTGCGCGAGGCCGGCCGTGTCGCCACCCTGCTTCAGTTGCGCGAGACGCGCTTCGCCTTCCTTGCGTGCCTGGGCGGAAGCCTGCGCGGCGACCACGCGTTCGCGGACGCGGTCCTTCACCTCGGCCAACGGCAGCGTGCGGGCCGGCGTGTACTGCACGACGTGCGCCGCTGCGAGCTGGTTGGGCGCGATTTCCACCGCATCGGTGTTGCGCTTGTTGCGCAGCGCTTCGGCACCGAAGACAGCGTCGATGAACTTCTGCGAGCCCAGCGGACCTTCCCCCTGCGGGGCGGTCGTGTGCTGCACGGTGGCCGTGCGCTTCTCGAGCTTGAGCTTCTCGATCACCGGCTGGAGGCTGTCGGACTGCTCGTACACCGTGTTGCTGAACTCGCTCGCCAGCTCGGTGTAGCGGCGCAGCGCGCCCTGCTTCTTCAGGTCGTCCTCGATGCTCGCCTTCACGGCCTCGAAAGGCTTTTTGCCCCCGCCACGCACTTCGGCGAGCTTGATGATGTGGTAGCCGAATTCGGTCTCCACGACTCCGCTCACATCACCCGGCTTCATCGAGAACGCAGCATCGGAGAACGGCTTCGTCATCGCGTCGCGTGCAAAGAAGCCGAGGTCCCCGCCCTGGTCCTTGGAACCAGGGTCATCCGAATTCTTCTTCGCCAGTTCCCCAAAGGCGGCGGGATTCTTCTTCACCTCGGCGAGCAAGGCCTCGGCCTTCGCCTTTGCTTTCGCGCGATCGGCCGCCGATGCGTCCTTCTCGGCCTTGATCAGGATGTGGCTGGCGCGGCGCTCTTCGGGCATGGAGAACTGCACCTTGTCGGCGTCATAGGCCTTGCGCACCTCTTCTTCCGACACGTTGATGCCTCGCTTGAGCGATTCGACATCCAGCACGACGTACTCGATGGCTGCCTGCTCAGGCGCCTTGAACTGCGCCTCGTGGGCCTTGTAGTAGGCCTCGATCTCGGCGTCGGTGGGCGACACCTTGGACAGATAGTCCTTCGCATCGAAACGCTGCAGCTGCACCTCGCGTTGCTGCAGCAGCGGCTCCAGCGCCGCCTTCGCGTTGCCCTTCGGTGCGAGGCTTCCGCCTTCGATGCCGGCCAGCACCTGCTGCAGCGCCAGCTCCTGCGACAGGCGCGCCTCGAAGGCCTCGGCTGTCCACCCCTGCGCCTGCAGCAAGGCCTTGTACTTCGCGCGATCGATCTGACCATCGGGGCCGCGCAGTTGCTGCAGTTCCGGCATCGACTGCAGGTGGCGCGCCAGTTGTTCGCCCGACACCGTCAAATGCATTTTTTGCACCGCCGTTTCGAGCACGCGGTCGCGCACCAAACCCTCGAGGATCTGCATGCGCAGCTCGGGCGTGTCGAAGGCCTTGACGTCGAGGTTCGGCTGGCGACGGCGCGCCATCTCGAGCTGGCGCTGGTAGGCCGTGTCCCACTCGGCTCGGGTGACGGATTGGCCCGCGACCTTGGCGACCGAGTTGCCGGCACCTTCGCTGAAGCGGCTGTAGCCCTGGATGCCGAACAGGATGAACGAAGGGAAGACCAGCAGCGCGAGCAGGAACTGCAGCAGTCGGGTGTGCGTACGAACGAAATCGAACATCGAAGACCTCGGTGAAGGCGCTCTTCAAATGCGACAAAGGCGAACCTGGGTTCGCCTTTGACGGTGGGGTTGTTGCGCGTCGGCGGCGGATTCTAGCCGAGGCCGATGAGCGGCAGAAGCAGCGCGGAGGGGAATGCCGGATGGTGGGTGCTGACGGGTTCGAACCGCCGACCTACGCCTTGTAAGGGCGCCGCTCTACCAGCTGAGCTAAGCACCCGGCGGCTCGTATTACTTGAGAGCGTCTTTCAGCGCCTTGCCGGCGCGGAACTTGGGGACCTTGGCGGCCTTGATCTTGATCGTGTCGCCGGTGCGGGGATTGCGGCCGCTGCGGGCAGCGCGCTTGGTGACAGAGAACGTACCGAAACCGACCAGCGACACCGAATTGCCTTTCTTGAGCGTCGCTTTCACACCGCCGATCAGAGCCTCGAGCGCGCGGCCGGCAGCTGCCTTGGAGATGTCTGCCTGCATCGCGATGTGGTCAATCAGTTCACTTTTGTTCACGAAGGTACCCCCTCTCAAAGGTGTCTCGACGAAGTGTGTTCGGTGGTATCCGGGGCGCCCCCGGGAGGCAGATTCCGCCCGATTCATTACAGCGGCGCGCCCTGGCAGTGTCAAGCGCGGATGCGGATTCTATGCGGATTCATCCTCTGGCCAGGAGCGCAAATCTTCACGCGGGGCGACAGATGAAGCAGGTGGTCAGCGCGCCTTGGCGCGGATCTCCGGCAGCGCCTTCTGCAGGTAGTAGATCATCGACCAGATGGTCAGCACCGCAGCGATGTAGATCAGCGCCGTGCCCCACAGCTGCGTGTCCACCAGGCCGAACAGCGTGCCGTGGTACAGCAGGAATGGGATCGCGATCATCTGCACGGTCGTCTTCACCTTGCCCAGCATGTGCACCGCGACGCTGCGCGAGGCGCCGATCTGCGCCATCCATTCGCGCAGTGCCGAGATCGCGATCTCGCGGCCGATGATCACCAGCGCCACCAGCGCATCGACACGCTGCAGGTGCACCAGCACCAGCAAGGTCGAGCAGACGAGGAACTTGTCGGCCACCGGGTCGAGGAACGCGCCGAAGGACGAGGTCTGATTGAGCCGGCGCGCCAGGTACCCGTCGGCCCAGTCGGTCAATGCGAACACGACGAACAGCACCGTCGCGATCAGGTTGCGCATCGGATCGCTCACCGTGCTGGCCGGCAGATCGTAGATGCCGACGATCAGCGGGATGCAGACGATGCGCGCCCAGGTCAGCAGGGTGGGAACGGTGAAGAACATGGAGGGATTATTCGTCAAGCGTGCGCGGCTTGAATCGGCGGTTGTCGTCGAACAGGAACACCTCCGTGAACTTCCACGGTTTCTTCAGGTACTTCATGTCGCCGTAGGGGCCGGCTCGCTTGACCGCATCGATGGCGATCTGCGTGGTATCGGTGGCCTGCCGCGGATGGCGCAGCACTTCGACGCGCCGCACGCTGCCGTCGGAGTTCAGCTCGATCTCGAGCACCGGGATCGCCAGCAGGATGTCGGGCACCTTGCCGATGTAGGTGATGCTCGGATTGGCCGCCACCATGCGCAGCGCCGCCTGCTTCTTGAAGTCGTCCCAGTTGCGGGCGGCCACCGCCGGCGGCAGCTCCTTCGGGGCCGAGGCCGAGCCCTTGCCGCCGGGCGCGGGCTGCACCGGCGTGGGTGTCGGCCTGGTGCTGGGCACCGGCACGACGGTGGGTCCGGGCTTCTCGGTGGAGCAGGCTGCCAGCGTGGCCAGCACGCCGGCCGCGAGGGCCGCACGAAGAAACACGGGATCAGTGAAGCGCACGATAGATTTCCTCAGCCAGTTCGCGCGAGATGCCGTCGACCTGGGTCAGGTCGTCGACGCTCGCATTCGTCACACCCCGCACGCCGCCGAAACGCTGCAGCAGACGCGCCCTCTTCTTCGGGCCCACGCCGGGGATCTCCTCCAGGCGGCTGCCGCCGGTGCGCACCTTGGCACGGCGGGCCCGCATGCCGGTGATCGCGAAGCGGTGCGCCTCGTCGCGGATCTGCGCGACCAGCATCAACGCCGCGGAGTCATGGCCCAGGTAGACCTTGGGCCGGCCATCCGCGAAGACCAGTTCCTCGAGGCCGACCTTGCGGCCCTCGCCTTTCTCGACACCGACGATCAGCGAGAGATCCAGCCCTAGCTCCTCGAACACCTCGCGCGCCATCGCCACCTGGCCGCGGCCGCCATCGACCAGCACCAGATCGGGCATGCGGGCCGAGCCGGTGGCCACGCCTTCGGCCAACTTCGCGTAGCGGCGCGTCAGCACCTGACGCATCGCCGCGTAGTCGTCGCCGCCGGTGATGCCCTCGATGTTGTAGCGGCGGTACTGAGAGCTCTGCATCTGGTGGTTCTCGAAGACCACGCAGCTTGCCTGAGTCGCCTCGCCGGCCGTGTGGCTGATGTCGAAACACTCGATGCGGAAGGTGTCGAGGCTCTCGGGCGCGAGGTCGAGCGCCTCGGCGAGCGACCGCGTGCGTTCGCGCTGCGAGCCCTCTTCGGCGAGCAGGCGCGCCAACGCCAGCTCGGCACCCTTGACCGCCATCTCCTGCCAGATGCGGCGCTGCTCGCGGGGCTGGTGCTGGGCCGTGACCTTGACGCCGCTCTGCAGCGACAGCGCATCGACCAGCCCCTTGTCGACCGCATGGCTCAGCACGAGTTGCGGCGGCACGGGGCTGTCGAGGTAATGCTGCGCGATGAAGGCCTCCAGCACCTGCACCTCGGGCGACGGCAGGTCGCCCCGCTCTTCCACCTGCTCGGCATTGAGCGCGGTGGCGTCCTCCACATGGCTGGGAAAGTAGGCCCGGTCGCCGAGGTGCCGGCCGCCGCGCACCATCGCGAGGTTCACGCAAGCTCGGCCGCCTTGTACCCGCACCGCGAGGATGTCGACGTCCTTGTCGGTCGCGCTGAGCGAGCTGGCCTCCACCGATTGCTGGTGCAGCACGCGCGACAGCGCCGCGATCTGGTTGCGCACCTCGGCCGCCTTCTCGAACTCCAACGCCTCCGAGTAGGCCATCATCTGCGTCTGCAGCGCATCGATGACTTCCTGCTGCTCGCCGAGCAGGAAGCGCTCGGTATTGGCCACGTCGCGCTGGTAATCCTCGGCGGAGATGAAGCCGACGCAAGGCCCCGAGCAGCGCCGGATCTGGTACAGCAGGCAAGGCCGCGTGCGGTTGTTGAACACCGTGTCTTCGCAGGTGCGCAGCCGGAAGACCTTCTGGATGAGCTGGATCGTCTCCTTCACTGCCCACGCACCGGGATACGGGCCGAAGTAGCGGTGCTTCTTGTCGACCGAGCCGCGGTAGTAGGCCACGCGCGGGAAGCCATGCGTCACCAGCTTCAGATACGGATAGCTCTTGTCGTCACGGAACAGGATGTTGAACCGGGGGTTCAACGTCTTGATCAGGTTGTTTTCCAGCAGCAGCGCCTCGGCCTCGCTGCGCACGACGGTGGTCTCCATGCGCGCGATGCGCCCGACCATGTGGCCGATGCGGGTGCCGCCGTGGTCCTTTTGAAAGTAGCTGGAGACGCGCTTCTTCAGGTTGCGCGCCTTGCCGACATAGAGCACGCCGCCGTTGGCGTCGTAGTAGCGGTACACGCCCGGCAGGCTGGGCAGCGCAGCCACTTCGGCCAGCAGGCGCTCACGAAGGGCATCGGCGGGCACCGCGGCAGCGGTATCGGTAGAGGGTAGCTCGGCGTCGTTCATCGAACTTTGATTGTGCCGCTTCGACCGAAAACATAATGCTGCGATGCAGTGGGATCTCTTCTGCCGTGTGATCGACAACTACGGCGACATCGGCGTCTGCTGGCGCCTGGCGGCCGATCTCGGCGCCCGCGGTGAAGCGGTGCGCCTGTGGATCGACGATGCGTCAGCGCTCGCATGGATGGCACCCCACGGGGCCACCGGTGTCGAAGTGCTGCCCTGGACGGCGACGCCTGCGCCGCTGGAACCCGGCGAGGTCGTCGTCGAGGCCTTCGGCTGCGACCCGCCGGTGGAGTTCGTGCGGCGCATGGCGCTCGCAACCCGACGCCCGGTGTGGATCAACCTCGAGTACCTGAGCGCCGAAGACTATGTGGAGCGCAGCCACGGCCTGCCGTCGCCGCAGCTCAGCGGCCCGGGCGCCGGGCTGACCAAATGGTTCTTCTACCCGGGGTTTTCAGAGCGCACCGGCGGGCTGCTGCGCGAACCCGGCCTGCTCGGCGAGCGCGAAGCCTTCGACCGCGAGGCCTGGCTGTCGGCGCAGGGCCTGCAGCGCCGGGATGAGGAGCGCGTCGTCAGCCTCTTCTGCTACGACAACCCGGCCCTGCCGGATCTGCTGCGCACGCTGGCCACGCAGCCGACGCTGCTGCTGCTGACACCGGGCGCAGCGCAACAAGCCGCGCCGTTGCTGCCCGAAGACGGCCGCCTGGGTGCCCTGCGCAGCCATGCCCTGCCTTGGCTGCCGCAGCCCGACTACGACCGGCTGCTGTGGAGCTGCGACCTGAACTTCGTGCGGGGCGAAGACTCCTTCGCGCGCGCGCACTGGGCCGGCGTGCCTTTCGTCTGGCATATCTACCCGCAGCACGACGGCGCCCACGCCGCCAAGCTCGACGCCTACCTCGACCGCCTGCTCGAAGGGGCGCCGGAATCGCTGGTGCGCGAACTGCACGCCCTCTGGCACGGCTGGAACGGCCTGGACTTGTGGCCGCCGCACCTGCCCCTATATCGGGACTGGGCACAAGCCTGCACGCGCTGGCGTGACAGGCTGCTCGCCCAGGATGACCTGACGACGCAATTGCTCCGCTTTGTGCGCCAGAAAGGTTAAAATGAGAGGCTTTGCGCATTCCTGTGTGTCGAGTGCGCTGATCCGCGTTGTTCTCCATCAAGAACGCGCAACCCCCTTCACGGAATCGCTATGAAACTCGCTCAGGAAATTCGCGCCGGCAACGTCATCATGCAGGGCAAGGATCCGATGGTGGTCCTCAAGACCGAATACAGCCGTGGCGGCCGCGGTGCGGCCACCGTGCGCATGAAGATGAAGAACCTGCTCAACGGCTCGGGCGCCGAAGTGGTGTTCAAGGCCGACGACAAGATGGACCAGATCGTCCTCGACAAGAAGGAGTGCACCTACTCCTACTTCGCCGACCCGATGTACGCCTTCATGGACGCCGAGTACAACCAATTCGAGGTCGAGGCCGAGAACATGGGCGACGCGATCAACTACCTCGAAGACGGCATGCCGGTCGAAGTGGTGTTCTACGACGGCAAGGCCATTTCGGTCGAACTGCCGACCACCGTGGTCCGCGAGATCGAGACCGAGCCGGCCGTCAAGGGCGACACCTCGGGCAAGGTCATGAAGCCCGCCCGCCTGGTCGGCACCGGCTTCGAGATCGCCGTCCCGCTGTTCGTGGAAAACGGCGACAAGATCGAAATCGACACCCGCACGCACGAGTACCGCAAGCGCGTCTGACCGACCGCTCGGTCTGGCAACAAGGGCACTTCGGTGCCCTTTTTCATGCGTGCTAGCGTCCCACCGATGAAGACCCAGCCGATCGTCCCGGCCCGCATCGACTTCAGCGACCCGGCTGCACCGTTCGCCAGCGACTTCGGCGACGTCTACCACTCGCGCTCGGGCGCCCTCGCCCAGGCGCGGCACGTCTTCCTCGGGGGCAACGGCCTTCCCGGGCGCTGGCAGGAGCGGCAGCGCTTCGTCGTGCTCGAGACCGGCTTCGGCCTGGGCAACAACTTCCTCGCGACCTGGGCGGCGTGGCGCGACGACCCGCGGCGCTGCGAGCGGCTGCACTTCATCTCGGTGGAGAAGCATCCGCCCCGGCGGGATGACCTGCAGCGGGCGCACGCCGGCTCGCCGCTGGCGGCGCTAGCCGACCAGCTCACAGCCGCCTGGCCGGCGCTCACGCCCAACCTGCATCCGATGAGCTTCGAGGGCGGCCGCGTCCAGCTGTTGCTGGCGCTGGGAGACGCGGCCGACTGGCTGCCGGAGATCGTCGCCGAGGTGGATGCCTTCTACCTCGATGGTTTCGCCCCGTCGAAGAATCCGCAGATGTGGGACCGCCGGCTGACCAAGGCGATGGGCCGGCTCGCGGCGCCCGGCGCAAGCGCCGCCACGTGGAGCGTGGCGCGCGAGGTGCGCGACGGCCTCGTCGAAGCCGGCTTCGTGGTCGAGCGGGC
>Ga0070662_100000682_pt1 | contig 20725 bp, 15 predicted proteins | sample KBSC53metaG_FD_65648 | JGI IMG/M metagenome (GOLD analysis project Ga0070662, IMG submission 65648) | Corn rhizosphere microbial communities from Kellogg Biological Station, Michigan, USA - KBS C5-3 metaG | ecosystem: Host-associated > Plants > Roots > Rhizosphere > Soil ...
CGACATGAGTCATCCCGAATTTTCGGCGTGGCTCGAAAAGTGAACAAACGATAGCCCTCCGATGGGTCACGTCCATCGGAGGGCTATCGTATGCAGACGAGCGCGCCGTCGACCTCTGCACTCGCCCACACCTTCCGTGAGCGGCTGGAGGGGTTTCTCGCCCCGTTGCTGGCCCGGCTCGACGAGCAACTGGATAGTAGGCTCGTCCGGACGCTGGGCGCAACGGTCGAGGTGCTGCTGCAGAACCGCTACTCCGGGCTGCTGCTCTCGGAGCTCGGTGCCTTCATCACCTCTCCCGAAACGGCTGCCGCGGGGACGAAGCGGCTGAGCAACCTGCTGCGCTCGCCGCGGTGGAGCGCGGACGTGCTCAGCGACTACCTGTGGGAGCATGCGCGGCAGAAGCTCTCCGACTGGATCGCGCGGCAGCGGGATCCGCTGGCGATCTGGGACGGCAGCGTGTGGGAGAAGCCGGAATCGATCGCGCTGGAGGGGCTCGGCTCGGTGGTCTCGGCCAAGGCGAAGCGTCTGAAGCGAATCCGCAAAGGGTACTACAACCCGCCGGGCGGGCCGCCGGTGGTCGTTCCGGGACTGAACTGGCTGGGGCTGCTCCTGAGCGGCACAGGCAGCGCCCCGGTCCTGGCGGCGATGCGCTGGTGGACGAACCGGGGCGAGCGGGCCGAGGAGCAGCGCGCGGTCGAGCTGTCGCTCCTGGAGAAGTGCTCCGCCGCCTGGGGAAAGGCAGTGCTTCACATTTTCGATCGCGGATTCGCCGGCGCCCCCTGGCTCGCGGCGCTTGCCCGCACCGAGGCACGCTTCGTCATGCGGTGGAAGAAGGGCAACCACCTCCAGGACCTCCTCGGCAACGAGGCGCCGGCCTGGATGCTGGTCCGCGGCAAGAAGACGCGGCAGAGCCGCATGGTCACCGATCGCGACGGACAGCAGAGCCGGCGAGGGGTACTCGCCGTCCCCGTGCGGCACCCCGCCTATCCTGGCCCGCTCTGGCTCGTCGTTTCGCGCCGGGGCAATGGACACGAGCCCTGGTACCTGCTGACCAACGAGTTGGCCGACACGCCCGCGCTCATGTGGAGGATCGTCTACGCCTACGCGAGGCGATGGCAGATCGAAATGACCTGGCGGTTCGGCAAGACCGAACTCGCCATGCAGAGCCCCCGCCTCTGGTCTTGGGACAACCGACTCAAGCTCCTCCTCATCGTCTCTCTCGTCTACGCCTTCCTGCTCAGCCTCCTCGACCCTCTCCTCAAGCCCATCCGGGAACTTCTTCTCAAGCGCTTCTGCCCCAGAACAGGCAAGCGGAGCCGGGTCACCCCGACTCCGCTTTATCGCATCCGGATGGCCTTGTCCTACCTCTGGCTCTGTACCAGCTCTCCTTTTCTCGCGCTCCGCCAAAATTCGGGATGACTCATGTCTTTCGTTTGCGCGCCGCGCCGCACCGCCGCGCGGGGCGTTCGCGGCGCATCCTTTCCTGCTCCTGCATCCGTCTGTAACTTAGCGGGGCATCTCCACCCGTCCGTCCGGCCCCGTTCCCCCGAGCCCATGACCGATCCGCTCACGGCCAGCAGTGAGCCCGGGCGCAGGCTGCCGCAGCCCACGTTCTTCGACCCCGCGTTCGAGCGGCTGCCCGCCGCGGCCGCCTTCGACCCCGACCGCCCCGGCCCCGTCCTGGTGCTGTTCGACCCGCGCGCCGACCGGGCGTGGGTGGCCGACGCGGCCATCGCGCTGGCCACCGGGTGGTACGCCGCCGGCCGCCGCACCGTGCTGGCCGACCTCTCCATCGAGGACCCGATCCTCCACGAGCGCGTGGGGGTGCCGAACCTGGATGGCGTGGTCGATCTCTTCCTTTACGGCGCGTCGCTGGCGCGCAGCGCGCGGCCGGTGCCGGGGCGCGGGTTCCTGCTGATCACCGCGGGCACCTATACCACCGAGCCGGAAGGGATCTTCCGGCACCCGCGCTGGGGGAAGATCGTGGACGGCTTCCGCGAGGCGCAGGCGTCGCTCCTCCTCTTCACCCCGCTCGACGCGCCGGGGCTGTCCGCGCTGGCGCAGTGGAGCAGCGACGCGGTGCTGCTGGGCGACCACAAGGACGGCGACCTGCTGGAATCGCTGGTCGATCCGCGCTTCCACGTGCGCACCTGGCTCACGCCGCCCGCGCGCCCCGGTGCCCCCGGCGCCGGTCCGTCCACCCGGCCCGCCGCGGCATCCTCGGCCGCACCGGCGCCGGGATGGTCCCCGCCCGCCCCGGCGTCGCCCGCGTCGGCTCCCACGCCCGCGCCCGCCGACCGCTTCCCGCAGCCCGAGCCGAAGGGGTTCCAGCCCTGGCTGGGGCCGCCGCGCGAGCCGGCGCGCACGGGCGACGAGCCGCTCCCGTCCGCCAGCGACGTGGCGCACGCGCCGGCCGCGTCGCTCCCCGCGCCCGGGCCGGAGTGGGAAGACACCGTCGCCGAGCCCACGGGGAAGCGGCGGAAGAAGAAGAGCATCCCCAAGGAGCGGAAGGTGTCGCCGCTCCTGCTGGTGATTCTCGTCCTCACGCTGATCGCGGCCGCCGTCTACGCGGGCGTCACCTTCCTTCCCGGGCTGCTCAACGGCGGCACCTCGGCTACGCCGGCGCGGGGCGACAACTCGCGGGTGCCGGCGCGGCGCACGCCCGCCCTGGCCGCGGCGGCGCGCCCGTCCGACGCGGGGACGCCGCGGCCGTACGCCGTCTACGTGAAGGCGTTCAGCGGCTCGGGCGCGTACGAGGCCGCGCGGCAGTACGCCGAGCGGGTGCGCACCGAGCTGCGCGGCACGCCCGCGTACGTCTTTGCCGAGGAGACGGGCGGGCTGACGTTCTACAAGGTGTACGCGGGGATGCTGGAAGACACCGTGCAGGCCGCGGCGCTGCGCACCGAGCTGGTGGAGCGCAAGCTGGCCAACCCCGAAGACGTGGGCAGCCCCGCGGCGCTGATCCAGTCGCGCCCGTACGCCTTCGACCTGGGCGAGTACCCCACCCAGGCCGCGGCCCAGGAGCGTGCCGGCGAGCTGCAGCGCGCCGCCATCGACGCCTACGCGGTGCCGGTGCCGCAGAGCGATGGCACCGAGCGCTACCGGCTGTACTCGGGCGCCTTCGCCGACAGCGCCCGCGCGCTCCCCATGCAGAAGACCCTCCAGGCGTCCAGCCTTCCCACGCGGCTCGTCCGCCGCGTGGGCCGGGCGCCCGCCACGCAGAAATGAAGCTCCGCTCCCTCCGCCTGCACGGCTTCAAATCCTTCGCCGACCGCACCCTGATCGAATTCCGCGACGGCGTGACCGCCATCGTGGGCTCCAACGGCTGCGGCAAGAGCAACACCGCCGACGCCGTGCGCTGGGTGCTCGGCGAGCAGCGCGCGAGCGCGCTGCGCGGCGGGAAGATGGAAGAGGTGATCTTCCAGGGGAGCGTCAAGCGCCGCCCGCTCAACTACGCCGAGGTGGCGCTCAGTTTCAGCAACGACGACGGCGCCATCCCCATCCCCCAGACCGAGGTGGAGATCGCGCGCAAGGTGTATCGCGAGGGGGGCAGCGAGTACGCCATGAACCGCGTATCCTGCCGCCTGCGCGACATCCACGACCTGCTGCGCGACACCGGGCTCGGCTCCAACGCCTATTCGATCATCGAGATCGGGATGATCGACTCGATCCTCTCCGAGCGGGCCGAGGAGCGGCGGGCGATGTTCGAGGAGGCGGCGGGGATCGGCAGGTACAAGGACCGCCGCAAGGCCGCGCAGCGCCGGCTCGAGGCCGCGGAGGTCGACCTGGCCCGGCTGAACGACCTGGTGACGGAGGTCGAATCCAAGGTCCGCTCGCTGGCCCGCCAGAAGCGCCGCGCCCAGCGCCACGGCGAGCTGCAGGCGCGCCGGCTGGACCTGGAGGTCGCCCTGACGCGCGCCGACCTGGAGTCGCTGAACTCGACGCTCGCGGAAGGTGCGGCGCGGCGCGAGGCGCTGGAGCGCGACGAGCGTGACGCGCACACGGAACGGACCACGGCCGAGGCGGTGCTGGAGGAGCGCCGCATCGAGGCGGCCGAGCTCACCCGCCGCCGCCAGGCCGCCTCCGCCCGGCTGGACGACGTGCGGCAGCGGCTGGCCACGCGCGAGCGCGAGATCCTGCTGGCCGACGAGCGGCGCTCCAACGCGGAGCTGCGCATCCAGCAGCTCGTCCGCGAGCGTGGCGAACTGGCCGAGCGCGCCGCCGCGCTGGACGCGGACGCCGGGCGCCTGCGCGGCGAGCGCGACACGGCGCTGGCGCGGCTCGAGGCGGTGCGCGAGCGGCTGGAGGCGCGCGTGGAGGAGAACGACGGCCTCCGCGCCACCCTCAACTCCCACCGCCAGGCCAGCGAGGCCGCCGCGTCACGCAGCCGCGAGGTGGCGCGCGAGATCGCCGCGGCCGAGGGCGAGCGCGCCGCCTCCGAGCGGCGCCGGACGGACGCGCTGGAGCGGCTGGCGGGGCTGGGCGAGCAGGACGTGCAGCTCGGCAACGAGATCACCGTCCTGGGCGAGCAGACGGAGCTGTGGAGCGGGCAGGGGCTCACCCTCCGCGAGCGGCTGGACGCGGCCGCGGACGCGGCCGAGGGCGCGCGCGAGGAGGCCCGCGTCCTCCGCGGACGCGAGGGCCCGCTGCGCGACCAGCTGCGCGGCGCGGAAGACCGGGTGCAGCGCCTGGCCAGCCAGGTGGCCGCGCGCGAGTCGATGGAGCGCAGCTATGAAGGCTTTTCGCCCGCGGTGACGGCGATCATGGCCGAGCGCGAGCGCTTTCCCGGCGTCCTCGCGCCGCTGGCGGACTTCGTCAAAGCCACCACGGCGGACGGGGCGACGGCGCACGCCGTGGAATCGTTCCTGGGGACGCTGCTGCAGGCGCTGGTGGTGAAGGACCTGGCCGCCGCCCGCATCGTGCGCCGCTGGTTCCGGCGGGAGTGGAGCGGCGGGGGGACGCTGCTGTTGTTGCCGATGGACGCGCCCGGCGTGCGCGACGCGGTGAACGGCGCGTCGGCCCATCGTCTCGGCGTGACGGGGAGCGGGGCGGGGCAGGCGTGGGTGGAGACCTTCCTCGAAGGGCTGGTCGTCGTCCGTGGCGAGGACGCGCTGGACGGGTTCGGCGCGGGGAGCCGGGTGGACGCGCTGGGCGACACGGTGGACGCGCGCGGCGTGATCCGCCTGGGCCAGCCCGCCGCGGGGGAGGGGATCCTCGCCAGACGGGAGATGCTGGGGCGGCTGACGAACGAGCTGGAGGACGCGGAGGTGGCGCGCGACCGGCTGGTGCTGGAGCGCGACGCGCTGGCCGAGCAGGTGGCCGCCGCCGAGGAGCGCGCCCGCGAGTTCGACGACGCGCGCCGGCGGCTCGAGGCCGAGCTGCGCCAGCTGGACGCCGACACCGCCGCGCACGGCCACCGCCGCGGCCGGCTGGAGCGCGAGCGCGAGCAGGTAGTGGCCTCGATCGCCTCCGCCCGGCGCGAGGCGGAGCAGGCCACGGCGCGGATGGCCGAGCTGGACGCGCGGATGCGGGAGCTGCACGCGCTGGCCACGGACGCGCAGGCCGCCGCCAGCCGCGAGGGCGCCGGCCTGGCCGAGCTGGACGCGCGCTGGGAAGCCGCGCGCGACGAGGAGAGCGAGCTGCGCGTGGCCGCCGCCCGCGCCGAGGGTGAGCTGCGCGAGGTGGAGCGCGCGCTGGGCGACGCCGTGAACGGCGCGGACGCGGCGCGGGCCCGGTCGACCCGTCTCCAGGCCGAGGCGGACGAGCTGCTGCGCTCGCTGGAGGGCCTCAGCGGCATCCGCGAGCGCGCGGGGGAAGACGTGGAGACGCTCTTCGCCGAGCGCGACGCGCACGCGGCCGAGGTGGCGAACCTGGACGCGCGGCTGGGCGAGCTGGAGGTGGAGGTGAACGCCGCCGACGAGCGCGCCCGCGTCAGCCGCCGCCGCGAGAGCGAAAGCGCCGAGGCGCGGCACCGGCTGGAGCTGGAGCGCGCCGAGCTGGAAAGCCGCGTGGTCCGTGCCCGCGAGCGGCTGGAGGTGGAGTGGGGCCGCCCGTGGGAGGTCATCGCCGAGGCGGCGAACGTCGTCGGGGAGGGCGATGCCGAGGCGTGGCGGAACGAGCTGCGCGAGATCGGGCAGCAGGTGGAGGCGCTGGGGCCCATCAACATGCTGGCCGTGCAGGAGCACGAGGAGGAGGACCGGCGCCTCACCTTCCTGATGGAGCAGCGCGACGACCTCACGAAGGCGAGGGACGACCTGGCGGCGGCGATCCGGGCGATCAACAAGACGGCGCGCGAGGTGTTCATGAGCACCTTCGACACCGTGCGCCAGAACTTCCACCGCACCTTCCAGTCGCTCTTCCTGGGCGGCGAGTGCGACGTGTGGCTGGCCGATCCCGACGACCCGCTGGAGAGCCCGATCGAGATCCACGCGTCTCCCCGCGGCAAGAAGACGCAGCGCATCCACCTGCTGAGCGGCGGCGAGCGGACGCTGACGGCGCTCTCGCTCCTCTTCGCCATCTACCTGGTCAAGCCCAGCCCGTTCTGCCTGTTCGACGAGGTCGACGCGCCGCTGGACGAGGCCAACGTGGGCCGCTTCATCCAGTTGCTGAACGACTTCAAGGCGCAGACGCAGTTCATCGTCATCACCCACAACCCGCGCACCATGGAGTCCGCGGACTGGATCTACGGCGTGACGATGGAGGAGCCCGGCGTGTCGACCATCGTGGGCGTGGAGCTGGAAGGCGCCTGGAGCTACGGCGAGCCGCACGCGGGGACGTCGCTGAACTGACGGAGGCTTCGCGTCCGGCGTGGACAAGTCCCGGCCTCTCGCACAGGCCGGGACTTTGTTTTCGGGACGGAATACTTCGTGAACGTCGCGGAGCCGGATGGAGGTCACACCGATTGGGAGATTGGTCGTGCATTCCGCACCCCAACTCAAACATGTCATCCTGAGGAGCCGCGCGCTGCATCATCGTCTTCACCGAGATCCTGGCGGCGACGAAGGATCTATACTCGACATTTGAGCCTCAGGCGGGCTGACGCTCGGAGACTGGCCACAGATTCTTCGGTCGCCGCTGATCGGCGCGGGGCTCACGCGTGGGACGCTGCGGGCCGTCGGCGCGCGGCCGCTGGTGCAGGGGTTCCTGCTCTGGGTGGCGATGGGAGGCCTGGCACTGTTCACCGTGTGGCGCCGGCGTGACCTCAGCGGAACTGCGTCAGTGACAGCGTGTTGCCGTCCGGGTCCCTGAACCACGCGATGCGCCCGCCGGCCGGCGAGGTCCACACGCCCGCCTCGTCCTGCCCCATCCCCTCGAATCGCTCGAAGGCTACGCCCCTGCCGGACAGCTCCTCCACGGCGGCGTGAACGTCGGGCACATCCCATCCGAGCATCGTGTACGGCGGTGGGGTGTGCGCCTGCACCTTCTGCACGCGCAGCATGGTGCCGTTCGCGTCGAAGACGATCGCGAAGCCGTCCTCCGAGACCAGCCGCAACCCGAGCGTCTGCTGGTAGAACGTCCGCGAGCGCTCCGGGCTGCTGGTCGCGGCGAATGCGATAACCTGGGCTTGATCGAACATGATGGACCTTCGGAGCGGCGTGCTGGTCGGGAGATGCGGAGGTGGGCGGGGTGGTAATCTACGTCGAGCAGTAAACCACGCGGAACGTTTCGGGAGGGGAGTCTGGATCCGATCCCCATGCCTGCACGCGCTCCCGGACCCGCCGTGCCGACAACTCGACGCTCCTCGCGAGGCTGGATGGCGAGGTTGATCAACCGGCGCTGAAGACAATGACGTTGTATCGCCGGCCGGGCAGAGGTTCGACTTTCACGCGGGCGATGATCCGGTCCAGGCGAGGGTACAGGTGCTGGGCGCGGGCGATCACCTCCCGGAACAGCGTCTCGATGCCGGCGGCACCGTGCTTGTCGGCCAGGGCAACCAGTTCGGCGATCGTCTTCTCGCGCGCTCGTTCGTCATCGCCCCGCGACGCGTTCCACAGCAACATGCCGATCTTGAGCGCCATCTCGTAGCCTTCGTCGTCCCCGTCCGGAACCTGCTGGAGCAAGGGCATCGCGACGTCGGTGAGCACCTCGGACATCTTCAGATCGTCGGTGCCACGCCCGGCGCTCCGCCGGGCACGCCGCGCCTTCCGGCTCAGACTCATTCTCCCTCTCCCGGATCAGGAAGGTGCCCCCACCAGGTCCTCCCGCAGCCCGCGCAGCAGGTCGGCCAGGATCAGCTGCGGGTTGACGTTGCCCTGGGCCATCTCGTGCGCCTCCTGCACCCGCAGGATGGCGGACGCGACGCCGGCCGGGTGTACGCGCGCCTTCTGCACGAGCGAGGCGAGCAGCTTCGGATCATCGGTGTAGGCGACGGATTCGGGGGCGCCGGCAGCGACGGCCATCAGGTCGCGCAGCACCTGCTGCAGCGCGTCGAGGCCGGCGCTGAACTCGCCGCGGGCGCCGCTGGGTGCCACCGCGTTCGCCGCCGCCAGCCGGTCCGCCGGCTGCTGCGAGGTGGCGGCCATCAGCAGGGTGCGCGCGGTCTCCTTCTGCTTCTGCAGCACGCCGGCGCCGCCCGCCGTCGGCAGCATCCGCAGCGCGCGGCCGATGGCGCCCTCGGAGACGGACGCCAGCTGCTCGGCCTCGGCCGGCTTCATCCCCTTCTCGCGCGCCAGGAAGTCCGCCACCTCCGCCTGCGGCAGGCGCAGCACGCGAACCGGCAGCACGCGCGAGCGGATGGTCGGCAGCAGTGCGCCGGGGTTGGACGAGGTGAGGATCAGCGTGGTGTCGGCGGGCGGCTCCTCCAGCAGCTTGAGGAAGGCGTTGGCGGCCTCGGGGCTGCTCTCCTGCGGCACCATCGCCTCGGCGTCGCCCACCACGAAGACCTTGCGGCTCCCCATCGCGGGGCGGACGGAGGCCAGCCGCTGGAGGTTCTGCACCATCCCCATGAAGTACGCCGGCGCCTTGTCATAGGCGGGGACGTGGAAGGGGTCGGTGCGGCGGGCCGTCAACTCGGCGTAGCGGGCCTCTTCCAGCTTCTCGCGCAGCTTCTCCGGCGTGGAGGCGTCGGGGCGGGGGAGAGGGAAGAACCAGTGGACGTCGGGGTGCTCCAGCCGCTGGATGAACTTGCACGCCTGGCACTGCCCGCACGCGTCGCCGTCCCCGGCGGGTGTGTCGCACAGGATCATCTGCGCCAGCCACATCGCCAGCCGCTCCTTGCCCACGCCCGCGGGGCCGTGGATCAGCAGCGACTGTGGCAGGTTCCCGGCGCGCAGCGCGGTGCGGAGCTTGGAGCGGACGTCCGCGTGGCCGTAGACGGGAGGCAGCGGCATCAGCGGATTTCTCCCGCGAAGCCAGCCCCGCGGGCCCCCACCCCCGGCTCGCCGAGGCTCGCCCACCCCTCCCCCAAAACAGACTGGGGGAGGGGTGGGTTGGGTGCGGACGAGATGGAGGTGCGCGCGGCAGAGTTCGACAGGGCGGTTGAAACCGCGGCAACAACGGCCCAAAGTCCGCCTTCGCGGACTCCCGCGCAGCAATCGCAGCGCTCCGGCGCCATCTCCCGAGCCGGAGTGCTCCCCCTCCCCCAGGCTGTTCTGGGGGTGGGGGCCGGGGGGAGAGGGCCCGCCGTGGCCGCACCGATGTTCGGGATCTGCTTCGATCCCCACGCAAAACTCCCCCTCCCCCGGATCGCTCCGGAGAAGAGGGGCAGGTCGCGATCGATCGTTCGCACTCTGGTCAGTTCCATCCGCCCAATCTACACCCTCACCGGCTGCGCAGCCACGCCAGCGGGTCCACGGCCTCGCCGCCGGGGGTACGGATCTGGAACTCCACGTGGCTCCCCTCGGGGGTGCCCTCGCCGCCCACCGTGCCGATCACCTGGCCCTTCGTGATCGTCGTACCCTGCTGCACCTGAACCTCCTTCAGGTAGAGGTACAGCGAGTAGTAGCCGCCGCCGTGGCTGATGACGACGGTGGGGCCGTAGCCCTCGAACGGCGCCGCCATCTCCACCTTGCCGCCCTCCACCGCGCGCACCGGCGACCCCGCCGGCGCGCCGATGCCGATCCCGTTGTAGCGGATGGCGGTGCCGTTGGTCTGCAGCGCGCGGCCGAAGCGGTACACCAGCGTGCCCTGCGCGGGCCAGTTCAGCGCGCCCATGTCGGCCGTCGTCATCGTCGGCGCGGGGCGCGGGGCCACGGTGGTGGGCGTGACGGCGGCGGGCGCGGGGCGGCCGGCGGCGCGCGCGGCGATGCGCTCGCGCTCGGCGGCGGCGGCGCGGTCGCGCTCGCGGCGCTCCTCGTCGCGGCGGCGGGCCTCGAGCGTGGCGACCAGATTCGTGAGCCGGCGCTCGTCGCGCAGCAGCTCGTCGATGCGCTCCACGGCGCTGCGCTCGTGCACCCGCAGCGTGCTGAGCGTGCTGGTGCGCTGGGCGGCCATGTCACCCAGCTCCGCGTGCTCCTGGGCGCGCTCGTTCTGCAGGTAGGTGAGGTCGGTGTAGCTGCGCCGCAGCTCCTGCTCGCGGATCTGCAACTGGTGCTGCAGCTCGCTCACGTCGCCCACCAGCTCGCGGTCGCGCCGGGCCACCAGGTACAGGTACTTGTAGCGGTTCAGCAGGTCGGCGAACGAATTGGCGGTGAGCAGCACCTCCTGCGTCTGCAGGGGGCCGCGCTTGTAGATGTCGCGCAGGCGGCGGTTGAGCAGCGCCTTCTTCTGCGCCAGCTCGTCCTGCGTGCGCAGCAGCTCTTCGGTGGTCTCGTCGATCTTCCGCTGCGTTTCGCCCATCTGGAAGTTGAGCTCGCGCAGCAGGCTGGCGCTCACCTCGCGCTGCCGCTGGATGTTGCGGATCTCGGCGCTCACGTCGTGCACGCGGCTGCGGATGCCGCTCAGCTCGCGCCGCAGCTCGGTGCGCTCCTCGCGGATCTCCTGCAGCCGGCGCTGGCTGTCGGAGATCTGCGAGTCGGGCGAGCGCTGGCGCCCCTGCTGCGCGATGGCCGCCAGCGGAAGCGCGGCGACCAGAAGGGCCGCCAGGCCGGCACGGACGCGGCGCGTCACCGTCAGACCGCCTCCAGGTGGCGGCGCACCGCCACCATGCTGCTCAGGAAGCCGAAGACGGTCCCGACGACGACCACCACGATCATCCACTGCCCGGGGATCATCTCGATGCGGAACATCGTCGCGCTGAGCACCCGGTACGAGCCCCAGGTGAGCAGCGCGGCCAGCGCGCCGCCCAGCAGCCCCGTCATCACCCCCTCCAGCAGGAAGGGGCGCTGCACGAAGCCGTCGGTGGCCCCCACCAGGCGCATGATGCTGATCTCCTCGCGCCGCGCGAACACCGCGATGCGCACCGCGGTGGCGATGATGATGGCCGCCACCAGCGCGAACGCCGCGCCGATCATGGTCGCCGCGCCGCCGGCCAGGCGGCGGATCTGATAGATCTTGTCCAGCCACTCGCGCCCGTAGCGCACGTCCTCCACGAACGGGTAGGCGCGCACCCGCTCGGCCACGCGCTTCACCGCGTCGGGGGTGCGGCTGCCGGGCTTCATGCGGATCTCGAAGCTGGCCGGGAGCGGGTTGTTGTCCAGGTCGGCGAAGACGTCCCTGAACTCCTGCATCTCCTCCCGCGCGCTGGCCAGCGCCTCGAGCTTGGTCACGTAGCGCAGCTCGAGCACGCCGGGGAGGGCGCGCACCTCCTGCTGCGCCAGCTCCAGCTGCGCCGGGGTGGTGGCGTCGTCCAGATAGGCCACGATCTCCACCTTCTCCTCCACCTTTTCGATCGCGCGGCCGATGTTCCAGGCGGTGAGCCCGAACAGGCCGATCACGAAGAGCGAGAAGCCGATGGCGATGATGGAGAGAAAGGCCAGCAGCGGGCTGCGGCGGAAGGCGGAGAGCGCCTCGCGAAGGGCGTACGGCATGGCTCAGCCCTCCCGCGGGTCGAAGATGCCGATCGCGAGCTGCCCGTCCGCGCCGCCCGCCGCCGCCGCGGCGGGTGCCGCGGGAGTCGTGGGGATGACGGGGACCGGCGCGGCGTGCGGAGCGGGCGCGGCGGCCTTGCTGTCGTAGACCACCTGGCCCTGCGCCAGCTCGATCACCCGGTATTCGGGGTGGGCGCGGACCAGGTCGAGGTCGTGCGTGGCCATCAGCACGGTCATCCCCAGCGCGTTGATGTCGCGAAACAGGTCGAACACCCCGCGGCCGGCCCACTCGTCCAGGTTGCCGGTGGGCTCGTCGGCCAGCAGCACCAGCGGCTCGTTGGCCAGCGCGCGGGCGATGGCCACGCGCTGCCGCTCGCCGCCCGAGAGCTCGTCGGGAAAGCTCTGCGCCTTGTGGCTGAGCCCCACCTGGGTAAGCACCCGGTTGACCCGCTGGCTGATCTCCGCGCGCCGGACGCCGGTCACCTCCAGCGCGAAGGCCACGTTCTGCTCGGCCGTGCGGTCGCGCAGCAGGCGGAAGTCCTGGAAGACCACCCCCAGCTTGCGGCGGAGGAACGGGATCTCGCGGCGGCGGATGGTGCGCGACGAGAAGCCGGAGACGCGGACCTCGCCGGCGCTGGGCTGCTCGGCCATCTGCACCAGGCGCATCACGGTGCTCTTTCCCGCGCCCGAGTGGCCGGTGAGGAACACCAGCTCGCCCTTCTGCACGTGGAACGAGACGTCCTTGAGCGCCGCGCCGGAGCGGGGGTACTCCTTGTAGACCGACGTGAGCTTGATCACGCTGAGCCGGGGAACCGCGGAGGGAACGACCGTTGTGTGGCGGATTGGGCGGAAAGTTAACCACGCGCCGCCCGGGTGTCAAAGCAATGCGGCGATTGCACTTCGATATTCAAGCCCACCACTGGCGAAGGGGATCGCCCCCGGGCGGATGAATCCGCGTCAACCACGGCCCAAAGTCCGCCTTCGCGGACTCCCACGCCGGCATCGTGCCGTACCCTGACTCCGCGGCGATCTTCGAATCACACCTCCACCGCCACCATCGTCGACCTCCGTGGCGCCGGCAGACCGTCCGTGCGATTGCGATAGTACCGCTCCGCCAGCAGCGCGGCGCGGACGAATTCCCAGCCCGCGAAGCCCAGTTCGGCGAAGCGGGCCTGCAGCTGCTCGTGGCCGATGCGGGTGCGCCACGGCTCGCCGACCGCAGCGGCGCGCTCGGCCAGGGCGTCATCGTCACCGGGCGCCGGCGGGGGCGCGAAGGTGAGCACCAGTTCGCTCCCCCTGGCCAGCGTGGCCACCCAGGCGAGCACCGCGTCCAGCGCCTGGGGCGTCACGTACATGGTGACGCCCAGCATGGAGACGAACGCGGGTTCGCCGGCGACGAACCCGGCCGCGCGCAGCGCCCCGTCCGGCGCGCCGTGGTCCAGGTCGTGGCCGACGAAGCGGACGTTGGGCGGGATCTCGATGCCTGCGGCGGCGAATCGATCGAGCTTGTGCCGCTGGCTGGCGGGGTGATCCACCTCGAAGAGCGTGGCGTCGCGCGCCCATTCCGGCTGGCGGAAGGCGAAGGTGTCGAGCCCGGCGCCCAGCGCCACGTACTGGCGCACGCCGCGCGCAGCCGCGTCACGGAAGCGATCCTCGGCGTACCGGCTGCGCACCAGCACGTGCGAACGCAGCGCGAGCGCACCGGGTGCGCGAAGGCGCTCGGGGTCGGCGCGGATGCCGTCCAGCACCTCGGGATAGAAGAGTCGAGGCGAGACCGGATCGTCCAGGATCTTCGGCTCGCCGTCGATCAGCTGGTGCGCGGCGCGCAGGAGCGCCACGCCCACCGCCGTGCCGCTCGCCTCGCGCTGGATCGGGCCATCGGAGGGGTTCATCGTCGTTCTGCACGTTTCCGGCGCCGCGCAACGACGATGGGATCGTCCGGCCGCTGGTTGGTCGAGGTGTCGATGCTGGTCGACGTGCGGCAACCTCGCGCCGGCGCCGATGGGGTATCCGCCGGCGTCAGCTCCGCCGCTTCATCCGCCCGGCCAGGTGGATGGCGAGCAGGGTGGCTTCCTTCATCGATCCCGCGTCGGCGATCCCCTTGCCGGCGATGTCGAGGGCGGTGCCGTGGTCGGGGCTGGTGCGGGGGAAGGGGAGGCCCAGCGTCACGTTCACGCCGCTGCCGAACGCGGCGGTCTTGAACGCGGCCATCCCCACGTCGTGGTAGGGCGCGATCACCGCGTGGAACTCGCCGCGGACGGCGCGGGTGAAGACGGTGTCCGCGGGGATCGGCCCCGCCGCGTCCACGCCGCGGCGGCGCAGCTCCTCGAGCGCCGGGCCGACGATCCGCGCCTCCTCGTCGCCGAACAGGCCGCCGTCGCCGGCGTGCGGGTTCACCGCGCAGAGCGCCACGCGGGGTGACGGGATCGCCCACAGGTCCCGCAGCGCGCACCAGGTCAGCTCCGCCTGGCTTATCAGCAGGTCAGCGGACAGGGCGGCGGGGACGTCGCGCAGCGCGAGGTGTGTCGTCGCCAATACGACGCGGAGCGGGCCGCCGAGCGCGGTGCGCTCCGCGGCCATCATCATCACCACCTGGGGCGCGCCGGCCAGGTCGCCCAGCATCTCGGTGTGGCCGGGGTAGTTCCATCCCCCGAGATGGAAGGCGTGCTTGTCGATCGGCGCGGTGACGATGGCGTCCACCTCGCCCCGCATCGCCATCCCCACCGCCGCCTTGATCGCCTCGCCCGCGATGCGCCCCGCCGCCGCCTCGCCGTCGTCCGCCGTCCATCTCCCCACCGGCACGTCGCCCGCCGACATCAGCAGCGATTCGGGGCCCACGCGCACGTACTCCGCCGCCGCGGCGACCTCGGGGTCCGCCAGCGCGCCTTCGGCCACCTCGGGCCCGATCCCGCGCGGGTCGCCCAGGGTTACGGCGATGCGGGGCCTGCGTCGAGCTTCGCTCACGTCTTCCTTCGTCGGAAAGCAACCGCCGGCACCGGCGCCGAATCCAGCAAACTACAACCGCCGTTGCCGTTTCCGAATCATCGGAGCGTGAAAAAAGGTGAGCGGGTGCGCTCAGAACTCGTCGCGCACCCGCTCTTCCCGGATCACCCGGTACAATTCCTTCGCCGCCTTCCTGGAGGTGCTCTTTCCCGGCGTCTGCAGCAGCTCCAGCTCCAGCGTGCGGCCGGGGTAGCGCACCTCGATCCGCCGCCCCACCGGCACCGCGTCGCTGGCCTTCGCCTTCTTCCCGTCCACCAGGACGGCGCCCGAGTCGCACGCCGCCTTGGCCTCGCTGCGGCTCCTGGTCAGGCAGAGGCGGTGGAGAAGGACGTCCACCCGCAGCGCCTCGGCGTCGCTCACAGGCGAATGCTCACCGCGGTCACCTGGCGCAGCTCGGCCACCAGCCGCTCCACCTGCTTGTTCTGCACCAGCCGGTCGCGCACCTGCTCGCGCACGTCGGCCAGCGTGTACTCGCCGCCGGTGCGCCGGTCGGTGATCTTCGCCACCACGAAGGTGGGGTTCCCGGCCTCGTTCACCTGGAAGGGCCCCACCACCGTGCCCGCCGCCGCGTCGCCCAGCCCGGCGGTGTACTCGGTCGGCAGCCGCTCGGGAAGCACGTCGCGCAGGTTGCGCTGCTCGGGCGGGGTGCCGGTGCGCGCCGCCAGCTCGGTGACCGACGCGCCGGCGCGGATCGCCGCGGCCATCGAGTCGGCCCGCTGGCGGGCGGCCGCCACGTCGGCCTCGGTGATCTCGGGGCGGATCAGGATGTGGCGCGCCTGGCGCTCGGCGCCGCGCACCTTCTCCAGCTTGATGATGTGGTAGCCGTACTCGGTCTTCACCACCGGGCTGATGTCGCCCGGGCGCAGCGCGAACGCCATCTGCTCGAAGTTGCGCACCATCTGCCCCTGCCGGAACCACCCCAGCATCCCGCCCTGCTGGGCGCTGGGGTCCTGCGAGTCGCGCCGGGCGATGGCCTCGAAGTCGCCCCCGCGGCGGATCTCGGCGAGGATCTCCTCGGCCTTGTGCCGCGCGCGGGCGTCGGCGCTGTCGCTGGGCTGCGGCTTCACCACCACCTGCTGGAAGGAGACGGTGGCCGGGCGCTGCCCCAGCTGCGCGCGCTGCGTGTTGAAGAACTGCTCGATCTCGGCGTCGCTCACCGGCGGCACCGCCATCTTGCTGGTCCGGTCGCGCACGTAGCGCTGGATCATGGTCTGGTCGGTGTACTGCGCCGTCAGCGTGCGGCGGTACTCCTCCAGCGTGCGCCCGCTCTGCGCCAGCGCCTGCTCGAAGGCGGCCTGGCTGGCGAACTGCCCCTGCACGCGGTTGATCTGGCTCTCCACCGCGGCGGCCACCTCCACCGGCTGCACCTCGGTGTGGGCGCGGCGGGCGGCCTCCAGCAGCAGCAGGTCGTCCACGCGCCGGTTCAGGATCTCGCGCAGCATGGCGGTGCGCGCGGCCGGGTCGGCCGGCACCTGCTGACCCTGGGCCTGCATCGCCTCGAGCTCGACGAGCACGTCGGAGTAGAGCACCGAGGTGTCGCCCACGGTGGCGACCACCCGGTCCCACACCTGCGGGCCGGGCTGGGCGGCGGGGGTCTGCTGCGCGGCGGCCGCGGCGGGTACGGCCAGCAGCACTCCCAGGGCAAGCGCGTTCAGGGCACGCATATCGAAAGGAGAACGGGGAAAAGAGCGAACGCGGCCCGCCATGCGGGCCGCGGCCGGGCGCGCACCATCCGCGCCGGCTGCTAGATACGCCGCGAGACGCGGCGGTGTTCCCGCCGCGGCCCGCTCCATCGTCGTCACGGGGCCGGCGCGGGCGCCCGCGGCTGCGCGGCGCGCAGCGAGCGCACCCGCTCCAGCACGCGCGGGGCGGCCGCCTCGCTGTAGCTGCTCGGGTAGAGGGCGCGCAGCTGCGTGCCCAGCGGCCCCAGCGGGGGGAGCTGGCGCTGGCCGGTGACCGCCTCGCGCAGCAGCCCCAGCAGCTGCCGTTCGATCGCCGCGTTCCCGGCCGCGCCGCGGGGGGCGCGGTTCGCCGCGATCCCCGAGAGCGTCACCACCTGGCGCAGCGCCTGCCGTGCCTGGTCGCGCAGCTGCTGCGCCTCCTGCGGCGAGGGCTGGATGCCGCGCTTCTGCGCCTCGGCCAGGAGGAGCTTCTTCTGCGCATGGTCGGCCACCACCCGCCGCAGGGTGCTGTCGGGCATGGTGGCGGCCTGCTCCAGCGTCTCGGCGGGCGCGCCGGCCATCACCTGGGCCAGCTCGCCGGCGGTGAGCTGGCCGCCGGTGAAGGTGGCCAGCACGCGGGCGGCCGCCGCGCCGCCCACCGTGCCGCCGCCCCGCGCCAGCTCGCGCACGAGGGCGGGCGCGCCGGCATCCACCGTCACGCGCGCGGCGGTGGAGAGCGAGTCGGCGAACCGCTTGGCCGACTCCATCTGGCGGCGCTGGACCAGGAACTGGCGGAACTCCTCCTTCTGGGCGCCGAGCTCCTGCCGGCGGCGGCCTTCCAGTTTGATCACGTGCCAGCCGAAGGGCGACTCCACCACCGGGCTCACCTGCCCGGCCTGCAGCGCGAACGCCGCCGTCTCGAACTGCGGCACCATCCGGCCGCGGCCGAACCAGTCCAGCTCGCCGCCGCGGTCCTTGCTGCCGGGGTCCTGGCTGTAGCGCGTGGCCAGCGCGGCGAAGTCGGCGCCGGGGGCCGCGGCCTGCGCGCGGACGTTCTCGGCCTGGCGGCGGACGCTGTCGCGCTGGGCCGGCGTGGCGTCCGCCGGCACGGCCAGCAGGATGTGGCGCACGTGCAGCTCCTCGCCCGGGCCCAGCTCGGTCCACGCCTGCGCCAGCTGCGCGTCGGTGAAGGCGGTGTCCACCCGCACGGCGCGGCGCAGCAGCTCGTCCAGCGTCTGCTCCTCGCGCCGGTCGCGGGTCAGCCGGTCCACGTTCACCGCGGCGAGCGTGGTGTCTTCGGCATAGGCGGTGGCGAGCAGGGCGTAGTCGATCCAGCGGTCGGCCAGCTCGCGCACGATCAGCGCCTCGGCGGGGACCTGCGGGTTGGCGGCGATCAGGCCCGCCGCGTCGTCCACCCGCAGCGTCTTGCCGGCGGCGGTGGCCAGCACGCTCCCCTGCGCGGCCGCGGCGGGGGTCTGCTGCGCGGCGGCCACGGCGGGCGCCGCCAGCAGCAGGCCAAGGGCGAGCACGTTCAGGGCACGCATCGAGTTCTTCATCGGGGGAAAAACAAAACGGGGGCGGTCGAAGGCGCCCCCTCGTACCAACGTCACCGCGAGCGATCGGTCTTGCCGAAAGCGGGGGACGGGAGGTTCGCGACGACCGGCACCGGCGCGGCCGCGGCGAGCCCCCTTCCCCGGCCCCTCCCCCGCGCTCCGCGGGGGAGGGGAGGACTGCGACTGCGTTGCGGGTCGAGAGACGTGCTGGTTCGGCAGCAGAGTCAACCGAGAAACGACTGCGGTTCCCGGTTGACTCCGCGGATGGTCGTCGGACTGCTTACTTCCTGCCCGTGTCCGCCGGAGCGGGCGCGGGGGCCGGCTGCGGCTGCTGCGGCATGGGCTGCGGCAGCTGCTGGCCGGGCTGCGGGCCGGCGGGCACCTGCGGCTGGGTGGCGCGGATCTGCCGCACCTTCTCCAGCACCCGCGGGATCGCGGTGTCGTTGAAGTTGTAGCCGTAGATCCCGCGCAGCTGCGTGCCCAGGATCCCCAGCGGCGGCATCTGGCGCTGGCCGATCACCGCCTGCTGCAGCAGCTCGCGCACCTGCTGCTCGATCACCGGCTTGCCGGCCTCGCCCTTGGGCGCGCGGCGGGTGCCGATCCCCGACATCTGCACCGCCTGCAGCACCGCCTGGCGGGCCTGCTCGCGCATCGCCTGCACCTCCTGCGGCTGCATCTGGATGCCGCGCTTGCGCGCCTCGGCCAGCAGGATCTGCTTGGTGGCCTGCTGCTTGACGATGTTCTGGATCACGCTGTCGGGCGCCTCGGCGAGCTGCTTGAGCTGGTCGGCCTGCAGCGTGGCCATGGCCGGCTGCAGCTGCCCCGCGGTGTACTGGCCGCCGCGGAAGGTGGCCAGCGTGCGCGAGGCCGCGCGGCCGCGCAGCGGCTGGGCGCCGCCCTTGGCCAGGTCGCGCACCTGCTGCGGCGCGCCGCCCTCCACCTTCAGGGCGCTGGCGGCGGTCAGCGAGTCGACGAAGTGCTTGGCGGCCAGCTGCTGCGAGCGGCCCACCAGGAACTGGCGGAACTGCTCCTTCTGGTTCCCCAGCTCCTGCTGGCGGCGGTCTTCCACCTTGATCACGTGGTAGCCGAACTGGCTGGTCACCACCGGGCTGATCTGGCCGGGCTGCAGCGCGAACGCCGCCTCCTCGAACGGCGGCACCATGGCGCCGCGGCCGAAGTAGCCCAGGTCGCCGCCCTGGTCCTTGCTGGTGTCCTGGCTGTAGCGGCGCGCCAGCTCGGCGAAGTCGGCGCCGCCGGCGGCCTGCTGGCGGATGCTCTCGGCCAGCCGCTTCACGCTGTCGGTCTGCGCGGGGGTGGCGTTTGCCGGCGGCTTGAGCAGGATGTGGCGGGCGTGCACCTCCAGGCCGGGCCCCTGGGTCTGCCACTCCTGGTTCAGCTGCGCGTCGCTGAAGGCGGTGTCCACGTGGATGGATCGCGTCATCAGCTGGTTCAGCACCATCTCCTCGCGCTGGTCCTGGGTCAGCTTGTCCAGGTCCAGCACGGCCAGGGTGCTGTCCTCGGCGTAGGCGGTGGCCAGCAGGGTGTAGTCGATCCACCGGTCGGCCAGGGTCTGCACGATGGTCGAGTCGACGTTGGTGATCTGCGGGTTGGCCGCGATCATGGTGGCGGCCTCGTCGGCCTTCAGCTCCTTGCCTGCGGCCTGCGCCAGCTCGTCCCTGTGCGCGTTCATGGCCTTGCCGAAGCTGTTGCAGCCCGTCACCACCATGGGTGCGGCCGCCACGAGCATGGCCCAGCGGGACAACTTCATCGGGTCATCTCCAGCCCGGGGTTGATGGATGCGCGCACGGCCCCGGGAAAGCCGGTAGCGCGGTTGGATCTTCGGGTTTTTGTGCCACGCGACGTCAGGCGCGCGGGGCGGACTGCGGTGCTGCGAGCGGCGATCTCAACGGGTGCGCCCGTGCGTGAGTGCGTTCGTTCCGATGCGCCGCGCGCGGACAGCGTGCCGTGCACCGGACTTCCAACGCACTCACGCACCTGTTTCGCCGTTCATCCCGCCGCCGCCTGCTCCGCCGCGAGATCGCGGAGGGCGGCGACGATGGTGGTGATGATCGGCTCGGTGCCGTGGCGCGTGAGGGTGAGCGACAGCGGCAGCGGGCGGCGCACCTCCACCGCGAACTGCCAGCGGCCGAACGCCTTCTGCAGCGGCGCCATCTTCGGGACGACTCCCGTGCGGAAGTTCAGCCGCACGTCCCACGGGCGCACCAGGATCCGCTCGATCCCCAGCCGGCCGCCCACCAGGCGCAGCGCCTGCGTGGCCAGCATCGTCTCCACCTCTTCGGGGAGCGGGCCGTAGCGGTCGCGCAGCTCGCGGCGGATGGCGTCGACGCCTTCCACCGCCTCCTCGCGGGCCAGGCGGCGGTAGAAGTGCAGCTTCTGCGGCTCGTCGGGCACGTAGTGGTCGGGGATCAGCGCGGCGCCGTCGACCGACACCTCGGCCAACCCCTTCTGCGGGCGCGTCCCGTTCCCCTTCAGCTGCTTGATGGTGTCTTCCAGCAGCCGCAGGTAGGTGTCCAGCCCCACCGCGTGCACGAATCCGCTCTGTTCGGCGCCCAGGATGTTACCCGCCCCGCGAAGCTCCAGG
>Ga0070662_100000690_pt1 | contig 20623 bp, 18 predicted proteins | sample KBSC53metaG_FD_65648 | JGI IMG/M metagenome (GOLD analysis project Ga0070662, IMG submission 65648) | Corn rhizosphere microbial communities from Kellogg Biological Station, Michigan, USA - KBS C5-3 metaG | ecosystem: Host-associated > Plants > Roots > Rhizosphere > Soil ...
GCCTCTCCTTGGATCAGCGCTCGAAATATACCCAATCTAGACTAAGAATTTGCTAACGAAGGTAAGTGGCCTCCGAGTGGAGCTTTCTGCGAGTGCCGCTATATCCGCTGGCGATGCCGGCCAGCGAACATCCCCGCGAATATCGGAGTGGATCGGACGAGCGCACGCTTCGCGACGCGCTGGCCTGTTTCGCGACAGGCGTAACCGTCGTCACCTGTGTCGATGCGGAGAAGCGCCCGTTCGGTCTAACGGTCAACAGCTTCACCTCGGTGTCGCTCGATCCGCCACTTTTGCTCGTCTGCATTGCCAAGGGAGCGCGCTGCGCGCCGGCCCTGGCGGAAGCGGCCCATTTTGCGGTGAACGTCCTGCAGACCGGACAGCAGCCCGCTTCGATCAGCTTTTCGACGCGCGATGAAGACCGCTTTGGAAAGACGCCCTGGTCGATCGGCGAGACGGGAGCGCCGCTGCTGATGGAGTCGCTGTGCGTGTTCGAGTGCGAGCGCCACGCGGTCCACGACGGGGGAGATCACCACATGCTCACCGGCCGCGTCGTGCGCGCGAGCTTCGACCCCAACATCGATCCCTTGCTGTACTTCCGCGGGCGCTACCGCCGGTTGCATTTCGACTAGTCGGTGATGAGCTTCTCCGGGTGCCTGACGAGCATCCGCATGATCGCGGCGATCGCACCGCCGATCACCAGTCCGACGATCGCGGCTCCGAGCGCCCCGGCGAACCACTCGATTGCGCCTTCGAGCCGTCCCGCCCGTCCTGCAATCCCCTCACCGATGCCATGGATGAGTTCCGGTACCGCTACCAGAATGTGAAGCTCCTCCAGGCCGTGCAGCAGGATCCCGCCCCCGACCCAGAGCATTGCCGCCGTCCCGATGCCGGATAGCGCGGACAGCAGCTTCGGCACGACACGGACGAGTGCGCTTCCGACGGTGCGCACGGTACGATTGCTCCGCCGCGCCATGTGCAGGCCGATATCGTCGAGCTTCACGATCAACCCGACCAGGCCGTAAACGCCCGCGGTAATCGCCAGCGCAACTGCGGCAAGGGCGGCCGCGGTCACCGCCAAAGACCTATCGTCCAGGCTTGCAAGCGCGATGGCCATGATCTCCGCGGACAGGATGAAGTCGGTCCGGATCGCGCCCTTCACTTGCAGCCTTTCAAGCTCGCGCGGGTCGCCGGCCGTATGCACCAGCGCGTCTTCGTGCTGATGATCGTGAAGAAGATTCTCCAGGATCTTCTCGGTCGCTTCGAACGCGAGATAGGCGCCGCCGATCATGAGCAGCGGCGTCACAAGGAACGGGGCGAACGCGGTGAGCAGGATCGCGCCGGGAAGCAGGAGCAGCAGCTTGTTCTTGAGCGAGCCCCAGGCGATCTTGCCGATGATCGGAAGCTCTCGTTCCGGGGCAAGCCCGACGACGTAGCGCGGGGTGACGGCGGTATCGTCGATGACGACGCCGGCCGCTTTGGCGCTGGCCTTGCCCGCCGCCCCCGCAACATCGTCGACGGTCGAAGCGGCAAGCTTGGCGATGGTCGCGACGTCGTCGAGCAATGCAATCAGGCCGGAAGGCATCAGTTGCGCTTAGGCGAACCGCTTGCGGTTCGGAAGCAATTCGCGCACTTGCCCGGACATGCTTGGCATCGACTTCATCAGGGACAATCTCCCCGCCGTCGAGAAGGCGATCAGGGACAAGGGGCTCAGCCTGGACCTCGACGCGGTCGTCGCGGCCGCGGCCGAAGTGCGTCATCTCAAGACGCGGATCGACCAGCTTCGCGCCGAGCGAAACAGCATCAGCGCGTCCTTCAAGGATGCGCCCCCGGAGGAGCGTGCGGCGCTCGGAGCGAAGGCGAAGGAAGCGGGCGCGAAAGCGGGCGAGTATGAAAAACGGCTTGGCGAGCGGGAAGCTGCTCTCAAGGAATTGCTCCTGCGCGTCCCGAACATTCCCTATGTGGGCGCGCCAATCGGGCCGGACGAGAGCTATAACGAGGTCATCCGAACCGTCGGCGAGCCGCCGAAGTTCGCCTTCGAGCCGCTAGACCATGTCGCCCTTATCGAGAAGAACGATTGGGCCGACCTAAGCCGCATCGTCCACGTATCGGGGTCGCGGACCTATTGTCTGAAGGCCCGCTTGGCGCTGCTCGAAGCGAAGTTGATGGCCTGGGCACTGGGCAAGATCGCCGATGCCGGTTTCACGCCGATCACGGTGCCTGCGATCGCGCGGCCCGAAGCCTTCTTCAACCAGGGCCAGTTCCCCGGCCACATGGAAGAGACCTATCATCTGCCTGAAGACGACCTGTGGCTGGCTGGGACCGCGGAGGTGGCGCTGACCTCGCTTCATTCGGGCGAGATTCTCGAGGCTGAAAAGCTTCCGGTTCTTTATGCCGGCTACTCGCCCTGCTTCCGCCGCGAGGCCGGTAGCGCCGGCAAGGACGTTCGAGGGCTACTGCGCGTCCACCAGTTCGTGAAGGTCGAGCAATACGTCATTTGCGAGGCGGACGACGCCGTCTCGGCCGAATGGCACGCGAAGCTCCTGGGGCTTGCCGAGCAGCTGCTCGCGGAGCTCGAAATCCCGTACCAGGTGATCGAGACCTCGACGGGCGACATGGGGCTCGGCAAGTATCGGATGAACGATATCGAGAGCTGGGTGCCGAGCCTCGGCAAGTATCGCGAGACGCACAGCTGCTCGACGTTGCACGACTGGCAGGCGCGGCGGGCGAACCTCCGCTATCGCGGCGCCGACGGGAAGGTGCGGTTCGCGCACACGCTCAACAATACGGCGCTCGCGTCTCCAAGGATTCTCGTCCCGCTCGTGGAGAACCACCAGACCGCGGACGGGCGCGTCAAGCTTCCGAAGGCGTTGCAGGAGCTGATGGGAGGCGAATTCCTCTGAGCGACGACAGCGCCCCCGGCGCTCTCGCGCGGCTCAAGGAAGTCGCCTCGCTCGCCAGCCGCTTCTGGCGTGGCTTCGGCTACCGCGGCCCGCGCGGCCCGGAAGACGGAATTCCGGCCATGGTCATTCCGGGATTCATCGCCAGTGACTGGACTACGACGGAACTTCGGCGCGCGCTTGGGGAGGGGGGCTTTCGAGTCCATCCGTGGCAGCAGGGGATCAATTGGGGCGCTCGTCCCGACACCATGGAGACTCTGAAGCGGGCGCTCGAACTGTGCGGACATGGCGAGCCGGTTGTGTTGGTTGGCTGGAGCCTAGGTGGCCTCTATGCGCGTGAGCTTGCGCGGGCCGAGCCGAAGAGGGTGCGGGCGGTGGTAACCCTGGGAACGCCCGTGTGGGGCGACCGCCGCCGCCATACGAACGTGTGGAAGCTTTACGAGTGGATCGCCGGGCACCCGGTGGACCGGCCGCCGATTGCGGAGAGCCCGGAGAAGCCGCCGGTACCGACGCTGGCGATCTGGTCGCGGCGAGACGGGATTGTCGGCGTCCCGTCGGCCAAAGGCACCGAGGAGACCCGCGACGCGGAAGCCGAGGTCAGCTCTACCCACATGGGCTTCGCCGTGTCGAAGCGCGGCACCCGCGCGGCGGTCGCGGAGATCGTGCGTTTCCTGAAGGAAATCGAGGCTTCCGAGTCGCTCCATTGACTCTCGCCAGCGACTCGCTGGATAAGAACAAAAGCAGAACAGAAACGTTGTGAGTCGTGTGGCGAAAGGCTTGTCTTTCCTCGCCGGCGGAGCCGTCTCCGCTGGGCGCAATATCTCCTCTCCCGGATTTCCGGGGGAGGTGGCGCGCGAAGCGCGTCGGAGGGGCTCCTCCCCCAGCTATGCACGTCTCCCTCTGCTCGAAATCGAAGGGAGGAAAGCCACCCTTTCAGAACTTTTCGCCGCAAGCCCGCGCGATTGCGGCTGGGCCGGGTTCCTCCTGCCGCAGGTCGACCGGTCGAAGCCGGTCCTTTGGGTGCAGGAGCGCATGGCGATCCTGGAGAGCGGACGGATCTATCCGCCTGGCCTTGGCGGTACCGACATCGTCCATGTCGAAGCGCGCGACGCACGCGACGCCCTGTGGGCGATGGAGGAGGGCATAAGATGCTCCGCCCTCTCGGCCGTGATCGGGGAAGTGTACGGCGACCCGGCAGCGCTCGACTTCACCGCGACGCGCCGGCTCGCGGTCGCATCGGAGCGGAGCCGCGTGCCCTGCTGGCTGGTCAGGCTCGGCGGGATCGCGAATTTGAGCGGCGCCCGGATGCGCTGGCGGATCGCAAGCGCGCCGTCGCTTTCCAACCCGCTCGATCCGCGTGCGCCGGGCGTGCCGGCGTGGAGTGCCGAGCTGTTTCGCGCGCGCGGGCATCAAGCAGGCCGGTGGAGCGTCGCTCATGAAACGGGTGCTTTCCATCTGGTTGCCGCATCTGGCGATCGAGCGTTGGGCGAAGAACAGCGACTTTCCGCCTGACGCCTGTCCTGAGCGAAGTCGAAGGGCGCCGGTCGTCCTCACCGTCGAAGGCACGCACGGCCCGATCATCCATGCAGCAACGAAAGCGGCTGCGGCGCGCGGGGCGAGGGTTGGCGCGAGGCTGACTGACGCCCGCGCTCTCGACCCTGCGCTGGTCGCCGTCCCGGCCGATCCCGAAGGCGATAGCGCTCTCCTCCAGAGGCTTGCGAAATGGTCGCAGCGCTGGTCGCCGCTCGTCGAGGTGGATGGCTCGGACGGGCTTCGGCTGGACGTCACCGGAGTGGCGCATTTGTTCGGCGGAGAGCCGGCGCTGGCCGAGGATGTCCGCCAGCGCTTCGCTTCGGCGGGGCTGACGGCGCGGGTGGCAATCGCGCCGACTGCGGCGGCGGCCTGGGCATTCAGTCGCTTCGGAGGCGACGAACTTTCCCTGCTGCACGTGTCTGCACTCCGGCTGGAGCCCGACACTGTGCGTACGCTTGGGCGGCTGGGACTGAAGACGATCGGAGCGGTTGCCGCTTTGCCCCGTCTCGCGCTGGCGCGGCGGTTCCGGGGAGCAGACGATGTCGTCGATGCGCTCGACCGCGCGTTCGGGAGAAAGCCGGAACCGCTGACCGCCCTTGCCGACGAGCCGCCGCCGCGAGCGAGCCTTCGCCTCGAAGAGCCGGCGACTTATCCGGAAGCGGCGCCGCAGGCGCTAGGGCGGCTCATTCCCAAGCTCGTCGCCGAGCTGGAGGAGCGGCGCCTCGGCGCGCGCAAGCTGTCGCTGCACGGGTTCCGGGTTGACGGCAGCGTCGCCACCATCTCGGTCGCGACCGCCATCCCCAGCCGCGACCCGAAGCATCTCCATCGGCTGCTCGCCGACAAGGCCGCGGCGCTCGACCCGGGATTCGGCTTCGACGCTTTCGCTCTGGTCGTTGATTGGACCGAAAGCCTTGGCGCGGCGCAGGAAAGCCTGGTCGAGGAGCCGAGCGGAGAGCGGGACCTCGCCCGGCTCGTCGATCGGCTGACGGTGAAGCTTGGCGCTCGTGCGGTGCGCAAGCCGCAACCGTTCGAAAGCCATTTGCCTGAGCGCGCTAACGGTTGGCACCCTGCCCTCGATCAAAGTGATGCGATCACGCTTCCGGTTACACCACGACCTCAACGTCTCCTCGACCGTCCCGAAGCGATCGCCGTCATCTATGCGACTCCCGAAGGCATGCCGCGCCGCTTCGTCTGGCGGCGCGCGGTGCACGACATCTCCCGCGTCGAAGGCCCCGAACGGATCGCGCCCGAATGGTGGCGCGAGCGATCGACTGCTCGTCTTCGCGATTATTACCGCGTCGAAGACCAGGCCGGCCGCCGCTACTGGATCTATCGCGAGGGCCTCATCGGCGACGGCCGCGGCGGCGTGCCCAACTGGTATCTCCACGGGCTGTTCGGCTGATGCTCAATTTTATTTCACACGAAGGCACGAAGGCACGAAGGACACAAAGAGGTCGAACGATCCCACTACATTCTTCGTGTTCTTCGTGCCTTCGTGTGAATCCAATCTGGGCTCCTGCCTTCGCAGGAGCGCACAATGCCTGAGCAGGAAGGATTTGCCCGCCTCAAGCTGGTTCGCACTGGCGACATGCCCCCCGCGCCGGTGGAACGTGCACCTTATGTCGAGCTCGGCGTCGCGTCGCCTTTCTCCTTCCTTCGCGGAGCATCGGACGCGATCGAGCTGGTGTTGCGTGCGCTTGAGCTTGGAATGGACGCCATCGGCATCGCAGACCGCAACACGTTCGCCGGAGTAGTCCGGATGCACAGCGCGTGCACCGGCGCGGGGATCAGGCCGCTGATCGGCTGCCGGCTGGATTCGACGGACTCGCCGTCACTGCTCGCCTATCCAATCGATCGCGACGGCTATGGCCGTCTCTCGCGGTTGCTCAGCCTCGGCAAGATGCGCACCGAAAAGGGCGAATGCGAACTCGCGCTGCAAGATGTTGCCCAGCATTCCAACGGCATCGCCTTCATCGCCTGGCCTTCCGAAAATCTCGACGCGTTCGAAGCCGAGCTGCCACGGCTTCGCGACTCCATTCCATCGCTTCGCCATGTCGCGGCGTCATATCTCTACAGCGGTAGCGACGTCGCCCGGATCGAGCGGCTCGACCGGATGGCGCGGGCCAACGGCTGCACGATCCTGGCGACCAACGACGTCCACTATCACGCGCCGGAGAAGCGGCCGCTTCAGGACGTGATGACCTGCATCCGCGAAAAGACAACGATTGCGAAAGCCGGCTTTCTCCTGAACCCTAACGCCGAGCGACACCTCAAATCGCCAGCCGAGATGGCGCGGCTGTTCGCCCGCTGGCCGCATGCGATTTCGGCGACGCGCGAATTCGCCGACAGCCTCAACTTCAGCCTCGACGAGCTTCGCTATGAATATCCGAGGGAAACAGTGCCCGACGGGCGCACGCCGCAGCAGCATCTCGAGCACCTAACCTGGCAAGGCGCGCACAAAAGGTGGGGCAAGCGAATCCCGTACAAGGTGCTCGCGCAGCTCAATCACGAGCTGAAGCTGATCGAGCGGCTCGACTTCGCGCGCTATTTCCTGACCGTCCACGACATCGTCGATTTCGCGCGCGGGCTCGACCCGCCGATCCTGTGCCAGGGACGCGGGTCGGCAGCGAACAGCGCGGTCTGCTACTGCCTGGGGATCACCGCCGTCGATCCGGCGATGAACGACCTGCTCTTCGAGCGCTTCATCTCCGAGGAGCGCCGCGAGCCGCCCGACATCGACGTCGATTTCGAGCATGAGCGGCGCGAGGAGGTGATCCAGCACATCTACGAGAAATACGGCCGCGACCGCGCCGGGATCGCGGCGACCGTGATCCATTACCGCCCGCGCTCGGCGATCCGCGAGGTCGGCAAGGTGATGGGACTGTCGGAAGACGTGTGCGGGGCGATGGCCTCGACCGTCTGGGGCCATATGGACGCCGAGCTCGAGGAGGGCCGCGCCAACGACGCCGGGCTCGACCTTTCCGACCCGCATTTGAAACGCACCATCCGCCTTGCCGAGCAGCTGGTCGGGATGCCGCGCCATTTGTCGCAGCATGTCGGCGGCTTCATCCTGACCGAACGGCTGCTCACCGAGACGGTCCCGATCGGCAACGGCGCGATGGACGACCGCACCTTCATCGAATGGGACAAGGACGACATCGACGAGCTTGGGATCCTCAAGATCGACGTGCTCGCGCTCGGCATGCTGACCTGCATCCGCAAATGCTTCGATCTCATTGAGCAACACCACGGCGAACAATGGGAGCTGGCGACGATCCCGCAGGAGGAGCCGGAGGTCTACGACATGCTCTGCCGCGGGGATTCATTGGGCGTGTTCCAGGTCGAGAGCCGGGCGCAGATGAACATGCTGCCGAGGCTCAAGCCCCGCTGCTTCTACGATCTCGTCATCGAGGTCGCGATCGTCCGGCCGGGGCCGATCCAGGGCGACATGGTGCACCCCTACCTCAAACGCCGGTCGGGCAAGGACCCGATCCTCTTCCCCTGCCCGTCGCCCGAGCATGGACCTCCGGACGAACTGGAGAAAATCCTCGGCCGAACGCTGGGCGTTCCGATCTTCCAGGAGCAGGCGATGAAGATCGCGATCGACGCGGCGAATTTCAGCGCCGAGGAAGCCAATCAGCTGCGGAAAGCGATGGCGACCTTCCGGTCCAGGGGGAATATCGAGCAGCTGCAGGACAAGATGGTGGGGCGAATGGTCGGGCGCGGCTATGATCCCGATTTCGCGCAGCGCTGCTTCGACCAGATCAAGGGCTTCGGCGAATATGGCTTTCCGGAGAGCCACGCGGCGAGCTTCGCGCACCTTGTCTACGTGTCGAGTTGGCTCCGGTGGAAATATCCCGCGGCGTTTGCGTGCGCGCTGCTCAATTCACAGCCGATGGGATTTTACGCGCCCGCACAGATCGTCCGCGATGCCAAGGAACATGGCGTCGAGGTCCGCGAGGTCGATGTGAACCACAGCGATTGGGATTGCACGCTTGAGCCTCCCCTCTCGCTTGCTGGAGGGGAAGAGGCACTAAGTGCCGAAGGGGAGGGTCTGTCAGAGGAAATTTCGCACAACAGTCCCACCCCCCAACCCCCTCCCGCGAGCGGTAGGGGGAGGGTGGCCCTCCGCCTCGGCCTGCGCCAAGTCGACGGATTGCATCGCGAAGCCGCTGAGCGGGTGGTTGCTTTGCGACCCTACGCTTCAGTCGAGGAGCTTCTCTCGCGCGGAAAAGTGCCCGTTCATGCAATCCAGCGCCTCGCCGCAGCCGACGCTTTCCGATCGATGAACCTCGACCGGCGCGCAGCGCTCTGGGACTCTCGCGCTCTCAAGCAGGCGCCCGACCTCCCGCTGTTCGCCTTTGCCGAAGCACAGGACGAGGGGGCGGAAAACGCGCCGGCGAAGCTTCCGCCCATGCCGCTCGCCGAGCATGTGATCGGCGACTACCAGACGGTACGGCTGAGCCTCAAAGCTCACCCGATGCACTTCCTTCGGGCGCATTATGCTGCACAGAAGTTCGTCACTGCCGAGGAATTGAAGTCGCTCAAGGACGGCAGGCGCCTCTCGATCTCCGGCGTGGTCCTGATCCGCCAGCGTCCAGGAACGTCCAAGGGCGTCGTCTTCATCACCATCGAGGACGAGACCGGAATCGCCAACCTGGTCGTCTGGCCGCATGTCTTCGAAAAGCAGCGCAAGATCGTCATGGGCGCTCGACTGATGACTGCGCACGGAGTGGTCCAGAAGGATCCCGACAGCGATGTCATCCACGTCGTCGCTGCCCGGCTCGAGGACCATACCGCCCTCCTCAGCCGTCTAAGCGACGATTCGCTGCTGCCTTCGACGCTGGAAAAGCCTGACCATGCGGGGAGTTGGGGACGGCCGCCGAATCGCCACCCGCGCAACGCGGAAATCATCCCGAAAAGCCGCGATTTCCACTAAGTCATTCATGTGGCAGCAATTTCCATGAACCATTGCTGCCACAAAGCCCTGTTAGACGGACGATCATGAAACGGATTTTGCTCACCCTCGCAGCGCTGGCGGTCCTGTCCGGACCGGTGATGGCGTCGGCCAAGAGCCCGCTCGAAGGGCGCTGGAAGAACGGCGCTATGGAAGTCGAAATCGCCCCGTGCGGCGGCGACCTGTGCGGCACCGTCGTCAAGGCATCGCCGAAGCAGCAGGCGAAGGCCGAGCGCGGAAGCGATACCGACCTTATCGGCGCAAGGCTGATCAATGACATCGAACGAACCGGCGACGGCACCTATCGCGCGAACGTCTTCCTCGCCGACCGGAACATGCACGCGCGCGGCACGATCCGCCAGCTGTCGGCCAATCAGCTGAAGGTCCGCGGCTGCCTGTTCGGAATCATCTGCAAGTCCAAGACCTGGGTCCGCATCCGTTAGGACAGATACGTCTCGCAAGAGCTGATCTCGCCCGAGAGGATCGCCGCCTGAAGTCCGGTCATGTCGTCCGCCCAATAACGGTCGGAAATGAGTCGGGGGCTGATCTTGCGAACCTTCGAATGAATCCTCTGCAGCTTACTCGACGTCTTGAGCGGAGCGTGGAAATCGACTCCCTGCGCCGCGGCGATCAGCTCGACGGCGATCACGCCCGCGGCATTGCGCGCGACCTGCCCGGCCTTGCGCGCCGCGATCGGCGCCATCGACACATGATCCTCCTGGCCCGCTGACGTCGGGATCGAGTCGACGCTCGCCGGGTAGGCCAACGACTTGTTCTCGCTGACCAAAGCCGCTGCCGCAACCTGCGGGATCATCAGCCCGGAGTTCACGCCGCTGTCCTCGACCAGGAAGGGCGGCAGCCCGCTCATCTTCGGGTCGACGAGGACGCTGGTCCGCCGCTCGGAAATGCTTCCGACTTCGCACAACGCCATGGCGATCGTGTCGGCGGCGAAGGCCACCGGCTGGGCGTGGAAATTGCCGCCCGAGATGGCGCCGTCCTCGTCGGGGAAGAGGATCGGATTGTCGGTAACCGCCCCCGCTTCGATGGTCAGCGTCCGCGCTGCATTGGTCAGCAGGTCAAGCGCAGCGCCCATCACCTGCGGCTGGCAGCGGAAGCTGTAGGGGTCCTGGACCTTCCCGCAGCGGGCGTGGCTTTCGACGATCTCGCTGCCGTCGAGAAGCGCCGTGAGCGCCACCGCGACGCGGATCTGGCCAAGCTGTCCGCGAAGCTCGGAGATTCGAGGATCGAACGGCTTCACGCTTCCCTTGAGCGCATCGACCGACAGCGCGCCCGCCGCGATCGCCGCGCCGAAGACTCGCTCGCCCGCGAACAGCGCATCGAGGGCGATGGCCGTGCTCGCCTGCGTTCCGTTGATCAGCGCGAGGCCCTCCTTCGGACCAAGCTCGAGAGGTGGCAGCCCAATGGTCCGAAGCACGTCCATGGCTGGGAGAATCGTACCGCGATGATCGATTCGGCCGTGGCCCATCAGAGCAGCCGTCATGTGGGCCAGGGGCGCGAGGTCGCCACTCGCGCCGACGCTCCCCTGCGACGGGATGACCGGGATGGCATCATTGTCGAGCAGCGCTTGGAGGGCGTCGATCACCAGAGGGCGCACGCCGGAATGACCGCGACCGAGCCCGAGCAGCTTCAGCAGGATCATCAGCCGCGACACGTTGCGCGGAAGCGGATCGCCGATGCCGGCGCTATGCGACAGGATCAAATTTGTCTGGAGCTCAGCCAGCCGGTCGTTCGGAATCCGCGTGTTCGCGAGCAACCCGAACCCAGTGTTGATCCCGTAGACCGTCTCGCCGCCCGCGACGATTCGATCGACGGAAGCAGCTGCGTTGGCGATACGCTGCATCGACACGTCGTCGAGACGGCCTTCATCGCCGGCCCAAAGCTCGCGGAGGTGATGGAGCGTGATCTGCGTCGGGTTGAGCTTCACTTGGTCACCATCGGGAGGTCGAGGTCCTGCTCTTTCGCGCATTCGATCGCGAGTTCATAACCCGCGTCGGCGTGACGCATCACGCCGGTCGCGGGGTCGTTCCACAGCACCCGCTCCAATCGCCTCGCTGCATCGTCGCTGCCATCCGCCACGATCACCTGCCCGGCGTGCTGGGAATAGCCCATGCCGACGCCGCCGCCGTGGTGGAACGACACCCAGGTCGCGCCGGACGCGCAGTTGAGAAGCGCATTCAGGACCGGCCAATCGGAGACGACGTCGCTTCCGTCCTTCATGCTCTCGGTCTCGCGGTTGGGCGAGGCAACGGAGCCGCTGTCGAGGTGGTCGCGGCCGATGACGATCGGCGCCGCGACTTCACCGTTTCGCACCATCTCGTTGAAGGCGAGACCCAGGCGGTGCCGCTGCCCGAGTCCGACCCAGCAGATGCGCGCCGGAAGTCCCTGGAAGGCGATCCGCTCGCGCGCCATGTCGAGCCAACGATGCAGGTGCTTGTCCTCAGGGATCAGTTCTTTGACGCGCTGGTCGGTGCGGTAGATGTCCTCCGCATCGCCGCTCAGCGCCGCCCAGCGGAACGGGCCGATGCCACGGCAGAAGAGCGGGCGGACGTAAGCCGGGACGAAGCCCGGGAAATCGAAGGCGTTGGCGACTCCCTCGTCGAAGGCTTCCTGGCGGATGTTGTTGCCATAGTCGAAGGTCGGGACGCCCATCGCCTTGTAGGCCAACATCGCTTCGACGTGCTTAGCGATCGACGCCCGCGCGGCTTGTGCGACAGCCTTCGGGTCCCGCTCGCGCATCGACTGCCATTCGGCGACGCTCCAGCCCGCGGGGCAATAGCCGTTCGCCGGATCGTGAGCGCTCGTCTGGTCCGTCAGCGCGTCGGGACGAATGCCGCGTTCGAGCATCTGCGGGAGGATTTCCGCGGCATTACCGAGAAGCCCGACGCTGGTCGGCTGGGTCGCCTTGCCGATAATCTCCAAGGCCTCGTCGATGTTGCTCGCGCGATGGTCGACGTAGCGCGTTTCGAGGCGCTTCTCGATGCGGCTTTCCTGCACCTCGATAGCGATGCAATGAGCGCCGGCCATCACCGCGGCAAGCGGCTGGGCGCCTCCCATTCCGCCCAGGCCGCCGGTCAGGATCCACTTGTCCGAAAGGTCGCCGCCATAATGCTGACGGCCCATCTCGACGAAGGTCTCGTACGTGCCCTGGACGATGCCTTGGGACCCTATGTAGATCCAGCTGCCGGCGGTCATCTGGCCGTACATCATCAACCCGTCGCGATCGAGGCGGTTGAACGTCTCCCAGTTCGCCCATTTCGGAACGATGTTGGAATTGGCGATGAGCACCCGCGGCGCATCCTTGTGCGTCCGGAAGACTCCCACCGGCTTGCCCGACTGGACGAGCAGCGTCTGGTCTTCCTCCAGCCGCTCGAGCGTTTCGACGATCGTGTCGAAGCACTGCCAGTTGCGGGCGGCGCGGCCGATCCCGCCATAAACGACCAGGCTCTGCGGATCCTCGGCAACCTCGTCGTCGAGGTTGTTCTGGAGCATCCGGACCGCGGCCTCGGTGGTCCATTGCTTCGCCTTGATCTCGCTCCCGCGGCGAGCGCGGATGTGGCGGCTGTTGTCGCGTCTGTCGGTCATTGGCTTACGTATCGTCCCCGGCGTAGAGGCGTCGCTCAGGCCCCGGAAGGCCGATCCAGTAGCCGAGCTCGGCGAGGCTTTCGAGCCGCCATACGCACAGGTCCGCCGCCTTGCCCGGAGCGATGGTCCCGATCTCATCTTCCAGGCCGAGTGCTTTGGCGGCGTTGACAGTCATTCCCGCGAGCGCTTCATCCGGGGTCAGACCGAACAAAGTGCAAGCCATGTTCATTGCCAGCGTCGGCGACAGCAAGGGCGAGGTGCCCGGATTGCAGTCGGTCGCGACCGCCATGCGAACGCCATGGTCGCGGAGCATCTGCACGGGCGGCTTTCGCTCCTCCTGAAGCGCATAGAAGGCGCCTGGCAGGAGAACCGCGACCGTTCCCGCTTCCGCCATCGCTTTCGCGCCGGCTTCGTCGAGATGCTCGAGATGGTCGGCGGACAGCGCGCGATGTTTTGCGGCGAGCGCCGCGCCGTGCTGGTTCGAAAGCTGCTCCGCGTGGAGCTTCACCCGAAGCCCGTGATCCTCCGCGGCCTCGAACAGGCGTTCGACCTCTTCCGGAGTGAAGGCAATCCCTTCGCAGAATGCGTCCACCGCATCGGCCAGCCCGGCTTCCGCCGCCGCTGGAATGAGTTCGTCGACGATCATCGACACATAGCCGATGCGGCGCTCCTTCCAGTCTTCCGGCAAGGCGTGGAGCGCGAGCAGGGTAGGCACGATCCGGACCGCCTCGCTCGCCGCCAATGCCTTCGCGCACCGAAGTAGCCGAAGTTCGCTCTCCACGGCGAGACCGTAGCCTGACTTGATCTCGACCGTCGTGACTCCGCCTTTCATCAGCGCATCGAGCCGCATTGCGGCCGAGGCGAGAAGTCCGGCTTCCGACGCTTCGCGGGTTTGCCGGACCGTGGACGCGATCCCACCGCCCGCCTTCGCGATCTCCTCGTAGCTTGCGCCCGCCCGGCGCATCGCATGCTCGTCGGCGCGGTTGCCGCCGAAGATCAGGTGCGTATGGCAGTCGATGAGGCCCGGCGTGACCCACGCGCCGCCAAGCGCGAACACATCCCGCGCTCTGTTGCCCGCCAACTCCGTCCGAACGCCCACGCGAACGATGCGGCCATCCTGGATTCCGACCGCGCCGTCTTCGATGACCCCGAGCGGATTGCCCGGCGCGGCCTCCATCGTCGCCACACGGCAGTCGACAAGCAGTCGGTCCCACATGGGTTTGCCCTTAGGCGAGTGCCCCTGTTAGGGCAAAGCGATGAACAGCTGGCCCAATCTTTCAGAGCTCCTCATGACCGACGGGGCCGACGTGCCCATCGGCCTGGTCGGAGCGCCGCTCGCCGCCGGATCGGTCACCCCGGGCCGCTGTGACGAAGCGCCGGCGCTGCTTCGCCAGACGCTGAAGCGGATTGGCCGCTACGACGTCGAGATCGGCAGGGCGATCTTTACCCCGGTTCGCGATCGCGGGGACGTAGAGCTGGACGGCCTGACGATCGAAGAGGCGACCGATCCAATCAGGGGCTCGGTTGCGCAGAGCCTCGGCGATCATGCGCTGACGCTTGTCGTCGGCGGCAATAACGCCGTCACTCGCCCGGCGATGCTAGCACTTGAGCTTCCGCTCGACAGAGTGGGACTCATCACGCTCGACGCCCATTTCGACATGCGCGATCTCGACGGCGGCTTGAGCAACGGCAATCCCGTCCGGGCCCTGATGCAGGACGGCGTGCCCGGCAAGAACATCGCCCAGATCGGACTCGCGAGCTTCGCGAACACGGCGAAGATGCATCGCGACGCGATCGCCGCCGGCAATCTGGTCGTCAGCATCGAGGAAGTCCGCCGCGACGGAATCCGCAAGGCGATCGACCACGCCATCGATCATGTCGCGAAGTGCGAAGCCGTCGTCATCGATTGCGACATCGACGTTATCGACCGCTCGCAAATGCCGGGAGCCCCGGGCGCCCGTCCCGGCGGGATGGCGGTCAGCGACTTCTTCTGGGCGGTCCGCAAGCTTGCGAGCCACCACAGCGTGCGCCTGATCGACCTAACCGAATGGGATCCCTCGCTCGATTCGACCGACCTCAGCGCGCTGACCGCTGCCCGGTGGGTCGCGGAGTGTATCGCCGGCTTCGAGACGCGCTAGGGGGCTTTGCGCTTCGGCGGCCTGGGGGCGACGATTATTTCGCCTTGTCCGATTTTCCTGACGCAATCCCACTTTATTCGGCGTCCCTCCTGACGGGCGGTCAGTCGTTCGATGAAGCTTCCGGGGCCGCACATGATCGCGACGACCGCGCCCTTGTCGCAATGGACTTCGTGAACGCGCCCAAGCGTCTTGCCATCGAGGCTTTTCACCTTCGCGTCCTGGAGCTCGGTCAGCCGCATCACAGCGCGCCCTTGTGCGGGATTAGCCGACCTGCCTGGCGGTCGCTTGTCCCAAGACCGAGGTCGGCCGCGAGAGCATCGAGCGCGACCACCGCGCCAATCGTCCGAACCTTCTCGATCGGCACTCGAACGACGCGGTCGCCGGCAATCTTGCGGACCAGCCACATCGCCCAGGCCGGGAGACGGACGTCATAGGCGCCGGGCCCGACCATCAGCGCCTTCAGCTTGAGCGGCTTGCCGAGGCCTCCCGCAAGCTCGACGTCATCGACGATGCCGCAATATTTCCCGTCCGAGTCCAGGATCGGCAGGTCGAGAAGCTGGCTGACCAGCTTCAGCGGGCTCTTCGGTGTCATCCCTGCCCTCCAGAAGTGACAAAAAAGAGCGGCAAGGCGGCGAGCGCGGCGACCGTGATGACGGCGAAGTAGAACCAGCCGAGCGTAGTGGCGACCACTCCATTCGAATGTTCACGCATGTAGCTCCTGTCGCCGGCAAGCAGCAGAAGCGGCAGATAGGTGAGCGGAAGCACGAGGATTGAGAAGAGCACCGCATATTCGACAAGCCGCATGGGATCGATCCCGGTGAGGATGATCGCCAGCGCGAGCAGGAACAGCACGATCCAGCTTATGGTGAAACGCGGCGCTTCCCACGGTTTCTTGTGCCGGCCCCACGCCCAGCCGAAGAATTGTGAGACCGAATAAGCGTTGGCTAGGCACGTCTCTACGGCCGCTCCCGCGACCGCGAAGAACATTCCCGTAAGTGCAAGGATCAATCCCCAGCGGCCGAACGGCACGGCGGCTTCCATCGCCGCCGTGCCGGGAATCACGGGATCGACATTCGCCGGCCCAAACAGCTGGGCAGAGCTCGACAGGATCGAAACCGCGAGGAGCGAGCCGAGCGCGAAGCCGACGATGCAGGTCAGCCGGTTCGTGAACAAGTCCTTCGGCTTCCATTCTTCCTCGATTGCGCCGGACGAATAGAAATAGACTTCATAGGGGAACATCACGGCGCTCACGATCGCGACGATGAAATAGCCGAAGGTCAGCATTTCCTTGGTGCTGAGTGCCGTCGGCGCCTGAGGAACGAAGCCCTTGGCGATCGAGTCCCACGGCGGATTAATGGCCACCAGGGCTGCGGCGAAGACGACCATGAACAGGCCGAGGAGGCCGTAGGTGCGCTCGATCCACTTGAAGGGCAGGGTCCAGATCGAGACGATCATCACCGCTACGAGCACGATCGCCATCAGCATGTACGGCGATCCTGTCAGGTAATTGAGGATCAGGGCGACACCGCCGACTTCGGCTGCGCAGGTGATGAGGTTGCTGACGAGCGACGCTGCGAGGGTGACGAGCCCGAGCTTCAGTCCGAGCCTGTGACGCATCAGGTTGAACACCGGCTGCTTGGCGACCGCCGCGACCCGGCCGCTCATCTCGCCGAACACCATGATCCCGACGGTTGCGAAAGCGAACACCCAGAGCAGCGCATAGCCGAACTTCGAGCCCGCCTTCGCCGCGAAGACCAGCTCGCTGATGTCGACGAAGCCGCCGACCGCGGTCATGATTCCCAGCGTCAGCTCAAGCGGATTCAAGGCTGTCCTCGATCTGCTTGAGCCGTTCGACATGGCTTCGAAGCTCGTGGGGCGAAGCGTCCGAGGGCTCGGCTGCGAGCGCTTCCATTTCCTTCCCGTAGGGCGAATCCGGCACCGTCAGCGCCGACTGAGCGGTTTCCAGCTGGTGGCGAAGCGCTCGGCGCATCGAATCGACATAGGTGTGCGTGAGCCGCCCCTGGCTCGCCTGCTCGTTGACCAGCGCCCATTCGGCAGCGGCGGAGCGGGCCTCGCCGATATATTGCAAGTCCGCCTGTGGCCCCTTCGAGCAGCCGGCCGCAAGCAGCAGAATCAGCGAAACACGCCGCATGGCCGAAAAACCGTTGCGGCCACCGACCGTTCCTATGGACGTTCCGCTGCCTTTCGCCCCTTCTCCGACAGCGTCCGGTAGGTGATCGAGAAGCGCAGTGTCTCGCCGGGCGCGATGCTGTGCTCCCACTCGTGGCGAGCGGCGCCGGAGAGCAGATAGGCCGACCGCGGCTGGAGCTCGACGTTCGCCCGATCGAAGCCCCCTGGTCTTCGGCGTCGGAATCTCAGGACCGCTGGTGTGCCGAGCGATACTCCAACCACCGTCTCGAACACTGGCCGGTCGCGATGCCAGCCAATCCCCGCCCCGGGATCGTAGCGGACGAGTAGTACGTGGACGAAGTCTTCGGGCGAGACCCTTGCGAGTCGCGCAGCTTTGGAGCGCAGTGGTAGCAGCCAATCCGGAACGGGCTCCGCGGGCGCAAAGCTGCGGTCGTCGAAATCGTACCGCCAGCCGAAGGTTCGGGTGAGGCGCTTGCCGGTCCATCCCTGGAATTTGAACGGCGATAGATCCGCCTCCGAGAGATGGCCGATCAGCTCCTGCTCTTCCCTGGCAGTCAGGAATTCCGGCCGGTACTCAAACCCCGCGATCAGCGGCTCGCCGAACAGGTCGGGGCTCACGAGCCGAAAATCTCCTTGAGCTCCGACGGTCGAAGCTCGGGCTTGAGCTGCTCGACCGTGCACTGCGTCGGGGCTTTGTCCGGGCGCCAGCGGACGATCGACGTGCCGTGTCGGAATCGCCCGGCGGTGACCTGATCGTATTTCACCTCGACGACCAGTTCCGGCCTTAGCGGTTGCCACTGGCCCGACCGCGCGGTGCTCCAGCGGCTGGGACCGCCGGGAGCGCTGCCGGTAAAGCCTGGCGGCTCGATCAGCGCTTCCAGGTCCCCAGTCAGCTGCTCGCGCTCTCTTGCCGGAATCGCGGACGTGAACCCGACATGGTTCAGCAAACCCGCACCGTCGTAGAGTCCCAGCAGGAGCGACCCGACAACGTCTTGCTTCTCGGCGTAGCGAAATCCGCCGACCACGCAGTCCGCCGTTCGCTCGGGCTTCACCTTTACCATCGCGCGCTCACCGGATTTGTATGGTTGGCCGACGCGCTTCGCGATGACTCCGTCCAGGGCGCCACCGCTCCGTTCAAGCCAGGCGAGCGCGGTCGCCCGGTCGGGAGTGACAGGCGACAGCTTGAGCTGGGGCGCAGTGATCGAGGTGTGGAATTTCTCGAGCGCCGCGCGCCGCTCCGATAACGGCTTGTCCGTATAATCGTCGCCGGCAAGCGACAGAACGTCGAATAGCATCAGTTCGGCAGGGCTATCCGCGGCAAGCTTGCGAACCCGGCTTTCAGCTGGGTGAAGCCGGAGCTGGAGCGCGTCGAACGACAGCACGTCGCCGACGGAGATGATAAGTTCTCCGTCGAGGAGGAAGCGGTCGTGCTTGAGGCCAGCGAGGACCTCGAGCATCTCGGGAAAGTAGCGGCCAAGCGGTTTCCCGCTCTTCGAGATCAGCTGCACGTCATCGCCGTCGCGCTTCGCGAGGCAGCGAAAGCCGTCCCACTTGGGCTCGTATTGCCATCCCTCGCCCGCCGGCAGCTCGGCCGCGAGCGCGGCTTCCATCGGCGCGGGCGTCTTGGCTGAACGGGCCATCCGTCGACAATCGATCGTCGGCTGCACTCGTTCCCATTGCGCAGGCGCAAACGGCTGTTACGCTGCCGGTCCGATCAGGAAGGATTGGCAAAATGGCATTGGACGTCAGCGCCGAGACTGCCCGTTACATTGATAGCCTGGGCCCGGCGGCCCTTCAAAAAGCGCACGATTACACCGTCGGCAAGGAATGGATGCTGCTTTGGGGACTTGTCGTCGCGGCGATCGTCACGTGGCTGATCGTCCGCTCTGGCGTGCTCGAGAGAATCCAGTCCAAGCTGCAACGCGGGGGGCTTGCGCTTCGAGGGTTCGTGATCGCCGCAATCTACCTGATCGTCGCCTCGATCCTGACCCTGCCGTGGACAATCTATGCCGATTGGTGGCGGGAAAAGAGCTACGGCCGAACCAGCCAGCCACTCAGCGACTTCCTCTTCCAGGGCGGGATCTCCATGCTGATCTCCGCACTTCTCGGCGGCATCTTCCTGATGCTGCTTTACCTGCTGATTCGGAAGGCGGGCCGCACTTGGTGGTTGTGGTCGGGCGCGCTAACGGCGATCGTCCTGGCCTTCGTGATGCTTTTGGCGCCGGTCCTCATCGAGCCCCTCTTCAACAAATATGAGCCGGTGCCGCCGGGCAAGGTCCGCGACGCGGTCGTCGAAATGGCGGGCCGCGCCGGCGTCCCGCCTGATCGCGTGTTCATGTACAACGGCTCACGGCAGTCGAACAATTTCACAGCCAATGCAGGCGGCGTCGGAAGCACGGCAAGAGTCGCCATCTCGGATGTCGCGCTGAAGGACGCGTCACTGGAGGAAGTGCGCGCCGTGACCGGCCACGAGATTGGCCATTATGTCCTGAAGCACAGCTGGTGGGGGATTCTCTTCTTTTCGGTGCTGGCGATCGTGCTCTTTTGGCTGGCGGATAAGCTCTATCCTCGGTTCGCGCGCGCGTTCGGCAGCGACGCAAGGATTGAGGAACCGCGCGGGGTGCCGGTGCTCGTCTTTACCGCCTCGCTCCTGGGGCTGCTTGCCCTGCCGTTGCTGAACACGTTCAGTCGAGCCCTGGAAACGCAGGCGGATCAATATTCCCTCGAGACGGAGAATCTACCGGACGCGCTTTCGAGCGCGCTCGTGAAGACCGCGGAATATCGATATCCGCGCCCCAACGGGCTCGAAGAGATCGTTTTCTACGACCATCCGTCGGTGGAGGCGCGGGTTCGCCGGGCGATGGAGTGGAAAGCAGCGCATCCGGCGAACGCGCCGGCGCCCTCGGGGCAATAAAAAGCCCCGCTGGGGGCGGGGCTGTTGGTGACGTTGAGGGCGAGCTCCCGCCTTGGCCGGGGCAACAAAAAGCCCGCTCGAAAGTGGGCTGTTTGTTGGTTGCGGGGGCAGGATTTGAACCTGCGACCTTCAGGTTATGAGCCTGACGAGCTACCGGACTGCTCCACCCCGCGGCACCGACCGAACCCAGACCCAGTCCGCATGAAGCGTGCCGGGTCTCCGGCTCAGCTATGAAACAAAAACGCCGCTGCGAGATAGGCTCGACAGCGGCATTTTCAACATCATGAATGGGTTCCGATCTTCTCGCCGTCAGCAAAGCCTGGCGACGACCTACTCTTCCACTGCTTAGGCAGTAGTACCATCGGCGCTGTCCGGTTTCACGGCCGAGTTCGGGATGGGATCGGGTGGGTCACGGACGCTATGGTCACCA
>Ga0070662_100000703_pt1 | contig 20510 bp, 10 predicted proteins | sample KBSC53metaG_FD_65648 | JGI IMG/M metagenome (GOLD analysis project Ga0070662, IMG submission 65648) | Corn rhizosphere microbial communities from Kellogg Biological Station, Michigan, USA - KBS C5-3 metaG | ecosystem: Host-associated > Plants > Roots > Rhizosphere > Soil ...
TACCCGAAGACTTAAATGAATAGCCATCGCTGTTAAGAACAACCGAGATCCAATGAGAATTTGCGCGTAGCTTTTTGTCTTTGACATAAAAAAATAAGGTTGTAATAACGAAACTGACATTTTATTTTTCCTTGCCTTGCAAGTGGAACAAGAAAGACTATATAGTGATTTTGATTCTATAAACAATCAAAGGATTTCGCATGCTTTCCATGGAATGCCGGAATTCCCCTTGCTTAGTTTTCGCTCCGCTCGTGCGTGGCACTCCTTGCTTGCGGAGCGGCATATCGGAAAAAGAAGGATTTACTTTCTATACGGGCCCGTCCCCTCTTACCCCTAACTAACGATTATGCTGCTCTCGCCTTTTTGTAATCTTCTCTTTCCAAAATTCACTACTAATTTTGACTACCTCCTTAGTCACCCTATCCACTCTCGTCCTGTTTTCGGGTTCCCTTTCAGGGGATGAGGATATTTCGATGATTTCTCCCTCCGTAGGTGGAAAACGCGTGGGTGAGTAGAGTCTGTGCTTTGCTTTGGGGGGCACCGGCAAGAAGCTTCTCGGCCACCCTACTCTGACTTGATTAGCTACTTACTAGTAACTAGGATCGTTCAAACAGTCAGTCAGCAATGCGTACTTCTTTCCTAGTTGAGTGGATCTGCGTAGCAGAGCCCAATCTTCTACCACAAGCTCTGACCTGACTTGTTGTACTTGATTCACCCACGTAAATAGACAAGGGCTTTCATCCCATAAAAGAGAAGTGAGTCCGCATGTCGGCAAATGATTTGGAATTGGAACTGGCCACAGAGGAAACCGAAGCCCTAACTCCCCATTCTTTCTATCTTACATCGCCATCGAGCCCTGGCTGTAGAGTCACAGGTTTCTAATCGCAATGGATTTCTGTTTTCTTTGGCTTTTCCATTCGCTTCGTTCAACCGATAGATAGCTCGGCTTCTATTAGCTGAGAATGGTTTTGTCAAGGAAAGGTTTCGCTATACAACAACAATGAACTCACTTCTGATCAAATTGGGTGAATCGGTAATCTTTCTCTGTCTTGTGAGAGAGAGTCACTTGCTGTATTGAGAGCGGGTGGGTGACATGCATTAAGCGAAATCAGTTGTTATGTTTTTGATCTTCTTTGCGCGAGAAGACCCTTGACTGAGGAGACGTGTTTGGCTTGGATGATACCGCTATGCTCCTATTCACTTTCAGAGACCGCTCTGAGTTTGCCGCAGGCAACCCTTTCACTAAGAAAATTTTCGCCATTAACGAAATGCCACTATTCCACAATGCTTCTTTGATTTATGTGTAGGAGCGGTAGTAGTGAAGAAAATGGAGGGAGAAGAAAGAAAGCGATGTGACACGAGAATAGATCACATCCGACAGCCAGCCATGCCATTAGATAGATCCGCTCTGAGTCTTCTGCAGGATGAGATCCGCTTGGTCTTGTGATAGGGGCTTGAGGAGGAAGAAGAGGGGATTTCTGAAAAAAAGAATGAATCTCCTTATTTATAGGGAACAGGACGTGTGACTTCCTCAAACGAAACGAATGTGGCTTTCGTGATAAGGCAAATCCTTCGTTCGGTACAATCAACATATTGAATCTACGCTCGCTCGGCTCGGTGCTGAATGAACTCCTTCATTGATTCCGGGCTGCTCGTAGGGGGACTGTGAAAGCAAGCGTAGGAGATCAAAATGTGAGTCCGATGGGTAAAAAAGGGAAGCAGGAAAGGGTTCTGATGTGAATTCTTCTTGTTTGTATATCTATCTGCTTGAAAACCTAAAAATTCTTCCCTTATCACACTACACTTTCTCTTCCTTATTCCATTTCACTGAGCTAAGCAACACTTTTTCACGTATTCACCTTAGATAAATTGGTCATATTGATCTGTCGTCTTGTTCTCGATAGGAACTTGCTGCTGTCTTGGTTGGTTTGAGAGCAGGCACTGTCTATATATCCAAAACCGGAGGAGGGATCACAGACGATCGGAGATTTTGGATTGAGATGGATGGTTGTGCTTGAAGTTACGAGTCGGGTAATGCTAAGTTGAATCGGCTGATCCGTTTCATCCTCTTTCGGCAAAGGAAGTTGGACTTTAGTTAGCTAAAAAAACTGTACCAGCAGCCTGTCTGTGCCCTTTGAGTCTATAGCCGCCAAATCTAAACCTCGTACGGCTTCTTTTTTCAATGATCGGTGACAATGAATGCTACGAATGTTCGCTTCCACTAATGTCGTCTAAGAATTGTGAGGTGCCCATAGCTTCCCGGACCCGGAAGAAGAAGAGTCATTGTCGTTTCCTGACCGATATGGATGCACCCCTCGCCTCGGGAAATACCACCAGTAGAGTCTGCGGAAGGTGTCGTTCAGGAGAGATGCTGGGCTCTAGATATGCGAGTGAGATACCCGCCCTCGGTCATGACCTGGGTTGAAGAAGGAATCTATGTTCTTGGAAGCAAAGAAAGAACTCCGGTATTCCGGCCTTAGATTTTTGCTCTGTAGGGGCTACCCTATGGGCTGTTATCTCAAGGTCCTGGTTAGGCTCTTCTTGTTGTCTCTTAGAGGCTAAAAAGAATTGTCTCTTGTGGGAGTGCCCAATAAGGATGAAGAGACCTGGTTACTTGAAGGTACCTTTATAAATGAATAGTGAAAAGGTTACCTAGCCTATGATCCTCCATATCCTCCAGAGATTGACTACGAGCCACGGGATACATATTGCCCAAATTGAACCTAAAAGATGGACCAAAAGAGCATTTGGCGAGGTTCATCGCTCAGCGTGGAGATACTTCTGGAAACTAAAACTTGTTATTTAGGTTTAACCCTCGTCGCTTACCCACATAGCTTTCTCTTGGTATACCTACCTCTGTGCCTCCTAATTCCGTGAAGTCCTGGGAGCATATGTGCGATTTATTCAGGCGGATTCCGACCTTCCAAAGAAAGAAGTCAGTCACTACTGACGACTTGAGGAAATGCATCCAGGAACCGACAGAGAAAGCCCAGGAGTTCATTGCTCGATTCAGACTCTTGGCGATGCAATGTTCGGAGCCTATTCCCAAAAAACAAGTCTCTATTTGATTGCATTATGAATTTCGAATTCCTCTTGCTCCTGTCGGGATAACGACATTTGCGCAGTTAATAGAACGAGCTTCAGAATTTATGGATATTGGAGAAAGAGGTGAAAGCTATCTCATTCCGCTCAAACTAAGTCGTGACAGACGTTTCAAAAAAGTTTGTACCACAACCACAGTAGATGAAGAATAAGGGCAAAGAACATAAAGAGCAAAAGAAGTACAATTTCTATCTCGTTCACACTGAAAAGTTGTTTGAAGTTCTTATGTCCTTTGGAGCTCTCGAGTTGCCTGACTCCGATTAAAAACCTTTTCCAGGTGCTGAAAACAATTCCTGCTACTGTCAGTGTCACAGGAGGATGGGTCACGGCACAGGCTATTGTGGAACACTGCTTGATATTATTCAAGATTAGATTGCTAATTAAGAATTAGACTAGTCCCCAGAAGGGTAAAAAAAAAAGATCCATTGCCGAATCTGAAAGAGTACAGTCCAGAGACGGGCAAAGCTGTCCAATTGAATGAAGCATAGTGCATCTTTCATTAAGTGAGATTCCAATTCCATCTGTTACGGCTAGGAAGCGGATGAGTGGCCGTATTCGACCACCTCTTTATCTTATCTTACGGCTAGTTCCTTTAGATTCGGGAAAGTTTTCCATTAGATTAGGGGAAGGGAGAGAAATTGTTTGTTTATCTTCCCTTTTTTTTAACCATTCTTCTTCTCGATAGCCAGATAGCATAAGAATATTGTTACTAAGAAAGCAGCAAATCCCTTCTTTCTACGAAGAAGCTAAATAGACTTAAAAAAAAATTACCTTGCAACAGAAGTTTTTTTTAGTAGTCCACTTTGACTGATAGATCCCAGATCTTCAATTACCAGCCCCACCCTATTTTGGTAAAATAAGATATGCGTAGCGCTTCATATGAACATGCCTCTATCAATTGAGAGGCTCTAACTGAGCTCTTGAATGCTCTTAGGCTACCGTAACGAGAAGAATGAATTCCGACGCGAGCATTCCATCTTACAGTAATCCCTTCCTTTTTCCCTATTGATTGATTATCCGATTTGAACCAACAATTCATCCTTATGGGGATGCTACTTTCCGTGTCGTGCCACCACTTGTCCTTGTACGCGGTAAAATATATAGTATAGTATGCTTTCTATGAAAGCTCGTAAGATCCGCTGACAAAACAGAAAACCAATTCACTCGCTCAGTCTCTTTGACTAAATGGTTAAAGCACTTAACCGGCTTACCTTTTTCAGCCGTACCGTGGGTCAAACTCTGTATGTAGATAGAGCCCCTATGCTCCTAATGTAGAGCTGGAACTACAACAAACAGTTACCGTGGAATCCGCGATCACACATGAGTTACAGTTGTTTTTCCGGTGAAGCTAGTACTTTACTTGAGTATACCATACTTTTTGTGTTGGAAACACCATTGTCACACGGGTCTAATAAGAATATTGACTGGCAGGTGAGCTAAAAGCCAACACCTGAGTCAGTCAGTCTTCCACTTCAGTTGCTGGTTGGGTAGGTCAAACCGCGAGTACGAGATAACTCAGAGGCACTGTAATACCTATCGATGTTGGTTGTCAGTCTTCGGCATTGATTTTCCTTGAGCGGAGGAAATGGTGCTTTGTCGATCCGATTTCTCACTTCTTCTCTTACGAGATTTCTAGTTTCATGAAAAGAGCGCTCTTTCTATCAACGCAGGGCTCAGACCTTTTTACAGCAGTTGAATGGGTTTAGCTTAGAATTGAATCATGCCCCCGCAAGATTGGCTGGCCATTGAGGACTTGTTCCGATGAGTTTAAAAGTGCCGGCGAGGCACGGGCTTAGTAAGTGAATCGGCAAGTTGGTCAGAAGTATGAACATGAGAAATACGCAATTTACCAGTAGCAACTTGATCTCGAACGAAATGGAAGTCAATGGCAATGCGCTTCATACGAGAATGGAACACGGGGTTGGCGCAAACATAAGTGGCACTTACATTGTCACAATAGATGACTGGAGTGGGTGAGATTGGAACTTTCAGCTCTTGAAGAAGATTCATGATCCAATTGACTTCAGCGGCAGTGGAGGCAATGGCCCGATATTCGGCTTCGGTGGAGGATCGAGCAACTGTCTTTTGCTTTTTATAACTCCAAGAGATAGGATTGGCTCCAAGGAAAACAACATAAGCTGAAGTGGAAGTTCGATCATTAGGATCACCGGCCCAATCGGCATCTGCAAATGCGTGAAGAGTGCGAGGAGAATTCTTACGGAGCAAGAGACCTTAGTCAAGAGTGCCAACTAGATATCGGAGGAGGCGTTTTACAGCACACCAATGAAGTGTGGATGGGCAATGCATGAACTGAGAGAGCTTGTTGATGGCAAAGGAGACGTCAGGACGAGTCAAAGAGAGATATTGTAAGGACCCAAGAGCTTGACGGTATAATTTTGGATCAGCCGGTGGCGAGCCATCTGATAATTTAAGCACTTCAGTAGTAGCAATAGGCGTTGAGACAGCCTTGGCATCAGCCATGTTAAGTCGATGCAAGAGGTCACTGATATACTTCCTTTGAGATAAGAACAAGCCATTAGCAGTGTAGTGAGCTTCAACTCCAAGGAAATAAGAAAGCTGGCTTTATAGAGAATCGTTTGGCAAGAGTAGAGATAAAAGCATTCACTTCAGCTGCTGCGGATCCAGTGATGATTATATCATCAACATAAACTAGTATATAAATAACCTAACCTAAAATGGGGAGTTAAGTATAAACAATGAGGAATGTGAGGAATCCTTCATATACTAAAAAGGTACGAAGCTCGTTATACCAAGCACGAGTGCCGAAGGCCATAAATAGGCTTATGCAACTTGCAAACATAATCAGGAGTCAAAAAGTCTGAAAACCCAGGTGGTTGTTCCATGAATACTTCATCAGTTAAAGAACCCTGCAAGAACGCGTTATTTACATCGAGTTGGCGAATAGGCCAACTATTAGTCACAGCAAGAGTAAGCAATTTACCTAGATGCCATTGACTTATTAATATTAATAAAAAAACAACATATGTTGAATCTGACTCGATCCAGAGGTATTTCCAGCCCTTGGAGTGTGCTATAGCGATAGCCGTCCCCAACCCACTCTGCCTGATATGCGAATCCGCTGCCCAACGAAAGCGCAAAGCATCCATGTACACTCTGCAGTTTCGAAAGATTCCTCCGGTCCTGGCTGACCTCTCGAGCATCCATCTGTATTAACTTGAATCCATCCAGGAGGTGGAGGTTGCCATAGAATAGAGTGGATCACCGGAGCTTTGCGTGGTTTCCCTTTAAGCCCCAACGCCCGAAGTCTAAGCAGATCAGTCTGCGAAAGTGTGCTTCGAGCCCAGTTGAGCTTTCCAAGTTCTCACGTGCGGATGGGAGGCGCGAATGCTATTTGCCAACTGGTGACCCTGCCCGAGCAGTTCAGAAAGTTCCTCTTCCGTCTTCTCACGAGCAGACAAAACTTGGGTCAACTTCTGGATAAACTTCACTTTGCTTTTCAATTCTCTCGCTGGAAGAACCCACTATATGACAGGCAACTGCCACTGGACTAACATCGGAACCGAAGACCCAGGCAAGAATCTTCTCTGTAAGAGACCTTAAGAGGTTCTCTGTTCGCACATCCGTTTTCTTGCTCCTCGGCTAAGGGCCTTCGTCTATTCTTGGCAAGCCTTCTTGTCTGTTCTAGTTGTTACAGGCTCCCCGCTCCATCAAACAGTCCGGTGGCAAGGTCGGAAACATGATTCCTCTTTTTTTTCAAAGAAAAGGTTGTCGATTGGTCCATATTCAAATAAGGCAACAAGAGCTTCTATCGGTTCTACTTGATTCTTCCTCTCAACCAGTTCACTTCTCCTTTCCAGCTCGCTATCCTAGTTCTGGCTTTGGAAAAGCATATGTTGGTTGCCTAGTGATGGTGGTTACCTTTGCCAATAGCTCCCATCTTCTTGTGCGTAACCGAAGTCGCGATCAGAAAGGTATCTTTCCGGACACAGAGGGACCAATCTTATCCCTTACTTAACTTGCTGCTGCTAGCTCACATCCTCTAACCTATCCAGCTTTACCAGTGAGAAAAGCTACTACTACAAAATATGGTCCTGCCCTGCGGGGCTAGTTCTTGTTTTCGCTAATCAGCATCCGGGGCCTCAGCTCCGCTCCGATTCGACCTGCTTCCTGGAAATCCCCAATGCACCAATGTACCATTGGCAGATCCTTCTTTCTTTTAAATATCATATATGATCGAAACTAAACCGATATGACTTTCTCCGGAGCATCGCAATCCGAGTTCCTGGTGTACCACCCTTGCTCTCCGAGGCATATGACTTTTCCAGCTAATCCGTTAATCCTATGACCGGAGGGCTGCCTTGCCTTATCGATTATCCCCGTTCGAAGTCGGCTTTGCTTCTGCTTGTTTTAGCTTATACCCCTGATCCGTATATCTGCCTTGGCCCCGCTTTGCATTCATAAATGTCACTATTCGTCGAGTGCTTCCTTACCTGTTTATCACCAGCTCCCATTGCCAACTCTAAATTACATGAATTTCACTAGTCCGCCAATCCAATTAGGATTGTCCTCCCGTCGGTTGCATCGCTCCTGCTCGCAGTAGTCGTTTCTTTGCCGGTGAATCAATTTCATTTCTTCTAAACAGAATAAGGCCGGCATCCTGCTCTCGACTATCCCTACCTTGGTTGGTAAAGTTACTACTCAAAGGATGGCTTTTCTTTCCTACCTACTATTGTATTTGATTCACTTCTTTTCAAATACGAGGGTGAGGGATATTCCTCGACCGGTTCCAATACGAGGATTGTTCCTTCTTTACTAAACTAAACAGTACCTGCATTGCATCCTGTTAGGAAGAAATGGAAAGATATTTCCATTTCTCAAGTCTTCCACGAGCTCTCTCTCTTTCGTAAACCGCCTCTTAAGGTCGAAGATATAAAAATCATACTAAATATAGTAGACAGAACCAACCATTAGCCCTGTCTCTTGCTGTGATTCCATTCCGCCAAGTTAGCTCGAAAGCAAGTAAAGAATTAGCTCAAGTAAACAGAAACAGAAAGAATCAAAAGAAAAAGAGCAGCAAAGCTGGAATGAACCTTGTCTAATAGTATACCTTCTTCGATCTCACGACCCAGGTAGCAGTAGGCAAGTAGTGAATCATACCCCATTCTCTAACTAGAACTCCGGGTGAGCTTTTCAGGGCTATGACGAGGTGCGAAGCAAGGGAAAGCGGTCTTCTTTCCTTTCATGGACCTTTATGAATCGATAATATGAGGAAACGGATGCTCCAAAGAGACAGAGTGGCAAAAAAGTAAAGGTAGAAGGGGCAGTCGTCGCTGAGCACCTTTCTTTCCATTTTTCTAAGAAAGGGGTGGACATCTTCAAGGCGATTCCCGTGGGGCCTGGTCGCACAAAGGATGGTAATTGCACAATGGCCCAAGTCTACCCAATTAAGAAAGGGAGCCAGGAATTGTGGATAAAAAATAAGAAAAGAGAAGTGTTTAGCCGTACCAAGCAGGCACTTCTGCCGCCGACTCCCGCCAGGTTGGTTGGCTACCTGTCCATTCGGGGGTGGGTATATAGGGTGCCCAAGGACTCCGGTCTAAGGGCGGCCTTCTTCGTTTCCCGAGTCAAAGACTGGAATTCCTGGATGGAGAATCTGCCTCAATACAACGTGAGCTACTATGCCCAATGGGGACTTCCCCTGCTCTATCAAAGAGGTTTTCCACTAGCACACGACCAACTATCTTTTCAGACTGTATCGCCGTTTATCTTCCTCCGGCCACGAAAGGGATTTTTGCTTTTGGTGAAAAGAGTATTCCTTGGAAGCAGTATCGTAACTGCTCTATTGCGACGACAGAGAAGAGAGGTATTTTGGTGTCCCCACGACTTATATACGTTACGAATTAAGTAGTTGCATCGAAACTCCTTTTCCTTCCTCCTTCAAAAGAAATGCATCCTTAAGCTCTTTCAACGTTAGAACTATAAGATAAGGCTTTGACTATTTGAATTCGACATCAGTAAGTTGGACCAACCTTGAGGAAAGAGAGTAGCTTAAAGGAAAGGATGGAAATATTAACGTATCAATGGATGGAAACAGATACAACCTTCAAGCCAAGCAAAGAAAAACAAGCAGTTAGCCGTATCTGGAATGGTGTCCACTTACAAAGAAAGAGATCTAGATCTGGAAATATTCTCATCTCACAACTCCTTAAAGGATACCCCCGACCCTGATATGGAGATAGTAGTAGCACACACAGTCGAGTTCTCTTTTCCTTTCGAGTAAGCAGCACCGAGCCATACCTAAGCTAAGATATGAGAGGCTAGATGACCTTGGTTCTTACCTCAACTGGGAGAATATGATATCTTCTGATTCTGGCATCCGAGTAGAGTAGTAAAGTCCTATACCGCAAGACCTGGGCAGCATATAACCATAGCTTTCCAATCCTGCTTCCTAGCTTGAGGAGAGGATGTTTTCTACGATATATTTCTTCCCTTGCCCCGTGCAGATATGGAAGCCAAAAATGGTATATCCTTGGCGGTTTATTTCTCACTTTGTAGTGGTAACGGGTTCATTCTTCGCGGAGATGAGCAGAAGAGATTCTCCGTTGAGACAAAGTTCTTTATTTCTGGCCCTCCGCTGGCGGTGAATCAAGGATCTATCCAGGATAGAGCTGCATTTTCTTCCAAAAACACAAGCGCAGCACTCTCCTAATCCTAATTTCTAACTAAAACTACTTCTTCCTTTCCTTCTTCAAAAGATAGGAGAAATGACAAGCTAAGAGAAGTATTGGTACAAGTATCGGTAATGCTAGCCTGTAGTGGGATTGCTTCCTTCGAATAAGAATAAGGGATGCGGTATCAACTCTAATGACTCCTATCTTTTGAAAACCAACTAACTCCCAAATTCCTGTTCCTCTTCATTCTCGTAAAAGAGAGGATGGATTGAGATAAAGTCTATCTCATATAGCTGTCAAAGTAGTACTTGCTATTTTAGCTTGGGAAAGTGGATTTCTTTTTGAAAAATGTTTGTGCTGGAAAATGACTCAAGCCTATTTTCCACAGGGAGAAGAGAAGAAAAAGTCTATCTCCCCTAGTGGGAAAACCACGGAACCCTATTTTCGCTTGGGCGGCAGGCTCGATTGACAAAAAAGTGTATCTCACCTAGTGGCAAAAGTAGTACTTTTGACCTATCAACTCAGCAACTTCCCTGACTTGACTGGAATTTACGTAGATGAGCGATGCGTTTTAGTAAGATCTTCTGAGATGAGAATCGACTGCTTTCCTGATGAAGTGAGGGTATAGGGAAGTATATGCACAGCACACATACAGAGATCCCTGAAACCAAGTAGATGACAACAAAAAGAAGTCCCTGAAAGCAAGGAAGACTTAACCTACATGGCCAACAACACTTCCTCCTGAATAAATGTCAGCTCTAACTTCTTCTGAGGGGAGCAAGTGAAAAAGCGCAAGTACAGATTCGTAGGTTCAGCTTTAAGCAAAGTGCTCTCATTTATGTGTTTTGCATTGTGAAATGAGTCCTACTTCCCGTTCCTAATTCCTCTTTTAGAAGAGATGTAGCTTGCCTTTAGTGGCTGGTTCCATCATTTTGGGGCAGCATAAGATTTTAAAGATGGACTCCCTTTTTTTCTCGAAGGTTGATTCCTTGCGGAGAACGATAATAGCCTGCCTCACTCAGAAATGGATGGCATACATATAAAGGTGAAGCTTCCTCCGAAAAGAGTTCTTATCGTGGGTGCGGGTCTGTGTTCCCATGGTTGCTTGGTTGAAATAGTCTCTTTGCTTTTCAGCCGGTTCTCATCTAGCCAGTTCGTTATTCATTTCTATATGATCAATGGAGAAGGTCGGTATCCTTCTTCCTAGCTTGATTGGTCGCCCTGATTTGATTTCGGTAAGGGAGGCAAGGGAAAGGTTTCTTCCGGGCGGCTTACCACTTGATTGATCCATATGTTCCAGGAACTTCGGCTTGGCCGGAGGATCAGATTTCTTTTGAAAAAACTGAGTCTCAATGGGAAAATCGTCCATTATCGCTTTTTCCCTCGTACGAGTCAATTTCAAATGAAAAACTTGATGCTCACTATACGGCAAATGTTCATTCTCGCTTTTTCCCTCTAGAGAGTCGATTGACAATTCAAATTCTTTATCTCGCTATACGGCGAAAGTCCATTTTTTTGGCATGAAATCATCCCATTTCGCTAATAAAAAAGGCTTGAGGACGAAAATCCCGGGATTCCATACTTGATTCTTTTCTTCAGACTCTCGTACGAGGGAAAATCTGGTTGATAGCGAAAATCACGGGAAAACGGACTAGGCGGAGGTGGGAACTCTACTTTACTTTAATGGGAACTCATTATAGGAAGGATTGGTAGGAAGCAAGTCCATATTGGTACCAGTCTTGTTGCGATGAATGGGATCAGGATCAGTCAAGAGAGAGTTCTCTTCTAGCGAGTGCCGGTAGTGAGAAGCCAGCTCTATCTCAGAAGTGAGCTCCGTAGACACCCGGGGAATTCTATTTTTGTTGTGATAGTGGGAATAGGCCCTGATCAAATAAATACATATATAGGGGCAGGCCCGAGTCGATCAATGAGGATCAGTAGCGTGTCCATAATCCAAGAATTTTTCTGTGCCAGCTTAGCTTAGAACCCGCATAAAGATGAGCCTTAACAGTGTGCTTGCTATTGAATATGGAAATGAAATGAACAGTCTCGAGTGTGGGTCGTGAACGAACCCTGTAACGTATCCAATCCAATGACAAAAAAAGAATAAATGGGTCTGTGACTACTTGACTTTGTTTCACTTCCAGTTTTGAATGGAATCGATGCCATCCTGTCCTTTCAATGCTATGAGGCTGATGGTGGGACGAGCACTAGCAAATGGAGATTTCTCGGGCCAATCCAAGAACTGCTTGCTGACTTTGAGTTTCCGATGAGCAACTCACTCCTATAAAGAGTTCCCAATTTCCATACTTAACTTAACTTAACTTAACTTATATAGGCGATAGCGCACCGAGCGCGGATCTATCTTAGGTAGAGGAATATGAAAGTCCGGAATATGAATCATGCCACTGTCTGTCTACGTCTACTAGACCCGCACCTACTATTCTTGAGTCAAGAGAAACCTTAGAACGGCACTCCAGAAAGAGAGATACTAATAGTAAATATCCAGATCCAGATCTACTTCCGAGCGAGCAAATAGTCACCATAAGGTTCCAATAGAAGAGATGGCTGATTTCTTGCATACCATAGTAGATAGCCCGGCACCCCAAAAGAAGGACAGTGGGATTTGGTAAGAACCATTAGATGGCAGTAGGAGTCTTCCACAATCTTCAAGATCAGCTAGGCGGCAAGCAAGGAAACTCTATTCGAAATTAGATACCCCGCCTTTCAAGCAAGAAGACTAACCCCTCAACCTATGCAGAGGAAACTGTCTTGAAAGCAGACTGGCCACCCGAAGTAAGAAACCCCTTGTTTTTGGATGATAGGAGATTTTCCGTTGATAGCCAGGGAGAAGAGAAGATCCATTTCCATATGTCATTGCGAGTCCACTATGAGAACTAAGATCGGGAACTACCACTCAAGGTGAGCCCTTAGAAAGCCAGATTTGTGGAGAACGCGAACATGCGCGGGAGACTGAACACACCGTTTATCTCTCTGGCACACCTTTCAATGAATTCCGTGCTACCTTACCGTCTCTAGTACGAGATTCTGGAGCACATCATTCTTTCATGCTAGCCCAGCGGCTATGCTCAACTTGATATCATTTGATACCGTCACTCCTACTTGCTGGAAATACTTGTTCTTGAGTTGGGTCGACACCTATCTTTCTTTTTTCATGAAATAGCTCAGTCCATGGAAGTGAGTTCTGGCATGATTGCTAGCACGAATGCTTTAGGGATAAAAGCGCTCTAAGCTCTACTTGATAGTCTGGGGTAAAGGCATAGAGATCACTAGAAGTAAGTTCCGGGCCAACCCTAAATAGTTCTTCTATCTGCTTCGAGAAGAGGAGATGCTTTCATAATCAGAATTAGTAAGGGAAAATCTGGTATTCATCCATGTACGAGATGAAGGAACGCAGCACACTTCCTTCTAGGTCGCGGGCCATAGGCCTTAAGAGAACTAAACTAGTCGAAATCATGAATAGCACAGGCACCCAGATATTTTTGGATTCCTCACAGTGACTCTTTTCTTTCTGGAATCATTAAATAGCTCTGGCAACCCGGGAAGGCCATCCCAACAAGTGGGAAAACGAACCTTGTAGGTGGGGTTTCATGGAAACAAAAGGATTCTAATCCGTTATGGAATATGCATCCTGTCCCGTATTGGAAGTAGAATGAAGTGAGTGGAAGGGTATCATTTCTGTTGGAACAGTATCTAATCCAATGAGGAACTACGCCATGTGACGAATAAAATAACTTTGGAGCTGAGCAAAGCTAAGGATGAATGCAATGCAATCCTGAATCCAATGAGGAACTACGCCATGTGACGAATAAAATAACTTTGGAGTGGAGCTATTGATTATTGAGGGGAGGTGAATTCCTTCTACCTATCTGAGGATTCGGCATAGACTTTTGATTGGACTGTACGAAGATCTGTCTTGTTTCGCGATGCGAGGAAGAAAGCTGCTCCGCTCTGAGAGGTAGAAGAATAATCCGTTCTCGAGTCAGGGAAGCACGGCATGGACAAGGAAGTCAAATCCCACGAACTTGGCACTGTATCTCTACCTATGTAGATTTATTTGGAATAGTTCGATAACCAAGGAGCACATACCCTTGTGGGTGAGATTGGAACTCATATCCTACCACCTCTCTACTCGTATTATTGGATTGGCCTGGGCCTAGAGCTGTAGAATCAGTAGTAGCCCGTGGGGAATCAGCGGTAAGCAGAACTTGATTTGAACGGGGCCCACTAGACTTACTTCTCTATTTCATGATTTCATGTTATAGCGCGGGCTTCCATCCCTTTTGGAAGAACCAACTGGGGACGGAACGTAAAGGCTCACTCATCTAGATCCGGCACATCACAATCCATGGCTAGGGCTAGATGATCACCGGCATCATCAACAATAACAGCATGACCCGGCTGGCATAGGGTTCGGCTTATCTGTCTTCTATCGCTCTACGAGAAGGCTCTATCGCTTCATCCTTTTCAGGATCTACCAATGGCAGTATTCGGTGATCTGGCCTGTCCTTTGAGAACAGTGACTGGAAGGATGTCCTACCGCTTAGGAGTCAAGTATCGGATATCTACTTGGATGAAATCCGGTCGGGTAGAAGCATTTCTTGTGATATCGGGAGAAGAGATGGGCTCATGCTTTACACTACTTCCCGAGGTCCACTAGAAAGGATCTTCTTACTAGAAAGGATCTTTACGACTGTTCCCATCAACACTTAGAAGAAAACGGAGAACTTTTTTGATCTCCAAGAACCGGCCCAGTAGCCCCCGAACTAAGGATCCATCCAATACTGCTTACTTCATATCTCCTAACCCAAATGGATTTTCGACTTCTGCATTTCAATGGGAATTTGGGCATCAACCGGATTTTACTTAAGAGATCGGGACAAAGAGTTCGAAAAATCGGAGTTTTAAGGATAGAAATCAGAAGTAAAAAGTTTTCCATGGCCCGGCTGAAAAGCGCTTTAGCACCCTTGACTCCGTGGAGATGCAACCTTTTTTCAAAACAATTGACCCTCCCAAGGTAGTTGGCTAGTCCTCCAGGCGCCAATAAAAGAAAAAACAGACCTACCAAGATCTGGAACTGCATATTCATAAAAAGCGTATCCCTGAAAAGAACATATATATCCGCGGGCACTCTACTTAGTTAGCTGAAAAGCGAATATGGGATTTTGCACCATAAGCAGATGCTGGTTTTTCAGATTGGAAATCTACTCTCCCAAGCTCCACTCGATCTTTTGCAACTCTTGGTCCCCTTAAAAGTTCTCGGGGGCGCTTAGGCCAGTCATAAAAAGAGTAAATAAATAAATATGTCCTGAAAAATGCCTTGAAAACTCTTCTCTCCTATCCAATGAGCTCTAAAAGGACAAGCCTTTTTCTATAGACGAATCGGGCCTAGAACTCACTTTTTATATCCTACGCTACATTCATTATCCCAAGAGGGGCTGGAATGGAACGACGGATAAAGCTTCTAAAAGCGGGCTTCTAGAGCATGTTCCATTATCCAGGTAAGAAAGAAAGACTGTTGCACTCGCTCTTTGAGCTGCCTGCGATCGACGAGGTTGATCGGGTGAAAATGAACCTCAACCTATAAAAGTGCCGGGACATTTCTCCAAATAGATATAAAATAAAATAATCTTTTAGTCCCTCAAAGTCAGAGGCCAGTCCCAAAACATTTCTTGCAGGACCACCTTTCTCCAGGTCTCTTTTTTATTGACTTTGGCACCCACACGTATAATGTGAGGAGAGGAATCCAAATTCGATGCATAGCTGTCCCTCTCTTCCCCGAATTCCTCTGGCAGGATCCCTTACTGGAAGGGGGGTAAAGTATCTACGCTCTAGTCGTATGTATCCTGAGAAGGGAGTGACCTAAAACGGAGGAATGCTTGTTCGTCTCATTCGGATATGTATGGCCGGGGTCTGGTAGCTCCCTATGACTATTCCTATTGGGATGGCAATCTCATCTCGAATCACATATCGTGTGTTCGATGTTCCTTTCGTTCGCATATCTTTGAATCGAATCAGCTTCTGCGGGCGGGGGATAACCGAAATAGAAGTGCTGCCGGGGTGATTGACCATTAGGATCCAGTCCTGTTCCTTAGTTTGGTTTTTCCTACCAAGGATCCAATCCAGCTATGCTATAAAGTTATGTTAGTGGCAGATATGGATAGAGTATGGATAGAGAAAGTAGCAGCTCGCTTTCTTTCGAAGACGGGGTTGAGAAGAAGGTAAGGCAGCTTCTTCGATCCAAATCTTATGAACAGATTCATTCATTTCAAATTAAGAATCATACGCAACCTCAAAGAAAGATAGCCCTCCTCTTTACGAGCTTAGTAACGGTAAGTCCGTTCCGTTAATGGATGGGCACGAGCGAGGGGCGGTGATTGGAATAGTGACTCATTGGCTATCAGATAAGTGAAGCCACCCAAAGCTATTCTATTATCATAAATAGAGGTAAGAGCTCCTCAGTTTCGTATATAGCCCCCTCCGATCCATGGTGGATTGTCTTGCTTTTCATCAAATAAGACCTAGCAGCTTACTTAAAGAAATGAAATTCTCGCTGGGCAAAGCTTTTTCTATTTATATAGGCAGCTCCATTCCTTGAAAGCCAGTCAATACTAGAGTAGAGCTCAGAAATCCTTCCTGGGCAGCCTGGTTCCAGCTCCCTTCATTCCTCTGTGAGAATAGTTCACGTATAATACTTTAGAGCGAGTAACTAGTCTTTCTATTCGCCTTTCTATTCTAGTAATTCTACGTTCCTCATTCTATATACGATACGTTCCTCATTCTAAAGCTAAAGTAGTGACTCTAACTAGAATATAAAGACTTCACCTTCAACCCAAGCCAAGCTATGAAATAGGGATCATGGAAATCGGGCACACCCGAGTAAATCTAGACTAGATGATCTTGCGAGGCGATGCCAGACCCAGAGTATAATGTCTCCGGGACTAGACTGGCTAGAAGGCAGTGCTTATTAATATCGGAGCTGAAGTGCGGATCAGTCGTGAGAAAATAAAATCCTTTGAATGGATCAGTGAGTGTAGGAAAGCCGGTTCCGCAGGATCACTTATGTTATGTGATTTCGTGGGAGATGCTTCTGAATCAAAAGATGCTGTAAAAGCTCAGAAACGAGGCTTCTCAAATTCTTTTTGGCATGCCCCCTCTACTTCTACCTGTACCGATTCATGGAGTTGACACTAATCCATTCTTTCTATATTTCTTTCATTCTCTTTGATTGGTCAACAAAGAACTTTGACTCGGGCTCTTCCCCTCCCTCTTGGAGGAATATAGCCATCCATCAAGCCTACCCCAACATAAACAGGAATCACCTGATAAGCTGAGTGATAAAGCTATCAATCTATCCTTTGACTGGCACTTTAGCAGAAAATCATGAAATAAACCTGGGCCCACTAAAAGTCCTTATTTAGGGAATCTTACTTACTTAAGAAAATAATCAACTGCCACCACCACATCATTAAGGCCTGCGCCTTCAAGCCCAGTGGAATTCTCGTTCGGATGCTATTCTCGCTCAAAGATCTCAAAATGTCGTATCGAATCGAAAGGAGAGCGTCAATTCTCTTATTTCAGCATCAATCTGAAAGAGTCTTAGTCCCATAAGGCCGAAACTTGGAATTGACTTGATAGATCTTCTGCTTGTCTCTCGAGAAACTTTGTATTGGTCTCCACCTCAGCCCAGTCTAACTCTGCTGATAGACTGTGTTTATATTCTTCTACGAGTAGCCTGCCCAGCAATGGAAACGTATGAGCGTTAGTTGGCAATGGAAATGGGTGCAATAAATCAGGTATCTAATCTGGCTAGAGAAAGGCTAACTTCAAAACTCAGGGCTTCTCATTGATAGCCATAGTAAGAGGTTTGTCCTGTTGGTGGTTGATTCAAAACTACTTCCTCTTGCACAACTATAATGGGAACTACTATAATGGAATGGGAGAGGAGAAAATACTCGAGGAGAGGAATATCAACTACGTAAGAAGCTTCCTCAATAAGAGTGGCTGTGCCAAGAGACCCTTGTTGGAATTGATCTACTGCCAAAGTGGAGTGGGAATATATAAGAAAGTCGAATGGATCTGTGGAACTCCCCCGAATAAAGGAATCAAAGAGTGACTCGCCAGACTGGCGATCAAAACAGAAATTATCCTCCGGTCATCCACTTTCCATCGAGGGAGAGTCGACTAGCTTAAAGAAAGGTGCCGGAAGAAAGAAAAAGATCCTAGTCTCCATTTCAGAGAGTATAAGCACAGGAAGAAGGTATCAGGAATGCTGGTTCGGCGGAATAGGGTGATTGGTAAGGCTTCATCCCTAAAGTTATTCAACACGTGGCTACTAAGATAATTGGATTCCTTTTTCTAAAGTTATGCTCGTAAAGCTGCAAAACTAGTAAACTTATCGACCTGTCATCCGTTCTTACCCGAGCTGAGTCTTGACTTCACTATCTGTGACTTAGCCCCACATTCTTGTGCCAAAGAAAGACAGAAGGAAAGAAACCTAGACTTGGAATCCCGGCGCCTTGACTTTATATGACAATTCTAGATGAACTGGGCTAGCTAACCAGACAAGAAGGAGGTCCCGGGCCTGGACCGGCACGATTCTAGTAATTATACGTTCCTCATTGGATCTCGTGGAGTGTACTCTTCCCTTTGTTTAAGAAGAAGTTGGTTTAAAGAGTAAGAAACACTTATAGACCATAAATACTCTTTCTCACATAAAGATCCAACTTTTCGGAGCGTAGCTTAAGGCCACACCTGTAGAGCCATGGCCCTCAATAATTCTATACGCAAACTTATCCTTGCGGAATGAGCCATTCTGGGCATCAACGAAAGAATCCATAATCATTGACGAAGAAGACAGCTGTTCAAGCAGTAACTGAGGTGTTGCATTGAAATAAAGTAGCATTGCGAGATACGAAGAAAGAAGCCGGAAGTCTATATGGAATACGCTCTTTAAGGTCGATTAAGGCTTGTGTGAATGTTGAACATCTGCTACCAATCAATCCCATTCCCATTCCCATTCGTATATGGTATATGACGCCTTCTTAATTGAAAGCATCTCCCGTCGAAACCGCTGAAGAATAGATAAGATAGGCCCGCTAGATTGGCACCCCCGTGGAGTAGGCTAGAGGCTCATCCGCGAACGTGGAATCAAGAGGGTTTTTTATGGATGTGACAAATATATCTCAAGCTGAGGCCGCTAAGGAAGTGCCAGCACAATCATGAACTGCGCCCGTCAGAGCTTCTTCTAGCAACCCAAGAACTCCGGCACGTCTGAGAACCCGTGTATTCCGCCGTGTATTCCGTGTTTTCTTCCTGCTTTCTGCTTTCTTGAGGAGAAAAGGGGCTCGTAGAATTAGATTCAAATAGAATATGAGTGAATATCTTTCGCTGCGCACCAGTTTACGAGCAAGCATCCTTCGTGGATCGGGAAAGGGAATTCGAAGAAATCGTATCTTTCATAAGTCCGATCTGCTCAAAAATAGAAATGAAATGGTGAACTTGCCTTAGAGAAAGAGGAATTCTTACTTCCAATCGGAATCGTTTTTAGGCAATACAGGGAACCGTCCCAAAGGGGCTAAAGTATGTGTGGGTCTCTCTCGTCGAGTAGACCTTTTCTCGCTCTCTTTTTCTTGCAAGAGTTGTACCAGCTTTGAGTGAGGGGTTGGATCAAATCAAGAAGCTCAGCATTGAGGGATCAAGTCTTGCTTGAATCGATTTTCTTTGACTGCCTGAGTGCATATCCTCACTCTGTCTCCAGCTTTTCCGAAGGATTGCTTATCCCATGCTTTGAGCGCTAGTTTGGTCTAAAACAGTTTCTTCTTTTTTCAGAAACATTGGATTTCCTGTGACCGGGAGCTTTCTTCACTACGGGGTGGGTTTCCACATGCTCAATTCATGGCTTTGGTCCAGAGCTGGCAGCCGGAATAAGACGAGGATTGGGGCATGATCACTGCAGCCCCGCGTAAGATATTCAGCACAGGAAAGGAAGCTTCATGCTTTTGGATCCACTCAGGATTCACTAAGGCTCGCTCTAGTCTGCCGACGATGCGTCTGGCCCCACCGGATGGATTGCTCCAATAGAGTAAGTGCCCCGAGGAACGAGATCGGTCAGGTTCGCATTCTGCAGACAGTCAAGAAATCCATGTTTCTGGCACCTTCTACCGGAGAAATAAGAGATTCTTGAATCGAAATCAATGAATCGGATTTTACCTTTGGGATGGGAAGTAGATTGCTGGAGCAAAAACTTCTAGAGTGAAATGAACAACTAACACCTAGGTTCTTTTACCTTACCTCCTAGGCTGCGCTGCGAAAAGCTTAGAGAATCAAGAATCATCCTCTGAGACTAGTTCTGTACACGCGCTAAAGTGGCGCTTGCTTCAAACTGGGTTGCCAGAGCTGGCACTTATCGATATAGAAACAAGAGCAGGGCTTGATATGATACAAACACAATCAACTTCCGCATTCGAGGGCAGAGGTATCGGCACTTGTGGAGTAAACCTGACTCCGTTCGTGTTAGGACATCCATCCTTCCACTCACAGCTATCAATCCGGTATTGGAAGCTAAAATCCTCTTCTCTTCCACTCCACATGTCGAGATTGCATTGCAGTAATAAGTTTGTCTATGAAGAGCTAATCTAATTGTATTAGTTTCTATAATGGATTTCTTATGTGGAATACTAATGGATAGGGCCTCGTTGCTAAGTGCTACAAGATCTAGTGCACTGGAACTCG
>Ga0070662_100000706_pt1 | contig 20481 bp, 16 predicted proteins | sample KBSC53metaG_FD_65648 | JGI IMG/M metagenome (GOLD analysis project Ga0070662, IMG submission 65648) | Corn rhizosphere microbial communities from Kellogg Biological Station, Michigan, USA - KBS C5-3 metaG | ecosystem: Host-associated > Plants > Roots > Rhizosphere > Soil ...
TCTCGCTCGACACCCAGCGCACGCTGGAGTCGGTGCTGGAAGCCTGGAGCTGCGACCGCAGCGGCGTGGCCTTCGACCGCACCAACGTCTCGCTGCGCCTGATGGCGGGCACCCATACCGCGCTCGATTCGCGTGCACAGGCGCGCCGCGTCGTCGCCCGGCTGCAGCAGTTTCGCCGCGCGGAGGTGGATTTCGCCGGCCTCAGCGACATCGGCCACGGCTTCGCCGACGAGCTGTTCCGCGTCTTCGCGCGCAACCACCCGGGGGTGGAGATCGTGCCGATGAACATGACGCCGCGCATCGCGGCGCTGGTGAACGCCGTCAACGCCGGCATGGCCTGACAGCCGCCGGGCGTCAGCCGACCCGGCAGACCTTCAGCATGTTGGTGCCGCCCGGGTAGCCCATCGGCTCGCCGCAGGTGATCGCGTAGGTGTCGCCCGGCTTCAGCACGCCACGATCCACGAGGATGCGCTCGGCAGCGGCCAGCGCCTGGTCGCGGTCCTGGTAGCCGTCCATCGCGATCGGCGTCACGTTACGGAACAGCGCCATCCGGCGCTCGCTGATCACCTGCGAGGTCAGGCCGTAGATCGGCACGTGCACGCGGTGGCGGCTCATCCACAGCGCCGTGGAGCCGGATTCGGTCAACGCGAGGATCGCCTTGCAGCCGAGGTGGTGGGCGGTGAACAGCGCGCCCATCGCGATCGACTGGTCGATGCGACCGAAGCGTTTGTTGGTGAAGTCGGCATCGAGCGACACATCCTCGGCGCGCTCGGCCTCCTCGGCGATGGCCGCCATCGCCTCGACCGTCTCGACCGGGTACTTGCCGGCCGCGGTTTCGGCGCTCAGCATCACGGCATCGGTGCCGTCGAGCACCGCATTGGCGACGTCGCTGACCTCGGCACGCGTGGGCACCGGGTTGACGATCATCGACTCCATCATCTGGGTGGCGGTGATGACGACCTTGTCCATCTCGCGCGCCATCCGGATCATGCGCTTCTGCAGTGCCGGCACCGCCGCGTTGCCGACCTCGACCGCGAGGTCGCCGCGCGCGACCATGATGCCGTCGCTGGCCTTCAGGATGCCGTCGAGCACCGGGATCGCCTCGCTGCGCTCGATCTTCGCGATCATGCCGGGCTTGTGGCGCCACGGCTCGCCGGCCACGTTGGCCAGCTGGCGCGCCATTTCCATGTCGGTGGCGTTCTTCGGGAAGCTCACCGCCAGGTATTCGCATTGGAAGCTCATCGCGGTCTTGATGTCTTCCATGTCCTTGGCGGTCAGCGCCGGGGCCGTGAGGCCGCCACCGGCCTTGTTGATGCCCTTGTTGTTGCTGAGCTCACCGCCGATCTTGACGGTGGTGTGCACCTCGTCGCCGCGCACGTACTCCACCGTGAGCACGATCAGGCCATCGTTCAGCAAGAGCGTGTCGCCCGGCTTCACGTCGCGCGGCAGCTCCTTGTAGTCGAGGCCGACGCGGCCGTTGTTGCCGGGGGTCTTCAGGCTGGCATCGAGGATGAAGGGCTGGCCGTTCTCGAGCAGGGTCTTGCCCTCTTCGAACTTGCCGACGCGGATCTTCGGACCCTGCAGGTCGGCCATGATGGCCACCGACTTGCCGACGCGCTGCGCCACTTCGCGCACGAGGTTGGCGCGGTCGATGTGGTCCTGCGCCTTGCCGTGGGAGAAATTGAGCCGGACCACGTCGACCCCCGCCCGGATCATCCGTTCCAGCACCTCCGGCGACGAGGAGGCAGGGCCGAGCGTGGCGACGATCTTGGTCTGGCGAGGCATGGGAACGGACTCCGGCTGAGAGGGCAACCTGCAATTATTGCGGCCGATCATGCCTCAATGGCGAACCGCGGTTACAAGAGGGGAACAACATGGCTCCCCTCCCCGGCCAGGCTCAGCGCTCGGCAGAAGCGTCGGCCACCGCGAGCGCCGTCATGTTGACCACGCGCCGCATCGTCGCCGACGGCGTCAGCACGTGTGCCGGCTGCGCCGCCCCGAGCAGGATCGGCCCGACGGTGACGCCATGGCCGCCGGTCATCTTCAGCACGTTGAAGAGGATGTTGGCCGCATCGAGGTTGGGCAGCACCAGCAGGTTGGCCTCGCCCTTCAGGCTGCTGTCGGGCAGGAAGCGGTCGCGCAATTCCTGCGACAGCGCCGCGTCGCCGTGCAGTTCGCCGTCGCACTCGATCTCCGGCGCCATGCCCTTGAAGAGCTGGGCCGCCGCGCGCATGCGCTTGGCCGACTCGCGCGTCGACGAGCCGAACATCGAGTGCGACAGGAAGGCCACCTTCGGCGGCAGGCCGAAGCGCTGCACTTCCTCGGCCGCCATCAGCGCGATGTGGGCCAGCGCCTCGGCGCTCGGCTGCTCGTTGACGAAGGTGTCGGTCAGGAACAGCGTGCGCGTGTCGAGCAGCAGCGCGTTCATCGCCGCCATCGCCTGCGCGCCGGGCTTCATGCCGATGACGTCGCGGATGTGCTCGAAGTGATGCTCGAAACGGCCGACCAGGCCGCACAGCATCGCGTCGGCGTCGCCGCGCTTGAGCAGCATCGTCGAGATCAGCGTGTTCGAGCGCCGCATCATCGCCTTGGCCATCTCGGGCGTCACACCCTCGCGGCCCATCAGCTTGTGATACGCCTCCCAGCATTCGCGGTAGCGCGGATCGTCCTCGGGGTTCACGACCTCGAAGTCCTGCCCCATGCGCAGGCGCAGGCCGGCGCGCTCGATGCGCATCTGCATCACCGCCGGGCGGCCGACGAGGATGGGCTTGGCCAGACCTTCGTCGAGCACCACCTGCACCGCGCGCAGCACCCGCTCGTCTTCGCCCTCGGCATAGACCACGCGCTTGGGCGCCGCCTTGGCCGCGGCGAACACCGGGCGCATCACCATGCCGGTCTGGTAGACGAAGCGCTCGAGCGACTGGCGGTAGGCCGCCAGGTCGGCGATCGGGCGCGTCGCGACGCCGCTCTCGGCCGCGGCCTTCGCTACCGCCGGCGCGATGCGCAGGATCAGGCGCGAATCGAAGGGCTTCGGGATGATGTATTCCGGGCCGAAGCTGAGCTCCTGGCCGGCATAGGCGGCGGCGACCTCGTCGCTGATGTCGGCCTTGGCCAGCGCCGCGATCTCGCGCACGCAGGCGAGCTTCATCTCCTCGGTGATGCGCGTGGCGCCGCAGTCGAGCGCACCGCGGAAGATGTACGGGAAGCACAGCACGTTGTTGACCTGGTTCGGATAGTCCGAACGGCCGGTCGCCATGATGCAGTCGGGTTTGGCCTGCTTGGCCAGCTCGGGCCGGATCTCCGGCTCGGGGTTGGCGAGCGCGAGGATGATCGGCTTGTCGCCCATGGTCGCGACCATCTCGGCCGACAGCACCCCAGCCGTCGAGCAGCCGAGGAACACGTCCGCGCCGTGCATCACGTCGGCCAGCGTGCGCGCCGGAGTCTTCTGGCAGTAGCGCTGCTTGGATTCGTCGAGCTTGCCCGCCTGGGCATCGGCCCGCTCATGCTGGATCACGCCCTTGGAGTCGACGACGAAGATGTTTTCGCGCCGCACGCCCAGGCCCACCATGATGTCGAGGCAGGCAATGGCGGCCGCGCCGGCGCCCGAGGCCACCAGCTTGATCTCGCCGATCGGCTTGCCCACCAGCTCCAGGCCGTTGAGCAACGCCGCGCCGGAGATGATGGCGGTGCCGTGCTGGTCGTCGTGGAAGACCGGGATCTTCATGCGCTCCTTGAGCGCCTTCTCGATGTAGAAGCACTCCGGCGCCTTGATGTCCTCGAGGTTCACGCCGCCGAGCGTGGGCTCGAGCGCCGCGATGATCTCGATCAGCTTGTCCGGGTCCTTCTCGGCCAGCTCGATGTCGAACACGTCGACGCCGGCGAACTTCTTGAACAGGCAGCCCTTGCCTTCCATCACCGGCTTGGCGGCGAGCGGGCCGATGTCGCCCAGGCCCAGCACCGCGGTGCCATTGGTGATCACACCCACCAGGTTGCCGCGCGAGGTGTACTCGGCGGCGGCGTTGGGGTCTTCCTCGATCGCGAGGCAGGGATAGGCGACGCCGGGCGAGTAGGCCAGCGACAGGTCGCGCTGGTTGGACAGCGGCTTGATCGGCTGGACCGAGATCTTGCCGCGCGCCGGCTTCTGGTGGTATTCGAACGCGGCATCGCGCAGCGCCTGTTCGGCCGGTGACAGCGGCTGGCCCATCGTGTCTTCCTCGCTAATTTCCAGGGGACAGCGAGGTTACAGCGGTTGGGCAGCGCTGCCGATGCGTAAACACCGCAGACCCATGCCGGTTAGGCATGGGGCTCTAGCGTGCGGGTTATCAGCCAGCCGCGCGCTTGCTGAGGATCTCGAAGGCCGGGAGCGTCTTGCCTTCCAGCACTTCGAGGAAGGCACCGCCGCCGGTGGAGATGTAACCCACCTGTTTCTCGATGCCGTACTTCGCGATCGCCGCCAGCGTGTCGCCGCCGCCCGCGATGCTGAAGGCGCTGGAGTCGGCGATCGCGCGGGCGACCGCTTCGGTGCCCTTGGCGAAAGCATCGAACTCGAACACGCCGACCGGGCCGTTCCAGACGATGGTGCCGGCCGCCTTGAGCTTCTCGGCCAGCTTGGCCGCCGTTTTCGGGCCGATGTCGAGGATCATGTCGTCGGCGGCCACGTCAGCGGCCGCCTTCACCGTGGCGGGTGCGTCGGCCTTGAACTCCTTGGCCACCACCACGTCTTCGGGGATCGGCACTTCGGCGCCGCGCGCCTTCATCGCCTCGATCACCGCCTTGGCGTCGTTCAGCAGGTCGGGCTCGGCGAGCGACTTGCCGATCGGCAGGCCGGCGGCCAGCATGAAGGTGTTGGCGATGCCGCCGCCGACGATCAGGCCGTCGACGTTCTTCGACAGGCTCTGCAGGATGGTCAGCTTGGTGCTGACCTTGGAGCCCGCGACGATGGCCACCAGCGGGCGCTTCGGGTTGGCCAGCGCCTTGCTGATCGCATCGATCTCGGCGGCCAGCAGCGGGCCGGCGCAGGCGATCTTGGCGAACTGGGCGATGCCGTAGGTCGAGGCCTCCGCCCGGTGGGCGGTGCCGAAGGCGTCGTGCACGAAGATGTCGCACAGCGCGGCCATCTTCTTCGCGAGCTCCTCGTTGTTCTTCTTCTCGCCCTTGTTGACGCGGCAGTTCTCCAGCAGCACCAGTTCGCCGGGCTTCACCTCGACGCCATCGACCCAGTTGGCCACCAGCGGCACCTTGCGGCCGAGCAATTCGCCCATGCGCTCGGCCACCGGCTGCAGCGAATCTTCCGGCTTGAACTCGCCCTCGGTCGGGCGGCCCAGATGCGAGGTGACCATCACCGCCGCGCCGGCCTTCAGCGCCATCTCGATGCAGGGGATCGAGGCACGGATGCGGGTGTCTTCGGTGATGCGGCCGCTGTCGTCCTGCGGGACGTTGAGGTCGGCGCGAATGAAGACGCGTTGGCCGGCGACCTTGCCTTGGACGACGAGGTCGGAGAAGCGGATGACATTCATGGTGTGGCTCGAAACGGCGGTTGAATTGACCGGGATTCTAAGAACCCGCCGTTTCGCCGGGTTTCACCAGCCGAGGCCCAGCCGCAGTGCCAGCATCCGCGGTGCCGGTCAGGATGGTGCCGAGGATGTCTCGGCGCCAAAAGAAGTAGGCCGTCGACGTCAGCGCCGCGTAGAGCCGCGCGTCCTTCAGCGTGTGGATCAGGTGGCCCTGGCTCATCACGAGCTCCGGTGCCACCACCGCCGCCAGCGCCGCCAGCGGTGCATAGCGCAGGCCCTGCTTCACCCAGCCCGGCAAGGGCACCTCGCGGTCGGGGATCAGGAAGAAGCTGCGCGTGACGATGGTCACCAGCGCCAGCCCGACGATCGCGACCACCGCCTCCCAGGTGCTCATGTCAGGTCCTCCTCGGGCAGCGCGGGGCGCTGGCTGGTGTGGTCGATCACCAGCCCCACCGCCACCGCCGCGGCGATCGCGACCACGATGTTCAGCTTCAGCGGCAGCGCATAGGCAGCGACGGCGGCGCAAGCGGCCACGATGGCCGAGATCCAGCTGGCACGGTCCGACAGCAGCGAGTAGGTCAGGCCCAGCAGCGCCAGCGTGCCGGCGAAGCCGATGCCCCATTGCGTGGGGATCGAATCGGCGAGGAAGATGCCCACCATCGACGGCACCTGCCAGGCGAACCAGTTCGTCGCCACGCCGCCCAGAAAGTAGGGCACCTGTTCGGGTGACGGCCGCGGCTCGGGGAACCGCCGCATGAAGATCACGTAATTCAGGTCGGCGGTGAAGTAGCCGAGCGCGATGCGCTTGAAGCGCGACAGGCCGCCGAAGTACGGCCTCCACTGCGCGCTGAAGATCACGAAGCGCAGGTTCACGCAGAACGAGGTCGCCCACACGACCCACAATGGCGCGCCCGAGGCGATGAGCGGCAGCGACGCCAGCTGCGAGCTGCCGGCGAAGACGATCAGCGACATCAGCACCGACAGCGGCACGCCCAGCCCGCTCTTGGTCATCGCGACGCCGGTCACTAGGCCCCAGGCGGCGATGCCCAGCGCGACGCCCACCATCTCTTTCGCGCCCCGGCGGAATTCGGGGTGGCGCCACACGGCAGCAGCGGGCGCCTCGGACAATTCGGTCATTCGGCGGATTGTCGATGAAGGCCGGCGCGCCCGCCGGTCCGGGGGCTTGCGCAGGGCGGGTACGGGCCCGGCCTCAGGAGGTCTCGTGCTTCTTCGGCTCGGCCTTCTCGGCGGCCTTGCCCTTCTTGGGCGGAGGCGCGGAGGCCGGCTCCTCGGCAGCTGGCGGGGACGGCTCGGGCTGGCTCTTGGCGACTTCTGTTCCCGGGCCCAACTGCGGCGGGATCGCGTCGAGCTTGTTCTCGCGCATGTAGTCGTTCATCTCGCGCCAGCCGGCGAACACCGCGGCCTTGTCGGCCTTGCGGTTGAGCGTGTAGCAATCCTCGATGCCGCGGCCGGCCTGGCGACAGGCGCCGCCGACCGCCTTGCCCTCGGCCTCGCGCCGGGCCGCCACCGCAGTGGCGGACTCCAGGCCGAGCATGTCGCAACCGCTGAGCAGCAGCACGCTCAGCGCGGCAATGAAGGAAAGGCGGGGCAAGGTGGCCATGAACGAAGACGCAGTGGTGAGGGTCTTATCGGCACGGCGCCTCCGGGCTTGAGGACGCTGCCCGCCCGAACAGCCCCGCAAAAGCCCCGCTGTTCAGGCGCTGCGGTGCACGCCCTGCGCCGCCATGTCGAGCAGGCGCTCGACGCGCTCCTGGGTGGACGGGTGGGTCGAGAACAGGCCGTTCAAGCCGCCGCCGGACAGCGGATTCATGATCATCATCTGCGCCGTCTCCGGATGCCGCTCCGCCGCCGCGAGAGGGATGCCCTGCGCATAGCGATGGATCTTTTGCAGCGCCGAGGCCAGGGCCTGCGGATCGCCCGAGATCTCGGCGCCACCGCGGTCGGCTTCGAACTCGCGCGCCCGGCTGATCGCCATCTGGATCAGGCTCGCCGCGAACGGCGCGAGGATCGCCACCAGCAGCCCGACGATCGGGTTCGCGGGCCGGCCTTCTTCGTCGCGCCCGCCGAAGATCATCGCAAAGTTGGCGAGCATCCCGATGGCGCCGGCCATCGTCGCGCTGATGGTCGAGATCAGGATGTCACGGTGCTTCACGTGCGCCAGCTCATGCGCCATCACGCCGCGCAGCTCGCGCTCGCTGAGCACCCGCAGGATGCCGGTGGTGGCGGCGACCGCCGCATGGTCGGGGTTGCGGCCTGTCGCGAAGGCATTCGGCGCGTCCTCCTGGATCAGGTACACGCGCGGCATCGGCAGCTGGGCGCGCGCTGCCAGGTCGCGCACCATGCGGTAGAACTGCGGTGCCGACGCCTCGTCGACCTCCTGCGCGTTGTACATGCGCAGCACCAGCTTGTCGGAAAACCAGTAGCTGAAGAAGTTCATCCCCAGCGCCAGTAGCAACGCGAACATCATGCCCGTGCGTCCGCCGATCACGGCGCCGATCGCCATGAACAGCGCGGTGATCGCGGCCATCAGGACGGCCGTTTTCAGCAGATTGAACATTGCGTTCCTCCTGCACCGTAGATACGGCCGCGGGCCGACAGTTCAACCGCCGCTGAGCACCTTGCCGGCCTGCAGCGACCGGCCCTGCAGGAAGGCTTGTACCGGCTGGCGGCGTCCGCCCGGGCGTTGCAGCTCGAGCAGGTCGAGCCCGGCGTCGCCGCAGGCGACGGTGAGCCGCTCCGCATCGGCATGCACCAGCGTACCCGGCGCTGCATGGACGCCCGGCCGCACTGCCGCACGCCACAGCTTGACCACCTCGCCATCGAGGGCGAAGGTCGCCCCGGGAAAGGGGTCGAAAGCCCGCACCCGGCGCTCGATCGCGGCCGCCGGCAGCGACCAGTCGATCGCGCTCTCGGCCTTCTCGATCTTGTGCGCGTAGGTGACGCCCTCGGCCGGCTGCGGCGTCGGGTGCAAGCCACCGCAGGCCGCGGCTTCCAACGCTTCGACGATCAAGCGGCCACCCAGCGCGGCGAGCCGGTCGTGCAGGCCGGCGGTGGAGTCGCCAGGGGCGATGTCGACGGCCTCGACCATCAGCATGTCGCCGGTGTCCAGGCCGGCGTCCATCTGCATGATCGTGATGCCGGTCTGTGCATCGCCCGCTTCGATCGCGCGGTGGATGGGCGCGGCGCCGCGCCAACGGGGCAGCAGCGACGCATGGATGTTCAGACAGCCGAGGCGCGGCAACGCGAGCACCCATTGAGGCAGGATCAGGCCATAGGCGGCCACGACCATCACGTCGGGTGCGGCCGCCTGCAGCTCGGCGCGCGCGGCGGCAGCCTCGTCGGGAAACTTGCCGTCCAGCCGCAGGCTGCGCGGCTGCGACACGGCGATGCCGCGCGACTGCGCCAGCTGTTTGACCGGGGAGGCCTGCAGCTTCATGCCGCGGCCGGCGGGCCGGTCGGGCTGGGTCAGGACCAGCGGCACCTCGAAACCGGCATCGAGCAGGCGCTGCAGCGCCACCGCCGCGAACTCCGGCGTGCCGGCGAAGGCCACCCTCATCGGCGCGCCTGCTCTTCGCGCGTCTTCTTCAGCATCTTCGACTTGATGCGATCGCGCTTCAGCGGGCTCAGGTACTCGACGAAGACCTTGCCGATCAGGTGATCCATCTCGTGCTGCACGCACACCGCGGTGAGGCCTTCGGCCTCGAACTCGTAGCTCTGGCCGTCGCGCCCCAGGGCCCGCACCTTCACGCGGGCATGGCGCGGCACCTTGTCGTAGATCTGCGGCACCGAGAGGCAACCCTCGTCGCCCAGCATCATTTCCTCGCTGCGCTCGATCAGCTCGGGGTTGATCAGCACCCGCGGCTCGTTCCGCTCCTCGGAGGTGTCCATCACGATCACGCGCTCGTGCACATCGACCTGTGTGGCCGCCAAGCCGACGCCATCGGCGTCGTACATGGTCTCGAGCATGTCGTCGACCAGTTGGCGGATGCGCTCACCGACCTCGCCGACAGGCTTGGCCACGGTATGCAGGCGCGGATCAGGGTAGCGAAGAATGGGGAGCAGGGCCATGGATCTAGGAGCACTTCGAGCACTCTGAAACGTACTGCAACAATGTGGAGCCAGCACAACGGCAAGCGGTGTGAAAGGCTCCGCACAAACCGCGACCGCGGACTACTTTCGTTGCGATATCAAGGGTTTATGGGCAGAATCTGTGAAACTGTATGAGCATTTTCGCCGAACTGTTGCGGGCTGGCCGCGGCACGGCACCAGAAACCATACAGGGCGAGATTCTGGCCGCCGGCCGCATTTCAAGGCCGCCGACGTCGCAACGCCCGGGAGACTTTCCTTGATGACGCCATGCCTGCCCTTCCGTTCCTCTGCGCTCGGCGCGATTGGTAGCGCCGCCGCGCTGCTGGCAGCACTGGCAAACCAGCCCGCGCTGGCCGCGGGCAATTACCCGATCACGCCGCAACAGCGGTCCACCGCGCAACAGGTCGCGGAAGCCGGTGTGCCGCTCTCCGAGCTGGCGCCCAACGCGCCGGACACCTACACCGTCAAGCGCCACGACACCCTCTGGGACATCTCCAAGCTGTTCCTGAAGAGCCCGTGGCGCTGGCCGGAGCTGTGGGGCATGAACCTCGAGCAGATCCGCAACCCGCACCTGATCTACCCCGGGCAGGTCCTGGTGCTCGAAAAGATCGACGGCCGGGCGCGCCTGCGTGTCGCGCAGGCCCTTCCGACCGACAGCTCGGGCACGGTCAAGCTCACCCCGCGTGTGCGCAGCGAGGCCAACGACGGCGGCGGCATCCCCGCGGTGCCACTGCACCTGATCGCACCCTTCCTCAACGAAGCGGTGGTGTTCAACACCAACGAGCTCGCCCAGGCACCGCGCATCGTCGCAGCCCAGGAAGGCCGCGTGATGATGTCGCGCGGCGACACCGCCTACGTGCGAGGCGAGCTCGGCGGCCAACGCGATTTCCGCGTGTTCCGCAACCCGAAGCCGCTGCTCGACCCCTCGACCAAGCAGGTGCTCGGCTACGAGGCCGTCTACCTCGGCACGGCGGCGTTCGTCCGCCCCGGCGGCACCACCACCGAAGCCGGCAAGCAGCAGATCGTGCCCGACACCTTCGTGCTGTCGAGCATCCGCCAGGAAATCGGCGTCGGCGACCGCCTGGCGCCCGTGCCCTCGCGCGATTTCTCCAGCTATGCGCCGCACGCCCCGGCACAGCCGGTGAGCGGCCAGATCGTCTCGATCTACGGCGAGGCGCTGACCGCCGGCCAGAACCAGATCGTCGCGCTGAACCGCGGTGCCGATGCTGGCCTCGAGCGCGGCCATGTGCTCGCGCTCTGGCGCGATGGCGTGCAGGCGGTGGACACCACCGATCCCTCGCGTCCGGCGATCAAGCTGCCGGATGAGCGCCACGGCCTGCTGTTCGTTTTCCGGGTCTTCGATCACGTCTCCTATGCGCTGATCCTGTCGGTGCTGGAGCCGGTCAAGCCCGGCGATCGTTTCACCCAGCCCTGATCCCACGCGGCAGGGATGATCGACGCCAGCGAGCTGGCCGCCTGGCTGCGGCTGTTGAACACGCCCGCCATCGGGCGTGAGGTCGCGCGGCGCCTGTTGCAGGCCTTCGGCACGCCGCAGGCGGTGTTCGAGGCGACGCCTGCCGATTGGGCCGAACTTGGTGGTCCGGCACTGGCCGAGGCGCTCGCCGGTGACCCGCCCGAAGTCGCGGCCCAGGTCGACGCCACGCTCGCCTGGCAACAAGCCGGGGGGCGACGCGACCTCATCACGCTCGGCGATCCCTTGTATCCGCCGTCGCTGCTGGAAACGCCAGACCCTCCGCTGCTGCTGTACCTGATCGGCCGGCCGGAGCTGCTGCGCCGCAGCAGTGTCGCCATCGTCGGCAGCCGCCATCCCACGGGCCAGGGGCGCGACAACGCGCGCCAGTTCGGCAACCACTTCAGCCGCGCAGGGCTGACCGTCGTCTCCGGCCTGGCGCTGGGCATCGACGGCGCTGCGCATGAAGGCGCGCTGGAAGGCGAAGGCAGCACGATCGCGGTGATCGGTACCGGGCTCGACCGGGTCTATCCCAAGACCCACCTGAAGCTCGCGCATCGCATCGCTGAACAAGGTTTGATCGTCAGCGAGTTCCCGCTCGGCGCGCTGCCGCTGGCGCACCACTTTCCTGAGCGCAATCGCATCATCGCGGGCCTTTCACTCGGCACGCTGGTGGTCGAGGCGGCGCTGCAATCCGGCTCGCTGATCACGGCCCGTCAGGCGACCGAGATGGGACGCGACGTGTTCGCGATTCCCGGCTCCATCCACTCGCCGCAATCGCGCGGCTGCCATGCGCTGATCAAGCAGGGCGCGAAGCTGGTCGAGGATGCCGCCGACGTGCTGGAAGAACTCGGCTGGACGGGCATCGACCTCGCCGCGCTGCCTGCTGCTGCCGCGCCGGAAGACCCGCTGCTCGAGGCGCTGGGCTACGAACCGACGACGCTCGACGCCCTGGTCGCACGCACCGGAACCCCGCCGCACCTGCTCAACGGCCGCCTGCTCGAGCTCGAGCTCGAAGGGTGGGTGGTCCGCCTGCCCGGAGGGCAGTTCCAGCGCCGGGCGGCCGCCTGAAAACGGTCATTCTGCCCCCGGGGCACGCGTATCGGAAACAGGGCTTTTTTGGCTTTTCGATCGAAACGCGTGGGTTATAGTGGGTTCATGTTCGACGTGCTCGTGTACCTGTACGAAAACTACTGGCGGCCCGATGCCTGTCCGGACCACGACCAGCTGACGCGCAAGCTGTCCGCGGTGGGGTTCGAGTCGGACGAAATCCAGGAAGCGCTGTCGTGGCTCGATGGCCTCGCCGCGGCGGCGGAGTCCTACGATGGCGAGCAAAGCGCGCACAGCCTGCGCGTCTACTCTCCTGCCGAGCAGGAGTTGCTCGGCGAGGAATCGATCGGCTTCGTGTGTTTCCTCGAATCGGCAGGCGTGCTGCCTCCGCCGATGCGCGAGATGGTGATCGACCGCGCGATGGCGATCTCATCCGGCCCGCTGGACCTCGAAGACCTGAAGATCATCGTGCTGATGGTCTTCTGGAGCCTGGGCGAGGAGCCCGATGCGCTGATCCTCGACGAGCTGTTCGTCGACGTCGAAGACCGCCTGATCCACTGAGCCCGCCCGGGCTTGTTCAGCTCAGCAGGCGCCCCGGCTCCACATCGAGCTTGGCGAGCGCACTGCGCGTCGCGCGCACCGTGAGCGCTTCGTCCTGTGCCGGCAGCAGCAGTCCCGCCTGCAGGAAGGCAGCCAGCCGCTGCTGCTGGAACAGCACGCACCGCCCTTGCGGCGAGACAAACAGCGAGAGCTGCTTGCGGAAGCCCTGCCACGCCAGCTGAACCGGCTCGTTGCGGCTGCGGAAATCCAGCATGTACCAGGAGCCGACCTGCAGCTCGCGCGCCCAGGCCAGCATCGCCGGCGTGGGCATCGAACCGCCCTCGGACACCACCTCGAGCTCGGAGCTCTCGTGGTCGGACAGGTCGAGCACCATCGACTCGTCGATCTGCATATCGGACTCGGGCAGCAGCTCCTCGAGTGCCTCGAGGCGCTCCATCAGCTCCTCGAGCCGATCGTTGGGAATGGCGGCCGATTTCGCGGTGAACGCCGCGGCGAGCGCATTGTTCAGCGAGTGGATCTGGTCATCCTGCTTCTCCTGCGGCAGGCCGGCGGAGGCCATGCCCTCGCGCAGCAGCTTCAGCAGCGGCGGCAGACGGCGGATCACCTCGGCCCGCTCCTCGCGCGACACCTTGGCGCCGGCCGACCAGATGAGATCGGCCGCGGCCCGCTTCATCGCTTTGGTCTCGTCGGCCTGCGGACCGGCCTTGACCGCGCTCATCGCGAGCACGTCGGCCCAGATCTGGAACAGGAACTGGCGCACGCCCTCCTGCACCGGCACGCCCTCGAGCATCTTGCGCAGCTCGATCGTGTATTGGATCGCCAGCGTCTCGCGCTGCTCGACCTGCTGCGCCAGCGACACGCCCTTGCGGGAGGCCTCGTTCTCGTTCTTGAAGTAGTGCTCTAGGAACTTCTCGAACTCCGTCAGCACCGTCTGGAACACTCGCCGGCCGGTGTCAGGGTAGGCCTCGACCACCTGCACGACGCGCTTGATCTCCTTCTCCAGCGCATCGCCGACGGCTCGCGACGAGCTGTCGAAGCCCATCACGCAGGCGCCCATGCGGTCGATGAGGCGGCGGGCCGGATGGTCGATCGTCGCGAAGAAATCGGGTTCACCGATCGCGACCCGCAACACCGGCATCTGCAGGCGCGCGAACCACACGCGCACGGTGGCAGGAATGCGCTCTTCGGTCAGGATGCTCTGGAACAGCAGCGCGACGATCTCGATCGTGGCGCGCTCGATCGGCGTTTCGGCGGCCTGCTTCAGCGCGCGCTTGCGCTGCTCCACCTCCTGCAGCAATGCAGGCGCGGTCATCGGCCCTGTGGCGTAGGCGCTCGGGTCGAGGCGCTGGCGTGCGCTCTGCTCCGCCTGCGCAATGGCGTTGCGCAGGCGCGGCGACGCGACGTGCGGGCGCACCGTGTCGGCGAAGCCGGGCAACTGCCGGCCGATCAGCCGGTTGAGCCGCCCCAGCACCGCCTCGGCATGGTCATGCGAGCGCCCCAGCGCAGGCGAGCCGGTCATCAGGCGGGTCTCGTCCTGCACGGCCGTGGCTGGCGCATCCTGCACGCGCGTGGGCAAGCCTGCGAAGCGCGACGCGCTGTCGCCGGAGGCGCCGTCTCCGCCTTCGCGGGTGCGTCTGACCATCGGGCGAAGGTCGACCTCCGGATTCACACCCTGCGCGACCAGCCAGCGGTTGGTCTCGTGATAGGCCTCCTCGACCAGGTGCGCGAACTCGTTGTGCAGGCTGGCCTGCAGCACGCGCCAGGTCTCGAGTTGCAGGCCGGTGGCCCGCCAGGCTTCGAGGACGACGCGGGCCACCACATGGGCACGCAGCATGTCCTGCGGGTCGAGCTCTTCGCGCCGCTCGAGACCCGAGACGCGGGAGCGCAGATCGGCAAACTCCCACGACGCCCGGTCCATGATGGCCAGCGACAAGCGCGAGCTGAGGATCTCGCGCTCGATCGTGTCGTCATCGACCAGCGACAGCGCCGACAGCGCGGCCAGCGAGCTGGAGCCGGGCGACGGCAGATCACCGGGCCGGCTGGACGACTGCCCGGGATGGAGCGCGCGGCGCAACCCTTGCGCCACCGCCTGCTGCCACAGCAGGTTGTTTCGCTCGATGTCGATCTGGGCATCGCGCACACGTTGCGCGACAGCAGGATCGGCGGGCTTGTCGCGCAGCAGGCGTGCCGCCTCGACGAGCGCCCGGCCGAGCGGCGCCAGGCCTTTGACGAGTTCCTCGGCGTAGAGGCGTCGGGCCTGTGATGCGAGGGTCAAAGAGTTGGCGCTGGTCGCCATGGGCTTGTGGGGCGGAGTTCCCTTCCTGTGACGTCCAACTCTACACCACGGCCCCTGCGTTCGGATCGTTCGGATCGGTGGGCTTGCCGGTGCCCTGCTTCACGAGATCCTCACGCTTGACGCCCAGCCACATCGCGATGGCGGCTGCGACGAACACCGACGAGTAGATGCCGAACAGGATGCCGATCGTCAGCGCCACCGCGAAGTAGTGCAGCGTCGGGCCGCCGAAGAACAGCATGGACAGCACCATCATCTGCGTGCAGCCGTGGGTGATGATCGTGCGGCTCATCGTGCTGGTGATCGCATGGTCGATCACCTCGGTGGTCGTCATCTTGCGGTACTTGCGGAAAGCCTCGCGGATCCGGTCGAAGATGACCACCGACTCGTTGACCGAGTAGCCCAGCACCGCCAGCACGGCGGCCAGCACCGTCAGCGAGAACTCCCACTGGAAGAACGCGAAGAAGCCGAGGATGATCACCACGTCGTGCAGGTTGGCGACGATCGCGGCCACCGAGAACTTCCACTCGAAGCGGAAGGCCAGGTAGATCATGATGCCGATCACGGTGACCAGCAGCGCGAGCGCGCCGTCGCGCGCCAGCTCGGAGCCGACGCTCGGCCCCACCAGCTCGCTGCGGCTGAACGCCACCGGCTCGGCGGTACCGGCGATACACGCGGGTTTGCTGATCGCCTCACCCTTCTCGCTGACGTACTCGCGGCGCGTGACGGCGCCGCTTTCCAGCTTGCACAGCGCGCCGAAGACCTTGTCGGCCACGTCGGACTGCTTGACGCCGCGATGCACCGGCACGCGCACCAGCACATCGCGTGCGGTGCCGAAGTTCTGCACCTGCGATTCGCCCAGGCCCAGCCCGTCGATGGCGGCGCGCACCTTGTGCAGGTCGACCGCTTGCGGGTACTGCACCTCGATGACGGTGCCGCCGGTGAACTCGATCGACAGGTTCAGCCCGCGCGTGGCAAGGAAGAACACCGCCGCGACGAAGGTGAGCAACGAGACGATGTTGAACACCAGCGCATGCCGCATGAACGGGATGTCGCGCTTGATCCGGAAGAATTCCATGGACTGTCTCCCTGTGCGCTCAGGCCTTGGCGGCGGGCTCGGCCGCCGGTTTCCAGACCTGGCCGATGAGCACCGACTTCAGCTTCTTCTGGCGGCCGTACCAGAGGTTCACCAGGCCGCGCGAGAACATCACCGCCGAGAACATCGAGGTCAGGATGCCGAGGCAATGCACGACCGCGAAGCCGCGCACCGGGCCGGAGCCGAAGGCCAGCAGCGCCAAGCCGGCGATCAGCGTGGTGATGTTCGAATCGAGAATCGTCGCGAAGGCCCGCTCGTAGCCGGCACTGATCGCGCTCTGCGGTGACGAGCCGTTGCGCAGCTCCTCGCGCACGCGCTCGTTGATCAGCACGTTGGCATCGATCGCCATGCCCAGCGTCAGCGCGATGGCCGCGATGCCGGGCAGGGTCAGCGTGGCCTGCAGCATCGACAGCACCGCCACCAGCAGCAGCAGGTTGAACGCCAGCGCCAGCGTCGAGAACAGGCCGAACAGCAGGTAGTAGGCGCACATGAACAGCGCGATCGCGGCAAAGCCGTACAGCACGCTGTCGAAGCCCTTGGTGATGTTGTCGGCGCCCAGGCTCGGGCCGATGGTGCGCTCTTCGATGAACTCCATCGGCGCGGCGAGCGAGCCGGCGCGCATCAGCAGCGCCAGGTCGCTCGCTTCACGCGAGTTGGCCATGCCGCTGATCTGGAATTGGCCCGACAGCTCGCTCTGGATCGTCGGGGCCGTGAGCACTTCCTGCCGGCCCTTCTCGATCATGATCACCGCCATGCGGCGCTTGACGGCATCGCGCGTGGTGGCCTTCATCGCGGCGGCGCCGCGCGAATTGAGCGTCACGCTCACCACCCAGCCCTGGTCCTGCGAATCCTGGCGCGGCTGCGCATCGGTGAGGTCATCGCCGCTGAAGACGATGTCCTTGGAGACCAGCAACTGATCGGGGCGGCGGCCGCGCGTGCTCTTCAGCAGCTCCGTCCGCGGAGGGAGGATGCCGCGCTGCGCTTCCTCGATCTTCGCCGGGTCGTAGTCGCGCACCTGCCCCGAGGGATCGAAGCCGTCGTGCGCGGTGACCATGCGGACCTCGAGCGTCGCGGTGCGGCCGATCACGTCCTTGGCACGCGCCGGATCCTGCACGCCCGGCAGTTCGACGACGATGCGGTCGGCGCCCTGCTGCTGGATCACCGGCTCGTTGGTGCCGAGTTCGTTGACGCGGTTGTGCAGCGTGGTGATGTTCTGCTTGATCGCCGCGTCCTGCACGGCGCGGATGGCCGCCGGCTTCAACGTGCCGGTCAGCTTGAGGTCGGTGCCTTCGCCCGACGCCACCCATTGCAGGTCGGCGAACTGATCGGCCAGCAGGTTCTGCGCGCGCTGCTGCATCTCCGCATCGCGGAAACGCACCTCGACGGCGTTGCCTTCACGGTTGATGCCCGCGTGGCGGATGTTCTTGTCGTGCAGCAGCACCCGCAGCTCGCTGGCCAGCGTCTCGGCCTTCTTGGTCAGCGCGGCCTTCATGTCGACCTGCAGCAGGAAGTGCACGCCGCCGCGCAGATCCAGGCCGCGCGCCATCGGCAGCGCATGCAGCCGGGTCATCCACGTGGGCGTGCGGGGCAGCAGGTTCAGCGCAATGATGTAGCTCGGGTCCTTGGGGTCGGGATCGAGCGCCTTGGTCAGCGCGTCCTTCGCCTTCAGCTGGGTCTCGGTATCGGCGAAGCGCGCCTTCACGGAGCCAGCCTCGTACTGCACGAGATCGGCCTTGATGCCGGCCTGCGAGAGGATTTGCTCGACGCGGCCGGCCATGTCGGCCTCGACCGTCAGCGTGGCCTTGGCGCTCGCGACCTGCACGGCCGGCGCCTCGCCGAAAAAGTTGGGCAGCGTGTAGAGCAGCCCGATCAGCGCCGCGATCACCAGGATCGCGTACTTCCACAAGGGATAGCGGTTCATGACGCCTTCCTTGCGAGGCCGCGGCCTCGCAGGCTTTCGATGAGGGTCGGGATGCTTACTTCAAGGTGCCCTTGGGCAGCACCTGGACCACGGCGGAACGCTGCAGCTGCAGCTCGACGCCGCTCGACACCTCGACGTGCACGAAGCTCTCGCCGAGCTTGGTGATCTTGCCCAGCACCCCGCCGACGGTGACGACCTCGTCGCCCTTGGCCAGGGCCTCGAGCATGGCCTTCTGCTCCTTCTGCCGCTTCATCTGCGGGCGGATCATCACGAAGTACAGGGCCGCGAACATCGCCACCATCATCCCGATGCTGCCGAAGTCGAATGCGCCCTGTTGAGCGGCCGGCGCGGTCTGCGCGAAAGCTTCTGAAATGAACACGTTGGGGTTCCTCGAGACAAACCCGCCAGCTGCGGGCGAAACCTGAAAATTCTATGTCGCGAGGAAGCGGCGGCAACCGGGAGAGCCCGGCTCTTTCAAAGCCGCAAAAAGAAACAGGCCCCACGTGGGGGCCTGCCGGTATGCTGGTTGCGGGGGCAGGATTTGAACCTACGACCTTTGGGTTATGAGCCCAACGAGCTACCAGACTGCTCCACCCCGCGACGGAAACCGAGACTATAGCACACTCTCACAGCCCTGCACCAGCGAGCGTTTGCGAAAAGCGCTCGGCGTTCTGGAATCCGATCACGCGCAGCGCCCGGAGTTCCTGGCCTTGCGCATCGAAGAAGATCGTGCCGGGCGGGCCGAAGAGATTGAATCGGCGCAGCAGCTCGCGGTCCTCGGGCGTGTTGCGCGTCACATCGGCCTTCAGCAGCAGCGCACCCGCGAGGCGCCGCTGCACCTCCCGGTCGGCGAAGGTGAAGCGCTCCATCTCCTTGCACGAGACGCACCAGTCGGCATAGAAGTCGAGCATCACCGGCCGCCCCGCGCTGTGCAGCGCCGTGTCGAGCTCGGCGACGCTGTGCACCGGCTGGAAGGGCAAGGCTTCGGCGCTCGCCGGCAGGTGGCCGGGCGCCAGATGCGCCAGGGGCTGCAGCGCGTTGGTGCCGCCGCTGGCAGCGCCAACGAACTCCAGCAGCGCGAACACCGCGGCCAGCACGCCGGCCATGCGCCGCAGCGCGACGCCTAGCGTGAAACGGCCGACGTGATGGCGCGAGAAGGGCCGCAGCAGCGCGCAGGCCAGCGCGAGCAGCGTGCCCCAGGCCGCCAGCGCCAGCGCCGCGGGCATCAGCGGCTGCAGCATCCACACGGCCACGCCGAGCAGCAGCAGGCCGAAGAACTGCTTGATGCCTTCCATCCAGGCGCCGGCCTTGGGCAGCAGCGCGCCCGCCGAAGCGCCGAGCAGCAGCAGAGGCACGCTCATGCCGGCCGCGAGCGCGAACAACGCCGTGCCGCCGAGCATCACGTCGCGCGTCTGGCTCAGGTAGACCAGCGCGCCGGCCAGGGGCGCCGCCACGCAGGGGCTGACGATCAGCGCCGACAAACCACCCATCACGAACACACCGGCCAGCCGGCCGCCCTGCAGGCGATGCGAGGCCTGCGCGACCTTGCCGGTCAGCGCGGCGGGCAACCGCAATTCGTAGACGCCGAACATCGACAGCGAGAGCAGGCCCAGCAGCAACGCGAAGCCGCCCAGCACCCACACGTTCTGCAGGGCCGCTGCCAGGCCTTCGCCGGCCAAGCCTGCAGCCACGCCGAACACCGTGTAGACCAGCGCCATCCCGAGCGAATAGCTGCCGGCCAGCAGCAGGCCGCGGCTGCGCGCGACGCTGGTGCTCGACTGCCCGACGATGATCGACGACAGGATCGGCAGCATCGGCAGCACGCAGGGGGTGAGCGACAGCAGCAGGCCGGCACCGAAGAAGACCGCGACCACGGTCCAAAAGCCGCCCGACTGCAGCGCGCGATCGAGGCGACCGCCTTCATCGGCGGCGACCGCCGGCGCCGGCACGACTGCCGCAGAGGACATCGCCCGTGCGGTGCTGGTGGCCGGTGGCAATGCCGCCACCGCGTCGCTGCCGACGGCCAACACCTGCACGCCGCCGTTGCCGCCAAAGCCCTTGAGGCTCACCTCGGCGACGCTGGGCATCGGCGGATAGCACAGGCCGCGGTCCGCGCAACCCTGGCCGATGGCCGTCAGGCGGAACGAGGGTCCGGCTTGCTGCACCGGGATGCGGATCTTCACCTCGTCGTGGTAGGTCTCGACGTTTTTCTGGAAGGTCTCGTCGAACTTCACCTTGCCCGGCGGCAGCACGGCCGGCCCGAGCGTCGCGCCGTCGGCGCTGAACTTGAAGTGCTCCCGGTACATGTAGTAGCCGGGCTCGATACGGTAGGCGACCTCGACCGTGCGGTCGTCCAGCACGCGGCTGCTGATGCGGAAGGCCTTTTCCGGCTCGAGGAAATCGTCGGCGGCCCGCACGGGCAGGAAGGCCAGCGCGATGGCCAGGGCGACGAAGCGGATCAGCAGG
>Ga0070662_100000714_pt1 | contig 20379 bp, 18 predicted proteins | sample KBSC53metaG_FD_65648 | JGI IMG/M metagenome (GOLD analysis project Ga0070662, IMG submission 65648) | Corn rhizosphere microbial communities from Kellogg Biological Station, Michigan, USA - KBS C5-3 metaG | ecosystem: Host-associated > Plants > Roots > Rhizosphere > Soil ...
GGCCTGGGCATCGCCTTGAGCCTGGCCAAGGCCGGTGCCAACCTGATCCTCAACGGCTTCGGCGACGCCAGCGCAGTGGTTGCCCAGGTGCAGGCCTTGGGCGGCAAGGTCGGCCACCATCCGGCCGACGTCAGCGACCCGGCGCAGATCGCCGACATGATCGCCTACGCCGAGCGTGAATTCGGCGGCGTCGACATCCTGGTCAACAACGCCGGCATCCAGCATGTGGCGGCGGTGGAAGACTTCCCGGCCGAACGCTGGGACTCGATCATCGCGATCAACCTGTCCTCGGTGTTCCACAGCACACGCTTGAGCCTGCCGGGGATGAAGGCCAAGGGCTGGGGGCGTATTGTCAATATTGCCTCGGTGCATGGCCTGGTCGGGTCGGTGGGCAAGGCCGCGTATGTGGCGGCCAAGCATGGCGTGATCGGGTTGACCAAGGTGGTCGGCCTGGAGACCGCCACCAGCAATGTCACCTGCAACGCCATCTGCCCCGGCTGGGTGCTGACGCCGCTGGTGCAGAAGCAGATCGATGATCGCGCCGCCAGTGGTATCGACCCGCAGCAGGCGCAGCACGACCTGCTGGCGGAGAAGCAACCGTCGCTGGCGTTTGTGACACCGCCGCAGTTGGGTGAACTGGTGCTGTTTTTGTGCAGCGAAGCCGGTGCCCAGGTGCGCGGTGCGGCATGGAATATCGACGGCGGCTGGCTGGCCCAGTAACAGCGGACACTGGCGTTCAAAATGTGGGAGGGGGCTTGCCCCCGATAGCGGTGGGTCAGTCACCCCATGTATCAACTGGCACTCCCTCATCGGGGGCAAGCCCCCTCCCACATTTGAACTGTATTGTGTGGAAGACCTAGATAAGAACAAGAGACCTTGCTGATGCCCGACATCCTCTGGCAACCCTCCCCGGAACGCATCGCCAACACGCGCATGGACCAGTTCCGGCGCTACATCAACCAGCGCTACAGCCTGCAGCTTGGCGACTACCCGGCGCTGCACCAGTGGAGCATCGACCAGCGCGCGGATTTCTGGCGGGCGATCGTGGACTATTTCGACGTGCAATTTCGCAGCCCGCCCACCGCGGTGCTGATCGAAGACGCCGAAATGCCCAGCGCCCGTTGGTTTCCCGGTGCGACGCTGAATTTTGCCGAACACCTGCTGCGCCGACGTGACGCTCACACCGCCGTCGTGGCTGTCGCAGAAGACGGCCAACGCGAACAACTGACCTACGCCGAACTGGCCGCCCACGTCGCCGGCCTGCAACGCAGCCTGCGCGCTGCCGGCGTGACCCAGGGTGACCGCGTCGCGGCGTGTATGCCCAACACCTGGCAAACCCTGGTGGGCATGCTCGCCACCACCAGCCTGGGGGCGATCTGGTCCTGCTCGTCGCCGGACTTCGGCACCCAGGGCGTGATCGACCGTTTCGGCCAGATCGAGCCCAAGGTACTGATCACCTGCGCCGGCTACCGCTATGCCGGCAAGGATATCGACCAGACCGCCAAGCTCAATGAAATCCTCGCGCGCCTGCCGTCCCTGGAGCAGTTGATCATCGTGCCGTATGCGCGCCCCCAGGCCAGGATCGAGGACTATCAGACCCACGCCAGCGTCTGGCTGTGGCCGGACTTCTACCAACCCGGCGGCGAGCCTGACTTCGTCGCGGTGCCGTTCGACCATCCGCTGTACATCCTCTACTCCAGCGGCACCACCGGCGTGCCCAAGTGCATCATCCATGGCACCGGCGGCGTATTGCTCACCCACCTCAAGGAACACGGCCTGCATGCCGACCTGTCCCGCGAGGACTGCCTGTTCTACTACACCACCTGCGGCTGGATGATGTGGAACTGGCTGGTGTCGGTGCTGGCCATCGGCGCCACGGCGGTGCTGTATGACGGCTCACCGTTTCACCCCGGCCCCGAGCGTTTGATCGACCTGATCGATGCGGAACACATCAGCGTGTTCGGCACCAGCCCCAAGTTTCTCGCCACCCTGGAAAAAGCCGGCCTGCAACCGCGCCTCAGCCATGACCTGGGCAGCCTCAAAGGGCTGATCTCGACCGGCTCGCCGCTGTCGCCGCAGAGCTATGACTACGTGTACCGCGAAATCAAGGCCGAGCTGTGCCTGTCGTCCATGTCCGGCGGCACCGATATCGTCTCCTGCTTTGTGATCGGCAACCCGGTGCTGCCGGTGCGGCGCGGTGAAATGCAGTGCAAGAGCCTGGCGATGGCCATCGAAGTGTGGGACGACCAGGGCCGGCCGCTGGTCGGTGAAAAAGGCGAGCTGGTGTGCACCCGGCATTTCCCGGCCATGCCCATCGGGCTATGGAAGGATCCGGAGCGCAAGAAACTGCTCGCTTCGTATTTCAGCCAGTTTCCCGGCGTCTGGGCCCAAGGGGACTACGCCGAACAGCGCCCCAACGGCAGCCTGCTGATCCACGGGCGTTCCGACGCGGTACTTAACCCGGGCGGCGTACGGATCGGCACCGCAGAGATCTATCGCCAGGTGGAAAAAATCCCCCAGGTGCTGGAAAGCCTGGCCATCGGCCAACGCTGGCAGGACGACGTGCGCGTGGTGCTGTTCGTGCGCCTCAATGACGGTATCGAACTGGACGAGGCCCTGGAACAGCAGATCCGCCAGGTGATCCGTGCCAACACCACACCGCGCCATGTGCCGGCCAAGATCCTCGCTGTCACCGATATCCCCCGCACCATCAGCGGCAAGATCGTCGAATTGGCAGTGCGTAATGTGGTGCACGGCGAGCCGGTGAAGAACACCGACGCCCTGGCCAACCCGCAGGCGCTTGATCAGTTCCGCGATCGCCCGGAACTGGCGCAAGGATGAAAGGTTTCAGCGCTGACGCACTCATTTGAAGACAACCCCCCAATGCATGCTATTTTTCGGGGGTAGTCACTCATTGCCGACTGACGGGATAATGGGTGTTGTCATTTTTCAAAGCGTTACGCTCAGGGCTTTTTCATGATTGGAACATCCACCGGCAGCGAAGCCGCCGCATTGATTGCGCGGCTGGACTGGGCGCAAAGCCCTCTCGGTGAGGCCGATGATTGGCCGCAAAGCCTGCGCACGGCGGTCGATATCGTGGTGCACTCGCCGATGCCGATGCTCCTGCTGTGGGGCAACCAGCTCACGCAGCTCTACAACGACGGGTTCGCCCAACTCGCGGGCAATAAACACCCTGGGGCCATGGGCCAGCCGGCGCACCAGACCTGGCCGGAGCTGGAAGGCTTTACCGGGCCGATCTACGACGCCGTGCTCAGCGGCCAGGTGCGTACCTTCAGCGAGCAGCGCTTCGTACTGCAACGCCACAATCGCGACACTGAAATCTGGCTGGACCTCACCTACAGCCCGGTCCGCGATGAAAGCGGCAGCGTTGCCGGCATCCTGGTCACCGCCATCGAAACCAATGAACGGCGCAAGGCCCAGCACAACACCGAACAGCGCCTGCAACTGGCATTGGCGGCCACCGACGCGGTCGGCACCTGGGACTGGGATATCGGCGAAGACCGTTTTATCGCTGACACGCACTTCGCCTACCTGCATGGTGTCGATCCCGACGATGCAAGCCGTTTGCCGATCAGCGACTACCTGCAAGGCGTGCACCCGGAAGACCGTGGCATGGTGGCGCGCAGCATCAAGCACTGCATCACCTTCGGCACCGAGTACGCCGAGGAATACCGCCTGCTGCAAGCCGATGGCCAAGTGCGCTGGGTATTCGCCCGCGGGCGCTGCTACAAGGATCATCAAGGCCGCCCCGCGCGTTTCCTGGGTGCTGCGCTGGACCTGACCGAGCGCAAACACACCGAGCAGGCCTTGCGCCAAAGCCAGAGCGAGCTGCAGTTGATCATCAACGCCATGCCGGTGTTGATCGGTTATGTCGACCACGAGCAGCGGTTCCGCCTGAACAACAGCGCTTACCTGGACTGGTACGGCATGACGCCCCAGGAGCTGTACGGCAAGACCATCCGCGAAGTGCTCGGCGACGAGGTGTATGCCGGGCGTGTAGACAAGATCGAGGCCGCACTCAAGGGCAAGGCCTGCAGCTTCATGACCATCACGCCACACCAGGACGGTCGACCACGCCACGCCCTGATGAAGTACCTGCCACGCTTCAGCAATGACGGTTCGGTGAAGGGTTTCTACATCTTTGTGATCGATGAAACCGAACGCAAGCTCACCGAAGAAGCCCTGCGCCACCTCAATGAAAACCTCGAGGAACGCGTGGCCCAGCGCACCCAGGCGCTGGCCGAGGCCAACCAGCGCCTGCAAAACGAAATGTTCGAACGCGAACGCGCCGAAGATGCGCTGCGCCACGCCCAGAAGATGGAAGCGGTGGGCCAGCTCACCGGCGGTATCGCCCACGACTTCAACAATATGCTCACCGGCATCATCGGCAGCCTGGACCTGATGCAGCGCTACATCGCTGCCGGGCGCAGTGACGAGATCGGCCGTTTTACCGATGCCGCCGTATCCTCCGCCCACCGTGCGGCCGCCCTCACCCACCGCTTGCTGGCGTTCTCGCGGCGCCAGTCCCTGGACCGTCGCCCGCTGGACCCGAACCAGTTGGTGGCGTCCCTGGAAGAGTTGTTCCGCCGTACCAAGGGCGCGCACATCAGCCTCAAGGTGCAGCTCGGCCATGACATCTGGCCGGTGAACACCGACGCCAGCCAACTGGAAAACGCCCTGCTCAACCTGGTGATCAACGCCCGCGACGCGATGCCCGACGGCGGTGAACTGCTGATCGAAACCGCCAACAGTTACCTGGACGGCACCGACATCACCACCCTGGAACCGGTCAAGGCCGGCGACTACGTGATGCTTGGCGTGTGCGACAACGGCACCGGCATGGCGCCGAAGATTCTGGCCAAGGCGTTCGACCCGTTCTTCACCACCAAACCCATCGGCCAGGGCACGGGCCTGGGGCTGTCGATGATCTACGGCTTTGCCCAGCAGTCCGGCGGGCATGTGACGATCCAGAGCGCGCCGGGCCAGGGCACCTGCGTGCGCCTGTATCTGCCGCGCCTGCATGGCACCTCCCTGGAAAGCGACCTGCCTGCCAGCCTCGGTGAAGCCCCGGTAGCCCTGGCCGGTGAAGCCGTGGTCGTGGTCGAAGATGACCCGGCAGTGCGCATGCTGGTGGTCAATGTGCTCGACGAACTGGGCTATACGGCGCACCAGGCAGGCGACGCCCGGGCTGCACTGCCACTGCTGGAGTCGGACCTGCGTGTGGATCTGCTGGTGACTGACGTTGGCCTGCCGGGCATGAATGGCCGGCAGCTTGCGGAAATCGCCCGCCAGCACCGGCCGGGGCTGAAGGTACTGTTCATGACCGGTTACGCGGAAAAAGCCGCCGAGCGCCAGGGCTTCCTCGAAGACGGCATGGACATGGTGGCCAAGCCGTTTTCCATCGACCTGCTGGCGACAAAAATCCGCAGCATGATCAACGCCGACGAATGAGTTCAGGCATAATCGCGCGCCGTCGCACACCTGGTAGAGATCAATGAAAGCCCAAGCCCGTCATATCCTGGTGAAAACCAGCGAAGAAGCCGAACAGCTCAAACAGCGCATCGCCAAGGGCGAGGCGTTTGATGTACTGGCCAAGAAGTACTCCACTTGCCCCTCGGGCAAACGTGGCGGCGACCTGGGCGAAGTGCGGCCCGGGCAAATGGTGGGGGCGATTGATGCGGTGATCTTCAAGAAACCGGTGAAGGTGGTTCACGGGCCGATCAAGAGCAAGTTCGGGTATCACCTGGTGCAGGTGTTTTACCGGGATTGATGGGTTGGCTGCAGACCGCTATCGGGGGCAAGCCCCTCCCACATTTGAATAGGTTCACAAATCAAACTGTGGGAGGGGGCTTGCCCCCGATCCGCCGCAGGCGGCCATTCACCCCCGGGGAATCAGCGCCCCCGGCACCTGGATAACCCGGCTGGCCAACCGATGCCCGGCCAATGCAGCCTGCTCCGGCGAGCTTCCCTTGAGCCGCCCGGCCAGGTACGCCGCACTGAACGAATCCCCCGCCGCTGTCGTGTCCACCACCTTTTTCACCTTGATCGCCGGCACGCAAAAGCGCTCGTCGTTGCAGCGTATCAGGCACGCATCCGCGCCACGCTTGAGCACCACCTCTTCAATCTCCGGATACGCCGCGAACACCTGCTCGCTGTCGGCATAGCCAAACAGCGCACGCTCGTCGTCCTCGGTGAGCAAGGCAATATCCACTTCGGCCAGGACACGCCCATACGCAGCACGCGCCGCCTCGACACTGGCCCACAATCGCGGCCGGTAGTTGTTGTCGAACACCACCTTGCCTGCGCGTCGGCGGGTTTCGATCAGGGTTTGCAGCAAGCGCTCGCGACCGACTTCACCCAGCACTGCCAGGGTGATACCGCTGAAATACACCACGTCATAGTCCGGCAACGCGGCCAGGATCGGCTCCGCCGCCGGCGTGGTGAAACAGTCGCGCACGGCGGCTTCGTTGCGCCAATACAGGAATTTGCGCTCGCCGTTGGCGTCGGTCTGGATGCAATACAAGCCTGGCAAACGTCCAGCCAGGCGCTGGACCCTCCCCAGGCCGAGGCCTTCCTCCGTCCATTGCCGGCACATGGCATCGCTGAAACTGTCATCGCCCAGGGCGGTGACGTAGTCGACACTGCCGGTATCGCCCAGCTCGCGGCGCAGGTACACCGCCGTGTTCAGGGTATCGCCGCCGAAGCTCTGGTGCAGGCTGCCGTCGGCACGGTGTTGCAGTTCGATCATGCATTCGCCGATCAGGGCGATGCGGGGTTGGGTGCTCATAGCGATTGTCTCGGGAGTGACTGATGGCCTCATCGGGGGCAAGCCCCCTCCCACATTGGAATGGGTTCACACATCAAACTGTGGGAGGGGGCTTGCCCCCGATGGGATCGACGCGGTCTAGAAGCAGGTAGGCAGAGACTCAATCACCTGCAACCGCTCATCCACCAGGCAACCGACCTGCCACTTGTCAAAGGTCAGGCACGGGTGCGAAGTGCCAAAGGAAATGATGTCACCAATACGCAGCTCAACCCCCGGCGCCACCGTCATGAACGCATGCTGGTCCATCACCGCGGTGACCTTGCACGCACTCACATCATCGCCTTCGGCTGTCAGGATACCGGCCTTGTAACGCTTGAGCGGCACCGGCAGGCCGGCATCATAGGCCACGTCGCGCTTGCCCAGGGCGATCACGGCAAAGCCCGGCTCGGGCAACGACTGCACATGAGCCCAGACTTCCAGGGCCGGGTGCAGGCCCTCATCGAGATCGCTGCGGCGGTCGAGCACGCAGCATTGCGCTTCTTTGTAGATGCCATGGTCATGGGCCACGTAGCTGCCGGGGCGCAGCACACTGAGGAAGCGGCCGGCGGCGTTCTGTTCTTCGAACGACTCGGCGATCAGGTCGTACCAGGCCGAGCCCGACGCGGTGATGATGGGCTTGGGCAGGTCGAAAGAGCCGTTGTTCTGCAAATCCACCGCCAGGCGCACCAGGCTCGCGGCGAAATCGCGGATACCGCTGATGGCGTGCTCGCCGTGGATCACGCCCTCATAGCCTTCGATACCGGTAAGGGCCAGGGCCGGCTGGGCCTTGATCGCCTTGGCCAGTTCGCGCACTTCCTGCTCGCTGCGGCAACCGCAACGGCCGCCGACCACGCCGTACTCGATCATCACGTTCAGGCGCAGGCCACGGGCGGCGAAGAACAGCCCCAGGTCGGCGACGTTGTCCGGGTGATCGACCATGCAGTGGAAGTCGAAGTCCTTGTCGGCCAGCAGGTCAGCGATCAATGCCATGTTCGGCGCGCCCACCAGTTGGTTGGCCATCAGCACGCGGCGCACGCCACCGGCATACGCGGCGCGGGTCTGCACGGCGTTGGCCAGGGTGATGCCCCAGGCGCCTGCCTCGATCTGACGCTGGAACAGCGCCGGCATCATGCTGGTCTTGCCGTGGGGCGCGAGCTGCGCGCCGCTCTTGCTGACAAAGTCCTGCATCCAGCGGATGTTGTGTTCCAGCGCATCGCGGTGCAGCACCAGGGCCGGCAGGCTGACGTCGCGGACCAGATGGGCACCGACGGCGGCGGCGCCTTTTTCAACGGCATTGATGGCAGACATGAAATGCTCCTATTCGTTGATGCGACGGGCCAGGTTGTTGGCACTTTCGATCAACACCCGGCGATAGTCGTTGTAATTTTTGATCGCATCGGCGCGCGGAGCGACGATGCACAGGGTCGCAATGCTGATGCCTTGCGCGTCCCGCACCGGGGCGGCAAAGCAATGGGTAAAGGTGTCGGCCACACTGTCGAAGGAAAAGAAACCATCGAGGGTGGCCTGACGGATTTGTGCCAGGAAGGTATCCAGCGGCAAGCGCTGGCCATCCGGCAGGATAAAGTCATCGTGATCGATCAGGTCGACGATCTGCTGGTCGCTCAAGTGCCCCAGCAACAGGCGCCCGGAAGCGGTCCAGGGGATCGGCGCGTTTTCGCCGATGTCCGAAGAAATACGAAAATGCCGCTCGCCCTCGCGCATCAGCGCCACCGTGTACTTGCGCCCGTTGAGCAGGCACATCTGCGCGGTTTCGTGGGTCTGGCTGACAATCTCCTGCAAGGCGTGGTCGGCCTCGCGGGTCAGGTCGAAATGCCGCAGGTGTGCCTGGCCCAGGAAATACAGCTGGCGGCCGAGGTAGACGTGACCGTCCTTGCCCACCGTTTCCAGGATGCGTCGCTCCAGCAGTGACGCGACCAATTCGTAGACGGTGGATTTGGGGCTGCCGATGCCGCTGGCAATATCATTCGGGCGCAGGGGCTGGCCGATTTCCTTGAGAAAATCGAGGATATCGAATGCCCGGTCCAGGCCTTTGGCGCGGCGTTTGATGGTGTCTTCGGTCATGGCAGCCTTCGATTCCTGTAAAAATGCTGTGATCTGCGCAGATCCTTGTGGGAGGGGGCTTGCCCCCGATAGCGGCGAGCCAGTGACCTGTGCTTGTGCTGACACACCTTCATCGGGGGCAAGCCCCCTCCCACATTGGATTTTCCGTGGTTTCAAGAATGGGGCATTTAGCCCTTTTTCTTGTAGGCCACGCAATCGATCTCCACCTTGCAGTCGACCATCATGTTCGCCTGCACACAGGCCCGCGCCGGGGCATGTTCCGGGGTGAAGTATTCGCCGAAGACTTTATTGAAACTCCAGAAGTCCCGCGGGTCCTCCAGCCATACCCCCACGCGCACCACATCTTTCAATTCGTAGCCAGCCTCTTCGAGGATCGCCACCACGTTGCGCATGGTCTGCCGGGTTTGCTCAATGATGCCGCCAGTGATGATTTCGCCATCCACCGCAGGCACCTGGCCCGAGACGTACAACCAACCGTCCGCTTCCACGGCGCGGGCGAAAGGACGGGGTTGGCCGCCGCCGGCAGTACTGCCGGCACCATAACGAGTAATGCTCATAACAACAGGCTCCTGATTAAAAACGAATGTTCTTGAGAAATTCCGCCAGGCGCGGCGATTGCGGGCGTTCGAAGATGTCCTTCGAGGAGCCCTGCTCTTCAATGCGGCCCTGGTTCATAAACACGATCTTGTCCGAGACTTCATAGGCAAAGCGCATTTCGTGGGTGACCAGCAGCATGGTCATGCCCTCTTCCGCCAGGCCCTTGATCACGCTGAGGACTTCGCCCACCAGTTCCGGGTCGAGGGCCGAGGTGACTTCGTCGAACAGCATCAGGCTGGGGTTCATGGCAATCGCGCGGGCAATCGCCACACGTTGTTGCTGGCCACCGGACAACTGGCCGGGAAAGTGGTTACGACGCTCCAGAAGTCCTACACGATCCAACCATTTTTCCGCGAGCGCCACCGCCTCGTCCTTAGGCATTTTCTTAACTTTCAATAAGCCCAGGGTGACGTTTTGCAACGCCGTCAAATGCGGGAACAGGTTGAACTGCTGGAATGCCATGCCGGTCATGGCCCGATGCTGGGCAATCACACGCTCGGGGTGACGCACACGCTTGCCGGCAACCTCGCTGTAGCCGATGGACTCGCCATCCAGGGTGATCTGCCCGCCCTGGAACTCTTCCAGCAGGTTGACGCAACGCAACAGGGTGGTCTTGCCCGAGCCGCTGGAGCCGATCAGGGTCACCACGTTGCCGCGCTGCATCGACAGGTCGACGCCCTTGAGCACTTCCACCTGGCCGTACTGCTTGCGCAGGCCGCTAATGTTCAGCAGTGGTGGGTTGGTTTGAGGTTGGTTCATGGCAAGGCCACCCGCTTTTCAATGTAGCGCCCGAATAACTCGATGGCGTAGTTGATGACAAAGAACATAAAGCCTGCGAACAGGTAAAACTCCAGGGTCATGAAGGTGCGTGCGATCACTTGCTGAGTGCTCAACAACAACTCGGCCACGCCGATCACCGAGAGCAGGGTCGAGGCCTTGACGATTTCCGTGGAGGAGTTGACCCAGGTCGGCAGGATCTGGCGCAGCGCCTGGGGCAGCAACACATAACCCAGGGACTGATAGAACGTCAGGCCAATCGCCTTGCCCGCCTCCAGTTGCCCACGAGGAATAGCTTGCAGCGCACCGCGCACGATTTCCGAGACGTGGGAACCGCAGAACAGCGTCAACCCGACCGCACCGGCCTGGAACGCGGTGATCTGCCAACCGAGCGCCGGCAGCATGTAAAAGCACGCCAATACCAGCACAAACACCGGCGTGCCCCGGATCAGGTCGACGTACAGCCGGAACGGCGCACGCATCCAGAATTTGCCGTAGGTCAGGATCAACCCGGCGACGATGCCGATCAGGGTGCCGAAGATAATCGCCAACGCGGACACATACACGCTGGCCTGGAAGCCCGCCCAGAGGGTATCCCGGGCGATCCACAACTCATGCAGCCAGCTGGGGGATTCGTACATGGAAACCTCTCTTAACGACGGATCGCCAGGCGCTGTTCCAGGTAACGGAGCAGCATGGCAATGAGGTAACAGGCGGCCACGTAGAGCGCGGTCGTGACCAGCCAGGTTTCAATCACCCGGTAGCTCTCGACGTTGATCTTGCGGGCGTAATAGGTCAGCTCCGGCACCGCGATGGCGGCGGCGAGCGAGGTGTCCTTGAACAGCGAAATGAAGTTGTTCGACAGCGCGGGCAACACATTGCGCAGCATCACCGGCACGGTGATGTAGGCACGGATACGCCACTCGCCCAGACCGATGGCCAGCCCGGCTTCACGCAAGCCCTTGGGAATATTCAGCAGCCCGGCGCGGAATACTTCGGTCAGATAAGCCCCGGCGTACAACGACAAGGTGATGATGAACGACGGGATCTTGTCCAGGCGGATGCCCAGGCTGGGCAAGGCGAAGTAGATCAGCAGGATCAGCACGAGGATCGGCGTATTGCGGATCACCGTCACATACACCGAGGCCAGCACGCGCAGTGCCTTGTGTTTCGACAGCATGGCAAATGCCATCATCAGGCCGATCACGCAGCCGATCGCGATCGACAGCAGCGCCAGCTCGAGGCCCAGGCCGAGCCCCGCCAGCAAGCTGGGGAAGTCGCGCCATACGGCGGCAAAGTTCAACTGATAGTTCATGGTCAGCAGTACCTGATTGGGGCGCCGTCAGCGACGCCCCAGGTTTTCGATTTACTTGAACTCAACCGGGAAGCCGATCGCAGGTTCCGGCAGATCCACGCCGAACCATTGCTTGAACGAGGCCTTGTAGGTGGGGAACTCCACGCCGGTCATGGCTTCATGCAGCGCGGTGTTGACGAAGTTCAGCCAGTCCTGATCGCCACGCTTGACGGCGCACGCATAGGTTTGCGGGCTCCAGGCGTAGGCCGGGCTGCGGTAGCGGCCTGGGTTCTGCACCATCAGGTACTTGACCGAGGACTGGTCGGTGGCGGCGGCATCGGCGCGACCGGAGTTCACCGCCTGGTACATCAGGTCGACGCTGTCGTACTGGTCGACCTTGGATTTGGGCAGCGCCTGGTGCACCAGCTCTTCGGCATACACGTTTTGCAGCACCGCTACGGTGACGCTGTCGCCGGCAGCCTGCAGGTCTTCGATCTCTTTGTACTTGCTGTTGTTGGGCAGCAGCAGGCCCACGCCTTCGCGGTAGTACGGCAGGGTGAAGGCCACCTGCTGGGCGCGGCTGGCGGTGACGGTGATGAACTGGCAACTCATGTCGACCTTGTCGGTCAGCAGGTTGGGAATCCGCGCATCAGAGGACTGCACCACGAACTCGACCTTGCTCGGGTCGTTGAACAAGCCTTTGGCCACGATGCGGCCGATGTCGATATCAAAACCCTGCAACTTGCCATCCGCTCCCTGGAAGTGCCACGGCGCATTGATACTGCCTGTACCCACGATCAGATGCCCACGCTTGAGCACATCATCGAGCTTGCTGTCCGCCGCCTGCACTACGCTTACGAGGGAAGCCGATGCGGCGAAGAGAAAAACACACGCTTTGAATACGGAAGGTCGGTGATGCATGACAAGCACTCCAGGAGTTGTGTATTCCGCTATACCGGAACTTAGTATGTAACAACGGAATAGACAGCAGAAAGTGTGCCACACGCGGTAACAGAAAAACATGTGGGAAATAAAATCTTTAAAAATCAGTTGGATAAATATGAATAGGCGATGAGGCCTTGCGCCACTGCCTACAATCGCTTTGCTACCCAAGACCCCATAGGGCGTGACAGACCCAATCGCACGCCCTGCAACGGTGTTACTGCGCACTATCGCAGTGCGTAAGGGCCGTGGAAAAAACGCGATGCTGGGCTAGCATCAATCTAAATTTTACGCAGCACCTGTAGGAGCCTGCCTTGATCAAATTCGGCGTTACCCTGTTAGTGTTCTCCCTTCTCGTGGCCGGCAACGCCTCGGCCAGCAACGACCGTCGCGAATGCAAGGCAGAGCTGCGCAAGCTGAACGAAGCCTTGAGCACCAATTACACCAGCCAGAACCACCACGGCTACCGCCAGGCAAAAGCCTCTAGGGATAACCTGGAATACAAGAAATGCGCGAGCCAGGCGCGCAAGGCGCGGGAACGCGTGGAGCGTGACGCTCACCTGTGAAGGTTGACAGTAGACGACAGTGATTCCTCGACTTAGCGTGGGCAGACACTCGCACTGTCCAGGAGGATCACTATCATGGGAATTGCCACCGCAACCATTACCAACGCCGAGGAATATGAAAAGGTACTGAGTACCTCCCACCCCGTGTTTCTGTTGTTTGTTTCAGCTCACTGCCCGGCGTGCGCGGACGCCGGCCCATTGTTCGAACTGATTGCTGCCAAGTATCCCGATATCGTGAGCCTGGTACTGGACTGCGCAAACACCCCGAAACATCCCCATGTCACGGGCACGCCTACCTTGTTGGTTTACTTCATGGGCGAACTGATGGAAATTCTCAAGGGTTTCGGCCCCATTGAAGATCAGGAAAAAACTGTGGAAGAGCTTTTCAACCGCTACACCCAGTGCCCCCTCTTGCACAGTGCGACCTAGCGTCCAGGCTGCTCAAAGCAGGCTCAGCCACCAGATTCAGCAATGTTCAAGACCATTGAAATCGAAGTCCTGAAACAACGCCCCTCGCCCGCCCTGCAACTTGAGTTCGCCCAGCATGATTTCGAGCGACTCAAGTCATTCTGCCTGCTGATCTACATCGCGATCATCCCATTGGTTACTCATCCGCTGATCAAAGGCTTGTCGATGGATCTGCAGCCCAGCGGGGCGATCCTGACAGGGCTTGCGTTTCACACGCGCGCATAAACCGATCACGCCCCGTGCGTGACAGACAGCGCATCGAAATGCTTTACCGGGCGGCCACTTACTGGATAATAGCCAAATGCCTTCATTGAGTTAATGTTCGGCACCACCTCTACCGCCTCGATGGATTTCTTCTGCGTATGGACACTCCGCTGCTTCCGCAAAAACGCCTCAATGCTGCAATCACCAAAGTCATGGCCGGTATCAGCGCAACGCTGGGCGCCATGTGGGCGCTGATCACCTATGTGTTTCCCGATCCCAGCGTGTTCGGCTTTGGCTTTCTCAACTGGAAAAACTTGATTCTGGTGATCAGCGTGTTCTTGTTCCTCGCGGCACTGTCTATTGGCTGGCAGGCGCGTCGGCTGCCGGATGCGATAAAAGGCACGCTTTCGGTGATCCTGGCCGTATTACTCGCCGGTGGTTTTTTCATTTTGGGCAGCGAGTACGCCAGACCCACTTTCGAATTTGCCCAATCGCAAAAGCTGATGACTGAAAATGACGGCGCCAACCTGTTTGGCAAGCGTATCGAGTTGGTCGACGGTGTACGCATCGAACTGCTGGAATGTGAGCAGATTGGCCAGGCACCGAGCTGCCTGCTGGAACTGACCAACACCCATGTCGACCGCGTAATGCGCGACCTTAAGCAAAGTACCCTGTTTGAAAAAACCGGCGGCTCCCTGGATGTCGAGCAACTGCAGGTCGGCCAGTCGAAGTCTGACCAATGGAACGCCTTTGCGCTGATACGTAATGTGCCGACCCGCGTGACGATGGTGTTCCAGCCCGTGCGCGGGAAACTCGAGAGCATCCCGGCACTCAAGATCAGATTTCGCAGCCTCAAGGGTGAGGATAACGTGGTGAAATTCAGTGGCGTGGCGATTAACTGAGGGGATGGATATGAGCACCGCAACTGCAACAGAGAGCGCCGACCAACCCTGGGAAGATACGTTGATTTTGGCGTTTCGCGATATTCAGTGGATCCTTCACCGCAAAAAACAGCAGGCACTGATTTCAGACGCGCTTGAACGGCTCATCCTGAACAATCACTTGCTGCTGTGCGATCCCTCAGACCAGAAACAGCAAAACACCTGTAATGAGGCCAAGGAAAAGCTCAACCTGGCAGTGGAAAAAATGGCCGCAACACCGCCACTCCTCGCGAAATTGGACGGCAAGGCCGAAAGTGCAGCGGGCGATGTGCTAACCGCCCATGAAGACAGATTCTTCCTGATTGAATTCAAATCAGACATCAGTACCAGAAGCTCCGAATACACCAAATTCCTGGGGATTCTGATGCGGCTGATCGATCCCGAAGACAACCACGTATTGATCAGCCGGTCAAAGAAGGGGCATTTTTTTGTCACGCAGAGGCCAGACGCATCCGCACCCTCTACCCCAAACCTGCGCAAGCTCACAATGGAGGCCTACACTTACTACGACGCAATCACCCAGCCCCACTTAAAACCGACTGCGGCGATCCCCGTGCACACGCTCCTGGCAGAAAAACGCCACGGCCTGTCGCTGGCCCACATGGCGGACTACCTTCAACTGCTCTGTAACACACATGTCGATGACGCAGCAGGCGGCGCACACCCGATGAAAGTGGCGGTGGCAAGTGCATCCGGGGTGTTCTGGCCGATAGCCGACCTCTCGGAGCTGACTGCATTGGCCGGCTTGTTCAACGCGACCGCAGGGCCGTCGCGCCCAACACACTCGGCCTTTGGCACTGCAAACGCCGAACACTTGAAAGGCATCGTCGGCGCCTTCCGGAAAAAGACACTCGAAGAGCAAAAAGCCGCGCTCAGGCGTGACGGCAGAACACCCGGCGGCGCCCCTCCAGGCATCAATCGAAGTTGAGCGGCAACGCTCAAGCCCCCATCAGGAACCCACACACCGAAGCAGGCTGACCTGCGTCACGCGGCGGTCCTCCACCGCCGCCACCGTCAGGCGCCAGCCCTCATGTTCCAGGCTATCGCCCACCACTGGCAGGCGGTCGAGCAGGCTCATGACCAGACCGGCCAGGGTCTGGTAGTCCTCGGTCGCCGTCGCCTTGAAACCGGTACGCTGGCGGACCAGGTTGAGGTTCAAGGCACCATTGGCGCGAAAGCCATCGCCTTCCTCGACGATATCCGGCCCCTCGATTTCGCTGGCATCCGGCAACTCACCGGCAATGGACTCGAGAATGTCGGTCATGCTCAACACGCCCATAAAGTCACCGAATTCGTTGATCACGAACGCAATGTGCGTGGATTCCTGACGCATCTGCTCCAGCGCATTGAGGACCGAAAAGCTGTCGAGCAAGTTGATCGCCCGACGCGCCAGGTGCTCCAGGTTCGGCTCGTTGCCGGCCAGATACTCCTTGAGCAATTCCTTCTTGTGCACGAAGCCCAGCGGCTCATCGACGGCGCCATTGCGGATCAACGGCAGTCGCGAATAGGACGAGTGCATCAGTTTCAGACGGATACTGTCGGGATCGTCCGCCAGATCGATGCAATCGACCTTGGCCCGCGGCGTCATCAGCGTGCGGATCGGTCGCTCGGCCAGTTGCAGCACGCCGCTGATCATCACGCGCTCACGTCGATCAAACAGCGGGCCTTGGGTGGCATCCGGCTCGCCGAGCAGGTCGGCCACCTCTTCACCCACCTCCTCCACCGCCAGGCTGCGACCGCCGAGCAAACGCATCACCGCATGAGCGGTACGCTCGCGCACTGGCAACACGCCTTGCGCCGACTTCTTGCGGCGTGAACGGGCGATCTGGTTGAACACTTCGATCAGGATCGAGAAGCCGATGGCGGCGTACAGGTAACCCTTGGGAATATGAAACCCCAGGCCTTCGGCGGTCAGGGCGAAACCGATCATCATCAGGAAGCCCAGGCACAGCATGATCACCGTCGGGTGCGCGTTGACGAAGCGTGTCAGCGGCTTGCTCGCCACGATCATCAGGCCGATGGACACGATCACCGCGATCATCATCACCGCCAGTTCGTCCACCATGCCCACGGCGGTAATCACCGCATCCAGGGAGAATACCGCGTCGAGCACCACGATCTGCGCCACGATCGGCCAGAACATCGCGTAGGCCACATTGCCGGTGCGCTGGGCCACATGCCCCTCGAGGCGTTCATGCAATTCCATGGTGGCCTTGAAGAGCAGGAACACACCACCAAACAGCATGATCAGGTCGCGGCCGGAGAAGCTCTTGTCGAACACCTCGAACAACGGCTGGGTGAGGGTCACCAACCAGGAAATACTCGCCAACAGGCCCAGGCGCATCAGCAACGCCAGGGACAGGCCGATCAAGCGCGCACGGTCACGCTGCTCCGGCGGCAGCTTGTCCGCCAGGATCGCGATAAACACCAGGTTGTCGATGCCCAGTACCAGTTCCAGCACAATCAAGGTCAACAGGCCGAGCCAGGCCGTTGGATCCGCTAACCATTCCATTTATTGAGTCTCTTCAGTCATCGATTTTCAGAATGCCGGGCACGGCAGAGTGCGGTCAGTGGACCGGTAAAAGGTTAGCAGTCGGAATACGGGGTGCTTCAGCGGGAACAACGACAGAGGATGTCTTGGGGAAAGACGACTGGGAGGCTCCGAGAGGGTGTTCATGCAAATCCTGCAATGACAAAAGGACTTGAATCGTACAGTCGAAAGGGAAAATCCCCACAACCCAAAACTATTACAAGATCTGTAAAACCTTAGAAACCAGTTCGATCATTTGATCATTGCGTGAAATTATTATCAGCATAAATGCCTACTTGTCTTTGGTGCGAAGCCCTAAAAAACAATAAATCAGCCTATTTATGAGTTTTATACGAAAGCATTTGACTGATCAGATTTTCATTTGATAAACATATGATCAGAACAAGGCAATGAATGAACGACTGACTACAACAATAAATGGGGTGCTCATCATGAAACTTGCTACGACCTTCGCCGCCGCTGCGGCCCTTTCCCTCCTCGCCAGCAGCATCGCCCTGGCCGCCGACGGCAAGACCTACAAGGTCGGCGCCGCGGTCTACGGTCTCAAGGGCCAATTCATGCAGAACTGGGTACGCGAACTCAAGGAGCACCCCGCCGTGAAAGACGGCACCGTGCAATTGACCGTATTCGACGGCAACTACGACGCGCTGACTCAGAACAACCAGATCGAAAACATGGTGACCCAGCACTACGACGCCATCCTCTTCGTGCCCATCGACACCAAGGCTGGCGTCGGCACCGTGAAGCAGGCCATGAGTAACGACGTGGTGGTCATCGCCTCCAATACGAAAGTTGCCGATGCCGCCGTCCCCTACGTGGGTAACGACGATGTAGAGGGCGGCCGCCTGCAGGCCCAGGCCATGGTCGACAAACTCAACGGCAAGGGCAATGTAGTGATCATCCAGGGCCCCATTGGTCAGTCGGCACAGATCGACCGGGAAAAAGGCGAGCTGGAAGTGCTGGGCAAGCACCCGGACATCAAGATCATCGAGAAAAAGACCGCCAACTGGGACCGCGCCCAGGCCATGGCGCTGACGGAGGACTGGCTGAACGCCCACCCCAAAGGCATCAACGGCGTCATCGCGCAGAACGACGACATGGCCCTCGGCGCGGTACAGGCCCTGAAATCCCACGGCCTGACGTCCAAGGATGTACCGGTTACCTCCATCGACGGCATGCCGGATGCCATCCAGGCCGCGAAAAAAGACGAAGTCACCACCTTCCTGCAGGATGCCCAGGCCCAGTCCCAGGGTGCGCTGGACGTGGCCCTGCGCGCCCTGGCCGGCAGCGACTACAAGCCCCGGTCGGTGATCTGGGAACGCTATGCCAAGGACGTGCAATGGGCTGACGGCACCGCGAAGAACTACATCCTGCCCTGGGTGCCAGTAACCAACGCCAACGCCGATGCGCTGTACAAGCAAGTCAGCGGCGCCAAGTAAGCCGTAGCCGGTTGATCGCTTCCCGCATGGGAGCGATCCGTTCATCTTTGTTGTGAGGCCTGCCATGTCCACCGTCACCGAACGCCCGCAAGAACACCTGCACCCCGTCATCCCGAAAACCATGCAGGCCGTGGTCTGCCATGGCCCGGAAGACTACCGGCTGGAAACCGTCGACGTGCCCACCCCCGGCCCCGAGGAAATCCTCACCAAGGTCGAGTTGTGCGGGATCTGCATGGGCGACATCAAGACCTATCGCGGCGCGCCGTCGTTCTGGGGCGACGCCGAGCAACCACGCTATGTGAAACCGCCGATGATCCCCGGCCATGAATTCGTGTGCCGCGTGGTCGCCCTGGGCCCCGGCGCGGACAAGCGCGGCGTGAAGATCGGCGACCGGGTCATTTCCGAGCAGATCGTGCCGTGCTGGGGCTGCCGCTTCTGCAACCACGGCCAGTACTGGATGTGCCAGAAACACGACCTGTATGGCTTCCAGAACAACGTGCAGGGCGCCATGGCCCAGTACATGATCTTCACCAAGGAAGGCATCATCCATAAGGTCCCGGATTCCATCGCCCCGGATGAAGCGATCCTGATCGAACCCCTGGCCTGCTCGCTGCACGCTGCCGAGCGCGCCAATGTGGATTTCGACGATGTCGTGGTGGTCGCCGGCGCCGGCACCCTGGGCCTGGGCATCATTGGTGCGGTGCGCATGCGCCATCCGAAGAAACTCATCGTGCTGGACATGAAACCGGAACGCGCCGCCCTCGCCCTGCGCATGGGCGCCGACGAAGTGTGGAACCCGGCCGACGTCGATGTACTGGCGAAGATCCGCGACATCACCGATGGCTACGGCTGCGACATCTACATCGAAGCCACCGGTCATCACAAGGCCGTGAACCAGGGCCTGGCGATGCTGCGCAAGCTGGGGCGGTTCGTCGAGTTCAGCGTATTCAATGACGAGGCCACGGTGGACTGGTCGATCATCGGCGACCGCAAGGAACTGGATGTGCTCGGCTCGCACCTGGGGCCTTACATGTACCCGCGCGCCATCGACTTTATCGGCAACCGCAAGATCGACATGCGCGACGTGGTCACCCACAAGTTCGCCCTGGCGGACTTCAAGGAAGCGTTCGCAGTGATGGAGCGCGGCGACAAGTCCCTCAAGGTAGTGCTTGAGCCTTGACCAACTGCATGTACCGCACCACTGCCGGCGCTCTCTCGAAGCGCCGGTGGATCAACGACAACCAGGACGCCGCCTCGCTGCCCTGAATCGGGCGATACACCACTCCCGGCAAGCTCACGTGCCCCACCACCGACGCCGGCACCACCGCCACGCCCTGCCCCAATGACACCAACGCGACGACCGCCACCAACCCACCCGGCTGCGGCCCCAGGCGCGGCGCAAAACCACCTTGGGCCGCGACGTGCAGCGTGCCGCTGATCTGCTCCGGCAGGATGAAGGTCTCGTTTTGCAGATGCTCGCAGTGGATGACTTTCAAACCCAACAGCCATGAGTCCTGCGGCAACGCCAGCACGAAACCTTCACTGTCCAGGCGCACTGCTTCCACACCGTCCGGCAAGGTCATCGGCGAACGGACATAGCCGATATCGCAGCGCCCGTCCGCAACGGCACCCGGCAGTATTGCCATGGCACATTCACGCACGTTCACGCTGACATCGGGAAACGCCTGGCAG
>Ga0070662_100000719_pt1 | contig 20300 bp, 9 predicted proteins | sample KBSC53metaG_FD_65648 | JGI IMG/M metagenome (GOLD analysis project Ga0070662, IMG submission 65648) | Corn rhizosphere microbial communities from Kellogg Biological Station, Michigan, USA - KBS C5-3 metaG | ecosystem: Host-associated > Plants > Roots > Rhizosphere > Soil ...
GCTTCCTGGCCGGTGCCGGGGCGGACGTGATCGCGCAGGGCATCAGTACTCAGTTGATGACCAAAGGCGATATGACGCTGCGCGCCGCGCAGTTGTACCCGGCGACGGACGTTGGCGCACGGGTGCTGGCCGGTTTTATCGATGCCTTCTCTGGCTTCAAGTACGACCCGACCCGTACCTTGACGATCGCGCGCACGGGGAGTGCTGATGCCGCCATGCCGTACTCGGCGTTTGGCCGCCTGCAACTGGGCGGCCCGACGATCAAGCAGGGCGGGGTGGTGCGTGCGCCCCTGGGCCTGATCGAAATCGGCAACCTCGGGGCCAGCCGCGTCGAGCTGCTGCCCGGCAGCCTGACCTCGGTGAGTGGCAAGGGACTGGTGTTGCCCTACGGCGGCACGGTAGACGGCCAGGTCTACAAATACAACGGCAAGACTGTGACGTTCCTTGGGCAGGGGGCGTTGCCTAACGCGAACGGCAGCCTGAATGTCGGGATGGTCCTGGGTGGCGAATCGGTGGTGGTGCAGCCTGACGCTACCGTGGACCTTTCCGGTGGCGGCGAGCTGCTTGGGGCCGGGTTTATTTCCGGGCGCGGCGGATCTACCGATGCGCGCTACAACCCCCTGGTGCAATTCGGGGCAACCGGCGGTTTTGTGTTGCCGGGGCTGGGCACCAACCCGGTCTACGCGATTGTGCCGGGCGCGCAACCGGGCTATGCCCCGGTGGGGCCGGAGGGCGGGGCGACCGACCCGTTGATTGGCCAGCAAATCACGATCGGTGCCGGTGTGCCGGGGCTGACAGCGGGCACCTACACCTTGATGCCGTCCACTTATGCCCTGATGCCGGGGGCCTTCCGCCTGGAAATCAACGGCTTGGCGGGGCTCGGCAGCGAAGGCACGACCCAGTTGCTGCGCAACGGCTCATGGTCCACTGCGGGGCGCTTGTCCATCGCCAATACCGGCATCGGCAACAGTACGGCGAGCCAGGTGATCCTCACCGCCGCCGACACCCTGCGCCGCTATTCCCAATACAACGAGACCCGTTATGCGCAATTCGCCGTGGCCGACGCGGCCCGCCTCGGGGTGCCGCGTGCGCTGTTGCCGGTGGATGCCAAGACCCTGCAACTGAACCTCAGCCCGGGGGCGGGTGCCAATGCCTTTTCGTTCAAGGGTATCGGTCGCTTCGAGGCCGCCGACGGCGGTTACGGTGGCACCGTGGCGTTGACCAATGGCAACAGGAGCACGGGCAAGGACATTGAGATCGTCGCGGCAGGCAAGGGCGCAACCCCGGGTTTCAGCGGCATCAGCGTCGAGGCCGAGAGCCTCAACGCGCTCGGCGCGGCGCGTCTGTTGATCGGTGGCCTGACCGTGGTGACCTACGGTCAGGGCGGCAACTACATCAACCTGGCCAACGGAGCCTTGAGCAACATCAACCTGCGCCAAGGCGCGAACCTGGCGGCGCCAGAAGTGTTGCTGGTGTCCTCTACCGGCAAGGTAACCGTCGAACAGGGGGCCTCGATCAACACCATCGGTCGCGGCAAGGCCAGTTATGACGCACGTGACGGCTTTGTGTACAACATGCCCAATATGCTGGCGGTGTCCAACGGCCTGCTCAACGTGGTCGCAGCAACGCCGATGGCAGGTGTGACCAGCGGCGGGATCGAGCTGGGGGCTTGCACTGGCACGCTGTGCAGCGGCCAGAGCGCTTTGTATTCCGAAGGCACACTCGTTGCCTTGACCGACAGCACCCTGCAGATGGGGGCGGACGTGCGTTATGGCACCCGTCACCTGAACCTGGGCGTATCCAGCATCAACGTCGGCAGCCCCGAAGCCTTGGCCGCCGCCGCTGCCGGCAATCGCCTGCCGGCGGGCATGACCCTCACCCAGCAAGTCCTGGAGCGCCTGCTGCGGGGGGACACTCAATTTGGCGCGCCGGCCCTGGAAACCCTGCAACTGTCGGCACGCGACAGCTTCAATTTCTATGGCACCACGACCCTGGACACTTATGACTCGGCGACTGGCAAGTCGATGCTGAGCGCCCTGATGCTGTCCACGCCGGCTATTTATGGTGCGGGCGGCGCCAACGATGTAGCCACCATCCATACCGCCAACCTGATCTGGCAGGGGGCCGCGACACCGCCCGTGGCGGCAGTGACTGACGGTGCCGGCAGCGGCAGCGGGCGCCTGGATATCCATGCCGAGCGCATCGAGTTCGGCTATGGGGATTTTGCCCAGCCAAGCACCACCCAGTCCTTTGACCGCCTGGCCCTGGGCTTTGCCAACGTCAACCTGAACGCCAGCCAGCGCATCACCGCCAACCATAAGGGCAGCCTCTCGGTGTATCAGCGTCAGGGCGCCTATGACGCGATCAAGGGCTTTGCCTACAACGGCGGCAACCTGAATATCCTCACACCGTTGATGAGCGGTGAAGCCGGCTCAGTCAACCGGATCACAGCCGGTGGCGCGATTGATGTGCGCGCCTCGGCGGGGCCGGTGGGCGAAGCGAAGGGCATTGGCGGCGAGTTGTCCTTGCAGGGTGACAGCATCCGCCTGGCCAGCGCGGTGGTATTGCCCAGCGGCAAGCTCACCCTGGGCGCCCGTGGCGATGTGGTGTTGACTGATGCGGCCTTGATCGATGTGGCCGGCCGGGCCATTGCTTTCAACGACCTGACTAAATACAGCGCTGGCGGCGAGGTCCTGCTGGAAAGCCGTGCGGGCAACGTGCTGCAGGCGGTCGGTTCGACCATCGACCTGTCGGCGCAGCACAACCAGGCGGGTCGGCTGCAGGCGGTGGCCGTAGAGGGCGCGGCGGGCACCGTCGACCTGGCGGGCAGGATCGTCGCTGGCAGCAGCGGCGACTACGATGCCGGCGGTACGCGGGTGCCTTACCTGGCGGGCGCGGTGGAGATCCAGGCCCAGCGGCTGGGCACAAGCGGCACATTGAATGAACAGTTCGCCGCCCTCAATCAACGCCTCAATCAAGGCCAGGTGTATGGCTCGCGCAGCTTTCAGCTCAAGCAAGGCGATCTGATCATCGGCAGCGATGTGAAGGCCAACAGCGTCAACGTTTCGCTAGACAATGGCAGCCTGCGCGTTACCGGCCTGGTAGACGCCAGCGGCGAGCGCGTCGGCAGCATCAACCTGGCCGCCAGGAACGGCCTGGTCCTGGACGGTACGGCGGTGCTCGATGCCCATGGCACGCAAGTGCGCGTGGACAGTTATGGCAAGGTCATCGACGCGCCGAACCGCGCCACCGTTGTGCTCGGCTCAGGCCAGGGCCAGTTGACCCTGGCCGATGGCGTGCGCATCGACCTGCGCCATGGCACGGGGGCAGGGGCCGGTAATGACGGACGCAGTCTCGGCACCCTGGAGCTCAACGCGCCCCGTCTGGGCGGCGATGACATTGCCATCGATGCCAGTGGGCGCCTGACCATCACCGGCGCACGTTCCATCGCGCTCAATGGCATGGTCACCTACGACGATGCCCCGACCAGGACCGATGCCACCCCGAACGGACGTCCGTACCAGGCGATCGACCAAGCCTACCTCGACGGCAAGCACGCACTGAGCACGGCGTTCATCAATGCTGCGCTCGGCAATACCAACCTGCTGCAGAACAAACTGGCAGGCCTGAATAACGCCACCTACGGCGATGTTTTCCACCTGCGGCCTGGTGTGGAGATTATCAGCAAGACGCCCGACGGCGACCTGGTGGTACAGGGCGACCTGGATTTGTCCGGCTATCGCTACGCCAGCCTCAAGTCGACCCAACCTACCGAGGCCGGCAGCCTGACCCTGCGCGCCGGTGGCGACCTGAATATCTACGGCAGCATCAACGACGGCTTTGCGCCGCCGCCGCAAACCGATGATGACAATGGCTGGGTCCTGCGTGCAGGTATCGACTACACCGGCGGCACGGTGGTGGTGCCGGGCAGTGGTGTGACCCTGGCGGATGGCACCCTGTTCCCAGGCGGCGTGACGCTCAATTTCGATGTGCCGACGCAGCCGCTGTTCCTGCCTGCTGGCACGCGGTTGCCCGTCGCGGCAACGCTCAGCCAGTCCTTGGTGCTGCCTGCCGGGACGGTGTTGGCCGCCGCCGTGCGGGACGCATCGGGCAATGTGCTGTTCGCCGCGGGCACGCTGCTGGTTCAGAGCCAGACCCTCGCCGCCGGCAGCACGCTGGACGCCGGCACCTTGTTGGGCAGTGCGGCCAACGTCAACGGGCTGATCTGGCCCAAGGGAGTGCCCTTGGCCACCAGCCTCAAGCTGGCAGGCAGTAAAGTCTTGCCCCGTGGCGCGCTGTTGCCGTCAGGTACCGATGTCAAGTTGCCGGACGGTGCGGCGTCGGTACAGCTGCGTGTCGCCGATGCCGGGCGCCAGGGCAAGAACTGGGCGATTGCGCCGATGCTGGAGGAAGGCTCGCAAGCGTGGTCGATTCGGCTGGTGGCCGGCGCGGACACCGGCGCGGCGGACAGTCGCCTGCTGCAACCGCACCCGGTCACCGGCAACCTTCGGTTGGCCGACAGTCACTATGGGATGTACGGGCAGGGTGCGCTGGTCTGGACCGAGCAGGGCTCTTTGGATGTCTATGGCGACAACAGCATGGTGGGCAAGCCCATCGATGTGAATGATGGCTACGCCTACCCCGGGATTTGTGACGATATGCCGGAATACTGCTCGTCCGAGGGCGATGCCTACACCTTGCTGGCGGGCGGCAGTACGCGTTTCAGTGTCATCCGCACCGGCGCTGCGGACTTGGATTTGCTGGCAGGCGGCAACCTGAGCATGGAGTCGTTGTACGGTGTCTACACCGCCGGCAGCTCCTCCACGGGCACCTCGGCTGGCGACCCGTATAACCTCAAGCGTGCCCTTGGCGGCAATGGCAAGGTCCTGGGTAACGTCGGCGGTAACGAAAAGTGGGTCAACGGTGGCCCCGACAGCCTGTACCGCGCCTGGTACCCGGACACGGGCGGCAATGTGCTGGTCAAAGTGGGGGGCGACCTGACAGGCAATATCACCAGCCCTGCGCAGAATGGCGTTGCGCGTCCTGTGCCTGTCGACCTGGGGCTGGATTCAGCCAATGTCGGCAATTGGCTGTGGCGACAGGGTAATAACCTGGAGGGCAGCCAGGCACAAGCGACCGCCTGGTGGATCAATTTCGGTTCTTACGTCGCTAACGTGCGTTCGGACCAGATGGTCGGTTTTACCGGGTTCGGCACCCTGGGTGGCGGCAACCTCACGGTTGATGTGGGGGGCAATGCGGGAATCATCAGTGCGCTGTCGTCAACCGCCCAGAACGTCAGCCCACGCAGCCAAGGCCTCGTTCTGGCGGTCGGCGGTACAGGGCGGGTCGCGGCCGATGGCAGTGTGCAACTGAGCGGTGGTGGCGACTTGAACCTGCGGGTGGGCGATGCGCTGAACCCCGCCAGTCAGGTCACCGTCGATCACCTCAATGGCTCGTTGGTGAACCTGCGCGGCCACGTACAGGTGACGGGCGGCAGCCTGGGCAGCCTGACCTTGCGTTACGGCAACCAGTCCAGGGACCAGAGCCCCAGCGAAGTGCGCGCCTACGACCCGCTGCGCTCCACCTCGGCCATGGCGGCCGGCGGCTTGAGCCTGCTGCCAGGGGATTCGACCTTCAGCCTGGCTACCCGGGGCGACCTGGTCCTTCAGGATGTCGCCGATCCAGGCCGCGTACCGCAGACGAATGCCTTGGCCTACGCAAAGGAAGGCGTCAACGGGGTAGGACAGAGCTGGTTCAGCCTGTGGACCGACCGTACGGCAGTCGATCTGTTCTCCTCCGGCGGTAACCTCACACCACTGACCCAGACGCTGGAAACCGATATGGCGGCGGTCTACCCCGCCACATTGCGTGCGGTCGCCGCCAGCGGCAGCCTGTACTACGGCCGTGCGTCGACGAGTAACCCGAATGTGCCGCAGCCATTGCAGGCGCTGGTGCTGGCACCGTCGGCCAACGGTCAACTGGAATTGCTGGCGGGCGATTCGATCTACGGCGGCGACTTGACCATCAGCCGTTCCAGCGCAAGTCCGCAAAGCCTGGCGACGATCCAGCGTCCGGCGTTCCTGGGCTTCATCAACAGCTTGCCGGTCGCAGGCAGCGGCAATCTTTCCAGTGATGGCAACATCGCACGCCTGGGGCTTCACCCGCTGTTCGCGTTTGGCCCTGACACCGCGAGCATGGCATGGGGCGGCGCCTTGGAACCGGCGCGTTTCTATGCGCTCAGCGGTGACCTGCTGGGGGTCAACAGTGGACGGGCGCTCAGTCTCTATGGGGCAAACGATCCACGCTTCGGTCAGACCTATTACGAAGGTGCAGGCCCGGTCTGGATGCTCGCCGGGCGCGATATCGTCAGCAGCGGCACCCGCTTGAATGGTGCCCTTGGCGGGGACGTGAGCACCGGTGAATACACGTTCATCGGCAACCTGTTCGTGCACACGGGGGCGACTGATATCTCCATTGCCAGCGCCGGGCGCGACATCCTCTACAGCAGTTTCAATGTCGCGGGCCCCGGGACCCTTGAGCTGACGGCCGGGCGCACTATCCAGATGGACGATCAGGTGGGCGTGAACAGTCTGGGCGCCGTGGCGGCCGGCGACAACCGAGCGGGTGCCAGCATCGTCCTGCAAGCCGGTGTCGGGCCCAAGGGGCCGGACTACCGTCGGTTTGTCGAGGCTTACTTGAACCCCGCCAACCTGGCGCTGCCGGGTGAGTCGATCCAGGGCAGCAAGGTCGCCAAGACCTACGAGAGGGAATTGCTCGCCTGGCTGGTCGAGCGCTTCGGGTTTACCGGAGACGCCGAACAGGCCCGCACTTACTACGCGGCGCTCCCCGCCGAGCAACAACGGGTGTTCGCCCGCGACGTGTACTTCGCCGAGCTCAAGGCCGCCGGCCGTGAGTACAACACCGCTGGCAGCGTGCGCCAGGGCAGCTACCTGCGTGGCCGCGCGGCGATTGCGGCGCTGTTCCCGGACAAGGACGTGGCCGGCAACCCGATCACCTACAAAGGCGACATCACGATGTTCGGTGGCGCGGGTGTGCACACCAACTTCGGGGGTTCCATCCAGATGCTCACGCCGGGCGGCAGCCAGACCTTCGGTATCGAAGGCGCGGCGCCACCGTCGACGGCGGGGGTGATCACCCAGGGCGCGGGGGATATCCAGCTGTATTCCCTGGGCAGCATCCTGCTGGGCCAGAGCCGCATCATGACCACCTTCGGCGGCTCGATCATGGGCTGGACCAGCGAAGGCGACATCAACGCCGGGCGCGGTTCCAAGACCACCGTGGTGTACACGCCGCCCAAGCGTGTGTATGACAACTGGGGCAACGTCGGCCTGTCGCCGTCGGTGCCGAGTACCGGTGCGGGGATCGCCACGCTCAACCCGATCCCGGAAGTGCCGGCGGGGGACATCGACCTGATCGCACCGCTGGGCACCATCGATGCCGGCGAGGCGGGCATTCGTGTGTCCGGCAACGTCAACATTGCCGCCTTGCGCGTGGTGAACGCGGCGAATATCCAGAGCCAGGGCAAGTCGTCCGGGGTGCCGGTGTCTGCTGCGGTCAACACCAACGCCATGACGTCGGCCAGCGCGGCCGGAGCGGCGGCGTCCCAGGCCGCGGAAGACGCGGCGCGCAGCCAGCAGGCGGCCGCCAAACAGGGCAGGCCGTCGATCATGACCGTGGAAGTGTTGAGCCTGGGCACCGAACCGTTGCCGCAGGAGCCTGCGCCGGCGCAGAAAACCTCCGGCTACAACCCCAACAGCCCGGTGCAGGTGCTGGGCGCCGGGCCGCTGAGCGAACAGGCGCGAGCGCGGCTGACGGATGAGGAGCGCAAGCAGATCAGTTTGTAAGGCTTTGGAAGGGACCTCTCGATGTACCGTTCGGGGCGATCAATGATCGCCCCTTTTTTTGCGCCGGTTACGGGTTGTCCTTGAGGGTCTTGAACGACTCGATGCGTTTGATCAGCCGCGTATTTTTCGCCGAGTCGGCATTGCCGAACAGGAACGAGAAGTCCGACGCCAGCCCGGATTTGCCGGCAATCGCCGCGTACTGGTGGCAGTCATTGCAGTTGTCTGTCTGCACGTAGGTTTCCATCGTGGTGTTGGCGACCACGACACTCTGGTCGCTGACAAACGGCCCATAGGACAGCGGCACCTTCACGTTCGGCCCAGGGCCTGGATCGTTGGGGGCGTTGGGCGTCTTGGACCACAGCACGTTCACCAGTTTGTAGTACTGGAACACCGACTGGCCCTGGGTCTGCTGGGCGAAGGTCTGCTGCACCGCCGTGTTCAGCGCCTGCATGTCCTGGGGCGTGGCGTTGAGCCGGGTGGCCTGCACCGGCTGGTCCAGGGGCGTGCAGTCGGGCGGCGTGTGGGTGGCGTCGCACTGCACGCGGGCGACGTTTGGCGCGCAGGCATCGCCGGTGCACTCGGGGTTGTTGAAGCTGTAGCCCTGGGGTGGGGCGGCGCCGCCATCGGGCACGTTGTCGATCTGCTCAAAGGTGGTCCAGATGAAGTTCGGCTGGGTCTGGGTCTTGTTGATGATATGCAGCCCTACCAGGCCTATCACTTCCTGGGTGCATTGCAGCGTGTCCGGGCGTTGCAGCCAGGCCACGGTGGTCAGGTAGCGCCCGTACAAGTCGGGCTTGTTGGTGAGCACGCGCCAGGCCGCCTTGAGTTCCAGGGCACCCAGCTCCTCCTGGGGCAGCGCCTTGGCCGGCAGCTCGCGCACCGGCTTGCCGGCCGGCAGTGACAGGCCGGCGGGGTGTCGGTTGTCGCTGTTTTGCGCCACGATCAGCTGGTTGGCGGCGTCGTACAAACCGTTGTCGACGATGTAGTCGAACTCGGCCTTGCCCACCTTGCGCTCGAAAAACACCAGGTTGCCCGACTGGTCCGTGAGCCAGCCGCCGGACGCTTCCATGATCGAATCCGGCAGGGTCACCTGGGTGCCGCTGGACAGGTGGAAGCGGTGCTTGCGGTTGATCGCGCTTTCCGAGGTGGCGGTGATGAATTTACGCGCCCCCGTGGCAAACGCCTTGAGGTTGCCGGTGGCGGTGCAATTGGACGGCACCAGGGTTTCCACGCCCCAGCCGGACGGCTTGGCCGCGCCGGGCAGGAAGATTTCGCTGGCATCCTTGTAGCTGGCCCACACCGGGGCATTGCTCATCGGTTGGCCGGGGGTTGGCGGCACGCCGAACTGGGCCGCGCTGCTTTGGGTGTCCGGCTCACCGGCCAGGCTTGGGTTGGCCGGCCAGCCGGGATTGACCGGCCAGTTCATGGCGATGAACAACTGCCAGCCGAAACAATTGAGAAAAGCCTGCTCGGTGCCGAAATTGTTCACCGGCAGGAAGCCGCCGCTGGTGGGATCGAACACCAGCTGGCTGACGCAGCTCTGGGCGTCCGAGGCGGCATTGGCCGGTGTGGGGGCCAGCAGTGGGAGAAGGGTGCAGGTGATTGCGCAGGCAATACGCAAGCGTGCCCGGCGCAGCGGGCGAAGCCATCCGTTCATGATCGCATTCCTTGCTCAAGACTCAAGGGGCGGCCGCCCAGGCCAGGCATGGGCGGCCGGGAGGCACTCAGGCGCTGGGCACCAGGGCCAGGCCGCTTTCCCAGGGGTGCTCGGAGGCACTCGGGTTGGCCGCTTCGCTGGGGTTCAGCGCACGCACACTGACCAGCCCCGGCGCCGCGTTGCTGCTGACGGTGATGGTCATGATGTAGCCCTGGGTGCCGCCGCCGTCGGTCTGGCCGGGAATCGCCGAGGCATCCGGCAGGAACTGCGTGACCTGGGCCGTGATGCCCGGGTTGGAGAACTGCACCCGTGCATCCGCCGCCGTGGTGTTCGGGTCGGCGCCTTGTACCACCAATACGAACTGGCCTGAGCTGCCGGGGGCAAAGCTGGCCGGCAAGTCGCTGGGGGATTGGCCGTAGAACAGGTCAATCGGCAGCAACTGCACGGGCCAGGGTTGCGCATCGGTGGTGTTGGCCGCCACGCAGGCACACTCCTTGGGCTGGGCCGTGAGCGGCGCAGGGGTCACGCTGAGGGCCACGTTCAGTTCGTTGGCGATCACCCACACGTAGTCGATCGGCGTGCCGTTGATGGTGATCTCATTGATCGAAAACCCCGCGCTGGCCGGCACCTCGAAGACCGCCTGGAGAATCTGGTCGGAGTTGTTCGGGCCGGTGCCGGCGGTGCCACGGGTAACGCGCCAGTAGCTGCTGACATCCTGGCCTTGCGGGCCTTTCCAGGTGCTGAAGGACTTGGGTTGCTGCAGGTACAGGCCGATAGGGTTGGTCAACGAGATCAGGTTGTTGACCGCCGCCTGGTTCGCGGAGAACCCGATATGCGGGTCGGAGTTGCGGTAGTTCTGCCCGTATTGCGCGCAGCAGATCAGGCTCTGCTGGTTCTGGCTGCTGGTGAGTGGCCGCAGGATGGTGGCCGCCGCCGCCAGGTAGATCTCGGCACTCAGGGTATTGGGGCCGGAAGTCAGGTGCATCGCGCCGCCCGATACGCCCGGTATGCGCACGGTGCCGCTGTTCCATTTGTTCACGGTGTCGTAGGCGGGCTGGCCGGTGGTGGGGTCGAGTACCGGTTCGCCGGCCTTGCCGGTCGGGCCGTCGGCGGTGTAGCGCAGGTACAGGTCTTCGAGTTTCACCTGCGGGTCGACATACGCCTGGTACAGGCCCAGCACGGCACCCGGGTCGATGTTCCACATGGTCAGGAAATACGCCGGGTTCTCGCTGGTGAACATGATGCTGCGCATGTTGCCGTCGGGGTCGCGGGTGATCGACCACTCGCAGTATTCGTCCAGCCAGCCCCGTGGACCCGAGGGCGAAAAGTCGGCGTAGGGGCCGTTCCAGTTGATGGATTTGCACAACACGCTGGGGATCTGCAGTTGGGTGGCCTTGGGGTCCGGGTACAGCGAATAGAGGGTGTCGTTGAGGGTGATCTGGCCGTGGTCGGTCAGTTGCATCACCTGGTCCAGGGTCATGGCCTTGCCGCCCAGTTGCGGGACCACGGCAGCGCCCTCGTTATAGAAAAACGTCCACAGCCGATTGGGGAAGGGCTGCCAGGTGATGGTCTTTGGCGTCAGCGTGCCGTAGCCGCTCTCCAGCGGGTTGTAATAGCCCGAGCGCGGTGCATCGTTGAGGTTGGACCAGGGGTTGCCGATGATCGACATCTGGGTCCAGCCGGTGACGTTGTTGTTCCAGTCGGTTTCGAACGCCGGCAACTGGTCCTCCAGGCCCAGCTTGTTGTAGTCCTTGGGCGCTTGTTCGGCAGGGGAGGTGAATTGGGTGAAGGGTGTGCTCATGTCGGTTCTCCAGCATCGGTGTTGGTGGAGCAGCAACCGGCGCCCGGAGCGGGGCCGGCAGAGGTCTGGCGCGGGTCGTCCCACACCAGTTCGGCGATAAAGCCAGGCAGCGGCGCGTATGCATCGGCCGTCAATACCTGGCCACTATCGGAGTGGGTCACGACCAGCGATAACTGCGCTGTGTCGGTCGGTTTGAGCTTGAGTACCCGGGCATTGCGCGCAGCGTTCAGCGCCCGCGACACGCCCAGGGTGACGCAGCGGCCCTTGTCGTCGACCAGGCCCATGCCGATGCGGCTGAAGCGCCCGACGTAATGCGGGTTATCGGCGCGGGCGTGTTGCGCGGTGGCGTCGGGCTGGTTGAGGAAGACGTCGATCAGGTAGGTGTCGTGGGTGCAGCGCACATGGTCGAACACCACCCACGGACCGCTGCCTGCCGCCTGGGACTGACGGCAGCACGCAGCCTTGGCCGCGCCGAACTGCGGGGCGACTGGCGTGCCATAGTCGTAGCCGATGTGCCGGCTGTCCTGGGCCATGTCGCCGAGGGTGGTGTAGCGCCAGGCGTCGGCGCTGGTGAAGGTCACGTCATCGGCCTGATGCCCGGCGAAGGGTTGCAACAGGCATTGGGTGGTGTACTGCGCCGCCGGGTTGGCGCGGATCCAGACCTCCAGCATGCGGTCGATGTTGGCGTGATAGGAGCAGAATACCGGGTCGAAGGCGGTGTAGGCGTTGTCGGCCATGTCGCCGCCGATCCAGCCGTGATAGTTGTCGTGGGGCTGCTCGTAGAGTCCGTCGAAATTCAGCGCACGGTTGGGGTACAGGTTGTCCGGTTGCGGCGGGTCGAAGGCCGTGATGTTGGCCCACGGATAGCCTGGCACACCCTGGGGCTGGCTGAAGGTGGTGAACGCCAGCGCATCGACCACCTGCTGCTGGAAGATCCGGCTCATGCCATACAGCTGGGTGCGCTCGAACCGAAAGGCCTCGCCCTGGGTGTAGAACAGCGGGTTGCGCTGCACGTACAGGCAGTCGACACCCTCGACCGGCGCGGTGGCGCAGACCTTGGAGCAGCCATCCTTGGCCGCCGCATAACGCAACGGGTTACGCCGCACCACACCGGTGCGGGGGTGCACGTAGGTTTCATCGAGGAACGCCTGGGGCAAGCCGGCCTGGGGGCTGCCGTCGACACTGGCGTCTGCGGCCATCCAGTCCCAGTAGGGGATCGCGCAGTCGATCAGTGCTTCCAGGTACAGCAGGTAAGCGCGGTGCCACAGGGCGAAGGCTTCCTGGTAATGCAGGCACCAGTTGGTGTGGATGTAGGCATAGCGCTGCCAGGGCGAGCCACTGTCGGGGTCGCCGATGTGCATTACGTCATCCAGCTTGGCGCGGTACAGGTTCAGTGCTTCGGGGCTCAGGGAGCGGATGTCCTGGCGCACACGCTTGACCGGGTGTGGCAATGCCGGTGGCGGAATGCGCTCGGCCAGGTCAAACGGCGAGATGCTGTCCAGCCGCCAACCCTGGTTGACCCAAAGGCGGAAGGTTTCCAGGGCATCCATCGGCCAGAACTGTTGCTGATCGGTGGTCAGCGGCATGTTGCGCGAGGCCAGGTGCTGGTAGATGGTTTGCGACCAGGTCTTGACCGAGGCCGGGTCTTCCAGGAACACCTCATAGGCGTTCATGCAACCGACCCAGGTGGCGGCGACGGCGGCGCGCTGGGCGGCGGGTATCCAGTAGGGGGCGCTGAACAGCGCCTTGATATCACCGGTCCATGTCGGTTTCGCGACTATCATCAGATCCCTCTCATGCCGCCTTCAGGCCAGGTGTTGGCCGGGCTGCTAAGCTGGAACGATGTTAACTAGCCACTGCGCAGGATTTGTGCAAATTGGCCCGTCTTTGCGACGTATTCATTGCATTTTTTCAAGGACGATTCGGAACCGATGACAGACGCCATGGATTTGAAGATCCTGGGCAAGTTGCAGAAGGATTGCGACCAGAGCCTGGAGTTGTTGAGCGACAGCGTGGGGCTGTCTTCCACCAGTTGTTATCGGCGGATTCGCCGCATGGAGAGCGTGGGGATCATCAAGGCCAAGGTCGCGGTGCTGGATGAACGCAAATTGGGCATTCAGGTGACGGCGTTTTTCCTGATCAAGCTGGACAGGGATAGCCAGGATATTGACCGCAAGATGCAGCACATCCTTTCGACTCATCCGGAGATTCAGGATTGTTACCTGATGACGGGGGAGTTTGATTTTGTGATGGTGGCGAAGTTTCGGGATGCTGCGGAGTACACCGAGTATATCTATCGGTTTCTGGAGACTTATCGGGATATTCCGATTCGGACCTATTCGTCGACGTTGGTGGTTAGGACGGTTAAGAAGTCTTATGAGTTGCCGTTGCAGGGGGTTGGGTTTTGCACGGGGGGGTGAGTACACATCCGTTTCTTCGGTAACGGCTACTTATGGTTTCGCTCTTACAGCGGCTCACTTTTGGAAAGGCCGGAAGCCGGCCCAGCCAAAAGTAAGCAAAAGGCCTTCGCCCCAACACTCGGCACTTCGCCTAGGTTCGGCCAGCGTGTTTGACGGGGCGATCCCACATCAAAAGCAAGAGCGCGGCGGCCTTGGAGCCGACCGGATTGTATGGCCGGTACTCGGTCAAAGTGTGGGAGGGGGCAAGCCCCCTCCCACAGTTTGATCTTCATGTATCAGTTGAAGGGTGGTTTGCTCTGGCTCTGGCTTTTGATCTGCTTTTGATTTTGATGTTAGGCGGCCCCCCAAATCCCTGTCGGATTACGGGCACACCGAGCCTAAGCGAGGTGCCGAGTGTTGGGGCAAGAGCGTTTTGCTTACTTTTGACTGGGCCGGCATTCCGGCTTTTCAAAAGTGAGCCGCCGTAAGGGCGGAACCAATAGCCGCCGTTACCCAAATAACGGATATACACACCACCAAGAATTGCCCCCCACCCAATCCCAAATGAAGCTTTCATGACAAAAGTTCGGTAGCCCATGGCCACTCCCGTCTCCTCTGTGTAACGCGCTTGAGCCCACCAGAAAGGTGAGCTTTTCAGCCGCAAGCAGGATGCCAGGAGTGGGGCGATGGGAACTATGGAACGTTACTCGAAAGTGGGCATGCAGGAGCTCGACCAGCGCCTGTCGAAGATCGTCGAAGCGGCGCGCAAGAAGCCGGTGTCGGTCTATCGCTACGGCGCACCCTGGGTATGGATTGTCTCCCAGGAGGACTGGCAGGGCGCCCGCAAGGAAGTGGCCAGCTATATCCCGGCAGGCCATTCCCTGGTGTTGCTGCGCCCGCAGATCGACGAAGTGCTCGACCAGCACCGTGACTGGCTCACCGCCGAACCCGTGATGTCGATCCCTGCGCCGACCGTGCTGCAGATCCTGCTGCTGCAACTGCTGTATTCGGTGCCCAGCGAGCAGCAACTGCATGAACAGCTGAACTACAACCTGCTGTTCCGCTGGTTCGTCGGCCTGGACCTCAACCAGAAGGTCTGGAGTGTTCATGTCCTGACTCGCGACATCGCCACGCTGCTGAACAACCCGCGTGCGGTGCAACTCATCCAGAAAATCATCGGTGACGTGTTTTGTGGCGCCTTGCTGCACATGCCGGAGTTCTCGTTGAACTTCGCCTTGTTGCACACCTGGCTGGCACGCCACGGCAACACCGCGATCACCAGCAATTGAGCAGGCCGTACGCCGGGCATTCGGCGACGGTGCAAACAATCAGACAGTCAGGGGGCGGTGTGGAGCATCTGTTCAAATTAACGCTGGCGCTGTGTTGCGTAACGCTGGGGAGCCTGGCGCAACCGGTGTTGGCCGAGGAAGAGGCGGCGGCGCGCAGGGTCGACGTCAATGAGTACTTCGTGCGCGGCAATACCGTGCTCGATGCGGCGACGATCGAGGAGGCGGTGTACCCGTTCCTGGGGCCGCAAAAGACCCTGGACGATATCGAAGGTGCCCGCGATGCATTGCAGAAGATCTACCAGGCGCGTGGCTACCAGTCGGTGTTTGTCGAGCTGCCGGAGCAGAAGGTCGATGACGGCATCGTCTACCTGCAAGTGAGCGAAACCAAGGTTGGCCGCGTACGGGTGGTCGGCGCCAAGCATTATTCACCGGTGGAAATCCGCGAGCAGGTGCCGGCCCTGGAGGAGGGCGCGGTGCCGGACTTTGCCACGGTGCAAACCCAGTTGGCCGGCCTCAATCGCAGTGCCGGGCGCCAGGTCACGCCGCTGGTGCGCGAAGGCCAGCGCCCGGGCACGATGGATGTGGACCTGCAGGTGGAAGACCAGAACCCCTGGCACGCCACCCTCGGCCTGAACAACGACTACAGCGCCGACACCGAGAAGCTGCGTTCGGTCGCCACGCTGGGTTACGACAATCTCTGGCAGCTGGGCCACAGCATTTCCCTGACCTACTTCACCGCGCCCCAGGACACCGACAACGCCAAGGTCTGGTCCGGTTCCTACAGTGCGCCGTTGAACGAGCGCTGGACCTTGCAGTTCTCGGGTTACCAGTCCGACAGCAACATCGCCACCATCGGCGGCAGTAACGTGTTGGGCAAGGGCCATTCCTACGGCGTGTCGGCCATCTACAACCTGCCGGCGGCGGGTAATTGGGCCAATTCGTTCTCGTTCGGCGTGGACTTCAAGGACTTCGACGAGCAGATGAAATTCGGCTCCAGCAGCGACCAGGTGCCGCTCAAGTACGCACCGTTCACCTTGGGTTACAACGGCTTTCGCTACACCGAACAATCCCAGTTGGGCCTGGGCCTGAACCTGGTGGTGGGCACCCGCGCGTCCTTCGGCTACGGCAGCGATGCCGAAGAGTTCGACTACAAGCGCTACAAGGCCAGCGCCAGTTTCGCCGTGCTCAAGGGCGACCTGAATTACACCTACACCTTTGCCAACGATTGGCAGTCGGCAACCAAGGGCGGCTTCCAGCTCGCGTCGGGGCCGCTGGTTTCCAACGAGCAGTATTCCGCCGGCGGCGCCACTTCGGTGCGCGGTTACCTGGCGGCGGAGCGCACCGGGGATGAGGGTTACTTGCTCTCCCAGGAGCTGCGCACGCCGTCCCTGGCCAGGTTCCTCGGCAGTTATGTGCAGGAGTGGCGCTTTTATGCGTTCGCCGAAGGCGCGCGCATGCGCCTGCACGACCCGCTGCCCGAGCAAGAAGACGAATACAGCCTGGCCAGTGTCGGCCTGGGCACCCGCGCCAGTTTGAGCAAATGGTTGTCCGGCAGCCTGGATTGGGGCTACCCGCTGCTCGATGGACCGAACACCCAGAAACAGGACTCGCGATTGCACTTCAGTGTGCAGGCGACTTTCTGACTTTTTCTTCCGGAGACTTCACCCATGCAACGCCTATTCCTGAGCCTGTTGATCTGCCTGGGCTTCGCGCTCCCGGCCACCGCCCATGCCTGGTGGCAGGACGACTGGCACTACCGCAAACAGATTTCGGTAGACACCACCGCCCAAGGCGCCGCGATCAGCCAGGCCCTGGGTCGCACTGCACTGCTGGTGCGCCTGCACACCGGCAACTTCACTTTTGACGGGGTCAAGGACGACGGTTCTGACCTGCGTTTTGTGAGTGCCGACGACAAGACCGTGTTCAACCACCAGATCGAAAGCTTCGACCCACTGATGGGCATGGCGCTGATCTGGGTCGATGTGCCCAAGGTCGAAGGCGGCCAGCGCCAGGACCTGTGGATGTACTACGGCAACCAGAAGGCCCCGGCCACGGCCAATGGGCAACTGACCTTCGACCCGAGCTACACCGCGCTCTACCACTTTGACGGGGTCAATGGCACCCCGGCCCGGGACACCACGGCCTACGCCAACACCGCGTTGAACGCCACCGGCGCGAGCATCGACGGCGTGATCGGTCGCGCCTTGCAGTTGAGCGGCCAAGCGTTGATGTTGCCGGCCAGCCCCTCGTTACAGCACGCTGCGGGCGGCGCGTTCACGTTCAGCGCCTGGTTGCGCCTGGACCAGGCCAGCGGTGAGCAAGCGGTGCTGGCCCGTCGCGACGGCGGCCATAGTCTGTTACTGGGCCTGAACCAGGGCATGCCGTTCGTGGACGTCGACGGCCAGCGCGCCGTCTCCACTCAACCGCTGAACCCTGGTCAGTGGCAGCACCTGGCGTTCACCGCCGAGGGCGATAAGGTCACGCTGTACGTGAATGGTCGCGAAACCGCGACTCTGGCAGTGGCTCTGCCGGCGTTCAATTCTCAGACCGCCATTGGCGCCGACCTGCCGGAAGCCGGCAGCACCCACCTGCCATTCGCCGGTGCCATCGATGAGCTGCGCCTGTCCAAGGTGGCACGCCCGGCTGCGCTGTTGCTGGCCGATGCCAGCGCCCAGGGCGCCGAGTCGAAGCTGGTGGCCTACGGGGTGGATGAAGAACAATCCGGCTTCGGTTTCGGCAGCCTGGGCTTTTTGCTCAACGCCGTACCGGTGGATGCCTGGGTGATCATCCTGGTGCTGGTGGCGATGATGTTCCAGTCGTGGGTCATCATGCTGCGCAAGAACCGCCAGGTCAGCCGTGTAAGCCGTGCCAACGAGGTCTTCCGCGAGCACTTCGCGCAGATCGGCACCCGCCTGGAGATGTATGCCGACGACGCCCTGTTGGGTGAGCGCCTGACCCATTCTTCGCTGTGGCGCCTGTACCTGGTGGCGGTCAAGGAGATCCGCACCCGCCGTGCCCAGGGCGCGGACACTTCGTCGGTGTCGGCCGCCACCATCGAAGCCATCCGTTGCTCCATGGACGGCGTGCGCACCCGCGAGAACCAGGCCCTGAGTTCCAAGTTGTCGACCCTGTCCAACGCCATCGCCGGCGGCCCGTACATCGGCCTGCTCGGCACGGTGCTGGGGATCATGGTGGTGTTCCTCGGCACGGCGATGGCCGGTGACGTGAACATCAACGCGATCGCCCCTGGCATGGCGGCGGCGTTGCTGGCGACGGCCATGGGCCTGTTCGTGGCGATCCCCGCGCTGTTTGGCTACAACCGCCTGATCACGCGCAACAAGGAAGTCAGTGCGGACATGCGCGTGTTCGTCGACGAGTTCATCACTCGCCTGGCGGAGATGCACGGCGAGAGCCAGCACAGTGAAGCCGCGCACCGCCGCGAACATCACGCATCGGTTCCGGCCTGAGGAGAATCGCCATGGCTTCCGTAAATGCCTCCCACGACGATGACGATGACGCGGCCGTCGACAGCATCAACATCACGCCCCTGGTGGACGTGCTCATGGTGGTGCTGGTGATGTTTATCCTCACTGCGACCGCCCAGGTGTCGGGCATCCAGATTCACCTGCCCAAGGCCAGCGCCTCGGTGTCGTTGTCGCAGGCCAAGACCAAGGCCATCTCCGTGAATGACGGCGGCCAGGTGTTCCTCGACGCCTATCCGGTGACTCTCGGCGAGCTGGAAGAGCGCCTGCGCATCGAGAAAGCGCTGAACCCGGACTTCCCGGTGATCGTGCGCGGCGATGCGATGGTGCAGTACCAGAAAGTCATCGAAGTGCTCGACCTGCTGCGCCGGCTGGAGCTGTCCCAGGTCGGGCTGGTCACCGGCAAACCGAGCCAGGGCTAAGTCATGACTGTACAGATCCCGATCGCGCCACCGCCTGTGAAAAACACGCCGCCGTTGCGCCCGTTGAAGTGGGGCGCCGGCCTGTTGCTGGGCGCCGTCGCCGCCTGGTTCTTGTGGCAGTGGGCCAACGACATGAGCGGCGTGCGCCGTGAAGCGCCGAAGGTGCCGACGATTATCCCGTTGCCGCCGCCACCTCCACCGCCGCCGGAAAAACCCAAGGAGCCCGAGCCCCAGGTCGAAGAAAAAGTCCCGGAACCGGTGCCGAGCCCCGAGCCCGAAGAGGTCAAGCCGGTCGAGGAAGCGCCGCCTTCGCCTAACGAGGATTTGGCCAACCCGATGCAGATCGATGGCGACGCCCAGTCCGGCAATGACGGTTTCAACATCGGTGCCGGCAAGGGCGGCGGTATGGCCGGCAGCGGTGGCGGCGGGCTGGGGACCGGCACCTACAAGCAGTACCTGGCCGGCACTTATCAACGGCTGATGCGCGAGGATCCTGAGCTGCGCAAGAAGGCCTTCTCGATACAGATAGACCTGTGGCTGGGCGCCGATGGCCAGGTCACCAAGGCGCTGGTGGCCAAGTCCAGCGGGGATGCCGAGACCGATGCGCAGATGCTCGCCTTGATCCAGGCGCCGCGTGCCACACAGAAACCACCGGCGTCGCTGACGCTGCCCATGCGCCTGTCCCTCAAGGGCCGGCGCCCGGATTGATTGAATCCTTTTTTCAACGGTTTTTACAGGAGTTGCGTACACATGATTTCCCCCGTGAATCGACTGACCCTGACGGTCGGCATGGTCATCGCGACCCTGGTCGGCCAGGCGGCTGCGGCCCCGGTTGCGCCCTCGGAAAACGTCACCATCAACCTGATCCGTCTGCTGGTGCAGCAGGGCGTGCTGAGCCAGGACACCGCCAACGGGCTGATCGCCCAGGCCGAAAAAGAAGCCCGGCAGGCGCGTCAGGCGAATGCCGCGCCGCTGGTTGCCGCAGGCCCGACCGCAGCCCCCGGCGATGTGCGGGTGCAATACGTGCCGCAGGCGGTGAAGGATCAGATTCGTGACCAGGTCAAGGCCGAGGTCATGGCCACTGCGAAGCAGGAAAACTGGGCGCAGCCCAATACTTTCCCGGACTGGGTCTCGCGCATCAGCTTTGACGGGGATATCCGCCTGCGGGATGAGTCGCGCTACTTCTCGGGCAACAACAGCAACGAGATCGTCGACTACGCCAAGCTCAATGAAAGTGGCCCGTACGACACCAACAAAGACACCAACACCAAGCTGCCACCGCTGCTCAACACCACCAAGGACCGCGAAAACCTGTTCCGCCTGCGCGCTCGCCTGGGCATGAAAGCGGTACTGTCGCCGGACTGGACCGCTGGCATTCGGGTGGG
>Ga0070662_100000722_pt1 | contig 20239 bp, 13 predicted proteins | sample KBSC53metaG_FD_65648 | JGI IMG/M metagenome (GOLD analysis project Ga0070662, IMG submission 65648) | Corn rhizosphere microbial communities from Kellogg Biological Station, Michigan, USA - KBS C5-3 metaG | ecosystem: Host-associated > Plants > Roots > Rhizosphere > Soil ...
GCCGCCAAACAGATAGCCCGATGCACCGACGCCTCCTGCATCCAGGATGCCACGTGCAAATTCCAGGAACTGAGCCTCCAGCAGGACATTGACGCCATCGTCAGTTGCCAGACCGACCCCAGTTCCTGCGCGGCAAGTCTATTAAGGAGAGAAAATAGATGATCATCGGAGGGTATACCCTTAGTCCTGAGCATGGCAAATCGCAAATCCCTCTAATTGATAAGCCGACCATGGAACAGGTAAGGTCCATTATATTTGAATATAGTAAAGTCGACGGCGTCGTTTCGTTGTCTATTTCCCCAGCACCTGAAGCCGGACCTTACGAAATCAATCTTTATGCTGAATCCGGAAATTATATTCTGATGCTGAACCAATACCTTGATGATGGTGAGCATGTTGTGCGTACTCTTAATAATACGTCGGCTGGAGCAAAATTGGTTGATGTTTTGGACGATTGCTATCCGGCGAGTGTTGTCACAAGAAATATAGATATCGTTATTTCTTGTTTTCAAGAATTTTTGAGGTCCGGTGATGTAAGCTTTGCAGTGTTGAATGCTTAAAAAATTTTGCTGCTAGCCTAGGACCTGAAAAGATAGGGGGGAGGCCACGGCTTTGCGATTTTTAGAGTTCAGCAGAATTGCTCTTTTAAAATATGATTTATTTTTTTTTTTGTACTTATTCGATTTTGTTGGCCTAGTGATGGGCGGCTAAGCTGTAAGCTCTTATTTGTTTGGGGATTTATTTGGTTCGCCGTCCTAGGGTTATACTGCCGTATATCCCGTTGCACATTATTGGGGAATAGGGGGCGGACCACGATTAGTGTGCCCGATTAGTGCGCCAATGTATATTGGTGGTCTGACCCCGATTTCTTCGAAAAGGATGGCCTAGTCTATAGCTTAGATAATCGGCGAGTTCTAGCTGCATCTGCTGCCGGCGTGCCCATCAAAATCGTTCCCGCCACCGAGGCCGAAATAGCCAAGGAAATTGGAAGGAAGATGACTACACCAAACAACGGTTCTATAATTTGTGTTCGTGGGGTTTGTAAATAGGTGACTTATGGATTTAGATAAGATGATTGAGAGTGTTAAAACAAGAGAGGAGTTTGCAGATTTTATTTGTGGGCTTAGGGAGGATTTGGAGTTGAATTCAGGTGAATGGGAAAACCCTACGCTGGAAAGGTTTTTGGATGCAATGGAAGCTTGGGTACGAGCAATGAATTTCTATGCACTGAACTCTGGGGATGATGAAGCTCTCATCCCTAGTTGGCAAACATTTGCAAAAATATTGTTTGCATCTAAAATTTACGAATAGTAATAGCGGTTTAATTATTTTTTTTGGGCTAAAGGAGTACTTGTTTCAACTGGAGAGGCAGTTCCAGGTTCTACTAAACTGGCTCCCCGGCCTACCAATTCGGATGAGAATCCATAATGAAAGTAAATACGCTTGGGCAATTTAGCGGTTTGAGTCGATACGAGCTATGGGCGTCAAGCTGGGCTGAGAGAGATAATATAGATATATTTTCCTATATGAGTGCTATTTGTAAGCCTGAAGACTGTCTGCTATTTTGCAGGCTGTTGTTTCCTGATTTTTTTATCAGTCAAGGTGCGATTTTTTTAAATGCTAAATATGATCATGAAGTTTTTTTGGTATGGTTAAAGAAACTTGATGGGGATATTTCTGCAGTTGAAAAAATAATGAACCACACTCACATGTACGATGTTTTTTCAGGCTGTACGGATGAAGTTGATGATGTCGTTTTTGAGCAGCTAGCTGACACTATTGCTTTTTCATGGCGGCTAGTTTTAAAGGACAAATTTCCAGGATGTAATTTTTCTGTAGAGGTTTCGAATTCAGATCAGGATTACGGGCCTACTGTTACTTTTTATCAATCTATCGGCTATGGCGAGAAAAGGGATAGGTAAACGTAGGTAAACGGGGTCAGACCCTGAGGGACTGAACAAAGCCCTGGGGCAGGGCGGCAGTGTCAGTGACGCGGCGAAAAATGCTTTGTTCAACACCTTGGCGGCGGCCAGTTTCAACCTGGTAGGGGATTACATGAAAAACGTCCTGGCGGACGGCTCGTTACCCAAGGTGGCGATCCACGCCATAAGAGAAGGGGACAGATTTATTTGGTGCTTGCCGAGCAGCGCCAAGCCTAAATAAATTCGTTCCCTTTTTTCGGAACTCAATACATCTTGCCTGATGGTTCGCGAGTTCGGGTGATGCAGGCGGATGGTCGAAGCCCCCAGCGCGCCTCATTCGAGAACGCTAATGGTGGACCTGTCGATCCTACTACTGGAAAGCCGTCGCAGCCCCGCAGGGTTTATCGAAGGCTGAACGGAAGCAGTGGATTAGAGAGCGTACGCATATTGAGCAGGTGGACTAAATGACGAATACATTCTTGCAAGCTGTGGCCCTTTTGTTGCCTATGAAAATTGAAAGAGTATTTTGGGATGGCGATATTTTGATGCTTTTTTCTGCGGGTTGGAGCTTTCAGACCGAGAGTGCGTGGCGTGTGTCTAAGGGGGGGAGTTGCTGTTCGCTTGTTGGGATGACGATGTGCTTGACCATGTTTCTGAGCTGTTAGGCTTATCCATTGTTGAGGTAGGTTGGCTTATCGATGCTCAGCCAATCGATCCATTTTTTAAATTATCTGACGGCCGCGTCTTGAATGCATTTTGTTCGTCATCAACTGAGCCTTGGCTTATGGAGTTCTCGGATGGGGTCGTTTATCTAGGGAATACTTAATTTTATAAGGGTAAACGGGGTCTGACCCTGAGGGATCCTAATTGGACTCAAAAATGAATGCAGAAGCCGAATTGAAAGCTTGGAATTTCCAAGTCTTAATGCTTGTTCAAGCGATGTTGGGGGCAGTTACTCCAAACTTCAGGATGGTAGTTTTGTATTGTGAGGATGATGTTTGGGTAATAAGATTTTATCTTGAAGAAAATATAGAGGATGATGTTGGTGAGGTAGAAGATATCATATGTCAATATACTGCTTACCAGGGGGCGGATTTAAAATGCAGGTCGGAAGTTTTTGTAGGCAACGAAGATATACCTAGTTTGTCGGAAGCTGCGAGGGTCGTTTATCGTCGAAAAGAGTGATTTTTGACTTTGGAAAACGGGGTCAGACCCTGAGGGATCCAGCTCGTTGGTTATCAAGGCTCTGGAGCTGGGCGCCCAATTTATGAGTTAACTGTTAATGGGCAGCCGCATCGAATTGCTGTGACTGTTGGCGACAACGGCTTTGTCGTCGGTGCAAATCCAAGGGGCCGCGTTATATGAAAAATATAAAGTTGATGGCGGATTATCAGTGTCATCCGCTTTGGAATATGTCCCCCGATGAGTATGGGGACATAGCTCCCTGCGAGCTTCCTATCTCTGAAGAGCTTCAGCTGCGTCTATCAAAGTGGGCCGCTATATACGATGAAACCCTGAATGCTGATTACCCGCCAAACTCTGGGTTCGAGAGTGAGGAGTTAGAGCGCGAATTCAAGCGAGAGGGAGAGCGATTAGCTGAACACTTGAGAAATGAGCTCGGTCCGGATTTTTCTATTCTCTTTAAACTTTAGTTGGGGCAAAAGGTATAAGAAGGTAAAAGAGGTTGTTTGCCGGATCGCTACACAGCGGAAAGCGGGTGGCAGCGATTATGACTTTGATCCAGTCTGCGCGCATGAACGGACATAATCCGTATGCTTGCATGAAGGACGTTTTGACTCGTCTGCCCACGCAGCGGGCAGGGGACGCTACCAACCTGTTAACACATCGTTGGTCGCACGCTTAATCACAAACTACTCAAGGAGAAAGCTGTGGACTTACGGATTGAGATAAATGAGACGCCTCAAGAGGTCGATTACCAAGCGATTTTGGCACCGCTGCGCGAATACAACCAAGCACAAACGGGGCTCATCGGAACTGAAAAATTTGCGTTCTTGATCAAGGATGACGCAGGGGCGACGCAAGGTGGGCTATACGCAAAAATTTCTGGGCAGTGGTTATTTGTTGAGTTGCTGGTAGTCCCTGAAGTAGCCCGAGGGCAAGGGTTGGGCGCAAAGTTGATGAACAAGGTGGAAGCGCTGGCGCGTGAGAAAGGCTGCCAAGGTATCTGGCTGGACACATTCTCTTTTCAGGCTCCGGACTTTTACCGCCGGCTCGGCTTCAGCATATTTGGAGAACTCAAAGATTACCCGGTCGCTGGATACAATCGGTTTTTTATGCAGAAAAGATTTGATCTCGACGAGCATAACGCTAGTCATACTCAGCCTTGAGGCAATGACAGCAAAAATCTAAGCAAGGTGTGTTACCCGCGATCGATCGTCGCCATTCCTTTCCAGAAGAACACGCAGGACGTGGTGCATGCCTTGACCCGCAGTACCCTGGAAGAAGCGGTGCAACGCCGATTGTTGTAATGCGCGGTCAAGTCAGTTCAACCCGAACGTCGATCAGCCGTGGCCGGCGTTCAGCTTCCTATCGAGTCGTAGGAATTGTTCACTGTAATATGTAGGTCATTTCGTTTTATGCTTTTCCAGCCCTCCCGGACACCTGCTGTTTCATGCCTGCGCTGTTTTATAGTTCACGGAGCAATCCACCACGGCAGGGAGCCGCCCACCTCATGCATACCCGAAAAAAATCCCCCCGGCGCCACACCCCACCACAACCCCCGACCCTTCATTCCGGCCAGCGCCTGCGTCTGGTGCTCAACACCTACGGCATCCCGCCCACGGCCTTTGCCGAATGGATGCACGTCAGCCCGCAGTGCCTCAACAATTGGTTTTCACGCGGGCTGCCGGTGGATCGTGTGGAGAAACTGGCGACAACCTTGAGCGTCAGCAAAGTGTGGCTTGAGACCGGCGAGCGCGGATGATGACAGTGGTGGGGCGGTCAAAGGGCCGCCTCTATTTCAAGGGTCCCACCACCTGCCGGTATTTTTCCACTCCCTGTGGCGTCTGCCGCACCAGGCTGATCTCCAGCCCCAGCGGGTCTTCGCGGCGATTGCCGCTCAGTTGCCGCCAGCCTTTGTCCGCTTCCCATACGCGTACCTGCAGGTCACTGACGCCAGTCAGTACCACCACGCCGTCCTTTGCCGCCGGCAGGGGGTAGCGGTCCCGTGCGGGGGCGGCGGCGCGGTAGAGTGCGTCGCCCTTGAGCCACCAACGTACCCGTTGCAGGCCATCGCCGGCTGCTGGGGCGCTGCGGATCACGTCGAGGCGAAAGCCCTTGCTGTCGGAGCTGCGCACGGTCACGGCGGCAAATCCCTCCGTTTGTGTGGCTTCAGGGGGCGTCAGTTCGACGCTGGCACGCAGGCTGATATCCCGTTGCATCTGGTTCAGCGCGCGCAGCAACACTTCGGTCTGTTCGGTGCTTGCCTGCAAATGCTGATCGGCGCGGGTGACGCTGTCCAGCCCGCGCCAGGCGATCAGGCTGACCACCGCCATGAGCATGATCGCCACCATCACTTCGATCAGGGTGAAGCCTTGCTGTGCCGGCTTCATGGTTGGCTGACCACGCGCATCAAACCGGCGGCGTCGCGTTGCAGGCTGAGGCTGTGTTGGCCGTCGGACAGCACCACGCGCAGCGGTGGGTTGATCCATTCAGCGTTGAGCACCAGGGTTTGCCGGGGTTCGAGACTGATCTGCATCGGCGTGCTTTCCCACAGGCGTGGGCGCAACGGGTCGTCGTTTTCAAAGGTATCGAGGCCCTGGCCGTCGTCCCGCTGGCGGTTGAAGCGAAACCCCTTGGCATCCGCGCGCCAGGTGATGGGTCGGCCGTCGGCGTGGGCTTCGGCCTGGGCGACTTGCAGCAGTTGACTCAGGCGTTCGGCGTCTTTGCGCAACAGGTGCAGCGGATCGGGCTTGATGGTGAGGCTGATGGCGGCGCTGGCGATGCCGATGATCACCAGCACCACCATCAGCTCGATCAGGGTGAAGCCTTGCTGTTTCATCGCGGGCTACCTGGAGAACTGGGGAGTGTGTGAAATAAAAGCGTGCGAATTGACCTGTAGGCTGGTGCGACGGACAAACAGGAGGTCCTCCCCATGACATTTGCCCCTCGTTTCACCCTGGCCCACGGCGTGCAGGCGCTGGGTGTGCTGGCCGCGCTGGCGGGCGTGGCGGTATGGACGCCGCTGCTGCTGACCACGGCAGAATCCCACACGCCGCAAGCCTCGCCCCAGGCACTCGCGGCACGCAGCGATAACCCGGCGCTGCAATGGTTTTCCAATGCGCCGACGGCGTTGCAGGTCAAAGTCACTGGCGTGTTGGCAGGTGCCCGTGGTGCGGTGGCGATCCTGAGTCTCAACGATGGCCCGCCGCGCAGCTTTCTAGTGGGTGAACGCCTCAGCCCCGGTGTGCGGCTGACGGCCATTGAAGGCGATGGGGTGGAGATCGAGCGCGGCGGCGAGAAGCAGCGTGTCAACCTCGACAAGTTGCCGCCGGGGCCTGCGTTGCCGCTGCTCACTCGGCCATGACCTGGGTGTCCAGCCGCGCCAGGGGCGGCGCTTCGCGGCTGGCGTCGAGCACTTGCAGGTTGACCTGGAACAGGCGGCCGTCGGCGTTGATGGTTTGTTCGCAGCGCAGTTTCAGGCGGCCTTGATCGCAGGTGAAGGTCTTCTTGCCGCTGCGCAGGTGGCCTTCCAGGCGCAGTTCGGCGAGGCGACTCTGCGCCGCCAGCAACGCGATGGATTTGTCTCGCAGCAGGCCGTTGCTCTGGGTCATCAACCCGGCCACGCGCACGGCGGCGGCCATGGCCACGGCGATGATCGCCAGCGCCACCAGCACTTCGATCAGGGTGAAACCTTGCTCCTTGCGACGGCCGTACATGGCGCTCTCAAAGCCGGGAAACAGGCCCGCAGACTAGCGCCGGGAGTTGACCGATTGGCGACTGAAACTCCCGAGGAATTTCAATACGACTGACATGTGTTCTTGCAACACTGCGCCACGAATTGCACTCAAGCCAAGGAATGTCGAGATGGATATCGCGCGCCTAACGTCCCCATTGCCAGGCCCTCACAGGCAGCGTGGCTTCACCTTGATCGAGATCATGGTGGTGGTGGTCATCCTCGGGATCCTCGCCGCGATGGTGGTGCCCAAGGTCCTGGATCGCCCGGACCAGGCGCGGGCCACGGCGGCCAGGCAGGACATCGGCGGGTTGATGCAGGCGCTAAAACTCTATCGCCTCGACCACGGCACTTACCCGAGCATGAACCAGGGCCTCAAGGTGTTGGTGGAACGCCCGGCCGACGCCAAGAACAGCAACTGGCGCGCCTACCTGGATCGCCTGCCCAACGACCCCTGGGGCCACCCGTATCACTACCTCAACCCGGGCGCCAATGGTGAGGTGGATGTGTTCTCCCTCGGCGCCGACGGCCAACCGGATGGCGATGGCGTGAATGCCGATATCGGCTCCTGGCAACTCTAAGGCCCGCCATGAAACGGTATTCGCCCCCAGTGGCGAAGCAGCGCGGCATGGCGATTATCAGCGCCTTGCTGATCGCAGCAGTGGTGGCGGTATTGGCCGGCGCCATGCTCACTCGCCAGACCGTATTTACCCGCAGCCTCGAAGCCGAGCAGTTGCGCATCCAGGGCCAATGGTTGTTGCAGGGCGGCCTGGAGCGCAGCCGGCAGATGCTCTGGGACGCCCGCCAGAAGGACGTGCTGACCCGTCTCGACCAACCCTGGGCGCGTGCCCACGGGGGGGCCTACGAGGGGCGGATCGAGGACGAACAGGGCAAGTTCAACCTGCGCAACCTGGTCAACCGCCAGCAGGTGGACACCGAGCAATTGCAGAGTTTTGAACGGCTGTGCCGCCTGATCGGTGTCGACCCGGCGGTGAGTCGGCGCATCAGTCAGCGGGTGATTGCCTCTTATGAACCGCCCGCCAAATACCCGATGCTGCGCAGCCTGGATGAGCTGAGCGGGATCGAAGGCCTTGATCCCCTGGTGTTGCAGCGCATGCAGGCCTATATCAGCGTGCTGCCCGGCCCGACCTGGGTCAACGGCAACACCGCCAGCGCCGAAGTGCTCAGTGCGGTGGTGCCCCAGCTCAGCCTGTCCCAGGCCCATGGATTGGTGGCTGAGCGTGACAGCGGGCAGTGGTTTATCAACCGGGGTGATTTCGTCAACCGCCTGCACTTGCCGCAAGTGGCGGTGGATTCGGTGCAGGTGGGCATCACCAGCGAGTGGTTCCGCGTGCGGGGCCAGGCGCGGCGCGAGCAGCGGCGGGTCAGCCTCGACGCCTTGTTGCACCGCCCCGAAGACCGGCAGCCCCGGGTGACCTGGGCGCGGGTGGGCGTATGAAACGCTTGCGCATTGGCTTGCCGCCGCTGGATCAATTGAGTGCGCAGAGCCAGGTCCGGTTTGCCTGGGTGGAGCGTGGCGTGGTCATTGAAGAGGGCGACGCCAGCCTGGCGCAGTTGGGCCAGTCACGCCAGGCAGCGGACTGTTTCCTGCATCCGCGGGACAGCCTGCTGACCAGCCTGGAACTGCCGCCATTGCCGGCGGCGAAGACCGCCGCCGCCGTGGCCTGTGCCGCACAAGCGTTGATCCTCGGCCCGGTTGAACAGATGCAGGTGGCCCACGGCCCGCGTGAAAGCGATGGGCGCGTGCAGGTGGCCTGGGTGCCCAAGGCCGGGCTGGAGCGGTTGGCGCAGTTGCCGCTCAAGCTGCGCGGCCTGTACCCGGCACCCTATGCGTTGCCGGTGGGCGCCGCTGCGTTGGATGACGGCTACCTGCTGACCCGTGACAGCCTGCAACAAGGCACGGTGCACCCGTTGGGTTTGCAGGCGCTGGACCTGCCATTGGTGGCAGCGGCGCAGCGTTGGAGTGGGCCGCTGCCCATGTGGGGGTTGCACGGTCGCCTCACACAGCCCTCGACCGGCGGGTGGGGCAGGGCATTGGCCTGTGTGGTGCTGGCCACGGCCATCTGGACCCTGGGCCTCAACCTGTACGCCGCGCGCCAGGTGGAGCAAGGCCAGCGACTCAAGGCGCTGATGAGCCAGCAGGTGCGCCAGGCGTTTCCGGCGTTGCCGGTGGTGCTCAACCCCTTGCAACAGGCCCGCCAGCAATTGGCCGCACGCCAGACCGGCGCGGCCGCCGACCCGGGCCAACGCTTCCCCGGCCTGCTGCAATTGGTGGGCAGCAACCTGCCGTTCATGGTCGGCAGTGTCGACAACCTGACGTTTGAACAGGGGCGCTTGCGTGTCGAGCTGCTCGCCGACAGTCGTCACCCGACCGCCGAAGGTGAATGGCAGGCGGCGTTGGCCCAGGCCGGTTTCACCGCCAGCCGCGAGGGCCAGGCCTGGACCATTGCTCCCGTGCAGCCCGCAGAAAAAGCCGGAGCCGGCGATGAATAAAGTGCAGCGACTGCGTAGCCAGGCCCGGGTGTTCTGGAGCGGCCTGGCCCTGCGCGAAAAACGCATGCTCGGCGGCGCCGGGCTGGTCCTGGCCAGCCTGTTGACCTGGCTGGTGCTGGTGCAGCCCGCGTTGAAAAAGATCGATTACTGGCAGGCCGAAACCCCCAAGCTGCGCGCCCAGGCCGAGGCCTTGCAGGTGTTGTTGCAGGACGTCGCCGCGCCCAGGCCGGGCGACGAAGCCGCGCTGCGCCAGGCCCTGGACAGTGCCGGCCTGCAAGGGCATTACCAGTTGCAGGCGCTCGAGCCCGCGGGGTGGCGCCTGACCTTCGACAACGCCCCGGCCGACGCGGTGGTGGGCTGGCTGCTGGGCAATGCCCGTTCGTTTTCCCTGGAGGTGTCCGAGGCGCGTTTACAGCGCGTGCTCGATACCGTCGACAACTCGGCCGGCACTGTGTCCGGGACCGTTCGCATGGATCAGGCGCTTGGCGCTAAGGAAGCTTCATGAAGTGGTCAGTCCCCCCTTTCCGTATGGTCGCGCCGTTGCTGGTGCTGGCCCTGAGTGCGTGCAGCAACCAGGACGCGTCCAAGCCGCTGCTGGTGGACAGCGAACTCGGCCAGCCCCTGGCGGACACCCGTCGCAGTGGCGAGACCGTTCTCGACCGCCAGAGCCAACCCGCCCCCAAAGCGCCGGTACAGCACCGCGTCACCAACAGTGCTCGCGGCCATGCCCCGGCAACCGTCAAGGCCCGCAACCCGCTGGGTGACCAACCGGTGCAGCTCAACTTTGTCGACGCCGACATCCAGGCCGTGGTGCGCGCACTCTCCCGCGCCACCGGCCAACAATTCCTGGTCGACCCGCGTGTGAAGGGCAACCTCACCCTGGTCAGCGAAGGCCAGGTGCCGGCGCATCAGGCCTACGACATGCTGTTGGCGGCGCTGCGCATGCAGGGCTTCAGCGTGGTCGATGTGGGCGGCGTCGCCCAGGTGGTGCCTGAGGCCGATGCCAAGCTGCTCGGCGGGCCGATCTACAGCGCCGGCAGCAGTGGCATGCAGACCCGCACCTTCCGTCTGCAATACGAAAACGCCGTCAACCTGATCCCGGTGCTGCGCCCCATCGTGTCGCCGAACAACCCGATCAATGCCTACCCCGGCAACAACAGCATCGTGATCACCGACTACGCGGAAAACCTGGCGCGGGTGGCGCAGATCATCAACGGTATCGACACCCCCAGTGCCATCGACACCGATGTGGTGATGGTGCAGAACGGCATCGCCGTGGACATCGCCGCCATGGTCTCCGAGCTGCTGGACACCCAGGGCGCCGACCAGACCCAGAAAATCAACGTGGTCGGCGACCCGCGCTCCAACTCGATCATCATCCGCTCCGGCAGCCCGGAGCGGACGGAACTGGCGCGCAACCTCATCTATAAACTCGACAACGCCCAGAGCAACCCCAGCAATATGCACGTGGTGTACCTGCGCAACGCCCAGGCGGGCAAGTTGGCCCAGTCACTGCGCGGCTTGCTCACCGGCGAGAGCGATTCCGGCGTGAGCGACGATGCCCGGGGCAAGCTCAGCGCCATGGGCGGCAATGGCAAGAACACCGCCCAAGGCGCGAGCAATGCGCAAAACAGCAGCGGCACGCCCACCGGCAGCGGCGTGCAGTCGGGTTATGGCCAGGTCACCGGCTCGACCACCGGCACCAACGGCACCCCCAAGGACCAGGACACCGCGTTCAGTGCCGGCGGCGTGACGATCCAGGCCGACGCCACCACCAACACCCTGCTGATCTCCGCGCCGGACCCGTTGTACCGCAACCTGCGCGAAGTCATCGACATGCTCGACCAGCGCCGTGCCCAGGTGGTGATCGAAAGCTTGATCGTGGAAGTCGGCGAGGACGATGCCACCGAGTTTGGCGTGCAGTGGCAGGCCGGCAACCTGGGGGGCAAGGGCGGGTTTGGTGGCGTGAACCTCGGCGGTAGCGGCGTGAATGGTAAGCCCAATAGCCCCACCAGTATTGATGTGCTGCCCAAGGGGCTGAATGTGGGGGTGGTCAACGGCACGGTTGATATTCCCGGCATCGGCAAGGTGCTCGACCTCAAGGTGTTGGCCCGTGCGCTGAAGAGCAAGGGCGGCACCAACATATTGTCCACGCCCAACCTGCTGACCCTGGATAACGAAGCGGCGAGTATTTTCGTGGGCCAGACCATTCCGTTTGTCACCGGCAGTTATGTGACCGGCGGCGGGGGCACCAGCAATAACCCGTTCCAGACCGTGCAGCGTGAAGAGGTGGGGCTCAAGTTGAACGTGCGGCCGCAGATTTCCGAAGGCGGCACCGTGAAGCTGGATATCTATCAGGAGGTCAGCACCGTGGATGCGCGGGCGTCGGTGGAGGCGGGTACGGTGACCAACAAGCGCGCTATCGATACCAGTATTTTGCTGGATGACGGGCAGATCATGGTGCTCGGCGGGTTGCTGCAGGATGGGTATAGCCAGAGCAATGACGCGGTGCCGTGGTTGTCGGATATTCCGGGGTTGGGGGCGTTGTTTCGCAATGAGAAGCGCAGTGTGAACAAGACCAACCTGATGGTGTTCTTGCGGCCGTACATTATTCGGGACAGTGGGGCGGGGCGCAGTATTACGTTGAATCGGTATGAGTTTATGCGCAGGGCGCAAGGGGGGGTGCAGCCGGAGCACAGTTGGGCGATGCCGGATGTGCAGGCGCCGCAGTTGCCTTCTGTGGACAAGGCGATTCCTGGGGGCCGGCCTTGAACGTTTTGACCGTGTACATATCCATTCCTTCGGTAACGGCGGCTTATGGTTCCGCTCTTACAGCGGGTCACTTTTGGAAGGACCCAAAAGTAACCAAAAGGTCCTCGCCCCACCACTCGGCACCTCGCTCAGGCTCGGTGTTCCCTCACTCCGGCTTGAATCCGTGGGCCGCCGCAATGGGCCATCCATGGCCCAGTGCGGCTAACCCGGCGTCCTGCCGGGTTACCCACGGATTCAAGCCTGCGTTCGGCCAGCGTGGTTTTACGGGGCGCCGAAGATCAAGAGCAAGAGCGACTCGCTGCGCATCGTGGATACGTTTTTTGTTCTGTGTCGCCGCCTTACTGTGGCGAGCGGGCTTGCCCCGCGTTGGGCTGCGAAGCAGCCCTAATACCAGTGAGCGCGCCGTGTGCATTCTGGTTTCCCACGTCATCGTTAACAACCATCGCGGGCAAGCCCGGCACCTACAGGGGAACGCGTTTACTTCAACGATTCGGTCGGCTACTAGGCCGCCGCGTTTGCTTTTGATGTTAGGCGGCCCCCCAAATCATTGTCGAATTACGGGCACACCGAGCCTGAGCGAGGTGCCGAGTGTTGGGGCAAGAGCGTTTTGCTTACTTTTGCGCTTTTCAAAAGTGAGCCGCCGTAAGGGCGGAACCATAAGCCGCCGTTACCCAAATAACGGATATGTACACCCACCCAAAGGGCAACCCCAATGAGCCTATTGCCCTACGCCTGGGCCAAATCCCAACGCATCCTCCTGCGCCCCAGCGACCAGGGCATGCTGCTGACGGTCTGCCCCTCAACCCCCGGCTGGTCCATCAGCGAAGTCCACCGCCAATTCGGCCCGGCCCACCTCGAACAGGTCCGCGACGACGAACTCGACGGCCTGCTCACCAGCGCGTACGCCGACACCGGCAGCGCCGCCGCCGTCGTCGGCGCCGCCGAAAACGAGGTCGACCTCGACCGTCTCATGCAAGACATGCCCGAAATCACCGACCTGCTGGACACCCAGGACGGCGCCCCGGTGATCCGCATGATCAACGCCTTGCTGACCCAGGCCGCCCGCGACGAAGCCAGCGACATCCATATCGAGCCCTACGAAACCCATTCCGTGGTGCGCTACCGTGTCGACGGCACCCTGCGTGACGTGGTCTCGCCACGCAAGGCATTGCATGGCGCGCTGGTGTCGCGGATCAAGATCATGGCCCAACTCGATATCGCCGAAAAACGCCTGCCCCAGGACGGCCGTATCGCCCTGCGCGTGGCCGGGCGGCCCATCGATATTCGCGTGTCCACGGTGCCCACCGGCCATGGCGAAAGGGTGGTCATGCGCCTGCTGGACAAACAAGCCGGGCGCCTGCAGCTGGAAACCCTGGGCATGGAGCCGCAGCTGCTGGCACGCCTGGATACGCTGATCCGCCAGCCCCACGGCATCGTGCTGGTCACCGGGCCCACCGGCAGTGGCAAGACCACCAGCCTGTACGCCGCCCTGGCGCGGCTGGATGCGAGCACCAGCAATATCCTCACCGTGGAGGACCCGGTGGAATACGACCTGCCGGGTATCAGCCAGATCCAGGTCAACGCCAAGATCGACATGACCTTCGGCCTGGCCCTGCGTGCGATCCTGCGCCAGGACCCGGACATCATCATGATCGGCGAAATCCGTGACCTGGAGACCGCACAAATCGCCGTGCAGGCTTCGCTCACCGGTCACCTGGTGCTGGCGACCCTGCACACCAACGATGCGGTGTCGGCGGTCAACCGCCTGATCGATATGGGGGTGGAGCCGTTCCTGCTGGCGTCGTCCCTGCTGGGGGTGTTGGCCCAGCGCCTGGTACGGCGCCTGTGCCCGCACTGCAAGCAGGAAGACCCCGCCGCGCCCGGCACCTGGCGCCCGGTCGGCTGCGCGCAGTGCAACCAGGTCGGCTACAGCGGACGTACCGGGATCCATGAGTTGTTCTGTGTCGACGATGCGGTACGCAGCCTGATTCATGAGGGCGCCAACGAGCAGGACCTGCGCCTGGCCGCGCGCCGCGCCGGGATGTTGAGCATGCGTGAAGACGGTGAACGCTGGGTGCGCAGCGGTGCCACCGCCCCCGAAGAAATCCTGCGTGTGACACGGGACGCCTGATGAATCGCTATCGCTATGAAGCCGCCGATAGCAGCGGCAAAGTCGAGGCCGGGCATGTGGAGGCCGACAGCCAGAGCGCAGCCTTTGCCAACCTGCGCAGTCGCGGTTTGACCGCGTTGTTGGTGCAGATCGAAGGCAATCAGCAGGCCGCGACGGGCAGCAGCCTGTTCAGCGCCAAACTGTCGGACAACGACCTGGCCTGGGCCACGCGGCAACTGGCGAGCCTGCTGGGCGCGAGCCTGCCGTTGGAAGCTGCGCTGAGTGCCACGGTGGAGCAGGCCGAGAAAAAGCATATCGCCCAGACCCTGGCCGCCGTGCGCGCCGATGTGCGGGGCGGCATGCGCCTGGCGGATGCGTTGGCGGCGCGACCTCGGGATTTTCCGTCGATCTACCGCGCGCTGATTGCGGCGGGGGAGGAGTCCGGTGACCTGGCCCAGGTGATGGAGCGTTTGGCCGACTACATCGAGGAGCGCAACAACCTGCGTGGCAAGATTCTCACCGCGTTTATCTACCCCGGTGTGGTGGGGCTGGTGTCCATCGGCATTGTGATTTTCTTGCTGAGCTACGTGGTGCCCCAGGTGGTCAGTGCGTTCTCCCAGGCCCGCCAGGACCTGCCGGGGCTGACCCTGGCGATGCTCAACGCAAGTGACTTCATCCGCGCCTGGGGCTGGCTGTGTCTTGCCGGGATCGTCGGTGGTTTCTGGAGCTGGCGCCTGTACCTGCGCAATCCGGTAGCGCGGCTGAATTGGCACAGCCGCGTGCTGCGCCTGCCATTGATCGGGCGTTTTGTACTGGGGTTGAACACGGCACGATTCGCCTCGACCCTGGCGATTCTCGGCGGTGCCGGGGTGCCGTTGCTGCGTGCTCTGGATGCCGCGCGGCAAACCTTGTCCAACGACCGGCTCGACCAGTGCGTCAGCGATGCCACCGCCAAGGTGCGCGAGGGCGTCAACCTGGCCCCGGCGCTGGCGGTGGAAAAGGTCTTCCCGCCGGTGCTGATCCACCTGATCGCCAGCGGCGAGAAAACCGGCTCGCTGCCACCGATGCTGGAGCGCGCGGCGCAGACACTGTCGCGGGATATCGAACGGCGTGCCATGGGCATGACCGCGTTGCTGGAGCCGCTGATGATCGTGGTGATGGGGGCCGTGGTGCTGGTGATCGTCATGGCGGTGTTGTTGCCGATCATCGAGATCAACCAACTGGTCACCTGACCGCACCTGCTCCCGTCCAACCTCGGGTTCCTCGTTCCGTCACATTCCGACAGCTCATGTCGCCTCCAGCCATACGCGCTGAAACCTGACTGTCACCTGCGCCCAAAGCGCTCGGAATCATGACCGGAACACCCGAGAATCTTTTTAAAAATCAAGGTGTTCCTCCCGAGGTTTTTTCCTACAAACGTCATCGGAAACTGCGAATTTCTGTCCCATGGTTTTAACCCCTGGCCACCCCCCTGAACACGGCTCGGGACCGAAGCCATGGCGTCATGCAAGAGCCCTCTACCCCAAACGTACAAACACGACGAAAGGAGATTCTTCATGTTTAAGCGCAACGTTCTCGCGGTATCCATGACCCTCGCTGCACTGTGCTCGGCCCAGGCTGCAATGGCTGACATCAACGGCGGCGGCGCAACCCTGCCACAAGCGCTGTACCAGACGTCTGGCGTGTTGACCGCAGGTTTTGCCCCGTACATCGGTGTGGGCAGCGGCAATGGCAAGGCAGCTTTCCTGACCAACGACTACACCAAGTTGAAGGCTGGCGTTTCCAACCTGAACGTGCACTGGGCGGGCAGCGATTCCAAGCTGAGCGCTACTGAACTGTCGACGTATGCGTCGGCCAAGCAACCTGCCTGGGGCAAGCTGATCCAAGTGCCATCGGTGGGTACTTCGGTTGCCATCCCGTTCAACAAAAGCGGGACTGCGGCCGTTGACTTGAGCATCAACGAGCTGTGCGGTGTGTTCTCCGGCCGTATCGCCGACTGGAGCGGTATCACAGGTTCGGGTCGCAGTGGCGCCATCAAAGTGGTTTACCGCAGCGAAAGCAGTGGCACCACCGAACTGTTCACGCGCTTTCTGAATGCCAAGTGCGCTGAAACCGGCACCTTCAATGTCACCACCACCTTCGGCACCAGCTACACCGGTGGCTTGCCTGCCGGCGCGGTTTCCGCAACTGGCAGCCAAGGCGTGATGACCACCCTGGCCGGTACCGACGGCGGTATCACCTACATGAGCCCTGACTTCGCCGCCCCGACCCTGGCCGGTCTGGATGACGCAACTAAAGTCGCTCGCGTGGGCAAGGACGTGGTCAACGGTGTGGCGGTCCAGGGTGTATCGCCGAAAGCGAGCAACGTATCCGCCGCCATCAATGCCGTGCCGTTGCCTGCTGTCGCTGACCGTGGCAACCCTGACGCTTGGGTGCCCGTGTTCGGCAAAGCCAACACTGCGGGTGTGGTGCCTTACCCAACGTCGGGCTACCCGATCCTGGGCTTCACCAACGTGATCTTCAGCCAGTGCTACGCCGATGCCACCCAGACCACCCAAGTGCGTGACTTCTTCACCAAGCACTACGGTTCGTCTGCCAACAACGACGCAGCGATCGAAGCCAACGCGTTCGTGCCACTGCCAAACAACTGGAAAATCGCTATTCGCGGTAGCTTCCTGACCGCCACCAATGCCCTGAGCATCGGCAACACCAACGTCTGCAACGGCATCGGTCGTCCGCTGTAACCCACGCTTTCAAAGACCCGCAACACCTGATCAGCAACGGCCTGCGCCGTTGCTGATTTTTGCGTTTGTGCTGTTCACCGCCGCGCCGACAGCGTCATGTGAACTTTGCATGACAGAAGTTCAGTCGTGTCCCTCGCCAACCGCCTAATCCTCATACGTGAGCCTGTCCTGCTCCCTGCGTAATAACAAAGAAGGAAGATTCCCGATGGTCCGCTGCAAATCACCGGTCAACCTGAAAGCCCCCGAGACCGTCCTGCGTCTCAAGCCTTTGGCCCATGCCATTGCCTTATTGATGGTGGCGGGTAACGCCCAGGCAGCCACGGCGTTCAGTTCCGGCTGGTTTGCCGACAAGGGCGCGTCCCAGGCGGCCACGGCAGCGCGTACCGGTGCCGGCCAGGTGCCGGGGATTCCTTCATTGAACCAGCAGGCGCGGGTCAAGCAGCAGTTGGCGCGCTCCATCAGTACCTTGAACACCAGTGTCGCGGCCATTGCGGCCCAGCAGGCCGCGCAAGCGGCAGGGCGACAGGCGGCGTTCGGTCAGGTCTCGGCGATTCCCGATGGCCTGGGCAAGGGCGGCCTGCAGGTCGACAACAGCCTGACCCAGGGTTGGACCCACGCCAAGAACCCGACCCAGATCCAGTCCGGCGGCAAGACCACGGTGACCATCGAGCAGACCGCCGACAAGGCGATCCTCAACTGGGAGACGTTCAACGTCGGGCGCAACACCACCGTGGACTTCCAGCAGCAGGCCAGTTGGGCGGTGCTCAACCGCGTCAACGATCCCAATGCGCGCCCCAGTGAGATCCAGGGCCAGATCAACGGCGCCGGTACGGTGATGATCATGAACCGCAACGGCGTGGTGTTCGGCGGCACCAGCCAGGTCAACGTGCGCAACCTGGTGGCGGCCGCCGCGAACATCACCGACGAGCAGTTCACCCAACGCGGCCTCTACGTCGATGCCAACGGCACCCAGCCGACCTTCACCGATGCGGCGGGCAAGGTCCAGGTGCAGCGCGGTGCGTTGATCCAGACCCACAATCCGGCCACCTCCACCGACGCCGGCGGCTATGCCTTGCTGCTCGGTACCGAAGTGGAAAACGCCGGCACCGTCATCACCGCCAAGGGCCAGACCACCCTGGCCGCCGGCGACAGTTTCTACATCCGCAAGGGTGTCGGCACCACGGGCAACGACCGCTCCACCACGCGTGGCAATGAGGTGGCGACCAGCCTCAACCCTGGCAGCAGCGCAGGCAAAGTCACCAACAGCGGCCTGATCATGGCCTCCACCGGCGATATCACCCTCACCGGCCACCAGGTGCAGCAAAACGGCGTGGCGCTGGCCAGCACCTCGGTGGACACTCGCGGCACGATTCATCTGCTCAACGCTGCCAGCGACAGCACCGGTAGCGTGACCCTGGGCGAGGGCAGCACCACCGCGATCTTGCTGGACGCCAGTGACAGCACCGCCCTCAACAGCCAGAAAGACAACGGGCTGGTCAAACTCGACGGAACACCCGCCAACCTGATCACCGGCCGGTTCAACCACCTCAGCGCCGTGGCTGACCGTACCGACCAATCACGCGTCGAGATCGTCAGCGGTGGCTCCGTGGACTTCCAGAAGGGTTCGATCACCCTGGCCACCGGCGGCCAGGTGGCGGTCAGCGCTACCGGGCGCAGCCTGGTGCGCGATGGCGCGATGATCGACGTCTCAGGCGCGGTCGGCGTCAAGGTGTCGATGGCATCCAACACGATCAAGATCAACGTGCAGGGTAACGAGCAGCGTGATGCTCCGGTGAACCGTGACGGCGGGCAACTGATCAACAACGATGTGTGGGTCGACCTGCGCGAGCTGGTCTTTGTACCGGCAGGCACCAACGGTTACGCGACGGATCGCTGGTACACCGCCGGCGGCTTGCTGGAAGTGGGCGGTTACCTCGGTACTCAAGGACATTCGGTCGGCGAATGGATGGCCCAGGGCGGCACGGTGACCTTTACCGGCAAGGATGTGGTCACTCAGACGGGCGCGCAGATCAACCTGTCCGGCGGCACCGTGGACGTGCAGGCCGGTTACATCCAGCAGACCTGGCTCAAGGGGCCCAATGGCCGCTTGTATGAATTGTCCAGGGCGCCCGGCGACATCCTCTATTCGGGGTTCTACAAGGGCTATGAAGACACCAGCGCGCGCTGGGGCCAGACCGAGTATTACTACAACCCGCTGATCGCGCCGCAACGCCGCTACGAGGCCGGCTACACCGTAGGCCGCGACGCCGGCAAACTGGTGGTCGGCACCACCAGTGCGGTGTTGGAAGGTCAGTTGATCAGTGATGTGTTCCAGGGCGATCGGCAGACCCAGGCGCCCAACATCAACCTCGATGGCTACCAGCAATCCAAGAAGGCCATGGCCCAGCGGGCGCAGTTGATCATCGGCCAGTACATTCCGATCTACAACAAGACCACCGGCACGCTGCGCTATGCCCTGAGCGGCACCACCGACCAGGTGCTGATCGATGGCAATACCCGGAAAATCGCCGATGGCCTGGACCTCACCACGGCGCTGCCAGCGGATCGCCAGGGCCAGATGGTGCTCGACAGCGACCCGCTCAACGGTTACCAACTGGGCGCGATCAAGGTGGGCGCCAAGCAGCAGATCACGGTGAATGGTGCGCTCAAGGTGGCAGACGGCGGCGACATCACCTTGTTCGGGCCGGGGGTCGGTATCAACGCCAATCTCACCGCCTGGGGGGGCAGTATCAACGCGGGCAACATCCTCACTCAGGTCAACCTCAACGCGGGCAACACCGTCGGCGATGTGATCCTCGCGGGCAGCGGACGGGTCGATGTGGCGACAGGCGTCAAGCTGGACGCCGCCGGGCGCTGGAACAACCTGGCGCTGGACCCGAGCCTTGGTGAAGGCGTGGCCTATGTGAACGGCGGCAAGGTGTCGCTGCGCAGCACCGGCAACCTGAACCTGGCGTCAGGCAGCGTGGTGGAGGCGTCTTCCGGCGCCACGCTCGGCGTGGATGGCAAGCTCATCGGCGGCAAGGGCGGTGACGTGACCTTGGGGGCACTGGGCAGCCTGGGGCTGGAGGGCGAGATTCGCGGTTATGGTGTCAATGGCGGCGGCACCCTGGCGTTGCAGGCCCGCAAGGTACAGATCGGCAACAGCACCGGGGCGCCTGACGCCGGCACCGTGCAACTGGCGCAAGACTTCTTCAACAAGGGCTTCTCGGCCTATGACATCACCGGCAACGAGGGCCTGCTG
>Ga0070662_100000725_pt1 | contig 20147 bp, 11 predicted proteins | sample KBSC53metaG_FD_65648 | JGI IMG/M metagenome (GOLD analysis project Ga0070662, IMG submission 65648) | Corn rhizosphere microbial communities from Kellogg Biological Station, Michigan, USA - KBS C5-3 metaG | ecosystem: Host-associated > Plants > Roots > Rhizosphere > Soil ...
CCTGGCGCGAGCTACGCGCCCGGACCTCGCCCCTAAGGGACAAGCCCTTTGGCGAAGTCCCTAAGGCGAGCCTTCGCCTAAGGCCGACCTATGGTCGGCCGACGGGGCACCCTCAAGCCCCTTGACGGGGCCATACGCCAAGCGTATGGCCCGGGGGCTGACGGGACGAAAGCCGCAAAGCGGCTTACGGTACCAGGACCGTATACACACTGAGTAAGTTTCATTGTTTACATGAAGGTCGCGCGTAACTCGCGCGAACTGAAGCTTTTTGGGGAGGTGCAGGTTTAGCTAGGACGAATACTATTTAAACGCCTCGAATTGCCTCGTATTGCCTCACATTACCTCGCAAATGGTTTCCTTATTAGTTATCAGATTAGTATGATATAGTCCTTCATTTGGCTAATAAAGTTACAATCATTATCGGTCGCGAAAGTTACGCGCGCGGCCGCTAAGCGGGCGCGCGGGGACCTAAAGCCGACCCTTGGCGGCTGACGGGACCAAGTCCGTGCGCACCCGTAGTATTACCTTAAAGGTGTATAATTAGACCGGTTAAGTTGACCAAAAATTAATTAGTATAACCTTTACGTTTCTAATACCAATACCATTGATTATCTCAAATATAATTATAAGTATTTAAAAGAGTTGGTGTCCCAATGTTACCTATCAATATTTAATTAGGTATATGGCTACAAGACCAAGGCATAAGGAGGATACATAATCTTTAGTTATTTCTCAATGGAATTACTACCCATAACGCATTACCAATAATATTATACTATTTTAATTAAATTATCTGGAACCATTTGCTTCACCTGCAGGTTATTTAAATTAGTAGTAGATATCTTACTTTATTTATATTATAATTCCAGTACAAATCAGGTTTCTACCACCTTCATAAATTGAGTTTTAATTTATAATGGATCATTGGTATAATCTCTGAAGTTTGACCAAATGTGCGACGAAGTGCACACTCGCTACGTTAGGGTCCCATTGATTACCAGTTATTTAATAGGTAAAAAAAATAGTGATCAATAGTAGGTTGCATAGTGCAGAGATGGCAATAACCTTCTAATAAAATTGCTGATTGCGAGTAATCACACTAAGAAATCTAGGTAATACGGGCAGGACAGCACCCTTGCAAGCTGGATTTATAATATTTGTACTCCTTTTGGATGGGCCTATGGATATACCTAGATTTCTACAGTATTTCATATTATAAAATCGCCTTGGTTGTAGTACCATTCAAGGTATTCCCTAAGGATGGAAGGGTTGTTCATATTAAATTTCACTAAATGCTTAAACAGTCTAATGACCAATAAGCAGGGCTTAATTATTTTGCCCTCAGAGACTATTTGTGAATTATAAGCAACTTGAAAGCAGTTGGAGAGTAAATCCCTGCAAAGTGGGTTAAAGTTAAACAAGTCCTAAATATAATTTTAGGGAGGCCTTATTATTGATTTACAGAAAAAGGCCCCGCAAGGGGCCCGGGCCGCACCTAAGGTGCGTCCTTAGTAAGGTAGGGTCCTATGAAGACCCTTTACACTAGTAGTATGGAACCTTGAGTTCAGGCTAATCAAATAGCATTGTAGGATGGTCCCTGTAAGGCTTAATACAGGTCACGAGAGGGTACCTAAAGCCGCCCCAAGGGGCCCTATTTAAGGGAGTAGCCTCTTAAATAACCTGGTGCTAAGGTCAACCTAGAGAAAGGTACCATAGGTGTTGTTACCTAGGGATACAAGCACCCGAGGCTACCGGGCTGCCCCAAAGGGGCGGGCCGGCCTAAAATTTTAATTGTAACATACCATAATAAATTCATTCTGGTATAAATAATAAGATTTAAGTAAAAGAATTCAATCAGGGCTAACCTCTCTAACTTGCCCTTGGCGTTATGGTACAGTTTAGTTTTTTAATATCGATTTTGGCATAACCCTAAAATCAATAATAAGATTAAAGTAAAATTAAAAAATGTATAGTTTGATAATATTATGGTTTCAGCATATCACCAGTGCCTCAAGTCCTGGAGGCCGGCCAGATTAGGTTAGCCCTAAGGGCGCCCTTAGGGCGGCCGACGGGCCAATAATCTCTCCAGTAACCTTATAGTAACCCTACAGTTTCCTCATAGTAGCCAGATACTATCCCAAAAGTATCCCTTCTGTAGCCATTCTATGGTCCAATAGTAGCAATATAGTAGCGCTTCAGTATCGTTTTAGTAGTCCAATAGTAACATTGAAATTAAATATCATTATTAAAGTTACCCCCTCTTATATAGGGTTAAACTACTAGAGGTTGTAATAGATCACACCGAATTCTGTATGGTATAGATGGTAATAAGAATAAATTATCGGTCCTAAGGCTCACGTAAATGGGGGTACAGGATTGGGACGATGAGTGCTAAGGAAAGCTGTTTATACTGGTCGGATCTTCTAATTATTAAGATAAAATAAACCTAGTCCAATAGCCCTCTATTTGGGGGCCGACCTGCGGTAAGGTGCGTGGCCAAACAAGACGTGCCGGCTTTTTTTTTTTTCGGGCAATGGGCCGCGTTCGCGGACCTGGCCCCCACGCGGGGGCCTATTAATTTAGGGCCCGTTGCGAAACGCAACGGGCCTTCAACCAAGAGGACGCCGACAAAGCGGCGTCCCCCGTCGCGAAGTCGCCGGGGTAATCCAAATGAGGCTATATTTTAACCCTTGTAAACCAGATAAACAACCTAAAGCAGACAGTAATAACGATAATGATAAGGATAATGAGTGCGGCTAGTAAGCCGCGGTGCGTAACTCGTACCAATCCAATTGAGGTTGTAGCTACATAAAGTCAAATTTAATTTAGGAGGTATTAAGGCCTAGCTGTAGGGGTTGTCATTTTAAAAGTAGGATGAGTGGCCATCTCACTTTCTAGTCGTTAAACATTCTAATACTTAAAGCCTTGGTATATACCCTCTTTATCAGATGTTTAGTAATAGGGTTTTGTATAGATATTTTGATGAGCTGGCTTTAGCTAACGCAATACAGGCTAGACTAGGCACACAGCAGGACGATATCGTCATGCCTTCGGCCTACCTCGCCACGGGCCCCGTCGCCCGCCGGGGCCATTAATAATTCTTTATTGGCCATCCTGGTAGCGTTAAACGTGCCCCACAAGGCGCCGCTGAGTGCCGCCTTGTGGGCGGCCCATTGGTCGTGGCCTACAGGCCCGTAGGCTGAAGGCCTACGGGCCCAATATTTATAAATAGCCAAGACACCTACGGCGGTCGCACGCTGTGAGGATCGCACACTTGCCTGTGATGGAGCCCCTTTTAAGGGTTCACAGACTTATGGTGTTGAACAACTCGATTTAAGGTTAACTATTCGCCCCATGGGCTAATGGGATGACTCCTAAAGATCTATTAATAAATAGAATTATGATCCTATATTTACTTTTGGTAGGGAGCACCAATCATTGATTGGCTGTCGGCCGCCAAAGACCGCTTTAGGGGCCCGCACAGCGGCCGCGCGACCTGGGTCTATTTTATGATATATTTAAATTTTGGCGCGACCTGGGCCGCCCACAGGGCGGCTTAGGCTTAACATGGTCGGTATTCAGTCTTAAGAGTTTATGATGATAACACCTTACCCTTTAGGTGGTCTATATCTAAATGCTTTTTAGGTCAGCACCAGGTTGTGACCTGGTGCCAGTGAGCCGGCGGGCTTTGCCCGCCGGCCCACGCCGGAGTGCGCCTGCGGCTCACTGGGTCCCAGCCGGCCAAAGGCCGGCCTTAAGCTTGAAGCCATCAGGATATTATACTACATATTTTAATTTAATTAGGGGGGGAGCCTGCATGTTGAGACTGAAACGGGGGACTTAGACAATATAGGGCCAGGCGCTTCACCAAAAATAACTTAGCCCCCCGCGCGTAACGCACGGCCATATTGAATAGCATGTTAACAACATAAAATAAACATTTATAATACTGGTTAATAAATTATGGTGGTGGGCCTCCCTGCGGTCGGCTTATAGACACCCGGGGCCCCGAGGGCTCCCCCGGCGAGCCCGGCAAGCCCTCACTAATCGAACCTGGCCGGCCATTGGCCGGCCGACAGGCCAATAAAATTTAGCGCCTATTAACAAGCACTCGGTCTAGGGCTAGAGTGCCCGACCCAAACGATGAGCCAAAGCTCCCAGACAACGGTATCTCACCGTATAATTATCCGACTATTCAATAATGAACAATCGCCCACTTGATAAGCCCCCGCCTTATCAAGCTTATAGAACTAGTAGCCCTATTAGTAGACCATACCCAATTACTGCGACTATTAGTAAATCAGATCTAATCTTATTGCTTTTTCATTTTATTATTTATACCAGAGGCCGCTATCGCGGGCTCGCTTCGCAATTGAAAACACCCGGGGCCCTTAGGGCCCCGGGACGCACGCTTGACGTGCGGCCCCGGGACGCACGCTTGGCGCACGCTTGACGTGCGTCTCTGGTCTAAATTATAATAAGTATTAACTAATAAGATGAATAAAGACCTTAGGCCCGATCTAACGGGCTGGCGTGATTCCACACGCCGCCCGCACCATGGGTATTATGTTCAGACAAATAAAGGTGCATGACACTTGCAGGGGCTGCGACCGCAGGGGCTGCGACCGCCTCAGCGGTCACTGTATCGCGCGTGGCCAACCAGCAAAGGGAGGCCGAAGGCCCGTCTCAAAAAATTTTTGGAATCAGAGGGGCCGCCCTTGGGCAAGGAGGCCTTAGGGTTGGCCGCCCTACCCGAGGGGACGCCCTACCAAAGGTAGGGTTTCATCGAGCGCTCGCGAAACAACTGGGCCTTAGGCCCGAATAACCAATAATATTTTAATATGCCGCCCGCAGGGAGGCCCCTTTGGGGCGCGCCCATCACCGTAGCCGTAGCCGTAGGCGTAGCCGTGGCCCGATAAAACCGGCCTATGGCCGGCCGTCGTGCTCATATGAGCACGACCTTCTAAAGCCCAGTAAAAGAACTAAGCATTGCGACGACATCGCTATATAATTTTTGGACTATAAGGGTTGAGCGTCAGGGCCATGTTAGTATCCTTAAGTAGGGTTGATCTTTAGCCTTCCTTTGCCCCCGGGCCTGACGCCCAGGCGTGCAGGTTACCCCTTTGGCCAACGAGTGGCGAGTCTTATATAAGGGGGCTTAAGCCCTGGCGTAAGGGGCCCGGGGCGCACGCGCAGTCGGCCCCCCAAAATTTAGGGGGCCGACCACGTTCAGGTACGAGCCATTTGACCGGTAGGCGGCCGCCTGCCCCTTTTTTTGGCGCGCTTAAGCGCCCAGGCGGGCGACACAGCAGCAAGGCCCAGGGCGTACGAAGTCGTCCGGGTGGGGGGCCGATACTCGTAGGTACGATCATTGCTAAGGGCTTGTAGGGCTCATAGTGGATATAGCCTGTTCCCTCATTGGGTCGGGCCGTCGGCCGCCCAAAAGGGCGGCCTTAGGCCCAGTTATAATAGTAAATCTCTTTAAACAACACCTTCCGGTACCATTACTTTGTTATGACTTACGCCGCCTCACCTCTTGAAGATTAAGCGCCGTTGACAGGCGATTTGTACACTCTCGAGACTTATATTCACCGCGGGTTGATAAACCGTGATTACTAGCAATTCCAGCTTCAAGAGATCGAGTTCCAGATCTCTATCCGAAAGATATAAATTTTAATCCTCTTTGTTTATACCTTTGTAGCATGTGTGTAGCCCTTTTCATTGGGCCGTGCGTGCTTGAAGTCATCCCGCAATAATCGGGGTGTCGCCCTATTGAATCACTTCTAGGACTTACAACAGCCATGCAACACCAAATCATTAAAGATCAGAAAAGGTAAGATTTATAGCGTACCATCTAATTAAACCACATGCTCCACTGCTGGTGTCAAGACCCGCCAAATCAATTCCATTTCAATGTTGCCATTGTACTATGGAGGTGGAATGTTATCCCATTAAGGAAATTAATCACATTCAGTAATCAGGGTGTGGACTACTCGGGTATCTAATCCGATTTGCTCCCCACACTTTAGTGAGTCAGCGTCAGTTATTTAATAGAATAATGCCGTCGCTTTTGATGTTCTAACCCATATCTACAGATTTCATCCTTTCATGGGTGATTCCTTATTCTCCTCAAATAACTCTAGCCATATGGCCGCCTAATCACACTTAATACCTGTTAAAATTACAAACGCAATTCCACCTGTATTACCGCGGCTGCTGGCACAGGTTTGGCCGGAATTCATAACTAAATTAATTCATTCTATTAATTTAGTTTTATTTTGATTTCATTAGCTGGGTCAAGCTTTCGCTCATTGCCCAATATTCCTCACTGCTGCCTGTGGGAGAAACTTGATTTATCTCTCTGTGGCCTAAGCTAAAGATCATCGGCATGGGTTGGCCCATCTACCTAATCCTCAGGGTGAATTATCCATATATAATTTATATATGGGTAAATAGACCCCATACTCACCTGATGCCCTAAAAATTGGACCAGCATGTGTTAAGCTAATGAACTGCGTTTAGAATGAGCTATGATCATACACTAACTCTTTTACTTCCGGATTTCAATCCGATTTATACTACATCTCATTGAGATCTTTTACTTTGGATCGGTAAATCTTAAATTATCACTTCAATGTTTTGTTTTAGTTAAGCTTAAAATTTGCTGATGGATGAGTGGCCTATATGACAGGCATTTATCGGTAAAAGTGTCGCGAGATGCGCGGATGGTTTAAGTAAATCTCCCTTTGGTCGATTTTGAGTGAATCCTCCCTCTGGTCGGATTTAATTAAGATAACCATTCGCCTATTGGCTCAGATTATAAGAATCTCCCTACGGTCGATTTAAATAAAATAACCATTAGCCTAATGGCTCAGGTTATAATAATCTCCCTTTGGTCGATTAAGATGAGAATCCTCCCTAGGGTCGGATTTAATTAAGATAACCATCAGTCGGCAGGCTTCGCACGCTGGCCCTGCCGCTCCGCAGCCGTGTTGACGGATAAAGGATTTCCTTGGCCCCACCCAAAAATCATTGGCCCCACCTAAGACCGATGGTTAACCATAGATAGAAGCTGCAGATAATCTATAATGATTTAGAGTTGAAGTAATACTTCTTGCATTGGTGGCCCTCTACGTATGGCCACCGCGCTGTGTCGCACCACCGCAAGCCGCCACCCACTGAAGTACACTATTTGCAGCTAGTCCCTAATGGTGGGCGCGCTGCGCGTCAACACGCACGGCGTTGGCCTGTCCCCTAAAGGACCGGGGGCCACACGTAACCATACAGACCGTTCCATAGGGCAAATGTTGATAATATTTTACGGTATCTCATTATGATTCCACCTTTTACCTACCCTTTGTGAAGGTTTATGTTTAGGTCTATATGCTACCTAAACAACTTGCCTTATGGTTTACCATATGATTTAGTGTAATTCGTATTATTTGTACTAGGGAGCGCCACTCGTGCAACGTGCCTTGCTATCAACCTAAAAATGGGCCGCCCTTAGGCGGATGACCGCCGCCCCCTAAAGGGGGGCGGCGGCCGCGCCCAAAGGCGCGGCCAGCTTAGCTGGTCACGTCCGTGGCGGGCCGCCTGCCGAAGGCGGGCGGTCCTGCGTGGCGCCTACAAAAAGGCGCACGCGGGCCCACAGGGGCCTGCGTCGCCGGACCGCCTTGGGGCCTACGCCGAGGGGCCTGCCCCCTCGGGCGCGTATGGCCTGACAGCCGCCCTTAGGGCGGCTTTCGAGCCTAAAGATGGGCCGCGCGCTTTGGTCCCGTAAGCCGCTTTGCGGCTTTAGGTTGGCCCTAAGGCAGCCCTTTGGGCGGCCGACGGGCCGAGCTCGCCAAGGCTCCCTTGGCTCCCTAGGCGTACCTTGTGCGTGCCTCACGCCCTTCAGGCGTGAGGCTCCGTTCGCCTAGGGAGCCGCGCGTAACGACGGGGGCCTGCCGCCATGGCTACGCTTGGCGGCAGGCCCGCGCGCGAGCGCGGGGGTGCCCCAGCTAAGCTGGGGCACTGTTATGGTAGGTTGACCCCTCCCTAAAGGGGGCGGCCGCCCCAAAGGGGCGGGCCGGACTTGTATTTATGTAGGCCCGTTTTTGTCCCTAAGCGGCGAAGCCGCTGCCGGGACAGGCACGTTTACCGTGCCTTCGGGCCAGCGCGTAACGTCGCGGGCCAAAGGGCGCGAGGTAACACGCTTTAGTCGTGTCACTCGCGCCAAGGCGGGCGAACCGCGCCAAAAGTGCGTGTCGTGCGCCCCTGTAATAAAAATTAGTTAGCCTGGCCGGCCAAAGGCCGGCCGGGCAGCGCCGCTTAGACGGCGCCGCCTGGCACCAAACACCTAAAGTGCCAGGCCTTGTAAAAGCAGGCCCGACCCGATTCGCGTTGCGTATTAAAACTCGTTGCCGCCGAAGCAAGGGCAGGTGTTTCTTACCTAACCACAATTGGGTTGCGCGTGGCCCGGAGGGCCACTCGCCCGCTAGGTGCCGAGCACCTGGGCGAAGGCACCAAGGCGGTCCCTTCGCCTAGGGGTACGCCGGCCAAAAGTGGTGGCCGGCTCCCGCCGCCCGCGCCGTTGGCGATGGCTTGGGCGTAACCGCCCAAGCTGAAATTATGAGGGGCGGCACACGTCGCCTGCCTAAGTCCAGGCACGGCGCTTACCTTTGGTCGGCGCTGGCCTAGGGATACAAGCTCCCTAGGGCTCCTGCCCCTAGGGTATCCGCCTGGCCTTTAGGGCGGGCGGCCACGCCGCTTAGACGGCGCAGCCGCCTTCCAGGCTAGCTCCCTGGGCGTGCCTGTGAGCCCAAGGCGGGTGCCTTATTCTATGAAATTCTTATTAAACCCAACGAACTACACTTGATCTGGTTTTCAATGTACTAGAAACAATATAAACAAAGATAAATATAGATAAAACAGTTAAAATGGATCCAATGGTCATAATGTTATTCCAACTGGCATAACCATCTGCATAATCAGGGATTCTACGTGGCATTCCTGAGATCCCCTAAAAGTGCATTGGCAAGAATACAATATTAATTGCAAGGGTAAATACACTGAAATGAATTAAACCCCATTTTTCGTTGTATTGATACCCTGTGATTTTACCAACCCAATAATAGAAACCTGCAAGTAAAGCATAAATTGCACCCATAGATAAGACGTAATGGAAATGCCCAACAACATAATAAGTATCATGTAAAGCTAAGTCAATGGCAGCATTAGCTAAAATTACACCTGTGAACCCACCAAAAGTAAATAATAAAATAAAAGCCACTGAGAATAAGAAAGGAGTATAAAAATGTAATTGCCCACCATAAATAGTAGCTACGATTAAAGTCCTAATTTATATAACATACTGCTAATAAAATAAGGACGGACAATAGAAATAAAATCTGATTTAGATTCAGCCCAAATATAAATACGATAATAGGTGTTGTCATATTCGACACTATAAACTGTATTAATACTACATTGTAATCCATAACGAATACGTAAAACATTCATTAAATCTACTATTTCTTTAAATGTGTAATTATCAGTACAAAATATGAAACCACTTCCCATATTAGCACCATCACACATAGCCCAATAAGCTAAAGCAATAGGATTTAATAACTCATAAAGAACAACAGGATTAGGTAAACTTTTACGACCATTAATTACAAATAAATTATATAAAGCAGTAATAAAAGGCAAAGCACGAGTATTAAAGCTTACAGCAAAAAATCTTTTACCACGCATTATAGTGGAAACCAATCTAGGTAGACTTTTTATAAAAGGGCCTAAATTCCACCAAATATGGATTAAAAAAGATAGATTTTTAACTGATTGTTTAAAACCTATAAATACATGAATACGATTAGGACGATAAACAAACCAAGCATCACTAATTATTAACCCAACTAACATTGAATAAATATAAGGAGTAGGTGACATATAATTACGTAAGGTCCTAGTAATATTAATATTAAAAGTTCTACCTAAAAATCGGGAAGGCCATAAAACTAATGAAGAATAAATATTTTTAAAAATAGCTACAGATACAGACTATTTCTTGTTTATGGACTATATCTTTTAAAACTTATATTTATAGTCTCTGAGCCTAAAGGCTGCTGATCAACGGGTTAAAGTGTTTCCAGCATATAATATAATTTTAAGTTGGCTAGCTAACCAACTGAAAATTTTAATTCCAGTAGGCAGTGCAATAATCATAGTCGCGGCAGTAAAATATGCACGAGTATCAACATCAAGTCCCACAGCGTACATATGATGCCTGGTCATAATCTCATAAAAGGCCTAAGACGCACGACTTCGCGTGTGGCTTGGCGCCTTGGTCGCCAAACTCCCTTGGCTCCCGGGCCGTGCAAGGGGGCCGCCTTTGTCGGGGCCATACGCCATGGCTACGCTTGGCGTCAGGCCCGGGCGGGCCCCCGCCGCCTCCGTGAGGCGGCAGGGGTAAATGTATTCCATGTGACCGCCTTCAGCGGGCGATTGTAATTTCATAGGGACATAGAATCATTCTGATACTTATATGCAACAGGCCATAAGAGGAGATTATGAATGGACTTTATCTTTTTTTATCACCCCGTCGGCCGACCGTAGGTGACGAAGCACCTTGGGCAAGGGCACCGACGTGGCGGTGCCCTGCGAAGCGGGCACCAAGGGCACCTTGCCCAAGGGAGGCCTAAGGGGCAAATAATGTATAAAGTCTCTGAGGCCACCGATGGCCCGACAAAGCGGGCTGCGGAGCGGCGGTCTGCTGATTTTTATTTTATGATAAGTTTCAGCATATGACATTATTTGTTTGGAGCCATCAACTCCATACGATGAAACCTAATAAACCAATTGATAACATCGCGTAGACCATTCCAATATAGCCAAAAACTGGTTTAATACTAAATCTAGATACAATGTGAGAGATAATACCGAAGCCAGGTAAAATCAAGATATAGACTTCTGGATGCCCAAAAAACCCTACTTTAAAAATACCAAACTATTTTAAGCTAAGTTTGATATCCGCAATAGACAATATACAATATACACGTATTGCAGAACTCAAGTTCAATGAATTAAGCCCCTAAAGTCCGACTGTACATCAAGCACCATTACAGGCACCCACCAGTGACCCAGTCTGTCGCGATCACGTAAATAACCGACGGTCTTAGATTTAGCAGTCTTTGACCGTTTTCACTAGCATAGCCAAGAAGGACAAAAATATGCCAAAATAAATCCTTCACCCAAAACTGTCATTTCGGGCAAACTCAATAGAGAACTTACTCTATTCTCTATTCTCTAATTATGAATAGAGACCCTTCCGTTTACGCGTTATAATGGGTAGAGTCTGTGACTAGAGTAGAGTAAGAAAAATAATTTCCTTTCAGTAAACCAGGATTTTTGAATAAATATATAGTTTAAATGGTTAACACTAACCTGATCTACCTTCATAATTTCATACATGATTTATAATCACATACTACATTAAACTGTACCCTGTGTTCCGATAATTAATTAGATTGCACTTAAAGCTCACTCAGACTCAAATTCACGTAATTTAGGGTTAATCTAAGGCTATAATTTAATAATACTATTAAAGCGTGCATTACCAATTTTATACCCACGTTCAATCATACCAATAAGAGTTAACCATAAGCAATAACTGTTAAGTTTAGTGGTTTTAAGAGGAAAACGTTCTAAGTAAGGTATTAAATGAGATCTACCATGGTCAAAATGATCATAGCAATGGAAAACAAATTGATTATCACCCTCAATTCTACCCACACCAAATAAAACAATAAGATATTCAAGTAGATCTAGAGAATAGGATTGAGAGACAGAAAAACTGATTTTAAAACGTGATTGGGTGCTAATCCAACTAATATTAAAGCAACCTTCTCCATCAATATACCCTACTAACCAAGCATCATTCCAGGTCGGACGAATAGCAGTAAAAGATTTAATACTTAGTTTAGCACCATAACGAACATTATAAGCGTGTATAAATTTAATTAATTGACTAATTCTTTTAGTAATGCACAGATTTCTATAACACAATAAGATAATTAATTTCAAACCTGCCTCATCCTGTACTACAAATCTAAAAGTATTAGCGCCTTGTTTAATGACGCTACCGAAACCTAAAGTCCATTTAATAATATATAATACCCCAATATTCAGTACACTTTGAGTAATAACAAAAGATAAATCACCACGCTCAGCTACTACAAAACTACCTTCACCCTCAATAAAACCGATCAACCAAGACTAAAAAATAGCACTTGGTTTTTTAGGAGCGTGAGCTAAATATCTTGAAAAATCCATATTCCCAATTTTACCTGAATTTCCACCATTACCTAAATTAAAGTCACTGATTAAAAGAGAACTACTTAATAATATTGACAATCCACCACAGGCAATCTAATTATTTTGAGGGCAGAACTAGTGTTGGTATAATAAAGGATCACCCCCACCATTTGGATCATAGAAACTAGTATTAAGATTACGGTCAGTTAACAACATTGTAATTGCACCGGCTAATACTGGTAAGGATAATAATAATAACCAAGCTGTGATAAAAACGCTCCATACAAATAATGGTAATTTATCAAAAGTCATACCTGGTGCTCTCATATTTAATGTAGTTGTAATAAGATTAATAGCACCCATAAGGGATGAAATACCTGCAATATGTAGACTCTAAATTCCTAAATCTACTGCAGCCCCTAAATGATATGGAGTATCAGAAAGAGGAGGATAGCATTTTAAGGATAGTAAATCCTTGGACTATATCATAATCACTTAATACAATGATTTTATTGATCAAAATAAGCGGATTGCACAGCTCTTAATTTACGAATAGTTCTTAAATAAGTTTGAGTCAAGGCCTACATAATATTATTTCTTTTGCGACTATTTACAACATATTTAATCTAAGCTCTACTCCAAATTAATTGGGCCTAAGGCCGCCTAACGGCGGCCGACGGCCCGAATAATTCAGGACGTTTCATTCCAACTAAAGGTATATTAAGGTCAAAATCTTTAATAATTAACATATCTTTCAAACCAGTTAAATCCTAAATATAATAGCCCTGTTTTTTTAATCTAGAGCGTAGAGATAAACCAATAATAATAGCAATAGCATTTAAAACATTATGATCTAATTTCTGAGAGAATCCATAACCATGAGAATAACGTCCCGCAGTTTTATCTTTAATAGTAATATAAAAGGAGCCATCTCCTTCAGTAAAGCCTGATATCCATCCCGGAGTCATTACATACCTAAATCTTTAGGTGTTAACTCTACACCAAGCCAAATAGGGTTACTATAATCTGAAGGAATTTTATATATACTACATAAATGTTCCATTCTAGCATTACGTTGACTAGTGGTTAAAGTTTCATTTTCTAATATATTAGAAGCATTTCTTAAAATATCATAATGATATCTTTTACTAGTTAAAAGAGGGTAGGCATCAAAGATAGGGAAAATGAGAGTGGCCAATAAATCACGATCACGAATGCGAATAAGTACAGTATTACCTCCATTGACCCACTCCTATTTAACAGCTTGACCTAAATGCCATTTAATATATCTCATAACTTTGGCATTATAACTACTGACTGAAATTTTAAAAACCTAATTCCATTTGCGCCCATTAGCTTGGCGGTCAATGGTGAAAGTTCCTTCAGCATCCACAAACCCTCTAAACCATTGTATAAAAAAGTCTTTAGAATTAATCTAATCTACCTGGTGATTATACCCGTATAGTCTCTGAGATGAAACATTAAAATTACTAATCTAGTTACCCAATTGAATATTTACAAATAAACCTTCAAGTTCTGCATTATTTAAAAAAGATAATAATGTACTTTGAGTTAATGTTCCATCTGCTAGTATAGTAAACCCTAAAATAGTTCCATAACAATTGTAAATAATAGCGGCACAATTTACTTGTACCTCCGAATAAACACTATTAAAAGGATCATTCTAGTCCAAGCATATAGAGTATTTTATTAAAGTTAATTTGGGACCACCTATCCATTAAAAATAATGGTCCATCCTGTCACAAATGATAAAAAGACTCCAAATGATTCCAATTAAATGTTGTTCTGGTAGTGTTAAAATCTGATTTAATGGATGTTAAACGTTGACCCCTGACATTTAAATCCATATTACGATCAGCTACCATATCTACTACTGAAACCCAATCCCTATAATTTAGAAATTTGCTGCTAAATAAAGGAAAACGGTCAAAATAAGAAATCAATTGGGATTTGGATAAAAGACTTAAAATGGAAACTCTATAGATAGATAAACCAGTGGAGGAGCGGGTGTAATGATTAACTGTTTTAACTGAAAAAGCATCCGCTATTAGAGTGAGGATTGGTAAATAAGAACTTAAGCTAACAACCCCGCGATGATAATTAGTACGTAATTCCAAACAAGCTTTAGTGCGGATTTTCACAGGAATACCATCACTATTCAAAGAAAAGCTAAAAGAAAATGACCCGTCGGCATCAAAAAAGCCGGCTAACCAGGCATCATCCATTATAGAAGTAGTTGATAAGCCCTACATAGGTATAGGGGAAAGTAAACTATTATGATTATTTAACCATATAATTAAACGATGTAAGGCCTCAACTTTAGGTGTACGCATGTAGCCATTAATCTAATTAACTAAAACTCTAAGAATAGCAAGATCTTGAATTACTAAAACTATCCAATTACCTCTTTGATGGTATATTCTACCACCACCTAAAACTTTAACAATTAATTCAGCCTATGGTAAATCAGATAGGTGAAAACAGATTTTAATCAAAGGGTAAGCTTTTCTATTATCACCAGTAGGGACTATAATGCTCCCATCACCTTCTATCTACCCAGCTAAGTAACTACCTAAAAGTATTCTGTTAGAGTTGCTACTAACAGTTCCATGTAAAAATTTAGCAAATAAAAGGACCCCTAAACATCCTGTCATTAGGCTATTTTTACTTTAAAGTCACTTGGGCTATATTTTATATCTTTTACTAGATATGTCACGTGTAGTCTCTGAGACAGACGTCTGCTAATTACCTTAAAGGTTTTCAGCATATAGTGACAATTTATATGAGCACAGGACTACCCATTCCACCACTAAATAAGCTGATAGTTAATAAAATTAATGAAGGTGGTAGTAACCAGAAACTAATGTTATTCAATCTAGGAAATGCCATATCAGGGGCTCCTATCATTACTGGTAATAAATAATTACCAAAACCCTAAAAATAAGGATTATATACAACCAAATGAGACCAGTTCGCGCTTTTGGTGCCCGAAACAGATGAACAGTTTAGGGAACCCTAATGGGTGCACCTGGCGCCAAGGGGGCGAGCCCCTTGGCGAAGGTCCCCCAGGCGGTCAGGCTGCGCAGGATCGCCCGCCTTCGGCAGGCGGGCCGCCACGGACGTGGCCAGCTAAGCTGGCCGCGCCCGCGCCTTTGGGCGCGGCCGTGGCGGGCCGCCGCCCCCCCCCCTTTAGGGGGGCGGCGGTCATCCGCCTAAGGGGCGCCCAGGCCCGCATTAGCGACCCTTTGGTGCGGGCCGGGGCCCTTCTGGCCCCCGGGTGGAGCGATTTCACGCGCCGGGCGTGTTGACCACGCCCAAAGCCCTCCCGGGGCCAAAGGCGGCGACCGCCCGGGCCTGACGCCCAGCGTAGCCTAGGCGTCAGGCCCCGTCAGCGAAGCCCTGGCGGCGGGCCCCGTCATAGATAACAAATAACTTAATCCTTATTATGGACTATATCTTTAAGATCATATTTACACTCTATATCTTCCATTTAGTCTCTTAGGACCTGCTATAGTTTAGTAGTGACCTGCTTATTAATTACCCCGGGCACAATGAACGCGTCGGACCTATTGGGAGGTTCGACGCGTCAAATACAGGGATCTTTAAGCATATTGGGATATTTTAGATAGGCGGTTAGTAATACCTATCAGAGCTGGCATAACTAGAAAGAAAATCATAATAACACCATGAGCAGTTACAACAACATTATATTGATCATAATTACCCATTAAATAAACTTGTCCACCAGCTGATAATTCCATACGAATAATAATAGAAAGAGCAGAACCAATCTAACCTGCAAATCCTCCAAAAATTAAATATAATGTACCAATATCTTTAGCATTTGTACTTAATAACCATCTATTGAAAAATGTCATTGTTTATTTTTTTTATTATGAACCCTAACCATTCTGAGGTTAAACTATTTATTACTGGGCCTAAGGCCGCCCTTTGGGCGGCCGACGGCCCGACCATTTATCCACAGAACTCCCTACATAGGCACTATTCTTCTATGCTATTCAACTATGTCGGGGTATTTAGCCCTTAGGCCGCCCTTTGAGCGACCTAAGGACCAAATAATTCGTTGACCAATAAATTTTTGGTCTTATAGCTTTTTCTTATTATTATTTATACCAGAATGAATTCATTCTGGCATAATACAAATATTATTATAATTAACTATTAGTTTTTCAGAGAATAAGGCATCCATAGGGTCATCTAGACTAAATTTCGGACATAAATCTGTAAGGTTTGCGTACGCAAACCCAGACGCTTTTGCGTATGCTTAAGTAGATGGGTTTGCATAGGGTTAAGTGTATGGTTTAGTGCCTGAGATTTGAACATAGATAACATAATCATTATATAGTTATGAGGGTTCATGATTTAATCATATTATACAGTTTGTATTAATGGCCCCGGGTGTGCCAAGGCGAAGGATCGCCTTGGAGACTTCGCCCAGGAGCTCGTCCCCTAGGCCGCATAAGCGGCCTACGGCACGGGGCGCGCCATTCGGCGCACCCAGGTCTCAGAATCATTATATAGTTACAATGTATGAGGGTTTAATCTGATTTTTAAATGTATTTGGTCCCGTCCGGGCGGTCGCCCGGGCCCGCTTCGCAGGCCCCCTCTTTTAGTCTTAATGGCCGACCGCAGGGAGGCCCATTGGCGCGATTGGGCGTGGTCAACACGCCCGGTCCGTTTCGCCCGACACAGCGTGCGGCGCGTTTGATCGCGCCATAGGAGGCCGTTAGGCCGACTCTTTATGAGTTTACGAGCGAATTACTTAATGCTGAGCCCGACACCCCGTCGACCGCGTGTCTACGTACACGCGGTCGTCGCTTCGTCGACGACCTTCGCGACGGGGGACGCCGCTGTGTCGGCGTCCTCGGATTGAAATTATATGCCTTTCTCGTTGATGCCATGTTAATCAGAAAAGGTTACGTACAGATTACATTGGAAATAACATGTCATCCAGATTGGGTTGTGTTGACTGGCCCTAAGGGACAAGCCCTTTGGCGAAGTCCCTAAGGCGAGCCTTCGCCTAAGGCCGGCCTTTGGGCGGCCGACGGGCCGGACAACATGAAATATTGATTGTTCCACATTAATTATGAATTTGAACAACATAAAACCCTGATTATGTTACGTGTAATTAAAATACGTTAGCATTTTATGACCGTTTTGAGAAGTGCTATAATAATTCGTCACAGGTTCATCGTGTTGAATAGCATGTAGATAACATACAAATAAAGTTTTGCAGCATTAAATCCAGATTCAATCGCATTTAAACACTTTGGATTATATGTCACCCATATTGGATCCGGATTTTATGGCATTCGTCCCGAAGCCGACCTTAAGGTCGGCTTGAGGGTGCCCCGTCGGCCGACCTAGGGCAAGGTGCCCTTGGTGCCTGGCCGCGCCGCAGGCGCGTCCGGGGCCCCGCTACGTCGGTGCCCTTGCCCAAGGTGCTTCGTCACCTACGGTAGGCCGGCGGTGGGCGGTTGAGGGTATGAGAGTACCAGTATGTCTTTAAATAAATACCAGACCTTTCGGTTAGGGTGTGAAACCTCTCATCATTATTAACTCTACAGACTAAAGACCGCTGGGTGTTAGCCGCGTCGGTTTTCTGTACTAATTTGAGGTAATGTTTAAAGCATCTTACCCTTTAGGCAGCCTATGTCTAACCCATAAGCCGGCGGGCTGAGCCCGCCGGCCCGTCGCTCAAGGCCGACCAAAGGGAGGCCCATTAAGCCGACCAAAGGGAGGCCCAATTAATTTTCTATAAAAAAAGAGCCCGCGGGCTTCGCCCGCCGGCGGCCTGCCCAAGTCAGCGTGGCCCAACCACGCCATAGGCGCCTGGCCGGGCGCGCTTCGGACGCTGCGCAGTGGGTAAGGGTGCGTGTACTCAGATAGCACACACGTGCCAGCGGGCTCCGATACACATAATAATGATTCAAAACTAAAGATCTGAAATGATATAGTATACTATTGTGGGACAAATACCATAACTAAAGTATGACTATTAAAATTTTATACCCAGATCATATTCTCAAGTGGCCTATTTATCATTATGAATGATAGCAAGCCTTTTGGGTGGGCACTCCGTCCGATAGGACGGGCCCAATTGATTATTTAATTCATACTTGATTTATTATGCATTTATTTTTAGGTTAAGATTATTAATGGTATTCCACTTTAGCAGGTTTTACAGGGTAGAATTATTTTTATTTGGGCCTAAGGCCGGCCTTTGGCCGGCCGACGGCCCGATTAAGCGTCTACGCCAGCCCTTCGGCTGTATCTTTTTAAAGATTTTTTTGCCTATCGTCGAGCGCCGTGCCTGGACCTGGGCCCCTGACGGGGCCCTGGCCGCACCAAAGGGCCGCTTACGCGGGCCTGGGCGCCCCCTTAGGGGGCGCCGAGGTGCGCCCTTGCCCCTAAGGCCGACCTACGGTCGGCCGACGGGGCACCCTCAAGCCCCTTGACGGGGCCTGACGGGATGAAAGCCCTGTGGGCTGACGGACCAATCCCTTCCTAAAAATTAATTTAACCCTAATCGCCCCGTCGGCCGTTCACAGAACGGCCTTAGGGGCAAATAAATTGCTGATAACTTTAATTTGAGTGAATGCAAGAATGATCTATTGCTTTGCTGGTATAAAATATTTCCCTACATTATTTTAAATCAGGTACAACTAGAACTATTGAATTACAAGGTAATAAATGACAAAATATAAAGTTAAATAGGTGGTCCAATCACATTAAGTCTATGAGCTTGTACCTGCCGTCCCTTTGGGTTCGGACCAAAGGGACGGCTAGTAATTTGACCCCATACTACAAGGAGGCCGCCAAAGGCTCCCCGCCCGCCGCAAGCGCCGGGGCGCAGGCACACCAATAGCCCGCTTACGCGGCCATTTTGACCCTTGGTGTGCCCTTGCCCGTGCTGTGACCCCAGAGGGGCTACAGGGTTAATTTTTCTTTATTTGCCCCTAAGGCCGTTCTGTGAACGGCCGACGGGGCGATTAGGGTGACACACAACGAGAGGGGCGCACCTCTGGTGCGGCCCGGGGCCCTTGCGGCCCCCGGGTGACGGTGAAGAGGCCGGCCCCTTGTGGGGCGGTCCAATCAGGTCCAATAAATAGTAATTATATAATAGAGGTGCCCGCCCTTGTGGGCGGGCCAATAAGTAATAAATGACACCGTCGCGGTGCGACGGTGCCTCAGATTTAATTAGGCCCCACCGCCCCTTGGGGCGTGCCTCACCCACGTCAACAGGGGCCCCGTCGCTGCGACGGGGCCTTACGCATGCCCAAAGGGCGTGAAGCCTAGACTACCTATGGGGCCAACCCGCGACCCAATGGGCGCGCTAGCCAATGGGCGAACCAACACCTGCTACAATCATGGCTGTCATACGCAAGCCAAGGTAAACGGGGCCCGCGATGCGGGCACGCACCAGGTCACCGCCCAAAAAGCAGGGAGCTGCCCGGCCAAAGGCCGGCCAGGTACGCCAAGGGAGCCATGGCGCCCGCCTTAGGCGGCCGCCATGGCACCCCTTTGGGGTGCCATGGCTCCCTTGGGGCCTGCAACAATTAGGATACCGTGGCCCCGGTGCCCTGCACCGGGGCCACGCACGCCTAAAGGGGCGTGCCAAACTCACGTAACCCTTTGGGACATTTACATAGCGTGTGCCTGGTTCACAGGCGTGTAGGGGTAAACAATAAATCTAATTGGCCCGTCGGCCGGCCATAGGCCGGCCTTAGGCGAAGGCTCGCCTTAGGGACCGCGTGTCTATAGACACGCGGGCACCGCGACGTCGGGGCCCTGCGCCAAAGGGCTTG
>Ga0070662_100000750_pt1 | contig 19905 bp, 18 predicted proteins | sample KBSC53metaG_FD_65648 | JGI IMG/M metagenome (GOLD analysis project Ga0070662, IMG submission 65648) | Corn rhizosphere microbial communities from Kellogg Biological Station, Michigan, USA - KBS C5-3 metaG | ecosystem: Host-associated > Plants > Roots > Rhizosphere > Soil ...
CCCTCTTTTCAGTCGCTTTCGCTATTCAACTCACGCCGCCGGTATCGGGCTCGAGTGCCGGCGAACGACCTGCCATCGCTCCTCGTCGCGCACCCAAACGTCCGTCAGGAGGACGCAATCTTCGATCGCCCGTCCGAGGTACGACACTCGCCACTTCGCCTCGACGGTGCCGACCATGATTTCGTCGAAGACCACCGCGTCCTTGATATCGAGATCGATGCTTATGAGCTCGCGCTTCTGAATGGCCTCCAGCCAGTCGTCTCGCGACATCGTGAACGGACCGGTCGAGCGCGTCCCGATCAACGTGAATTTCGGATGGATCAGCACCCGCAGCCGTTCGATATCCTTCGCGCACAGAGCGTCGCGCCATTCGCGCTCGAGCGCTCCAATCACGTTGCGATTGTCGGCCAAAATCAGCCCCTCTCGTTCGCGCTCTGGCCCAGGAATAACCGCTTGATAAGCCTCATCAGCCCATCCTTCGGAGGCGGAGGCTCTACAAGCTTTTGCTGCTCGGTGGGAACCTCTTCGGAGTCCTGACCAAGCGTCTCCCTGAAGTACAAGCCGCCTCGGCCGCCGTGAAGGTAGTTTCCCCTCGGCCCGGTTCCAACGCGGAGCCCTTTGACCCCGATCGACGTCCCGATCCCGGATTTGGAAAGGTTGAACCTCAGCGGGCCCAGCTTCAGGCTTTTTCGCAGGTACCACCCCACGGCGAATCCTCCTCCACGCGCTTCATAACAACAATTCCACTCGTGTCAGGCTCGATCCTGCGATACCAACGGCCAATGGCTAACCGGGGGACGTGAGCATGCCCGACAACAAGCCGGCCGACGACGTCGACGTCACCAGGGAATGGCGAGCGACGCACGATCAAAAATCTGCCGCCAAGCGCCTTCGCATTTTCGCTGCGATTTCGTGGATCGTCGCAATTGGCACCGAGATCACCGGGATCGTCCTGCTGCGTCAGCACAAGTTCGACCAGGGAAACCTGCCGCTGCTGATCGGCATCCTGGTCGTGATCGCGGTTTTCGCGATTGCCGGCAGCCTGATGTGGAAGGCGGCGAACAAGCACGACCCCGCCAGCAAGTCGGAGCCCGTCAAGTTCTTCGTCCAGAACCAGCTCGGCGCAATCATCACCCTGATCGCCTTTCTTCCGCTGGTCGTCCTGATCTTCCTCGACAAGGACATGGACCCCAAGAACAAGCGGATCGCCGGCGGGATCGGTGCGGTCCTGGCTGTCGTCGCGACCGTGATCGGGGTGAGCTACAACCCCCCGTCGGTCGAGCAATACACCGAGGACATGAACGCGTGCGCGGCCCAGATAAAGGCCAACCAGCCGACGACTGCCTGTTCACCGGAGGTGGCCGCCCAGGCGAAGGACATCGCACGCGATTCCGACGCGGTGGCCGAAGCGACGAAGGACGCGGCGCACCCTGCGGGACAGGATGTCGTCTACTGGATTGCTCCTGAGAATGGAGCGAAACGGTCGACTACTCCCCACGTCTTCCACATTTGCGAAGCCGTGAGCCCGCTGCGCGGCAAGTCCGTGAATCACGGTTCGGTCACCCAGGCCTATGCGGAAAACGCCACCCGGATCACCAAGCAGATTCCGATGGAGCAAAGGCAGTGCGGCTTCACCGGCGCGACGCAGGATGAAGCGGTCAACCAGGCGGCAGAGTAACCCCCAGGCAATTTCCGCGATCAGTCGCCGCTGATGTCGATCCCGACGAAGGCCTCGGGCGCCGTTCCGCGCTTGACCAGGAGCAGCACGCTTGTCCGTCCGGCTTTCTTCGCCAGGTTGACCGCGGCTACGACCTGTTGGGGTGTCGTCACCCGTTGACCCTGGATCGCCACGATGACGTCGCCTCGCTGTAGCCCTTTCTGGGCTGCGTCGCTCGACGGGCTGATGCCCGCGATGACGACGCCGGTCGTCCCGGCGGGCAGGTTCAGGGCCTGGGCAATCTGCGGAGTTATCGGCTGCAGCGACAGTCCAAGCGTCTCGCTCGCCGGACCGGACGGGCTGTTGTCGTTGGTTGTGCCCTGATCGTCCTGGCCGAGTTGCTTCGCGAGTTCATCCTCGGTCGGCCGTTGGGAGATCGTGACCGGCAACGTCATGTGCTTGCCGTTGCGGACGACCTCGATCGGCACACGAGTGCCGACCGGCAGGTTGGCGACCAGGTAGGAGACGGTCTCGTCCGGGTTCACCGGCTTGCCGTTCACCGAAATGATCACGTCGCCCTGCTGGATCCCGGCCTTGGCCGCCGGATCGCCGGGCTGGACGGTACGGACGATCTCGCCGCGGTCCTTCGGAAGCCCGAGCGAAGACGCGATGTCTTCATCGACCGGCTGCAGCCCCACGCCGAGATAGCCGCGCTCGGGCTTCTCGCCGCGCCGAAGCGCTTCGATTACCGGACGGGCGGCTTCGGCGGGTATGGCGAGGCCGATTCCGACGTTCGTGCCCGTCGGCGAAATCAGGGCAGAGTTGATGCCGATGACATTGCCGTTGAGGTCGAACATCGGACCGCCACTGTTGCCCATGTTGATTGCGGCATCCGTCTGGATGTAGCGGTCATAGGCGCCGACGCCGGTGATCCCACGGTGAAGCGCCGAGATGATCCCGGCGGTGACGGTGCTTCCGACGCCATAGGGATCGCCGATTGCAATCACCCAGTCGCCCACACGGGCATGGGTGCTGTCGCCCCACTGCACGAAGGGCAGGTTCTTTGCGTCGATCTTGAGAAGCGCAAGGTCGGCAAGCTGGTCGCGGCCCACGATCTTCGCCGGATATTCCTTGCGGTTGGTGAGGGTGACGGTGACGGTGTCCACCGTCCCTTCGCCATTAGCCCCCTGGATGAGGTGGTTGTTGGTGACGATGTAGCCGTCGGGCGAAATGATGAAGCCCGAGCCGAGCGATCCCGCTTCCCGGGTTTTCGGACCCCCGGGTTGCTGCGGGATCGGAGCTCCGAACTGGCGGAATAGCTCTTCAAGCGGGTCGGCCTGCTGCTTGACCGTGATCTTCTGCTTGGTCGAGATATTGACCACGGCGGGCTGAAGGTGCTCGACCAGATCGGCGAACGACTGAGGCGCTCCGCGCGGCGCCATCGCGGCCGGCGAGTTCTGCGCAGTCTGCGCTCCGACCGGGCCGGTCGCGAGGGAGAATGCCGTACCACCCAGAAGCAGGGCCGTCGCGACCCCATAGGCATAGCGCACTTTTCCGGACTCCTTTGATCTCATCGATACCCCTTGGTCTGGATTTTCACCACCGCACTAGGCCGCCCGAGTGAACTTGAATTGAACGCATCTCACCGCGGATGGCCGGAGAATTCCTTCAGATAGTCATTCTGCGGCGAAAGGATAACGGTGGTCGGGGCAGGTTTCTCCCCGTTGTCGCCAAGAAATGTGGTCTGGTACGACTGCATCGCGCGGTAAAAGTCATAAAACTGCGGGTCCTTGCCGAAGCTCGCGGCATAGGTCCGAGCCGCGTCGGCATCGGCCTGGGCGCGAATGATCTGCGCACGCTTCGCGCCTTCCGCCCGGATAGACCGAGCCTCTTGCTCACGCGCGGTCCGCATCCGCTCGAAAGCGGATTCGAGCGGAGTACCGTCCGGAAGGTCCGTCCGCTTGATCCTGACGTCGATGATCTGGACTCCATATTGCCGAGCAATCCGGTTTAGCGATGTCCGGACGTCACTCATGATACCCTGCCGCTCCGGTGTAAGAAGCGCGGCGAACGAGACCTTGCCGAGCTCGTTGCGAACCTCCGATCCAAGGATCGGGCGGAGCTGCTCGGTCAGCTGCTGCTCGGTGCGCGCCCGGACGTACATCAGCTCCGGATTGACGATCCGGTAGCGGGCGAAGGCGTCGACCTGGAGCCGGCGCTGGTCGGTGGACAGCACCTGCTGGCGCTGCATGTCGACGTCCTGGATTCTCTTGTCGATCCAGACGACCTCCTCCGCGAACGGAATCCGCCAGGAGATTCCGGCGCCTGCGGCCCCAATGGGACGACCGGCCTCAAATTCGTTCAGCACCCGGACCGGCTTGCCGAAGCGGACGATCACGGCCTGCTTCGTTTCCGGGACAATCGGGAAGCTCGCCACGATCAGGAACAGCAGCATGAGCGCTGCGGCGACGGCGGCGACGGGATGGCGGCGAACGGCGTCCATCACTGCGAGTCTCCCGTTTGCGGCGTCGAGCGCTTGGGCTCGGGGAGCGGCTGGTAGGGAAGCACTCCCGGCGCTTCGATGATTGTCTTGTTCACGCTCTGAAGGACGCGCTCCATGGTCTCGTAATACATTCTGCGGCGAGTCACTTCGGGAGCGAGCTTGTATTGCTCGTAGACCTTCTCGAAGGCCGTCGCCTCGCCCTGCGCCTTCTGGCCGAGCTGAAGCGAATAAGCGTTGGCGTTGTTGATATAGGTCTGGGCATCCTGCTGGGCCGCGGTGACCTGCTTGAAGGCATCGTTCACGGCTTCCGGGGGATCGGCCTGCTTGATGGCGATGCCCTGGATCTGGATTCCGGAGCTGTAGGCGTCGAGGATCCGCTGCATGTTCTCCGCGACCCGGACTTCGATGTCCGCGCGCTTGTCGCCCATCGCGTCGTTGAGGCTGACCTGGCTGATCACCGCCCGCATGGCGCTTTCCGCGACTTCGCGAATGGTCTCGTCAGGCTGGGCCAGCTGGAAGAGGTAAAGCTCCGGAGTCCGGATGTTCCACCGGACGGAATAGGCGATATCCAGAAGGTTCTGGTCGCCCGTGAGCATCAGGTCGTTCGAACCTTCCGTGCCCATGTCGGTGCTGCGGATATTCTCGACGTCGATCTTTCGCACCCGCTCGATGGGCGAGGGCAGCGTCAGGCCGACGCCCGGAGAAAGGGTATAGACGTAGCGGCCGAAGCGCGTGACGACTCCGCGCTGGCCCGGCGAGATGCTGTGGAAGCTGGTGAAGACCAGCCACAGCACGGCGAGCGCGAGCACGGCCCAGACGATGATCGACGCATTCGGCCGGCCGGGAAGGCCTCCGCCCGAAAAGCGCGCCCGGCTCTTGCGCAGGAATTCGTCGAGCGACGAAACGCTGCTGCCCGCATCGAGGGACGCGCGCTTGCCACGCTTCGGACCTTCGCCCCACGGACCTCGCGGCGGCTCGGCGCCGGAATCGTCGTCGCCTGAACCCCCGGATCCCCAGGGCCCCTTGGTATCGTTGAAGAGGCCGCGCACACGGCCCGCCCACCCCGAAATACTCGTCATGAGCCCTGTATAGGGAGCCGCAGAAACGAAAAACAGTGCCAAGCGGGTCCGGCATGCCTACATCGCACCCCGAATGGCTGAAGCTGCGGATCCGCTGGACACTCTCGACGCACTGCCCGGAGCAGAGCGGATTCGCTCGCGCCGGGTCGCCGGAGGTGTCGCCACGATCGTCGCCGACGCAACGGGCCTGGCGGCGAGCGCACGGCGGGAATTCGAGGAGCGGCTGAAGGCCGCCGCTGCGCTGGCTGAAGGGGTCGACGAAGTGCGCGTCGCGCTGACGGCCAGCGAGCCCAGGCGAAAGTTGATCGCGGTCGCCAGCGGCAAGGGCGGCGTCGGGAAATCGACCCTGTCGGCCAATCTCGCAATCGCCCTTGCCACTCTCGGCAAGCGTGTCGGCCTGATCGACGCCGATGTTTATGGGCCCTCGCAGACGCGCATCCTCGGCACCGACGAGCGTCCGACGGCAGATGACAAGAGGCTCAATCCCGTCGAGGCACACGGGATCCGGTTCCTGTCGCTGGGCCAGCTGGTCTCGCCGGGCCATGCGCTCGCTTGGCGGGGGCCGATGGCGTCAGGGGCGTTGGCGCAGCTGGTGGATGCCGACTGGGGAGACAGCGAAATCCTCGTCGTCGACCTGCCGCCCGGGACCGGCGACGTTCAACTGTCGCTGGTCCAGAAGTCACGGCCCGACGGCGCAGTGATCGTCTCGACGCCTCAGGCTCTGTCGCTGATCGACGCGACGCGGGCGATCGACCTGTTCGGCAAGGTGTCGGTTCCCGTCCTCGGCCTGGTCGAGAACATGTCGGGCTACACCTGCCCTCATTGCGGCGGGCTATCGGATCCGTTCGGAAGCGGCGGCGCCGAAGAAGCCGCGAAGGACTTGGGCATTCCCTTCCTCGGCAGAATCCCGCTCGACTCCTCGCTTCGCGAAGCATCGGATGCAGGTACGCCGCCTTCGGCTGCCGGCGGTCCGCAATCGGAGGCGTTCGCCGCGATCGCCCGAAAGTTGCTCGACGCTCTGGAAACAGCTGGCTCCTGAAACATTCTTCCCCGCGAGGAGACGTGAATGCTTCGCGAAGATGACGAAATCGCCGAATTGCTGACCAATGCCAGGACGATCGCGATCGTGGGCGCGTCGGACCGACCCGACCGCGCCTCGAACGGGGTGATGAAGTTCCTGCAAAGCCGCGGCTACCGCGTCTTCCCGGTCAACCCGACCATCACCGGCGAGCATATCCACGGCGAATATGTCTGGCGGGAGCTTTCGCAGATCGGCGAGCCGATCGACATCGTCGACATCTTCCGCAATTCCGAAGCCGCTGGCGAAGCGGTCGACCAGGCCATCGCCGTCGGCGCCAAGGCGGTCTGGATGCAGCTGGGAGTAATCAACCGCGAAGCTGCGGAGCGTGCAGAAGCCGCCGGGCTAAAGGTCGTAATGAACCGCTGCCCCAAGATCGAGACGATCCGCCTCGGCCTTCCGCTGATCGGCGAGTCGAGCGAGGCGTAGAGGCGGCGGGGCCCGCGGGAGCCGCCCCGAAAACTCGTCCTATTTCGTGCCGATCGTATCCGGGTGGCCGTCCGGGTCGCCGCTAACCGTTCCGCCACTTGCCGGCGTCGATTTCGTCAGCAGGATTCCCGCCAGATGCGGCGCGGCCATCGAAGTGCCCGATAGCGTCGCATAGCCGCCGTCCTTGTACGTGGACGGGATGCTCGAGCCCGGCTCCGCAAAGTCAATCGGCGGATTGCCGAAGTTCGAGAAGCTCGACCATTTGTCGCCCTTCGCGAACGAGGAGACCGTATAGACGTTCGGCCCATTCGCCCGGGCTGGGGAATGCTGGGTCGCCGTGTCGGATTCGTTGCCGGCGGCGAGCGTGAACTTCACTCCGCCCGCTGCCGCTGCGACCACGGCATTGTCCAGCGCCTGGGAGACGCTTCCGCCGAGGCTCATGTTGGCGACGTCGCCCGGATGGCCGTTCGCGGCGACATAGTCGACGCCGGCGATCACGTCGGAGTCCGTTCCACGGCCATTGCGGTCGAGGACGCGGACGGCGACGAGTATCGCGCCTGGGCTCACTCCGATAACGCCGATGGAGTTGTCCTTGGCGCCGATGATTCCAGAGACATGGCTGCCGTGGCCGTTCGCATCGTTCGGCGAGGAATCGCGGATGAAGCTGCGGCTGCGCGAGACATCGACATTGAGGTCGGGATGGTCGAGGTCGATGCCGGTATCGATGACCCAGGCCGTTCCGCTTCCAGAACCGGTATTCGCTCCGCCCTTCACGCGCTGGACGCCCCATGGAAGGGACTGCGCGGGCGGCTGCGGGGCGGGCCTGCCAAGCACCCTGAAATCGAACGGCCCGTTCTGGATCGCTTCGACTTCCTGGTCCTGCTCGCAAAAAGCGATTGCGGCGTTGTGCCGTTGCATGTTGGCCGCACCATTGGCCGACATCGACGCCGAAAAGCCGTGGATGGTGTGCTCGTAGACGTGTTTGACGCTTCCGCCGGCCGACTTTGCCGAGCGAACTGCCTCTGCCCGAGGATTGGTGACCGCGCCATGTTTGAAGACGCAGATATAACTGCCGGCGATCTTGTCGCCCGCCTTGGCTTGAGCGCCGCTGCTCATGGAAATCAGAGCACCAGCGAACACCACGCTACCCAGCAGAACTGAAGTTTTCACATGCCCCTCCCGGCGAGTCGTTTCTACCGTCACGAGGCAGCTTATGTATTTGTAGAACCAGCGCAAGCTATTGTTGCTTGGGGGTTTTTGCGAACGTCACGCAGTCCCGATGGTCATCTCCGGGACGAGCAAAGTCGGAGCGTCGATACCGCGCCGGAACTCCAGGTCCGACGCCGGTTCAAGCGTGGCGAACATTTCGACGAGGTTCGACGCGATGGTGATTTCCTGCACTGCCGGTCCGATCTCGCCGCCGCTGACGAGGAAGCCGGCGGCGCCGCGGCTGTAATCGCCGGTCACCGGATTGGCGCCCTGCCCGATGAGTTCGGTCACCAGAATCGCCTGCGGAAAAGCGGCGAGAAGCTCGTCACGAGTCCGTTTTCCGGCTTCGATGTAGAAGTTCGACGGCGAAACTCCCGGCGCGCTTCCAACTCCGCGCGAAGCGTTGCCTGTCGGCGCGATGCCAAGCTGACGAGCGGCCGCGCTTTCTGCCATCCAGGTCCGGAGTATACCGTCGGCCACGATGTCCTTGCGCTCCACGCCAAGGCCCTCGCCGTCGAAGGGCCGGGAGCGGAGCCCGCGAACTCGCAGCGGATCATCGACGATGGTCACGCCCCTGGCAAAAATCCGTGTTCCGAGCTTCTCCTGGAGAAAGCTCGACTTGCGGGCCACCGCCGAGCCGCTGATCGCGCCGGCAAAATGGCCGAGCAAGCTGTTCGCGACACGCGGATCGAACAGCACTGCCATCGGCCCGGATTTCGGGCGGACCGGGTTGAGCCGGGCGACGGCCCGCTCTCCGGCCTCGCGGCCCATCGCTTCAGGGGGATCGAGCTCGCTGGAGTGGCGAACGCTGTGCGACCAGCTATCGCGCTGCATGCCGGCGCCTTCGCCCGCAATCACGGAGACCGCGCAGCCCCGGCCTGTCCCACTGTAGCTCCCGGAAAAGCCTGACGAGGTCGCGAGCGCAACCGTGGCCTTCGATGCGTTCGCTCCCGAGCCGCCCGAGTTGGTAACCCCGGCAACGGCAAGCGCCGCGGCTTCCGCCCGGAGCGCGCGTTCGCGAAGTTCGGCTGGATCGGGCTCCCCGGCCTCGACCGTCTGGAGGTCGCGGAATTCACCGGAAGCGAGAAGTTCAGGTGCGGCCAACCCCGCGAAGGGATCCTCAGGAGCTTCCGCCGCCATCGCCAGCGCGCGGCGGACCAACTCGTCGAGCGCCTCCTTCGCCAGGTCCGACGATGCGACCGATGCAGACCGCGATCCAATGAAGACCCGAAGCCCGATCTCCTCGTCTTCGGACCGGCTGACGTGATCCAGCTTTCCGAGCCTGACCTGCACCCCCGTGGAGCGGCCCCCGGCGTAGAGCGCATCCGCCGCCTCCGCGCCGGCGCGAATCGCGCTTTCGACCAGCTGCTCGGCAACGGCTCGGGAATCGTCCTCGGAAAGCATGGCCGCCGACTAGCGGGTGGAAAGGCCGACGACCAGCATCGCGAGAAAGACCAGCAATCCGCAGGTCCGGTTCGACCGGAACAGCTTAAGCGCGCCCGCGCCATCCTTCGGGTCCGCCCTGAGCGCCTGGTTGCCGAGGTGCAGCGCCGCAGGAACGAGCGCCATCAGCGCAAGCCAGTCGGGCCGTACCGTCCAGATCGCGGCGCCCCATAGCAGCACAGCGATCGCGTAGAATATTCCGACACCCAGCGCCGCCTTCTCGCCGAGCCTCCTCGCGCTGCTCTTCACACCGACCAGCTCGTCGTCTTCGATGTCCTGAATTGCGTAAAGCGTGTCGTAGCCGACGACCCACGCGATGCTCCCGAACCAGAGAAGGAACGGAGACCAGCTGAGGCTTCCCGTCACCGCCGGCCACCCGACGAGCGCGCCCCACGAGAAGACGAGCCCGAGCCATGCCTGCGGCCACCAGGTGATCCGCTTCATGAAGGGATAGGCCACGACGGGCGCGACGCTGACGAGCGACACGATCCGGGCGGTAGGATTGAGTTCGAACAGGACGATGAGAGCGATCGCAAGCAGGATCGCGATCAGCACCCAGGCGCTGGCGATCGACACCCGCCCGCTCGCCAGCGGCCGCAGCCGAGTGCGTTCGACACGCCGGTCGAGGTCCCTGTCGACAATGTCGTTGTAGACGCAGCCCGCGCTGCGCGTCGCGAACGCGCCCAGCGCAAGCCAGAAGAAAAGGTCCCAGCGCTCACCGACGCCGGCGAGCGCAACGCTCCACGCACAGGGCCAGTAAAGCAGCCACGTCCCGATTGGGCGGTCGAGCCGCATCAGCGATGCGTAAGGGCGAAGCGGCGGCGGAAGCGCGCCGATAAATCCGCGCCGCTCGCTGTCGGGCACGATGTCGGAGCTAACAATCATGAGCCCCACTATCGTCATTCCCGCGCAAGCGGGAATCCTGCTTCTTGGTAGAGGCAGCGGGGTCCCGCTTTCGCGGGAGTGACGAATAAGGCTAAGCGCGACGGATGACCGCCGTCCCGCCCTGGCCTCCGAAAAGCCTGCCGCGACTGTTCCTGCGCGAGGCGCTGAGCCAAGGCGTGCGGTTCGAGCTCGATGCGTCGCAGGCCAATTATCTCGGCAACGTCCTTCGGCTACGGGAAGGCGCGGAGTTACTGGTCTTCGACGGCGCCTCGGGCGAATGGCTCGCGCGCATCGCAGATGCCGCGAAGAAGCGCATGACGCTCTCCATCGATCGAAGGACGCGGGAGTCCGAGACGCTCCCCGACCTCTGGCTCGCCTTCGCGCCGGTCAAACGTTCGCAGACGGACTGGCTCGTCGAAAAGGCGACCGAGCTGGGCGTTGCCAGGCTGATCCCGGTGATCACGGAGCGGACGATCGTGGACCGGGTAAGGCTCGACCGGCTGGGATCGATTTCTATCGAAGCGGCCGAGCAATGCGGACGGACGCGGCTTCCCGATATTGCCGCACCGGTCCCACTCTCGCGCCTGCTTTCGCAGGTGGAGGAGGGCCGCACTCTTTATTTTGCCGACGAAGGCGGGGGAGAGCCGGCCGCGCAAGCGTTCAAGACCGGTGCCGCGATCATCCTCACCGGCCCTGAGGGCGGCTTTACCGACCAGGAGCGATCGCTTGTCAGGTCCGGGCATGATGCGATTCCGATTTCGCTCGGGCCGCGGATCCTTCGAGCGGAAACGGCGGCCCTCGCCTCTGTCGCTATCTATATGGCGCTGGCGGGGGACTGGCGCTAAGCGCCGCCCCCCATGACGACGCGAACCGACGACAGCGAGAGCCCGCTCATCGAGGCCCGAGACGATCTGCTGGCGACGTTCGCAGCTGGAGAGAAGCCGCGCGAGGCGTGGCTGATCGGGACCGAGCACGAGAAGTTCGTCTACCGGACGTCCGATCATCGTGCTCCCTCCTACGGAGAGCCCGGCGGGATCCGAGATCTCCTGATGGGACTGACGGAGTTCGGGTGGCGGCCGATCCTCGAGAACGGGAACGTCATCGCCCTGACCGGCCCGGACGGCACGATCAGCCTCGAACCGGCCGGGCAGTTCGAGCTATCGGGCGCTGCCGTCGAGAACCTGCACCTGACCTGCGTCGAGGCGGGGCGGCACCTGAACCAGTGCAAGGCAATCGGCGAGCGGCTCGGGATCGGCTTCCTCGGCCTCGGCATGTGGCCGGACAAGACCCGCGCCGATATGCCTATAATGCCCAAGGGCCGATACAAGATCATGCTCGATTACATGCCCAAGGTCGGCAATCTCGGCCTCGACATGATGCTCCGCACCTGCACCATCCAGACCAACCTCGATTACCGCTCCGAAGCCGACATGGTGAAGAAATTCCGGGTCGGCCTAGCGCTTCAGCCGGTTGCGACCGCGATGTTCGCCAACTCGCCGTTCACCGAAGGCAAGCCCAACGGCTATCTCAGTTACCGGAGCCACATCTGGGAGGACACCGATCCGGACCGGACGGGAATGCTGCCCTTCGTCTTCGAGGACGGTTTCGGATATGAGCGTTATTGCGACTATGCGCTCGACGTCCCCATGTATTTCGTCTTCCGCGACGGCCAATATCTCGACGTTGCGGGCGAGAGCTTTCGCGCCTTCCTGGAAGGGAGGCTTCCCCAGCTCCCGGGCGAGAAGCCGCGGGTTTCGGATTTCATCGACCATCTTTCCACGATCTTCCCCGAAGTCCGCCTGAAGAGCTTCCTCGAGATGCGCGGGGCGGACGGCGGGCCCTGGAGCCGCATCTGCGCTTTGCCTGCGCTGTGGGTCGGCCTACTTTACGACGACGAAGCGCTCGACGCGGCCTGGGACCTGGTGAAGGACTGGACGATCGAGGAGCATGAGGATCTTCGCCACCATGTCCCCAGGCTCGCGCTCCAGGCGCCGGCGCCAGGTGGCGGCACCGTGCATCAACTAGCACGAAGGACGCTGGAGATCGCCTCGCAGGGCCTTACCCGCCGTGCGCGGCTCAATTCCGCGGGCGACAATGAAACCGGCTTCCTCGATCCGCTCAACGAGATCGTCGGAGCCGGCAAGACCCCGGCCGAGCGCCTGCTCGACCTCTACCACGGGGAATGGCAAGGGGACCTCAGCCGAGTCTATTCGGAGTTCAGCTTTTGATGGACATGCATATTCCCCAGCGCCGGACGCTCTATCCGGAAATCCAGCCCTATGAGTCCGGCCATCTCGACGTCGGCGACGGCCACAGCCTCTATTGGGAGCTGTGCGGAAATCCGGACGGAAAGCCGGTCGTCTTCCTTCACGGCGGCCCCGGCGGAGCATCGAGCCCGGACCACCGCCGACAGTTCAACCCCGACAAGTACAAGATCCTGGTGTTCGACCAGCGCGGATGCGGGAAGTCGACGCCGTTCGCGAGCCTGGACAACAACACGACTTGGGACCTCGTCGAGGATATCGAGAAGCTTCGGACGCAGGTCTCGAAGGTCGACAAGTGGATGGTCTTCGGTGGCTCGTGGGGATCGACCCTGTCGCTCGCTTATGCCGAGGCCTACCCGGAGCGGGTTACCGAGCTGGTGCTGCGCGGTATCTTCCTGTTCCAGCAGTACGAGCTCGACTGGCTCTACAAGGAAGGCGGCGCCTCATCGCTCTACCCGGACAAGTGGGAAGAATTCGTCGGCCAGATTCCGGAAGGCGAGCGCGGCGACCTGTTGCACGCCTATCGCAGGCGGCTGACCAGCGACGACATGGACGTGCAAGTCGCCGCGGCGAAAGCCTTCGCGGCGTGGGAGGGCAACGTCGTTACATTGCTCCCGAATGCCCACGTCATTGAGGAGTTCACCGAGCCCCACAAGGCCGTCGCCATCGCCCGGATCGAGAACCATTACATGATCCACAAGGGCTGGCTGGAAGAGACACAGCTGCTCGACGGAGCCGCCAAGCTCAAGGGGATTCCTGGAATCATCGTCCAGGGGCGCCACGATTGCTGCACCCCGCCGCGCGCAGCCTGGGCGCTGAAGAAGGCGTGGCCCGAAGTCGATCTCCAGATCGTCCCCGACGGTGGCCACTTGTTCAACGAACCGGGAATCCTCGACGGGCTGGTACGCGCTACGGACAAGTTCGCGGGAGTTTAGCTCCCCGGGCGATAGGTCCGCTCGGTGTGACCCTTGAGCTGCTCCGGCCAGAAATACACGGTGCGCAACGCTCCGGACGCGTAGCGCGGCATCTGGTCCGTGAAGTGCCGCGAGCCCTTGTGGCCGCTTTCTCCGCCGACCTTCACTGCGCGCGCACTCACTTTCGGGCCGAATTCGACGACTGCGACGAAGCTGTTGCCGTGATAGCCGTACCACTTCTTCGTCCCTCGCTTCGGGTCGGACTTGAATGAGGCGAGCGAGCCGAAGTTGCCGTCGGCGAACGGGACGGGGAAGCTTGCCTTCGAATCGTCGAACGGGTGGTCGATTGCGGACGAGATTCGCTGGAAACGGTTGATCTCGCCCCAGGGCACGCTCCACTTTCCGAAGTCCCGCTCGAGCCAGGCCATCGCGTCGGCAAAGGCCTGGAGCTTGGCGTTCGCGGTGGTGTCGCGGGCCATGCGCATATATTTCTTGTTCGTCTCCTCAGCGGGATCCGCTCTCAGCCCGGCGTAAAGCTTGCGTCCCCAGTACATCGCCAGCGTCTGCGCGACGGACTTGCCCCCCCAACGATAATCCCACTTGCGAAGCACGGCGATCGGATCGGCAAGCCTGGCCCGGCGCGGGTCCGACTTCGGCAGAGCATCGTAAGCCGCGACGAGCGGCGGGATCAGCGCCGCGAAGCCGGGCTGGTAGCTGTCGAACGCCGCGTCCTGCAGCTTCTGCGCCGTCCAGCCGCCGCTTCCGGTGAGCATCTTCAACGCGTGTACTCCGCGATAATTTTCGCCGAACACGTCCATATATTTCGGGAAGTTCGCGGCCTTCGGGCTGTTCGCGCCGGCCGAGCTCCACGGATGATTGTTGTTGTTGTCGACCCAACCAGTCGGCGGATTGATCGCGTTCGGAAGCGCAGTGACGGAGGTCAGCCCGCGCCAGTCCGTGCGAGGATCGCTGCCGTCCACCGGCCTCGTATAATCGAACCGGTCGTCGCGGACCGGCACGAACTGCGGATGCAGATAGGCGATCTCGCCCTTGTCGTCCGCGAACACGGTATTGTTGGAGCTGTTGGCCTTGAGATCAGACGCCTTCATGAAGGACGCGAGGTCGTTTGCTTTCGTCCGGAGGTAGGACTGCTGGAGCGCCTCGATCGGGCGGTCCATCATCGCGAACGCGATCCACTTGCCATCCTTGGCGCGGACGATAGGCCCATGGTGCGTGCGATAGACGGTGAAGGAGCGAGAGACGAAGCTGCCGCCGCTCTGGCGCACCTGGATCGTGACGGGCTCGATGATGACGGGCCGCCACTTGGACCCATATTTGTACATCAGTTGCCCACCGCGATTCTCGACTGTCTCCGCGAACTCATCGACGACATCCACTCCGCTCGACGTGTGCATCCAGCCCGCATGAGGGTTGAAGCCCTGGTAGATGAAGAACTGGCCCCAGGTCGCCGCGCCATAGGCGTTGAGCCCCTCGCCGCTCTTCATCTGGACCTCGGAGCGGAAGAAGAAGCTGGTGTGCGGGTTGATGAGCAGCAGCGCACGACCGTCTGCGGTGAGCTTTGGAGCAATCGCGATCCCGTTGGAATTCTGGTGTTCCGCAGTGTCGACTCGCGCGGCTGCCGAAGCGCCACCAGCGGGCGGCTTGGAATAGAAGTCGCGCAGGGCATCGAGATTGATCCGCTCGATGTCGCCGCCGATGCTGCCCTCCGTGAAGCTGAGCGCCATCCACGGCTCGAACCGGGTAAGTACGCGCGGGTGCACGTCGGGGTGCGTCGCAAGATAGTAGTTCAACCCGTCGGCCCAGGCGTTCATCAGCGTCTTCAGCCAGTCCGGGCTGCGCGCATATTCCGCCTGTAGCCTCACGTCGTTGACGTAGAGACGAGCGCGCAAATCCTGCCAGATCGCCTTCTCTCCCTCCGCTTCCGCGGTGCGGCCCAGGGCGGTCAGGTAATTAGCTTCGACGCGCGGGAAATCGTCCTCCGCCTGGGCGTAGATCATCCCGAATACCGCGGCGGCGTCGGTGGGGCCACTGACATGCGCGATCCCCCAATCGTCGCGAACGATCGTCACTCTCGACGCTTCCGACTTCCATCGATCGCGATCCGAAGGATTTGCGGCGGCAGTGAGAAGGAAAAGGAGCGGGAGGACAAACATACGCATGCCCGACTTTTTAACCGGCTTGCCGCGACGGTCCAGCCTCAAGCCCCGGGGATTTATCCTGATTTTGGAGCCCCATTGCATGTTCCAAGGTGGCCTCCTTTGGAGACAGCGATGCGGAACCATTACGTCGCGGCGATCGTGGCTTCGGCATTTGCCGTCGCTCTCTCGCCATCCCCGGCGTCGTGCAAGGAAACGCCCCACGACAACGTCTGGCGAAATCCTTCAAACAGCGTCCACGTTCGCATCCATCCTTGCGGCAAGAGCCGTTGCGGTACGATCGTCTGGGCCAACGACAAGGCCAAGGCGGACTCGGCCCGCGGCGGAACGCCTCATCTCGTCGGAACGGAGCTTTTCCGCGATTTCAGGGAGGTCAGTCCCAAGGTTTGGAAGGGCAAGGTGTTCGTCCCCGACATGAACCGCGTCTTCACGGGCACCGCCACCGTCAAGGATCAGAACACTCTGGTGGCGCGCGGCTGCCTGTTCGGAGGCATCGGCTGCAAGTCGCAAACCTGGAAGCGCGTTACGCCGCGCCACTAGCCCTCGTCCAGGCCTATGCTTCAGGCTCTCGGAAGCGCCTGCTTCGCCTGGCCCCAGCCGGCTAGGAGCTTCGACTGCGACCGCTCGAAGAGCAGGTCGAGCTCCTCGATCGTGAAGGCGTTGCCGCCCTCATAATCGCCGAGCTCTTCCCAGCCGATCGGGGCCGCGACTGGCGCGCCTTCGCGGGCTCGAGCCGAATAAGGCAGCACTGCCGTCGATCCGCGTTGATTGCGAAGCCAGTCCAGGAAGATCCGTCCCTTGCGCTGGACTTTTCGCATGTTTGCGGTGAAGCGCTCCGGCTCCGCTTCCGAGACGGCGCGCGAGAAGCGTTCGGCAAATGAGCTGACGGCGTCCCAGTCCGCGGTCATATCGAGCGGCGCGATGACATGGATGCCCTTTCCGCCGGTTAGCATCGGGAAGGTGGTGAGGCCCATATCCACAAGGAGGTCGCGGAGCCGGACCGCCGCATCCCGAACGGCCGCGAAGTCCAGCCCTTCGTCGGGGTCGAGATCGAAGACCAGCCGGTCGGGATGCTCGACGTTGTCCGCCCGGCTTCCCCAGCCGTGGAACTCGATCGTCCCCATCTGCACGCAGGCGAGGACGCCGCGGATATCGTCGAAGTAGAGATAGTCTTGCATGCCGCCCTTCTTCTCCCTGATCGGCACATGCTTGACGTGTTCGCCCATCGAGCCGGTGTCGTGCTTCTGGAAGAAGCATTTCTTCCCCCGGCCCTGCGGGCAGCGGATGAGCGTGATCGGCCGGTTCGCTGCATCGACCATCAGCAGCGGATTGATCGCAGCATAATATTTGGCGAGGTCGTACTTGGTGATCTTCTCGGTCGGGTAGATCGCGCGGTCGGGGTTGCTGATCTCGACGCCGAAGCTCTCAGGCGTCGGCCGGTCGCCCTTGTTCGCGCCTTTCGGCAGCTTCTGTTCGGTCTCGAGCACGACGTCGCTGGCCGGCTTGTCCTCGCGTAGCGCGATGAAGCTTGGGTGGCGCAATATGCCCTCTGATGTGAATTCGGTGAAGGCGATTTCGGCGACGAGCTGCGGCTCGATATAATGCGCGCCCTTGCGGTCGGCGCGCGGAACCTCGACCGCCGCTTTCCTGGTCTCGAGGGGCAGCATGCGCTCCTTGAGGTCATGGATCATCTTCGTATCGAAGCCGGTCCCGACCTTGCCGACATAGGCAAGCTTGCCCTCCTCGCGGGTTGCAAGAAGCAGCGAGCGGAAGCCCATCCGGCGGTCGCTGTCGGTCCATCCGACCACGACGAATTCCTGCCGCTGGATGCATTTGATCTTGAGCCAGGTCTTCGTCCGGGTCCCGCGGTAAGGGGCGGCCGCTTTCTTGGCTATCACACCTTCGCCGCCCTCCTTGCAGATGGCCTTCAAAAGCGCTTCGCCCTTGCCGATCACATGGTCGCCGTAGATGATCGTGGGCGGCGCATTCTCGAGAAGCGCGGCCAGCCGCTCCTTGCGCTCGATGTTCGAAAGGCCCGTGATGTCCTCGCCGCGGTCGACGAGGAGGTCGAAAGCGTAGAAGACGAGGTTCTTTCCTCTCTCTTCCTTCAGGGTCGACTGGAGCAGCTGGAAGTCCGGTTTGCCTCTCGTGTTGAGGGCGACCGCCTCGCCGTCGATCAGGCAGCCGGGCGGGAGGCTCGCCGCCGCCTTGACCAAAGCACGGAACTTGTCGCTCCAGTCCTTCCCCTTCCGCGTCCAGGCGGTCGCCGCGCCCGCGCCGGTCGCAATAAGCAGGCGGTAACCGTCATACTTATATTCGAACAACCACTCCGAACCTGTCGGAACCTCGTCGACGAGGGTCGCGAGCTGCGGGAGCTGGAAGGCGGGGGGAGACTCGCTCGCCTTTGTCTTTCCGCGCCCGCCCTTGCGGCCGCCGCGGTTTGACCGCCAAACATCTTCTCCCGACGCGATCTCGGCCATCGTCCGCCCGGTGGTGACGCTGGTCGTGCAATCCTCGACCAGCTCGTCCCCATGCTCCGGCTCCGCAAAGTCGTCGTCGACCTTCTTCAGCATCCAGCTCTCTCGGTCGGTGGGCTTTCGCGGCTTCAGGCGGAACATGACCCATTCCCCCTTCATGCGGTCGCCCTCGAGCGTGAAATGAAGATGGCCCTCCTCGATCGTCTTCGTGGGGTCCTTCCCCGGCTCCGGGACCCAGCGGCCCTCGTCCCACAGCATTACCGTCCCGCCGCCATATTCGCCCGCGGGAATCGTCCCCTCGAAATCGCCATAATCGAGCGGATGGTCCTCGGTACGCATCGCTAGGCGTTTCTCAGCCGGGTCGAGGCTGGGGCCTTTCGGGACCGCCCAACTCTTGAGCACGCCGTCCATCTCCAGACGGAAGTCCCAGTGCAGGTGCGAGGCGTCGTGCTTCTGGACGACAAAGCTGTCGCCCTTGCCCTTGAGTTTCCGGCCCTTCGGCTCCTTCGTTTTCGAGAAGTCGCGCTTCTTGTTGTAGGTGGCGATGTCGAGCTTGCGCTTCGGCATGGCCTACTTCCTGCCGCCCGCGGCTTTCTTCTTCGCGGTCCCCGTCGAGCGCGGGCGGGCCTTGCTACGCGGCGCAGGCTTCGCCTTCACCTTGGGCTTTTCCTTTTCGCCACCGCCGCCGCCGCCGGTCTCCAAACTCTTCTTGAGCGCCGCCATGAGGTCGATGACGTTCGAGCCCTTCGGCGGCGCGCCTTCCGGCTCCTGGATGACTTTCTCGCCCTTGCGCTTCTGCTTTTCGGCGATGAGGTCCTTCAGGGCGTCCACGTAGCGGTTGTGGAATTCCTTCGGGTCGAACGTCCCGGTCTTCTTCTCGATGAGCATCGAGGCGAGGTCGAGCATGTCCTCGTCCGGCTTGTGGTCGCCGATCTCGCGGAAATAGGACTGCGCCTTGTTGACCTCGTCGGCGTAGCGGAGCGTTTCGAGCAACATGCCGCGGCCGCAAGGCTTCAGCGCCACGACATATTCCTGTCCGCGCATCGCGAGCTGTCCGATTCCTACTTTCTTCGAATCCTTGAGCGCGTCGCGAATGACGACATAGGCTTCCTCCGCGAGGTCGTCGGCGGGAACGACGAAATAGGGCTTGTCGTAATACATCGGGTCGATGTCGCGCATGTCGACGAACTCGACCAGGTCGACCGTCTTGCGGCTCTCCAGCTTGACGCTTTCGATCTCTTCCGGGTCGAGCAGGACGTAATGGCCTTTCGACACCTCGTAGCCCTTGACGATCTCGTCGCGGTCGACGGGGCCGACGCCGGGCACCACTTTCTCATATTTGATCCGCTTGCCGGTCGGCTCGTGCACCTGGTGGAACTGGATCGAGGCGCCGCTCTTCGTCGCCGGGAACAACTCCACCGGAATGGAGACCAGGGCGAGCCGAATCTGCCCCCGCCAAATGGGACGTGCCGCCATCGGCGTTACTCCTCGCGAAATTCGGCGACTCAAACCGCTTGAGCGTGGCAGTCGTTCCGTAGGCGCGTCCAGCCGATTCGAGTCGCGGCTTTAAGCGAGGCGACGAAGGGGGCAACCGCCGAGGCTGGCGAGGACGCCGCGGCAATCCGCGACACGATGGCCGAACCGCAGATGACGCCCGCGGCTCCCGCCGAGAGTGCATCGCCGACGTCCTCGGGCCGCGCTATTCCGAAGCCGAAAACCGGTGGCGGTGCGCCAAGATCGCGCAGGCGCTGAATCAACGCTCCATCGAAGAGCCCGCGCCGGTGCGTGCC
>Ga0070662_100000766_pt1 | contig 19769 bp, 4 predicted proteins | sample KBSC53metaG_FD_65648 | JGI IMG/M metagenome (GOLD analysis project Ga0070662, IMG submission 65648) | Corn rhizosphere microbial communities from Kellogg Biological Station, Michigan, USA - KBS C5-3 metaG | ecosystem: Host-associated > Plants > Roots > Rhizosphere > Soil ...
ACGCTGGGCGCGTACGACCACCAGGAGGTGCCGTTCGAGCGGCTGGTGGCCGAGCTGCAGCCGGAGCGGAGCCTCGGCCACTCGCCGCTCTTCCAGGTGCTGTTCACGCTGGAGGACGCCGACGGCTCGCGGCCCGGCCTGCCGGGGCTGCGGAGCGAGGAGGTCGAGGCCGAGGTCACGACCACCAAGTTCGATCTCTCCCTGGGCCTGACGGCGGACGCGGGCGGCCTGCGCGGTGTGCTGGGCTACAGCACCGACCTCTTCGAGCCCGCCACGATCCGGCGGATGGCGGGACACCTGGCGCGCGTGCTGGAGCAGGTGACCGCGGACCCCGGCGTGCGCCTTTCCCGGCTGGAGCTGATGGACGCGGGCGAGCGCGCGCGGGTGGTGGACGAGTGGAACCGCACCGCGGCCCCGTATCCGCGGGAGCGGTGCATCCACCAGCTCTTCGAGGAGCAGTCGGCCCGCACGCCCGACGCCGTGGCCGCCGTCTGCGAGCACGACTCGCTGACCTACCGCGAGCTGAACCGGCGCGCGAACCGCCTTGCGCACCGCCTGCGGCGGCTGGGGGTGGGGCCGGAGGTCCGCGTGGGCGTCTGCCTGGAACGCGGCCTGGAGCTGCTGGTTTCGCTCCTGGCCGTGCTGAAGGCCGGCGGCGCCTACGTGCCGCTGGACTCCACCTATCCCGCCCGGCGCCTGGAGTTCACCCTGGACGACGCCGGCGCGCGCGTGCTGGTGACGCGGGAGGCGCTGCGCGGCCTCCTTCCCCACCGGGCGGGCGTGGAGACGGTGCTGCTGGAGCGCGACCGCGCCGCCATCGCGGCCGAGGACGCGGAGAACCCGGTGGGCGGGGCCGCGCCGCGGAACCTGGCGTACCTGGTCTACACCTCCGGGAGCACCGGGCGGCCCAAGGGCGTGGCCATCGAGCACGAGAGCGCGGTGGCGCTGCTGGCCTGGGGGGGCGAGCTCTACTCCGCCCACGAGCTCTCCGGCGTGCTCGCGTCGACCTCCGTCTGCTTCGACCTGTCGGTGTTCGAGCTGTTCACCCCGCTGGCGTTCGGCGGCCGGGTGATCGTCGTCGAGAACGCGCTGGCGCTCCCGGCCTCGGCTGCCGCGGGGCAGGTGCGGCTGATCGACACCGTGCCGTCGGCTGCCGCGGCGCTGCTGAAGCACGGCGGGATCCCGGCGGGGGTGCGTACGGTGAACCTGGCGGGCGAACCGCTGACGGCGCAGCTGGCGGACGCGCTGTACGCGCGGGGCGTCGAGCGCGTGTACGACCTGTACGGCCCCTCCGAAGACACCACCTTCAGCACCTTCGCGCTGCGCCGGCCCGGGGGTCCGGCCACCATCGGGCGCGCGCTCCCGAACTCGCGGGCATACGTGCTGGACGGCGCGCTGCGGCCGGTGCCGGTGGGCCTTCCCGGCGAGCTCTACCTGGGCGGGAGCGGGGTGACCCGCGGGTACCTGGGCCGTCCCGGGCTCACGGCCGAGCGCTACCTTCCCGACCCCCTGGGCGGCGTGGCGGGGGCGCGCCTGTACCGCACCGGCGACCGCGCGCGCTGGCGCGCCGACGGAACGCTGGAATACCTGGGACGCCTGGACGCGCAGGTGAAGGTCCGGGGCTTTCGCATCGAGCTGGGCGAGGTCGAGGCGGCGCTCCGCGGCCACCCGGGCGTGGCCGACTGCGTGGCCGTGGCGCGCGAGGACGTGCCGGGCGAGAAGCGGCTGGTGGCCTACGTCGTGGGGGACGCGGACGCGGACGAACTGCGCTCGCGGCTGCGGCGGAGCCTTCCCGAGCACATGGTTCCGGCCGCGTTCGTGGCGCTGGACCGGCTTCCCCTGACCCCCAACGGCAAGCTGGACCGGCGCGCGCTTCCGGCCCCCGCGCCCGCGGCCGGCGAGGGGCGCCGGCTCCGGCCGGAAACCGACCTGGAGGCGCGGCTCGCGGAACTCTGGCAGGAGTTGCTGGGGGTGGAGGCGGTCGGCGTGGGCGACAGCTTCTTCGACCTGGGCGGCCACTCGCTCCTGCTGGCGCGGCTGCAGGCGCGCCTCGCGGCCGACCTGGGGCACCGGGTGGCGCTGGTGGAGCTCTTCCAGTACCCCACCATCCGCGCGCTGGCGGGGCGGCTGCAGAACCAGGCGGACGAGGAGCGGCCGGCGGCCGGCGCCCGCACGGCCGCTGCCGCGCCACGGGCCGGCGGCGCGCGCCGGCCGGCCGGGAGGCGGCGCGTACCCCCGCGCGCGCCTCGCCGGGGCGAGGCGGTGGCGATCGTCGGGATGGCGGGGCGATTCCCCGGCGCCGACGACGTCCACGCCTTCTGGCGCAACCTGCGGGAGGGCGTGGAGTCGATCTCCTTCCACACCCGCGGGACGCTCCTGCAGGCCGGCGCCGATCCGGCGCTGCTGGACCATCCGGACTTCGTTCCCGCCCGGGGAGAGTTGCGGGGGTCCGACGAGATCGACGCGGCGCTCTTCGGCCTTTCCCCGCGCGACGCCGAGGTCCTGAACCCGCAGCACCGCGTGCTGCTGGAATGCGCCTGGGCGGCGCTCGAGCACGCCGGGTACGACCCCGCCCGGGTGGACCGGCCGGTCGGCGTGTTCGCCGCGTCCAGCGCCAACCGCTACGCGCTCCACCTCGAAGCCGCGACCGAGCTGGCGCGGGCGGTGGGCCCCCTGCGCATCGCCCTGGGGAACGAGCGCGACCACCTGGCCGCCGGGATCTCGTACCGGCTGAACCTGCGCGGGCCCGCGCTGGCGGTGCAGACCGCCTGCTCCAGCTCGCTGGTGGCCGTCCATCTCGCCTGCCGCAGCCTGCTCGACGGCGAGTGCGACATGGCGCTCGCCGGGGGCGTGTCGGTGCGGGTGCCGCTCGTGGGCGGGCACCTGTACACGCACGACGGCATCCTTTCGCCCGACGGGCACTGCCGGGCGTTCGACGCCGGCGCGCGGGGAACGGTGGCGGGGAACGGGGCGGGGATGGTGGTGCTCAAGCGGCTGGGCGACGCGCTGGCCGACGGCGACACCGTCCACGCGGTGATCCGCGGCTCCGCGATCAACAACGACGGCGCACAGAAGGTGGGGTACACCGCGCCCAGCGTGGCCGGCCAGGCCCGCGTCATCTCGGGGGCCCTGGAGGCCGCCGGGGTCGATCCCGCCACCGTGCAGTACCTGGAGACGCACGGGAGCGGCACCCCCCTGGGCGATGCCATCGAGCTGAACGCCATCGCCCAGGTGCTGTCGGGCGGCGGCCCCGGGCACCGCTGCGCCATCGGCTCGGTGAAGACCAACATCGGCCACCTGGACGCCGCGGCGGGGATCGCCGGCCTGCTGAAGACGGTCCTGGCGCTCGGGCACGCCGAGATCCCCCCCTCGCTCCACTGCTCCGCGCCGCACCCCGAGATCGAGGCGGCGGGGGGGCGCGTGTTCGTGAACACGGCGCTGCGTCCCTGGGCGCGCAACGGCACCCCGCGCCGGGCCGGCGTGAGCTCGTTCGGCATCGGCGGCACCAACGCGCACCTGGTGCTGGAGGAGGCGCCGCCCGCCGCGCGCGCGGCTTCCTCGCGCGAGCACCAGCTGCTCGTCCTCTCCGCGCGGACCGCCACGGCGCTCGCCGCCGCCGCGGAGAACCTCGCCGGGTTCCTGGAACGCGAGGCGCCGCCGCTGGCCGACGCCGCGCACACCCTGCGCACCGGGCGGTGCGAGATGGAGTACCGCCTGGCCGTGGCCTGCCGCGACGCGGACGAAGGGGCCGCCCGGTTGCGCGCCGCCGCCGCCCGGGTCGCGCCCCCCGCGGCCCGTGCCGGCCGTCCGGTGGCGTTCATGTTCCCCGGCCTGGGCACGCATTACGTGGGGATGGGGCGCGGGCTGTACGAGGCCGAGCCCGTGTACCGCGCCGCGGTGGACGAATGCTGCGAGCTGCTCCGGCCCGTCATCGGCGGCGACCTGCGCGAGGTGCTGTTCCCGGCCGGCCCGGCGGGCGCCGGCCCGGACGGGGGTGGCGGATGGGACCTCCGACGTCTCCTCGGCCGCGGCCACGACGGAGGAGACGGCGGCGCACGGCGCGGTTCGCCGCTGGACGACACCCGCTTCGCCCAGCCCGCCGTCTTCGTCACCGGCTATGCGCTGGCGCGCCTGTGGATGGGCTGGGGGGTGCGGCCGCGCGCGCTGATCGGCCACTCGCTTGGCGAGTTCGTGGCCGCCTGCGTGGCCGGGGTGCTGCGGCTGGACGATGCGCTGCGGCTGGTGGCGCTGCGCGCGCGGCTGATCGACGCCCTTCCCGCGGGCGCCATGCTGGCGGTGCCGCTCGGCGAGGCGGCGCTCCGCGACCTGCTTCCCGCGGCGCTGGACCTGGCGGCGGTGAACACGCCGGAGAGTTGCGTGGTCGCCGGCCCCGTCGCCGGGGTGGAGGCGTTCGAGCAGGCGCTGGCCGCGCGCGGCACCGTCAGCCGCCGCCTTCCCACCCGCCACGCCTTCCACTCCCGCGCCATGGCGGCCGCCGCCGCCGAGCTGGAGGGGCTCCTGGCCGGGTGCGATCTGCGCGCGCCGGAGATCCCCCTCGTTTCCGGCGTGACCGGCACCTGGATCGCGGACGGCGAAGCCCGCTCGCCCGCGTACTGGGCGCGGCACCTGTGCGGGACCGTCCGCTTCGCCGACGGAGTGGAGACGCTGCGCCGGGAGCCGGGGTGGATGCTGCTGGAGGTGGGCCCCGGGCAGTCGCTGGGCGCCTGGGCCATGCAGCACCCGGCGCCGGGCGCGCCCGGCGGGCACGGCGCGCTCAGCTCGCTGCGGCACGAGCACAACCGCGTGGCCGACGCGCGCTTCGTGCTGGAGACGCTGGGCGCGCTCTGGACGGCCGGGGCCGAGGTGGACTGGCCGGCGTTCGGCCGGGGCGAGCGCCGGCACCGCATCCCCCTGCCGGGCTACCCGTTCGAGCGCAGGCGCTACTGGGTGGACGCGCCGCGGGCGGATGGGGCGGGCGAGAGACGGGCGGACGGAGCGGTGATCGGGAACGAGGGCGGAAACGGCTCCGCCGACCTATCTCACGAGCAGGGAGCGGACGTGATGCAGAACCGGCCGGCCGCGGTGGAGACCCCCGCGGCGTCGTCTCGCCACGGCGACATCCTGAGGCTTCTGAAGGGGATCGCGGCCGGGCTGACCGGGATCGACGAGCAGCAGGTGGAGGCCGGCGCCGACCTGTTCCGGGCGGGCTTCGACTCGCTCCTCCTGCTCCAGGCCATCCAGGCCATCGAGAAGCGGCTGGGGGTGCGGGTGCCGCTGGTGCAGATGCTGGAGGAGCTGACCACCCTCGACGCGGTGGCGACGCACCTCGACCGGGTACTGGCGCCGGACTTCGTGCTGAACGGCCGGCCCGCCGCGCCCCCCGCCGCCGGGCCGACGACCGTCGCCGCGCCCCCCGCAGCCGGGCCGAAGACCGTCGCCGCGCCCCCCGTCTTCTATCCGGCCCCCACGCCCGTGCCCGCGGGCGCGGAAAGCGGCGGCGGCGCGCTGGCGGGGGTGATCGCGCAGCAGCTCCAGTTCCTGGCGCAGCAGGGCGCGCAGCACTTCCAGCTGATGGCGCAGCAGCTCGCCGCGCTCGGGGGCCCGGCCGCCCCCGCGCCCGCCGTGCCGGCGCCCGGTGCCGGGGACCTCGCGGGTGCGGCGCCCGCCGCCGAGGCGTCCGGTCCGGTCGCCGCGGCACCCGCTGCCGCCGCGCCCCCCCACGCCCCCGCGGCGGCTTCGGGTGCGGGAGCTGCCGCGCCGTGCGCGGTGCCGCCGCCGCAGCGGGCGAAGATCCAGCCCGCGGCGCCGTACGTGGCCTACCAGCCGGTGAACGCCGAGGGCCCCGGCGCCATGACGGCCGCGCAGCGGGCCTACCTGGACGACTTCATCCCCCGCTACGTGGGGCGCACCCGCGCCTCCAGGGCGCACCAGGAGCGATATCACCTCCCGCTGGCCGACACCCGCGTGACCGCCCGCTTCCGGCGCGCCTGGAAGGAGATCCTGTATCCCATCGTGGGCGAGCGCGCTCGCGGGTCGCGCATCTGGGACCTGGACGGCAACGAGTACGTGGACACCGGGATGGCGTTCGGGTGCGGCCTCTTCGGCCACGCGCCCGAGTTCGTGGCCCGCGCCATCCGCGACCAGGTGGAGCGGGGCTTCGGGGTGGGGCCGCAGTCGCCCCACGCCGGGCGCGCCGCGGAGCTGGTGTGCGAGCTCGGGGGCAACGAGCGGGCCGTGTTCTGCAACTCGGGGACGGAAGCCGTGATGGGCGCGATTCGCGCTGCCCGCACCGTCACCGGGCGCAGCAGGGTGGCCTACTTCGCGGGGAGCTACCACGGCTGGTCCGACGTGGTCCAGGGCCGGCTGCAGACCACCGCGGAAGGGCGCGAGGCACGGCCCACCGCGCCGGGAATCTCGTCGCTTCCCCTGCACGAGGTGCTGCTCCTGGACTGGGACCAGCCGTCGTCGCTCGAGCTGCTGGACCGTCACCTCGACGAGGTGGCCCTGGTGATGGTGGAGCCCGTGCAGAGCCGCCGGCTCGACATCCAGCCGCGCGAGTTTCTGCACCGGCTGCGCGAGATGACGCGAGCGCGCGGCGCTCTCCTCCACTTCGACGAGCTGATCACCGGCTTCCGCGTCCTCCCGGGGGGCGCGCAGGCCTTCTTCGGGGTGGACGCGGACCTGGTGACCTACGGGAAGATCGTGGCCGGCGGGCTGCCGATGGGCGTGGTGGCGGGCACGCGCGAGGCCATGAGCGCCTTCGACGGCGGATTGTGGAGCTATGGCGACGACTCGTATCCCATGGCCCGGCGCACCCTCTTCGCCGGGGCGTACTTCAAGCACCCCATCTCGATGGCCGTGGCCTGCGCCGTCCTGGAAGAGGTCCGGCGGCAGGGCACGCCCATGTACGAGCGGCTGAACGGGCGCACCGCCCGGCTGGTGGAGCGGATGAACGCGTTCTTCGACGCCGGGGGCTACCCGATCACCGCCGTGCACTTCAGCTCGTGCTTCCGCTTCTTCTTCGGCCCCGAGGTGAGGTTCTCCGACCTCTTCAGCCACCACCTGCTCCTGGAGGGGATCCACGTGATCCCGGAGACCGGGACGCACTTCCTTTCCACGGCCCACGACGACGAGGACCTGGAGGCGGTCTACCGCGCCGTCTGCAGGTCGGCCGAGGCGATGCGGCAAGGGGGCTTCATCCCCGCCCCTCCCGGCGGCGGCGCAGGCCGCGGGCACCGACCCGAATCCATCCTCGCCGACGCGGCGCCCGCGGGCGGTCCGGCGCGCGCCAGCGCGGCCGCGTACCCCTCGCCCGCGGCGGAGCCGCGGGCGGAAGGCGTCCGCGTCCTCCCGCTGAGCGAGGGGCAGCGGCAGCTGTGGATCGAGTCCCAGATGGGCGACGACGCGGCGCTCGCCTACATCGAGTCGATCTCCATCCGTCTGCGTGGCGACCTGGAGGTCGACGCCCTGCGCCGGGCCCTCCAGGCGCTGGTGGACCGGCACGACACCCTGCGTCTCAGCTTCGGTCCCGACGGCGACGTGCAGCTCGTGCACCCGGCGCTGCGGGTGGAGGTGCCGCTGGCGGACTTCCGCGGCGCGGCGCCGGGCGAGCGCGAGGCGCGGGTGGAGGCGTGGCTCCGCGCCACCGTGCGGCGACCCTTCGACCTGGTGCGCGGGCCCCTGGTGCGCTTCGCGCTGGCGGCGGTGGACCACCGCGAGCACCTCCTGGTGATCGACGCGCACCACGCCGCGCTCGATGGCTGGTCCTTCGGGGTGGTCTGCCGGGAGCTGGGCCTGCTCTACGCCGCGGAGCGCGAAGGGCACCGCCCGGATCTCCCGCCGCGCCGCGACCACGCCGGGCTGGTGCGGGCGCAGATCGAGGCCGCGCGCGACGACGGGGCGGCCGAGGCGTTCTGGCTGGCGCAGTTCGCCGACGGCGTGCCGGTGCTGGACCTTCCCACCGACCGGCCGCGCCCGCCGGTGCGGAGCTACCGCGGCGAGCGCGTGCACCGGGCGCTGGACGGCGCCCTGACGCGCCGGCTGGCCGCCACCGGCCGGCGGCACGGGCTCACCATGTTCCACACCGCTCTGTCCGCCTTCTTCGTCTGGCTGTCGCGGCTCGGCGGCGAAGCCGACCTCGTGGTGGGCACTCCCTCGGCGGGGCAGGCGGCGGGGGCGCCGGACCTGGTGGGGTACGGCATCAACGTCCTCCCCATCCGTGCCCGGGTAGACGCGTCGGCCTCGTTCGTGGAGCTTGCCCGCCAGGTGCGGCGGAGCGTGGTGCGCGCGGTGGAGCACCAGGGCTTCTCCCTCCCCCGGCTGGTGGAGAAGGTGCTGCGCACCCGCGACGTCAGCCGCCCCCCGCTCTTCTCGGTGATGCTGAACCTGGACCGGGCCGTGGAGGCGGAGTTCGCCGGCGGGGTGCGCGCCGAGTTCGCCAGCAACTTCGGGGGCGGCTCCAAGCTGGACCTGAACCTCGAGCTCACCGAGACGGCCGGCGGGCTGCTGCTGGCGTGCGACTACGCCACCGACCTCTTCGACCGCGACACGGTGGAGCGCTGGCTGGTGGCGTTCGAGCGGGTGCTGGAACAGGTGGCCGAAGCCCCCGACGCGCCGCTCCGGCGGCTGCGGCTGGCCGGAGCGGAGGAGCGCCGGCAGGTGGTGGAGGAGTGGAACCGGACCGACCGCCCGTTCCCGCGCGCGGCCTGCATCCACGAGCTCTTCGCCGCGCAGGTGGAGCGGACGCCCGACGCGGTCGCGGTGGCGTGGGACGAGGTGGAGCTGAGCTACCGCGAGCTGGACGCGCGGGCCAACCGGCTGGCGCACCACCTGGCCCGGCAGGGCGTGGGGCCCGAACGCCGCGTGGGGCTGCTGCTGGAGCGCAGCCCGGAGATGGTCGTGGCCACGCTCGCGGTGCTGAAGGCGGGCGGCTGCTGCGTCCCGGTGGACACCAGCTATCCGGCCGAGCGGATGGCGCTGATGCTGGCCGACGCCGGCGCCCGCGTGCTGCTGAGCCGGACCGGGCTCGCGGGGGCCCTCGCGGGGGTCGACGCCCGCGTGCTCTGCCTCGACACCCTCTCCCACGCGCTCGCGGCGGAACCCGCCGATCCGCCCGCGGCGGGCGCGTCGGCCGCGAACCTGGCCTACGTCTTCTACACCAGCGGCAGCACCGGCCGCCCCAAGGGCGTGATGATGGGGCACCGCGAGATCGTGCAGCTGGCGGCCTGCGTCACCGCGTGCATGCCGATGGAGCCCGGCGACCGGGTGGCGCAGGCGTCGAACGCGAGCTTCGACGCGGCGGTGTTCGAGATCTGGTGCACGCTCCTGAACGGCGCCACCCTGGTCGGCATCGGCCGCGACGTGCTCCTTTCCGCGCCGGCGCTGGGCCAGGCGCTGGGCCGGCAGCGCATCACCCACCTGTACCAGACCGCCGCCCTCTTCAGCCAGCACGTGCGCGAGCGGGCCGACGTGTACGCCGGCCTGCGCCAGCTGGTGTTCGGCGCCGAGGCGGTGGACACCGAGAGCGTGCGCCGGATGCTGCGCCACGGCCGGCCGGGTCGCGTGCTGCACGAGTACGGCCCCACCGAGGCCACGGTGTGGTGCACGCTGGAGCGGGTGGAGGAGGTGGCGGCCGACGCGGCGGCGGTGCCGATCGGCCGGCCGATTCCGAACGCACGGGGGTACGTCCTCGACGCCGGGCTCGAGCCGCTTCCCGCCGGCATCCCCGGCGAGCTGTACGTGGGCGGCGCGGGCGTGGTGCGCGGATACCTGGATCGCCCATCGCTCACGGCCGAGCGCTTCGTTCCCGATCCGTTTTCCCCCGATCCCGGCGCGCGGATGTACCGCACGGGCGACCGGGTGCGCTGGCGGGGCGACGGCAGGCTGGAGTTCATGGGCCGCTTCGACCACCAGGTGAAGCTGCGCGGGTTCCGCATCGAGCCGGCCGAGGTGGAGGGCGCGCTGGCGTCGTACCCGGGCGTGCGCGAGGCACGGGTGATCGTGCGGCAGGACGTGCCCGGCGAGAAGCGGCTGGTGGCGTACGTGGCGGGCGACGCCGAGGCCGGCGTGCTGCGCGAGCACCTGCGGCGGCAGCTCCCCGAATACATGGTTCCGCAGGCCTTCGTCCGGGTGGACCGGCTCCCGCTGACGCCCAACGGCAAGCTGGACCGGGGCGCGCTCCCCGCCCCCGGGTGCGAGGACGGCGCCCGGTACGTGGCGCCGCGCACGCCCATGGAAGAGGTGCTGGCGGGGATCTGGGCCGAGGTGCTGCGGCTGGAGCGGGTGGGCGTGGAGGAGGAATTCTTCGAGCTCGGCGGGCATTCGCTGCTGGCCACGCGCATCGTTTCCCGCGTCCGCCAGCTGTTCGGGGTGGAGCTGCCGCTACGCGCGCTGTTCGAGGGCGCCACGGTCGCCCGGCTGGCCGGGCGAGTCGAGTCGCTGCGCCGCGCCGGCGTTTCGCAGCTGCCGCCGGTGGTCCCGGTGGGCCGCGCCGAGCCCCTGCCGCTCTCCTTCGCGCAGGAGCGGCTCTGGTTCCTGGACCGGCTGCGGCCGGGGGGCGCCTTCTACAACCTCCCGGTTCCGCTGCGGCTCTCCGGCACGCTCGAGGTGGCGGCGCTGGAACGCGCGCTGGGCGAGATCGTGCGGCGCCACGAGGTGCTGCGCACCACCTTCGAGGAGCGCGACGGCGGCCCGGTGCAGGTGATCGCGCCGTTCGGCGGCTTCGCGCTGCCGGTGGAGGACCTTTCGGCGCTCGGCGGCGACGAGCGCGAGGGCGAGACGCGCCGCCGGGCCGCAGAGGACGCGGCGCGGCCGTTCGACCTCACCGCCGGCCCGCTGTTCCGCGCCCGGCTGCTTCGGCTCGGGGCCGAAGAGCACGTGCTCCTGCTGTCCATGCACCACGTCGCCAGCGACGAGTGGAGCCTCGGGGTCTTCTTCCGCGAGCTGTCAGCCCTCTACGGGGCGTACGTGGCGGGAGGCGAGCCGCCGCTCGGCGAGCTGCCGGTGCAGTACGCCGACCACGCCGTATGGCAGCGCGAGCACCTGAGCGGCGAGGCGCTGGACCGGCAGCTCGCGTATTGGAAAGAGCGGCTCGCGGGCGCGCCGGAGCTGTTGGAGCTGCCCACGGACCGCCCCCGCCCGGCGGTGCAGACGCACCGCGGCGCGCACGTGCCCGTCGAGCTTCCGGGGGAGCTGCTGGGGCGGCTCCAGGCGTTGGGCCGGCGCGAGGGCGCCACGTTGTACATGGTGCTGCAGGGCGCCTTCCAGGTGCTTCTGTCAAAGTACGCCGGGAGCGAGGATGTCGTGGTGGGGAGTCCGGTCGCGGGGCGTACCCGCGGCGAGGTGGAGGAGCTCATCGGCTTTTTCGTAAACACGCTGGTGCTGCGAACCGACCTCGCGGGAGAGCCCGGCTTCCGCGAGGTACTGTGGCGGGTGCGCGAGGCCACCCTGGGGGCCTGGGAGAACCAGGACGTGCCCTTCGAGCGGCTGGTCGAGGAGCTTCGGCCGAAGCGGTCCTTGAGCCATTCGCCGCTCGTCCAGGTGATGTTCGCCCTGCGGGACCCGGACCGCCCTTGGGGCGGGCTGCCGGGGGTGCGGGTCGGACGCGTGGCGGCGGAGCTGGAGGTGTCCAAGTTCGACCTCACCCTGGTCCTGGGCGCGGAGGCGGACGGCCTGCGGGGCGTGCTCGAGTACAGCACCGACCTGTTCGAGCGCGGCACCATCGAGCGAATGGCGGGGCACCTGGAGCGGGTGCTGGAGCAGGTGGCCGCGGATGCCGACGTGCGTCTCTCGGAGCTGCAACTGCTGGACGCGGCGGGGCGGCGCCTGGTGGTCGAGGAGTGGAACCGGACGGAAGCCGAGTATCCCTCGGACGGCCTCGTCCACGAGCTCTTCGAGGCGCAGGCCGCCAGGACGCCCGGGGCGGTGGCAGTCGCGTCGGGGGACGCGGCGCTCGGGTACGGCGAGCTGAACGAGCGGGCGAACCGACTCGCGCGCTTCCTCCGGCGGCGGGGCGTCGGTCCGGACGTGCGGGTGGGGGTGTGCGCGCAGCGGGGTCCGGAACTGATCGTCTCCCTTCTGGGCGTGCTGAAGGCGGGAGGCGCGTACGTTCCGCTGGACCCGGCGTACCCGGCGGAGCGGCTGGAGCTGATGGTGGCGGACTCGCGGCTCGCAGTGCTGCTGACTGAGGAGAAGCTCCGCGGCCTCCTCCCGGCGCGGGCGGGGGTGGAGACCGTTTGCGTCGACGCGGAGTGGCCGGCGATCGAGCCGGAGAGCGCCGAGAACGTGGAGAGCGGAGCGACCGCGCGGAGCCTGGCCTACGTCGTCTACACCTCCGGGAGCACCGGCACCCCCAAGGGCGTGGCCGTGGAGCACGGGGGCCTGCGGAACCTGTGCGCCTGGCACGCGCGCGCGTTCGGGATCACCGGCGCCGACCGGGCCACGCAGCTTGCGAGCCCGGGCTTCGACGCGGCGGGGTGGGAGGTGTGGCCGTACTTGGCGCACGGCGCCGGGGTCGACGTGGTGCCGGACGCGGTGCGCGCCGATCCGGAGACCCTGCGCGACTGGCTGGTGAGCCGCGCCGTCACCGTCGCCTTCGTTCCCACCCCGATGGCGGAGCCGCTGCTGGAGCTCGAATGGCCGCAGAACGCTGCGCTGCGCTGGCTGCTGACCGGCGGAGACCGGCTGCGGGCGCGCCCCGGCGCCGGCGCACCGTTCGCCCTCAGCAACAACTACGGTCCCACCGAATTCACGGTCTGCGCGACTTCGGGGGTGGTGGAAGCCGGCGCCGCGCGGGCTCCGTCCATCGGCAGCCCGGTCGACAATGCCCGAGCCTACGTGCTGGACGGCGGGATGCGGCCGCTCCCCGCGGGCGTCCCGGGTGAGCTCTACCTGGGGGGCGCGCAGTTGGCGCGCGGCTACCTGGACCGGCCGGGGCTCACCGCGGCGTGGTTCCTCCCCGATCCCTTCGCCGCCCGGGCCGGGGCGCGCCTGTACCGCACGGGCGACCGGGTGCGCTGGCTGGGAGACGGAACCCTGGAGTTCCTGGGTCGACTGGACGAGCAGGTAAAGGTCCGCGGCTTCCGCATCGAGCCGGGCGAGATCGAGACCGCGCTGCGCCGGCACCGGGCGGTGCGCGAGTGCGTCGTGGTCGCGCGCGAGGACCAGCCGGGGGAGAAGCGCCTGGCCGCCTACGTGGTCGGCGAGGCGGCGAGCGCGGCCGAGTTGCGCGCGCACCTGCGCGGCACGCTGCCGGAGCACATGGTGCCGGCTTCGTTCACGGTCCTTCCCGACCTCCCCCTCACGCCCCACGGCAAGCTCGACCGCAAGGCGCTGCCGGCGCCGGAGCGCGACCACGCGGACGGAGAGCTCGACGCGCCGAAGAACTACGTCGAGGCGCAGCTCATCCCCATCTGGGAGGAGCTGCTCGGGGCCGAGGGAATCGGCGCCACGCAGAGCTTCTTCGAGCTGGGAGGAAACTCGATGCTGGCGCTGCGCCTGTTCAGGCAGATCAACCGCAGGCTCGACTGCGACCTCCCGGTGGCCACCCTCTTCGCCGGTGCCACGGTCCGGCACATGGCCGACGCGATCCTCGAGCAGCGGCGGTCGGCGGGGGCTTCCCGCGCGTCCGTGGTCCCGCTGCAGCCGCACGGCTCCCTCCCCCCGCTCTTCGCCGTCCACTCGGCGGATACGGAAGTGATGGGATACGTGAACCTGGTCCGGCGTCTCGGTGCGGAGCAGCCGGTGTTCGGCGTGCGTGACGTGGGCGAGGACCTGGCGCGGCCGGTGGCCCGGATCGCTTCCGAGCACGTCGCGGCCATCCGGGCGGTCCAGCCGAGGGGGCCGTACCACCTGCTCAGCTGGTCGTACGGCGGGCTGGTCGTGTTCGAGATGGCGCTCCAGCTCGAGCGGGCGGGCGAGGAGGCCGCGTTCGTCGGCATGCTGGACACGCCGGCACCCGTGCTCATGGACGCATGGCCCTGGGCCGGTCCGGTGGACTCCATGGTCACGCTGGCGCACGACGTGGCGGCGCGCCTGCACCGCCCCTTCTCCATGCGGGTGGAGGAGCTGGAAGGGCTGGAGTGGGACGAGCAGCTCCGCCGCGTGGCCGAGGCGCTCCAGCTCCAGGGCGCTGCGCCCCCGTACTTCGACGCCACCACTCTCGACGAGCAGTGCCGGATCGTCCGCGACCGGATCAGGAGCCGCGACGGGTACGTCCCGGGCCGGTTCTCCGGCACGCTCACCCTCTTCCGCGCTGCCGAGGCCCCGGAAGGCTTCGACGAGTTCCTGGCCCCCTACGACGACGAGGAGCGGCGCACGCTGGCGTGGTGCCGCTACACCGCGAGCCCGGTGGAGGTGCACACGGTCCCGGGCTGCCACGCCAACATCGTCTCCGAGCCGCACGCGCGCGTGCTGGCCGAATGCGTGCGCCAGTCCCTTGCCCTGGCACGCGAGCGCGCCGCGGACGGCGCCGAGATCGGCGTCCCCGCGTGAACGCGCGCACCGGTGCCGATTGCCGCGGACGCGCCGCGGCGGGCGGCGAAACGGGTCGCGGGGCCGGCTCCCCGGCGGGTCCGGCGTTTCCGCCTCCGCCCGCCGCGGGCGACGGCCGGAGCGCGGCACCCACGCCCGCCCGGTCCGCGTCGGGCGGTGTTCCAGGGGCGCACATGGCGGGTGCGGCGACGGGCAGGGGGGGGCGGTGGCGCGCGTTCCTGGGTCTTTGCTGGCAGGGAGGACGCGGGCGGGTGGTGGCGTTCTGGCTCCTCGTGGTGCTGGTAGGACTGCTACCCACGGCGGTGATCCTGCAGACCGGCGTGCTCGTGCGCGCCATCCCCGGAGCGGTCGAGCACGGGCCGTGGAGCGCGGGGGGGCATCCCGCCCTGCAGGCGCTGGCGGTCCTCGTGCTCGGCCTGGCGGCGCTGGCGCTGGGAGGACACGCGCTGGCGCAGCTGTCGCGGGTGCTCGACCTCTCCTTCGCGCTGGAAGTGCACCAGGCGGTCGCCGCGGCCACCCTGGGCAGCCCCGGCCTGGCGCTGCTCGAGGACCCCGCGTTCGCCGACGAGCTGCAGGCGGTGCACGACACCGAGCGGCGCGGCGTGCTGCGGATGGCGCTGTCGTCGCTGGCCAACATGGCCACCATGCGTCTGCGGGGCGTGGGTGCGTTCGCGGTGCTGCTGGGGTTCCGCTGGTGGGCGCCGCTGGTGCTGGCGGCGGCGTGGTACCTGACCAACCGCGTCTACGCGAAGGCCACCGAGCACGGCGTGACCGTGCAGATGAGCGACGGCGCCGTGCGCCTGCGCCGGGCGGAGTACCTGCGCTCGCTCGCGCTCGAGGCGCCGGCGGCCAAGGAGCTCCGGGTCTTCGGCCTGGGCTCCTGGGTCGTCGGGCGCTACGGCGACGCCTGGCTGGAGGCGCTCGGCGTGATCTGGCGGAGCCGGAAGGCACACCGCGGGCTCACCGCCGGCGCCACGCTGGCGCTGGCCGTGTCGCACGCGGCGGTGCTCGCCGCCCTGGGCGCGGCGGCGCTGCACGGCGGCCTGGGGGTACCCGGGCTCCTGGTCTTCGTCCAGGCGGTCATCGCCACCAGCGACCTGGGGCTTCCCGACGACTGGGAGTGGTTCCTGGCCCAGGCACTGGTCGTGTCGGGGCGCGTCACCCGCCTGCGCTCGGCGGTGCCTGCGCGGGCGCCCGGCGAGACCGCCGCCGCGCCACCGCCGCGGCGTGGAAAGGTCGCCGTGCGGCTGGACGGCGTCCGCTTCACGTACCGCGGCCGCCGGCGGCCGACGCTGGACGGGCTGACGCTGGAGATCCCCGCCGGCCAGTCGCTGGCCATCGTGGGCGAGAACGGCGCGGGAAAGAGCACGCTGATCAAGCTGCTGTGCGGACTTTATGAGCCCGATGCCGGGCGCGTCACCCTCGACGGCGTCCCGGCCGTCGAGGCGCGGGGACGGCTCGGCGCGATCTTCCAGGACTTCGTGCGCTATCCGCTTCCGCTGCGCGAGAACGTGGCCTTCGGGCATCTCCCGCTGATCGGGGACGAGGCAGCGCTGACGGCGGCGCTCCGCGACGCGGGCGGTGGCGAGCTCCTGGCGGCCCTTCCCCACGGGTGGGACACCGTGCTCTCGCGCGAGTACGAGGGCGGCGCGGACCTCTCGGGCGGCCAGTGGCAGCGGGTGGCGCTGGCCCGCGCCCTGGTCGCGGTCCGCGGCGGCGCCGGACTGCTGATCCTGGACGAGCCCGCGGCCAGCCTGGACGTGCGTGCCGAGACGGAGTTGTTCGAGCGGTTCCTGGAGCTCACCGGCGGCGTCACCACCGTCCTGGTCTCGCACCGCCTGGCCAGCGTGCGGCACGCCGACCGGATCGTGGTCGTCGAGGGCGGGCGGGTGGTGGAGGACGGGACGCACGACGATCTGATGCTGCTGGCCGGCCGCTACGCCGGGATGTTCTCGCTGCAGGCGGGGCGCTTCGCCGCCGCGGGTGCCGCGGGCCAGGGGCGGGAGGTGGCCGATGCGTGAACGGTGGCGTGCGCTGGCGCTGCTGGTGGGGACCGCGTGGCGGGCGGACCCCTGGCGCTCGGCCGGGCTGCTGCTCGAGCCCGTCGGCTTCCTGCGTTTTCCGCTCTTCGCGTGGTTCCTGAAGCAGATCGCCGACGGAGCGGTCCGCCACGACGCGCGCCTGCTGGCCCTGGGGGCCGCGGGGATCGTCCTGACGCGGGTGCTCACCTTCGTGGGCGCGTGGACCGGCGCGTGGATCCGCAACCGGCTGGTCGAGGGGGTGGGGTTCGCGCTCGACCGCGAGATGGCGACGCTCGCGTCGGAGCTCCCCGGCCTGGAGCACCACGAGAGGGCGGACTACCAGGATCGGCTGGAGCTGCTCCGGCAGGAGCAGGGGGTCCTGGGGGGGGCGCTCAACGTCCTGATCTACACCGCCAACGTGGTGGTCGCCGCGGTCGGCACCCTGGTCGCGCTGGCGTGGGTGAGCCCGTGGCTGCTCCTGCTGGTGCCGTTCGCGCTCACCGCGCTTCCCGTCGCCACCCTCCAGCAGCGCTGGCTCGCCCACGCCGAAGCCCGCTCCGCGCCGCCCTCGCGCCGCGCCCGCCATCTCCAGGCCCTCACCGTCGACCGCAACGCCGGGATGGAGCTGCGAGTGTTCGGCGTCGGGCCGGAACTGCTGTCCCGCTTCCGGGAGAGCTGGAGGGAGGCCCGGGCCCCGCGGCTGGCCGTGGGGCAACGGGTGGCGCTGCTGAACGCCGCGGGCGACCTGCTGTTCCTGGCCGGGTTCGCGGGAACCGTGGTGCTGATGCTGGTGCGGGCGAGCCGCGGCCTGGCCACCGTGGGCGAGGTGGTGATGGTGGCCTACCTGGCCCAGCAGGTAAGGAGCAGCGTGGTCGACCCGATCCAACGCGTGAGCGGACTGGGCGAGGTGCTGCGCGCCGCCGGGCGGATGCTCTGGCTGCGGGACTATGCCCGCGCGGCCCGGGGCCGGCCGGGAAGCGTGCCCGTACCCGAGCGCCTCGTCGACGGCATCGTCTTCGACCGCGTGTCCTTCCGCTACCCCGGCACCGCGCGCTGGGCGCTGCGCGACGTCTCCTTCCGTATCCCCGCGGGCGGCGTGGTCGCGCTGGTGGGCGAGAACGGGGCGGGGAAGACCACGCTGGTGAAGCTCCTCTGCCGGATGTACGAGCCCACCTCGGGGCGCATCCTGGTGGACGGGGTGGACCTGGCCGACTTCGAGATCGGCGAGTGGCGCCGGCGGCTCTCGGCGGCATTCCAGGACTTCGCGCGCTTCGAGCTTCCCGCGCGGCAGGCCGTGGGCGCCGGCGACCTGGCGCGGCTCGACGACCGGGCGGCCGTCGAGGCCGCGCTGGCGCGCGCTGGCGCGGCCGGTGTTCTCGCCGCGCTTCCCGCCGGGGCGGACACGCAGCTCGGCGCCCGCTGGGACGGCGGTGTGGACCTCTCGACCGGACAGTGGCAGAAGCTGGCGCTGGGACGGGCCCTGATGCGCGAGGACCCGCTCGTGGCCTTCTTCGACGAACCGACCGCCTCGCTGGACGCCCTGGCCGAGCATGCGCTGTTCGAACGCTACGCCCAGGCGGCCCGGCGGGGAACGTCGCGGGGAGCGGTTACGGTGCTGGTGTCGCACCGCTTCACCACCGTCAGCTCTGCCGGCCTGATCCTGGTGGTCGACGGGGGCGGTGTGGCGGAATTCGGCAGCCACGACGAACTGCTGCGGCGCAACGGCCTCTATTCCGAGCTGTACCATCTCCAGCAGCGCTCGTACGCCTGAACGAGCGAGCCCGGTCCGTGCAGGAGAAATTCCGGAAGAGTATCGGAAAGCCGTAATGCGGAGCACGCGCGGCGGGTCTGCGGCGGACGTCTGGCGGCGGCGCGGCCTCGACCCCTGGATCGCGAGTCGGCGGACCTCGGCCACGGGATCGTGCGCCGAGATCGCCGCTGCCGTCACCGAGCCGGTCCGCAGGCTCGGCGTCACGGTCAAGGCGGCCGGTAACGCGGTCTACCGCGCAAGTGCTGCCTCGAAAACCCCCGAAACAAACATACACAAAAACATACACGCCCCCTGACGCGAGAAGGCCCTGCATCGCTAAAGCGTTGCAGGGCCCTCGCTTATCCTAGTCGGGACGGCCGGGTTTGAACCGGCGACCCCCTGAACCCCATACAAGGTCGCCCGAAAGCTTCGTTTCGCGGATGCGGTCGAGGAAGCTCAAATTCGGATCTCCGAACTCGAGAAGCCTATGGCAGCGGGTAAAGCCGCATATCAGGACCTCTGCAAGCTCGGACCGGCCATCGAAAGGGCCGAGGCGAAGCTGCTGGACGAGGCGCGACACGTCTTCCGCAACCCCGCAGAGGCCGTTGCCGCCCTGAAGCGGAGGTCCCAGGAGCAGAGCTACTGGAAGACCGAACAGGAGTTGAAGGAAGCCCCCGAGAAGTTCGGGCTTCTGAAACCTGACCAGGACGGTCTGGTGGGCTGGGTGAAGGAGACGGCCCAAAACCTCGTCGGCTCCGACGCTTACGGGTCCGCACGGAAGTCGGCGGACCAGCTATCGCGGACCTATCGGGATTTTTCCCGGCTCGGCGACCCTCCGCCGCAAGCCGCGCTTGAGCAGGCGAAGCTGAAAGTTGAAGCGGCCGAGCGGGCGGTCAAAGATGCGTGGGAGGCCCGCCATGCGCTCCCGCCCGAGTCGCCGACGGGGCTGGTTCACGAGGCAGCGAAGGACCTAAAGCGCATCGCCGGCACCACAAGCGCGGCGCAGGTAAAGAAGCGGCTCGCGGTAATGCTCCCCGTCCCCGTTCTTCCATTGCTGCAGAAGGCGATTAGGATGGTGGTGCAGCTTGCGGAAGGCCCGCAGAAAGAGCAGGGAGGACCTGAGCTCTGATCGCGTTGGGCAGGGGACCGATTCGCGGACCGCCCGGCCAACCGCCAAAATCTCACCCCCGCGCGGTCGGCCGGCCGCGACCAGCCATCCGAAGCCGCTCGCGGCAGCGATGCAGGTCCGCCTCGAAGGCCACGATCGCATCGGCAAACCCGGGCCGCCGTTCACCCGTGCCCTGGCTGGTGCGCGAGACGAAGCCGCGGATCGCCCGCCGCAGCCCTTTGGCATCCACGTAGCCGGTGGAGAGCGCGACGTTCGTCCACGACCGGCCACGCTCCTCCAGCAGGCCGATTGCCAGCAGCACGCGCATCCAGGCCAGCAGCCGGCGTGGCGGCGGCACACCTTCGCGGCTGCACCAGTGTCCGACGGTCCGCTCGTTCAC